>CAEZSR010000013.1_pt1 | contig 37552 bp, 31 predicted proteins | sample 7264011 | NCBI WGS metagenome assembly CAEZSR01 (sample SAMEA6813783, study PRJEB35770) | freshwater metagenome | biome: Freshwater; feature: Freshwater reservoir; material: water | place: Czech Republic | collected 2016-08-15 | depth 0.5m m | reverse complement strand
GTCGTAGGTCATGGCGCCGCATCCTTCCAGACCGCTCCGGCCGCACCGGAGTCGGCAAGAATGCTCCGTTGCATGCCTCTCCCCGCCGCCCCCACCGTGGTCATCTCCGGTACCGGACTCAGCCACCCGCCGCACACGATCTCCAACGCCGAGCTCGTCGCCTCGCTCACGGAGTCCGTGCTCCGCTGGAACGACGAGCACGCCGACGAGATCGCTCGTGGTGAGCTCGCCGCGCGTCCGGTCCCCGACGAGGAGTTCATCGTCAAGGCGTCGGGCATCCGCTCTCGCTACGTGATGGAGAAGCAGGGCGTGCTCGACCCCGATCGCATGCGGCCGCTGCTCCCCCTGCGCAGCGAGGACGAGCTGGGCATCCAGGCCGAGATGGCGATCCCGGCGATCATGGAGGCGCTCGACCAGGCGGGACGACGGCCCGACGAGGTCGATGCGATCATCGTCGGCTGCTCCAACCTGCAGCGCGCCTACCCGGCTGTGTCGATCGAGATCCAGCATGCGCTCGGGGCCGGCGGCTGGGCGTACGACATGAACGTGGCGTGCAGCTCCGCGACCTTCTCGATGCAGGCGGCGGCGGACGCGCTGCGGAGCGGCTCGGCGCGCTGTGTCGTCGTGGTGAACCCGGAGATCACGTCCGGTCACAACAACTTCGAGCTGCGCGACTTCCACTTCATCTTCGGCGACGCCTGCACCGCGGTGGTGATGGAGCGCGCCGACGACGCCACCGGAGCGGAACGCTGGGTGGTGCTCGGCACCAAGCTGGAGACGCAGTTCTCGAACAACATCCGCAACGACTTCGGGTTCCTGAACTCCAGCGAGGCGCGCCCCGGCGAGGAGCGCGACCCGCACGACCTCATCTTCCGCCAGCGCGGCCAGCAGGTGTTCAAGGAGGTGTGCCCGATGGTGGCCACCCACATCACCGGCCATCTCGACGCGCTGTCGCTCGACGCAGCAGCCGTGCGGCGGTTCTGGCTCCACCAGGCCAACCTGAAGATGAACCAGCTCATCGCGAAGGGGGTGCTCGGTCGGGTGCCCACCGACGACGAGGCGCCGGTGGTGCTCGACGAGTTCGCGAACACCAGCTCGGCCGGCTCCGTGATCGCGTTCCACCGGCACCGCGCCGACCTGGTGAGCGGCGACGTGGGCGTGATCTGCAGCTTCGGCGCCGGCTACAGCGTCGGCAGCATCGTCGCCCGGAAGTGCTGACGGTCGCACCTCCGACCCGATCGCGACCGTGAGCGGCGACGTGGGTGATCACGCGACCGGCCGGTGCGTGGTGGTGCGACGACGTTCGTCGACACGTTGCCGCCGAAGCGAGCGGAATCGCATCAGCTGCTGATGAGCTTGGCCATCTGCTCGTGGTAGTGCGCCAGCTTGCACTCACGCTCGCTGAGGATGTGCTGCTGGTAGGCGCTCGAGCGCTTGGTGCGCTTCAGCTGCTGGTAGATGCCGATGTCCTCGCCGACGACGACCTTCAGCCCCTCCCAGTGCTTGCTCATCCGCTGGAAGTACTTCTCGTACTCGGGGTCGTTGCGGTCGCCCGGGTAGATCAGCTGCCACGTGAGGAACTTGGTGCGGTCCACGTCGATCGGGATCGGGTTGAACACCTGGATGTGCTCGGGGTTGCAGTTGAACACGGTGTTCGGGAACACGACGTAGTGGCAGATCGCGTACTTGTGGTGGTCCCAGTCCTCGGCGAGCTGGTCGCGCGTGTCGGGCCGCGGCACGAAGCACATGTAGTTCGTGGGGCGCGGGCCCTGCTCGGTGTGGAGGTCGCGGTCGAGGATGATGAAGGAGGTGTCGCGGGCCGAGCGCACGAACTCGGGTGAGACGTGGTGCAGTTCGATCGTGTGGTAGATCTCGTTGAAGCCGTCGACGATCGCCTTGTAGCTCACCGGCACGTCCCACTCGATCAGGTCGTGGAGGACCATGTCCTCCATCTTGAACTGACCGAGGTCGGCGAGGATCTCCTCCCCGATCCACTCGCGCAGCGACACGCAGTTGCCGGGGCCGGCCATGTTGATCCAGACGAAGCCGCCCCACTCCTCGGCCGCAACCGCCGGGGCGCGCACGTCGCGGAGGTGCTCCTCGCTGAAGTCCTGCCGCTCGGGCAGACCGACGAGCTTGCCGGTGGTGTCGTACACCCACCCGTGGTACGGGCAGGTGAAGCGGCGGGCGCCGCAGCCCGACCACTCGGGCACGAACGACGGGCCGCGGTGCATGCACACGTTGTGGAACGCGGCCACGCTGCCGTCGGGCTGGCGCACCATCACCACCGTCTCGCCGTGGCCCTCGTAGCTGTGCCAGTCGCCCGGGTTGGGGATCTGCTCGGTGCGGCACGCGACGAGCCAGCTCTTGGTGAGCACCTTCTCGCGCTCGAGCTCGAACTGCACCGGGTCGCGGTAGCACTCCACGCTCATCGTGCTCGGCCCGTAGTCCGGGACGTTCTTGACGCTGGGTCCGAGACGGACCGGGACGTCCCCGCGGGATGCGGCGTAGACCATGTGGCGACCCCCTTGTGCCAGAGCTGCGTCCGCCGGGATGGGAGACCGGGCGACCGACGTGGAACACACGTTATACAACGTCTGTACTACGATCAAGGACGCATGCCCCGGTTCGTGGACGTCGAGGAACGGCGCGAGGAGCTCACCGACGCCGCCGCACGGCTCATCGCGCGCGCCGGCATCGGCGCGGCCACGATGCGCGACGTCGCCGCCGAGGCGGGCCTCAGCACCGGCAGCCTCACCCACTACTTCGCGGACAAGCGGGAACTGCTGCTCTGCACGTTCCAGGCCTCGCTGTCGCGTCGACGCACCGTCGGCGGCTCGCGCCCGACCGAGCCGAGCCGTGCCCTGCGGGCGTCGCTCGAGGGTGCGCTCCCCCTCGACGACGACCGCCGCCGGCACTGGATGGTCACCGTCGCGTTCTGCGCTCAGGCGGCCGGCGACGACGAGCTGGCCACGGCCCAGCGCGACGCCTATCGCGAGTTCCGCGACAACGTCACCCGGCTCGTCGAGAAGGCCGAACTCGCCTCCGGCGCCGAGGCGCAAGCCCTCGCCGAGCGACTGATCGCCGCCGTCGACGGCATCGCCGTGCAGGCGCTGTTCGACCCCGAGACCTGGCCACCGGAGCACCAGCTCGCCACGCTCGACGTCGCGATGGCGCGTCTCACGGACTGATCAGGCGGCGGCCCATGCGACGATCGTCTGCCACAGGTCGGCCACGCGTGCCTCGAGGGCGGCGAGATCCCCGTCGTTGACGACGACCGCGTCCGCCACCGCCCGCCGCTGCTCGTCGGTGGCCTGCGACGCGATGCGGGCACGCACGTCGGCCTCCGCCATCCCACGGGCCACCGCCCGGGCGACACGCAGCTCCTCGGGCGCCTCCACCACGACGACCTTGGAGTACGAGTGCGCCGGATCGCCACGACCCAACGTGCTCTCCACGAGGATCGCCATGTCGAGCACCACGATCGCGTCCGACGCCTGCGCATCCAGGACGTCGGCGAGCTCGGCGTTGATCGCCGGATGGCTGATGGCGGAGAGCCGAGCGAGCTCGTCCGGACGACCGAACACCTGTCGCGCCAGCGCCGCGCGATCGATGTGGCCACCATCGTCGACGATCGCGTCACCGAACTCGGCGATCACCGCGGCTTGCGCACGACCACCAGGCGCGATCACCACCCGGCCGAGGGCGTCGACGTCGACGATCACTGCGCCACGACCGGCCAGCAGCGCAGCCACCGTCGACTTGCCCGACCCGATCCCGCCCGTCATCCCCACGATCAGCACGGAGGCGAGGGTACGCACACGACGAGCCGGAGGCCACAGCCGAGCCGAGCAGCGACTCGGGCCCCGGGGCAGGTTCAGCCCTCGAGGACGAGGCGTTCCAGCTTGGCGACGGACTCCTCGAGCATCGACACGGGCACGATCGGCCAGTCGGGCCGGCGTGCACGGAGCTCGGGCGTGATGCCGGTCCAGTCGCAGTAGTTGGTCACGTCGGTGGTGCCGTCGTCGACCGGGTCGAGCTGCCAGCCGTACACGTGCCCGAGCGGCGGCTGATCGACCGCGCCGATCGTCCACTCCACCAGCCGGCCCGGGTCGACCTGGGTGACCGTGTTGCGCACGCTGTACTTCGTGAGCCCCGGGATGTCGCCGAGCGGCGTGCGGTCCATGTGCACGTCGAAGGTCTGGCCGACCTCGGTGATCGGCTGCGCATCGGGCGCGGCGTCGAGCATGCCCGACCCGTCGATGCGCACGTGCCCGGCCGGATCGGCGACGACCGCCCAGATGGCGGCCACGGGTGCGGCGATGCGACGGGTGGCTGAGACTCGCTGTCCGGACATGGCTGCACCGTAACCGGTTCGCGTCGTCCGGCTTCGCGTCGTCCGGCTTCGCGTCGTCCGGGTTCGCGTCGTCCGGGTTCGCGTCGTCCGGGTTCGCGTCGTCCGGGTTCGCGTCGTCCGGTTTCGCTGCGACCGGGTCAGCCGTAGGTGACCGGCAGGGTCTGCGCGGCCCGGAAGCTTCGGATCATCACGAGCGGCGGGAGCTCACCGGCAGGCCGCACGTTCGGCAGGGTCTCCAGCAGCCGCTGCGACCCGAGCACGGCCTCGGCTCGGGCCAGCTCGTACCCGAGGCAGAAGTGCTTGCCGAGGCCGAAACCGAGATGTCCGGCGAGGTCGTTCGGGTAGGGGCCGCCGTTGCGCAACTCCTTGCCGAGGTGGAGGTCGGAGCGGTGGAGTGTGAACGTGCGTGGATCGTCGAAGACCGTCTCGTCGCTGTTGGCCGAACCGAGGCAGGCCCGGACGACCGAGCCGGCGGGGACGGTCGTGCCGTACCACTCGACGTCTCGGGTCACGTCGCGTGCCTCGTACAGCACCGGTCCGTCGCGACGCATCGTCTCGGTGAAGGCGGCGTCGAGAAGCGCGGGGTCCGCCGTCACCTCCGCCAGCGCCTCGGGCACGCGCAACAGGTTCCACCACAGGTTGGCGATGGCCTTGTCGGTCGTCTCGCCACCGGCCACGAGCATGAGCGACACGAAGCTCTTGATCTCGTCGTCGGTCAGCGACCGCCCACCGGCCTCGGCCTCCACGAGCCGCGTGAGCAGGTCGGGCCCGGAGCAGGCGCGGCGCTGCGCGATCTGCGGGTCGACGAACGTGCACACCTCCTCGTGAGCGGCGATGCCCTTCGCCCGCAACTCCGCCCGCGGTGCCAGGCCGTCCATCATCTCGGAGTACCAGCGGTGGAACACGTCCTCGCGACCGGTGAGGTCGAAGCCGAGCATGTCGACGATCACGTTGATCGGCAGCCACGTGGTGAACCACGCGACGAGGTCGAGGGGTTGGGCGGATCCGAATCGGGCGATGAGCGCGTCGATCGCGCGGCCGATGGCGGGGGCGAACGCCTCGAGCCGCCTGCCCACGAACTCGGGAGCCACGATCGATCGCTGCTGGACGTGCTCGATGCCGCCCATCTGCAGGATGGTCCTGCCGAACACGACGCCCGTCGAACGCTCGTAGGGCCCGTTGGCGTAGGTCTCGTGGTCGCGGAACACCTCGGCGACGTCCGCGTAGCGGGTCACGATCCACGTGCGCGAGATCTCGTCGAAGAAGATCGGATGGTCGTGCATCATCCTGCGCCACAGCGGATGCGGGTCGGCGAGGTGCTCGGGCGAGTACAACTCCTCGGACTGCACGGGCGCAGTGGCACTCATGAGAACTGATCGCGCTCCCCCACGGCGGTCGCCATGGACCGCATCATGCCAAACATCGAGCGGTGGGGACCCGACGAAAACGCAGAAAACCCAGGCCTCGGGCCTGGGCTTTCGTTGGTGTCGAAGGGGGGACTTGAACCCCCACGGGATTTCTCCCACTAGCCCCTCAAGCTAGCGCGTCTGCCTATTTCGCCACTTCGACGTGGGGCACTGAATCTACCGCGACCTCAGCTCCGGACCAACAGGAAACCGAGCGCGATGACGGTGAGGAACCACACCAGCGCGAACACCGTGGTGATCCGGTTGAGGTTCCGCTCGGCGGCCGACGACCCCAGCGCGGCCGAGCCGCCACCACCGAACATGTCGCTCAGACCACCGCCTCGGCCCGAGTGCATGAGGATGCCCGCCACCATGGCCACCATGGACACCAGGTTGATGATCAGCACGAGGTACAGGACGAGGTCACGCACGGCGATCGATCCTATCGGGTGAGCCCGCTCAGAGGGCGGTGCTCGACGGCCGCGGTGCGAGCACCTTCACCGGGAACACGTCGGCGAAGTGGCAGGCCACCGGGTGGCCGAGCCCACGGTCGACGAGCGCGGGCTCCTCCTCGGCGCAGATGTCCTTCGCGATCGGGCAGCGCGTGCGGAACCGGCACCCGCTCGGCGGGTTGATCGGGCTCGGCACGTCGCCCTGCAGCAGGATCCGCTCACGGGTGCGTTCCGTGACCGGATCGGGCTCGGGGATCGCCGACAGCAGAGACTGCGTGTACGGGTGCAACGGCGCCGTGTACAGCTGCTCGGCCGGGCCGATCTCCATGATCTTGCCGAGGTACATCACGGCCACCAGGTCGCTGATGTGGCGCACCACCGACAGGTCGTGGGCGATGAAGAGGTACGACAGGCCGAGCTCGGACTGGAGGTCCTGGAGCAGGTTGATCACACCCGCCTGGATGCTCACGTCGAGCGCCGACACCGGCTCGTCGAGCACGATCATCTTCGGGTTCAGGGCGAGCGCCCGGGCGATGCCGATGCGCTGACGCTGACCGCCGGAGAACTCGTGCGGGAAGCGGCGGGCGTGGTCCGGGGCGAGGCCGACCAGCTCGAGCAGCTCGGCTGCCTTCGCGCGGGCGTCGACCCGGATCTTCTGGATCTCGAACGGCTCGGTGATCGCGTCCTGCACCGTGCGCCGCGGGTCGAGCGACGCGTACGGATCCTGGAAGACGATCTGCATGTCGCGGCGCAGGCCGCGCAACTGTTTGACCGGCATGCCGACGAGCTCCTTGCCGTCGAACACCACCGATCCCGCGGTCGGCTCGATCAGGCGCAGGATGCAGCGACCCACGGTGGTCTTGCCCGAGCCGGACTCGCCCACCACGCCGAGCGTGCGGCCGCGAGCGACCTCGAACGAGACGTCGCTGACGGCCTGCACCGTCCGCTGGACGACGCGCAGGCCCTTCGACGAGCGCACGGCGAAGTGCTTGACGAGGCCCTTCACCTGCAGGATCGGGTTCTCGGCAGCGATGGCCGAGCGCGTGGTCGACGTGGAGGGGGCGTCAGACACCGGTGATCACCTCGAGCTCGTTGTCCTGGGCACGAACGCACGCCGTCTCGTTGGATCCGACCTGGGCGAGCGACGGCGGCGCACCCGTCCGGCACTTGTCGACGGCGTGGATGCAGCGGGGCGCGAACGCACACCCGGGCGGTGGGTTCAGCATGTTCGGCGGCGCACCCGGGATCGGGATCAGTCGCTCGCCCGACACGCTCGGCAGCGAGGCCATCAGGCCACGCGTGTACGGATGCACCGAGTGGGCGAAGATGTCGTCGACGGTGCCACGCTCGGCCGCACGGCCGGCGTACATCACCTGCACCCGGTCGGCCACACGGGCGACCACGCCGAGGTCGTGGGTGATCAGCACGATCGCGGTGCCGAGGTCGCGCTGGATGCGCTGCAGCACCTCGAGGATCTGTGCCTGCACCGTCACGTCGAGCGCCGTCGTGGGCTCGTCCGCGATCAGCACCTCGGGGTCGTTCGCGATCGCCATCGCGATCATCACGCGCTGGCGCATGCCGCCGGAGAACTCGTGCGGGTACTGGCGGGCGCGCTGGTCGGGCTGCGGGATGCCGACCACGTCGAGCAGCTCGATCGCGCGGCGCATCGCGGCGTCCTTCGGCATCGACTGGTGCGCCCGGATCATCTCGACGATCTGGTTGCCGATCTTGTGCGTCGGGTTCAGCGCCGACAGCGGATCCTGGAAGATCATCGCCACGCGCTTGCCGCGCACCTGGCGCATCAGCTTGGGCTTGGCCCCCACCAGCTCGGTGCCGCGCACCGTGGCCGAGCCCTCGATCTTCGCGCTCTTGGGCAGCAGGCCCATCATGCCGAGGAACGTCACCGACTTGCCCGAGCCCGACTCCCCGACGACGCCGACGATCTCCCCCGCTGCGACGTCGAGGTCCACGCCCCGCACCGCCTGCACCGGCCCGAGCAGCGTCGAGAACGAGACGCGGAAGTCACGCAGCGACAGCACCACCTCGCCGCTCATCAGTTGCCGCCCATGTCCAGCTTGGGGTCGGTGGCGTCGCGGAGACCGTCACCGATGAAGTTCACGCACAGGGTGACGAGCACCAGCAGCACGCACGGGAACAGGACGAGCCACCAGTAGCCGGGGAGCAGTTCGCTGCGGGCGTCCCCGACCAGGTTGCCGAGCGACGTCTGACCGGCGCCCGGCTGGGGGCCGAACCCGAAGAAGCCGAGGGTCGCCTCACCGACGATCGAACCCGAGACGGCGAACGTGAGCGCCACCAGGATCGGTCCGACCGAGTTGGGGACGAGGTGCTTGATCACGATGCGGGTGTTGCTCGCACCGAGCGCACGGGAGGCCTCGACGAACTCGCGCTCCTTGAGCGCCAGCACCTGCCCACGCATGAGCCGCGCGACGCCCATCCAGCCGAAGCTCACGAACAGGAAGATCACGAAGCGGATCGACGTCGGCTCCCCCACGATCGGTTCGAGGAACCCGAGGCTGCCGATGAAGCTGCGGACCACGAGGAGGGTCACGAGGAACGGGAAGGCGAGGAAGATGTCGGTGACACGCATCAGCACGTCGTCGACCAATCCGCCGCGCATGCCGGCGAGCGCACCGATCGCGACGCCGAGCACCGTGCCCATGACCGCCGCGGCGACGCCGATGAAGATCGACACCCGGAGGCCGTAGATCAACCGCGAGTAGAGGTCGCGTCCGATCGCGTCCGTGCCGAACCAGGCGATCGATCGCGGTGAGAGCCACTGGTTCGGCCCCTCGCTGATCGGGAACACCGCTTCGTTCACGCCGTATCGGGCGGTGAGCGGGGCGAACACGACGAACAGGATCATGGCCGACAGCACCACGAGCGCGACCACGGCACCCTTGTGGTGGAGGTAGCGCTTGACGGCGAGCCGCGTCGGCGACAGCGGCGTGGTGTCGAGGCCCTGCGCGGCATCCGACGTCGTCGACGGGGCAGCGGACGCGATGGAGGTGGCGGCGGTGTCAGCCAAGGCGGATCCTCGGGTCGAGCCAGGCGTACGAGACGTCGGCGAGCAGGTTGAACAGGATGACGACGACGGTGAAGAAGAACATCCACGGCATCAGCACCGGGAAGTCACCCTCGCCGTAGGCGTCGAGGAAGAACTTGCCGAGGCCCGGGTAGCCGAAGATGTTCTCGGTGATGATGAGACCGCCGAGGATCGCACCGACGTCGATCGCCGCGACGGTGACGATCGGGATGAGCGCGTTGCGCAGGGCGTGGCGCACCAGCACGCGGCGTTCGCTGATGCCCTTCGAGCGGGCGGTGCGCATGTACTCGCTGTTCAACACCTCGAGCAGCGAGGCACGCATGTAGCGGGCGTACACGGCGATGACCTGGATGACCACCACCGTGACCGGCAGCACCATGTGCTTGATCATCAGGCCGAGGTCGAAGCCCTGATGGCCCGGCGGGTACACGCCCGACGTCGGGAGGAGGGGCTTGTCGCCGAACCCCCAGCGCGTCCAGTAGACCGCGAAGACCAGCTGCAGGATCAGCGCCGACACGTAGGGCGGGGTGGAGACGGCGATGAAGGCGAACGTGTTCGTCGTGGAGTCGCGCAGGCTGCCGGGCTTCAGGGCGACGAAGATGCCGATGCCGAGCCCGATCGTGATGCCGATCACTGTCGAGGTGATGCCCAGTCGCAGCGTGTTCATCATCGAGTCCTTGAACTCGGGCCACACCTCGCGGCTGCCCTTGATGCTGCGCGGCCAGTCACCGGTGATGAACCCGCCGAGCCACTGCACGTACCCCCGCAGGTAGCCGCCGAAGCCCTCGTAGAGGCCGTTGGTCTCGATGTACTGCTGGATCTTCTTCTCCGACGCACGCTGGTTCACGCGGAGATAGCTGGCGAGCGGATCGGTGCCCATCCGGAGGGCCACGTACACGAGGAACGTCACCACGATGGTCATCGGGACCGCCCAGAACAGGCGCCTCAACACGAAACGGAGCACGCCTCACCCCTTTGCGATGGAGGGCGGTCGCCCTCCGGGTCCAGTGTGAGCACGGGGCCGGCCCCTTGTGGGGGCCGACCCCGTGTCACGGTCAACTGAGATGTCGGTGGACTGTAGTCCGGCTCACGAGAGCCGACGTCCGGTCCACCGGATCGGGAACGGGCTCAGCCGTTGACGACGACCTCGGGCTCGCCGGTCACCAGGTTGGTGATCTCGTACGTGCCTTCGTTCGTGGTGGCCCACACACCGGGGAGCAGCGGGAACACGGTGGTCCACACCATCCACGACGAGTTGGCGCACTCCGTCACCGGGTTGAGGCACTCCGGCCACTGCTCGGCACCGATGATGATCTGGCCATCACCGTCGACGTCCTCCCACTGGTGGAAGTTGATGAACGCCGTGTAGTTGTTCAGCTCGGCATCGACCGGGCCGCCCACCTTGTCGGTGCGCCAGAAGCCGGCCTTCGGGAACTGGAACAGCGGGAGCATCACGTAGTCGCCCGCCATCAGCGTGATGGCGTCCTTGATGAGGGTGGCGCGAGCCTCCTCCTCGACGGTGATGTCGGCCTCCTTCAGCTTCGCGGTGGCCTCCTCGTTGCACCAGCCGGTCGAGTTCTGACCCTGCTGGTCGTTCTCGTCGCTCGGGATCTGGTCGCAGGCGAAGGCCGGCGTCAGGTAGCCCGGGTCCGGCGGGGCGGTGCTGATGTACATCGCCATGTCGTAGTCGAGTGCTGGCAGACGCTGCTGGAAGTAGCAGGCGGCGTCGCAGTTGTCGGCGACGACGTTGAAGCCGGCGGCCTGGAGCAGCGGGATGAGGAACGCCTGGGTGTTCTCACGACGGACGTTGCCGGTGTTGATGATCCAGCGGATCGTCGGGGCCTCGCCGTCCTTCGCCCAGAAGCCGCTGCCGTCCTTCGCCCAGCCGTTCTCCTCGAGGAGCGCCGCAGCGGCCTCGGGGTCGTACTGGTCGGCGAACGCGTTCTCGGGGCAGTACGGGCCGGGGACGATCGGGCCGCACTGGAGGAGCGAGCCCTGGCCGTCGGCCAGCGGGACGTAGATCTGCTGGAACACGGCCTCACGGTCGATCGACATGGCGAACGCCTGACGGAAGACCGGGTCCGAGAACGGGCCACCGCGGTTCGGGTCGCTCTGGAGGTAGAACGCCTCGTAGTCGCCACCGAACTCGACCTTGTTGGTCACGTTCGGGTCCGACAGCGCGGCGGTGATGCCACCGTAGAACTGCGGGTAGATGAAGTCGACCTCACCGGCCAGCAGGGCGGCGTTCTGGGTGTCGCCGTCGGCGAAGGGCACCATCACGATGCGCTCGGTGACCGGAGTGTCGTCGCCCCAGTAGTTCTCGTTGGGGACGAACACCGACTGCTCGGGGCTCCACGACTCCATGATGTACGGACGACCCGAGGTCTCGTTGATGTCCTGGAAGTCGGTCGAGATGTCCGAGCAGTCCTCGACGGCAGCGGCCTTGATGAGGGCGCCGAACAGCGTCTTGAACGGTGCGTACACGGTCGAGAAGTTCACGACGACCTGCTTGTCGCTCTCGCCGGCCTCGACGCTGATGATCTGGTCGTAGCCCACGGTGCTGATCGAGCCGGGCGTGTTCAGGTTCGCGTCGAGGGTGCACTGGAAGTCGGCGACCGTGATCGGCGAGCCGTCCTCCCACACCGCCTCCTCGGCGAGGTCGATGGTGACCGTCATCGCGGCGTCGACCGCGGGTGCCGTGGTCTCCGTCGAGCCCTCGGTGGTGTCGGTGCTGGCCTCGGTGGTGGCAGGGGCGTCGGTCTCTTCGGTGGCGGCGGTGGTCTCCGTCGTCTCGGCGTCCGTGGCCGTGGTCTCCTCGTCGTCACCGCCACAAGCTGCGGCGATGAGCGAGAGACCCACGACAAGTGCGGCGAACTTGGTGCCGCGCCTCGTGGTGCTCACGTGGTTGTCCTCCTGATGGTGGTTCGGAGGGAGGTTGCCTCCGGCAGACGGAACCGCCCGCAGCATCCGGTGCCACGGCGTTCGACGCCTGCCGAACCCTCACGCCGTCCTCCCCGATCGACGTGAGCGGCCCGACGCTATCACCTCTCGTTACCCGCGAGTAGCCAGCGTGTTTCAGATGTACGAAAAGTCGGTTCGTTCGTTCCATGACGCGACGAACCAGCTCACCCGAGGTGGTGGGAACCGGTCGCACCTCCGACGACGCTACGTCGGACGAGGCGTCGAGGAGACCGACGGGCGGCGAGACGGGCGGCGAGACGGATTGCCGGGCCCGAGACGGACGCCGCTCAGACGCCGAGCTTGACGATGCGGGCGAACTCGTCCGGGTCGAGGCTGGCACCACCGACGAGCGCACCGTCGACGTCGGGGCCGGCCATCAGCTCCGCGATCGTGCCGGCCTTCACCGACCCGCCGTACTGGATGCGGATCTCCGTCGCCGCGGCCTCGCCCGCGAGCTCGACGATCGCAGTGCGGATCGCCGCGCACACGGTCTGGGCGTCCTCGGCGGTCGCGTTCTTGCCCGTGCCGATCGCCCAGATCGGCTCGTAGGCGATCACCATCGCCCCGATCTGGTCCGCCGACAGCCCGGCGAGCCCCGCCCGCACCTGGCCGAGCACCTTCGACTCGGTCTCGCCCGCCTCGCGCTCGGCGAGCGTCTCGCCGCAGCACATGATCGGCGTCATCCCGTGACGGATGATCGCCTGCACCTTCCGGTTCACCATCTCGTCGGTCTCGCCGAACAGCTCGCGCCGCTCGCTGTGACCGCAGATCACGTACCGCACACCGAGCTTCGCGAGGAACACCGGCGAGACCTCGCCGGTGAACGCGCCCTTGTCCTCCCAGTGGCAGTGCTGGGCGCCGAGGATGAACTCGAACTTGTCCGCGTCGATCACGGTCTGGACCGACCGGATGTCGGTGAAGGGCGGGTGGATGCTCACGTCCACCTGCGCGAAGTCCTCCTTGCCCACCAGGTACGCGAGCTTCTGGACGAACTGGATCGCCTCGAAGTGGTTGTGGTTCATCTTCCAGTTGCCGGAGATGAGCGGCTTGCGCATGGCGGGTCCTTCGGTGCTGGGTGGAGTCGTGGGTGGACGGACGGGGCGCGCGTCGGCGCGCGGGGCGGTGTCAGGCGCCCGGGGCGTTCGGGGCGTTGCGGAGCGCCTCGAGGCCCGGCAGGTCGCCGAGCTCGAGCAGCTCGAGCGACGCACCGCCACCGGTCGACACGTGGTCGACCTCGTCGTCGAGGCGGAACTGCGCGAGCGCGGCGGCCGAGTCGCCACCGCCGACCACGGTGAAGGCCTTGGTGTCGGCCATCGCCTGGGCGACGGTGCGGGTGCCGGCAGCGAAGCGATCGTCCTCGAACATCCCCATCGGGCCGTTCCAGAACACGGTGCGGGCGTCCATGATGATGTCGGTGAACGCGGCCGCGGTGCCCGGACCGATGTCGAAGCCCTTGGCCCCCTCCGGCAGACGGACGCCGTAGGTGGCGAAGTTGCCGTCGGCGTCGAGGCCGACGATGTCCTCGGGGAGGTGGATGGTCTTGCCCCGCTCCCCCGCCGTCTCGAGCAGGCGGCGGCACGTGTCGACCTGATCCGGCTCCCACAGCGAGGCCCCGATCGGATGGCCCTGCGCGGCGAGGAACGTGAAGCACATCGCCCCGCCGATCACCAACGAGTCGACGGTGTTCAGCAGGGCCTCCACCACGCCGAGCTTGTCGGAGATCTTCGAGCCGCCGAGCACGGCGACGAACGGGTGCTTCGGGCGCTCACGGAGACCGAGGAGCACCTCGACCTCCTTCTGCAGCAGCAGGCCCATCGCCGACGGCAGGGTCTGCGGCGGGCCGACGATCGACGCGTGCGCACGGTGGCACGCGCCGAACGCGTCGTCGACGTAGGCGTCGACGCCCTCGACGAGCTTCGCCACGAACGCAGGGTCGTTGCCCTCCTCGCCCGGGTCGAACCGGAGGTTCTCCAGCAGCTCGACGCCCGGTGCGAGCTCGGCCAGCCGAGCGCGCACCGGGTCCATCGAGTACTTCGGGTTCGGCTGCCCCTTGGGGCGGCCGAGGTGTGACGCCGTGACGACCGTGGCACCGCGCTCGGTGAGCCAGGTGATGGTGGGCAACGCCGCCCGGATGCGGAAGTCGTCGGTGATGACGCCACCCTCCATCGGGACGTTGAAGTCGGTGCGCACCAGGACGCGCCTGCCGGCGACGTCGCCCAGGTCCTCGAGGGTGGGGATCGAGCGGATCGGATCAGCCACGGCGACGGCTCACTTCTTCCGCTTGGAGGCCTTGGAGGCCTTGGCGGCCTTGGCGCCGGCGAAGAGGGTGGTGTCGACGAGGCGGTTCGAGTAGCCCCACTCGTTGTCGTACCACGACAGCACCTTCACCATCGTGCCCATGCTCATCGTGAGCCCGGCGTCGAAGATGCTCGAGTGCGGGTCGCCCTGGATGTCGCTCGACACGATCGGGTCCTCGGTGTAGCGCAGGATGCCCTTGAGCGGCCCGGAGGACGCAGCCTTCTTGAACGCGGCGTTGATCTGCTCGACGGTGGCGGCGGTCTTCAGGTTCGCGGTGAAGTCGACCACCGAACCCGTGGGTACCGGCACGCGCAGCGAGGTGCCGTCGAGCCGGCCCTTCATGCTCTGCAGCACGAGGCTGGTCGCGCGGGCCGCGCCGGTGCTCGTCGGCACGATGTTGATGGCCGCACCGCGGGCGCGGCGCAGGTCCTTGTGCGGGCCGTCGACCAACTGCTGGTCGCCCGTGTAGGCGTGCACGGTCTGCATCAGGCCCTGCTCCACGCCGAACGCGTCGTCGAGCACCTTCACCAGTGGCACGAAGCAGTTGGTGGTGCAGCTCGCGTTGGAGATCACCTTCTGCGTGCTGAAGTCGAAGTCCTTGTGGTTCACGCCGTACACGAACGTGGCATCCGCACCGTCGCACGGGGCCGACACGATGACGAGCGGCGCTCCACCCTCGAGGTGGTAGGCGGCGGTGTCGCGCTTGGTGAAGATGCCGGTCGACTCGATCACGACGTCGACGCCGAGCTCGCCCCACGGGAGCTCCTTCGGATCGCGGACCGAGAGGACCTTCAGCTCGTCGCCGTCGACCGAGATGCCGCCCTTGGTGGCCTTGATCGTCTGGGGCAGCGTGCCGAGCACCGAGTCGTACTTGAGGAGGTGTGCCATCGTCTCGAGCGAACCGAGATCGTTGACCGCGACGATGTCGATGTCGACACCGCGCTGCTTGGCGGCCCGGAAGAAGTTGCGCCCGATGCGCCCGAAGCCGTTGATTCCTACACGAACCGTCATGACGGCCGTCCTTTCCTGCCTGAGTGGACCAGGGCGACCTCGCGTCGAGGACACCCGTGGGGGTCTGAGAGCCGATGCGACTGTACCCAATGGTCGGTCCTGGCCTGGGCTTCCGTGCAGGGAAGGAGGTCCCGTCGTCACCGTTCCTGACGATCACGGGAATCGCCGCGGGCGATGGCGCGCGGCGACGGATTCGCGCGGTGGTCAGCCGCGGCGGGCGCCGAGCGAGGTGATGCGGCTCACCTCCTCGGCGAGCGGGATCACGCGTCGAGCCGTGCGAGCGATCCTTCCGTCCGAGCCGACGCGACGGCTCTGCCTCGGGCGTCGCGGTCCACGGTGCCGATCGTTCTCACCTCGTCAAGCAGGTGACGTCGTGGGATCGTGCGGCGACGACGTCAGCGGGTCGAGCGTGGCGGCGAGTCGCACCGCACCGTGCCAGCGGGCCGCCCGGGCGCCACGGAGCGCGTCGTGGCGCTGACGTTCGACCGCGAGCGCATCGGGATCGGCGTGACGCCGCGCCCGCCGCGCCTCCACGTCGGCGGCCACACGACGGCACCGCAACGCAGCGACCGCGTCGCCGGCACGCTCGTGCACCGCTGCCGACCGTGAGGCGAGCAGGGCGAGCGTCGTCTCGAGGCGCTGGTCACCGCACGACGCCACGCCACGCTCGCCGTGACGGGCTGCGGCGACGAGGTCACCGCGCTCGAGCTCGACCTCGAGCAACAGCAGGTGGGCGCGAGGGCGCAGGTCGTCCACCCCGAGCGCTGCGTCGCGACCGGTCGCCACCACCTCGGCGAGCGCGTCGCGGCCCTCCGTGGTGCGACCCAGCAGCAGCAACGCCTCACCCGCCAGCAGCCGGCTCCGGCGACGGTCCCGGTCCGAGGCCTCGAGTCCCGCACGCGCCTGGCGTTCCACCGCGGCGTCCACTGCGGCGAGTGCGCCGCACGCGAGTGCCTCACGCTCCGCGCCGACCCCGCTCGCCGCAGCGTTGCGGAGCGCGACGTGCGCCATGCCCTGCAGCACCGTGGCCTCGGCCGCCGGACCGCAGGCACCAGCACAGAGCAGCGCCTGCCGCCACCACCAGTCCGTTTCCTCGGCCTCGCCCAGCTGGGCCGCCGCCTCGGCGAGGAGACCGGCCGCGCGGCGACGGAGCCGGGGGTCGTCGGGGGCGGTCGCCCACACGTGATCGAGCGCCCCGGCGGCGTCGAACGGCTCGCCGAACGTGAGCAGCACGTAGCCGGTGGCCAGGCCGAGCTCGAGCGCCAGCCTCGGTTCGTTCGCGCGGGCACCCAGCTGCTCGGCCTCCACCAGGCAGGTGGTGGCGCGGAGGTGGTCGCCCGACCGCACCGCCTCGAGGGCGCGCAACATCGCGTCGAACGCCAGGGCACCGAGCGACGCGTCGAGCCGCAGGAGGTGCCGCACCCCGCGCAGATCCGTGTCCCGCCAGTCGTTGAACGCATCGATCGCTCGGTCGATCAGCTCGTCGCCGTCCGTGCGCCACGTCGGTCGGGGCCCGGGCGCCGCACCTGCTGCAGCACGCGGGCGATCGGAACCCGGCGCCGCGCGATCGGAACGCAGGGTGGGAGACGCTGCGTTCCGCTGCGAGACCGTCTCGAACGCAGCGGGCTCCTCCGGAGCGAACAGCGGGACGTGAGCGGGTGACGAAGCCAGAGGAGCCTCCGAGGTCGGTCGAGCCGGGAGCTGGCGACCCCGGTCAACGGCGGACGGTCCGGCGTGGCGCCGGTCGCGCCGGGAACCCGCCTGCGGAGGTGGTGCGCGGGCGGCGACTACTCCTGCAGATCGCGGTGCGTGACCCGCGGACGGTGACCCCGATCGCGGAGCCAGGCGGCGAGCACCTCGGTGAGCGCCACCGATCGGTGCTGCCCGCCGGTGCAGCCGATCGCGATCGACAGGTAGCTCTTCCCCTCCGCCTCGTAGGCCGGGATCAGGAGTTCGAGCAGGTGCTCGAACCGCTCCAGGAAGTCCGCGGTCGACGGCTGCCCGAGCACGTAGTCGCGCACCGGTTGATCGAGACCCGTGAGCGGCCGGAGGTCGTCCTGCCAGTGCGGGTTCGGGAGGAAGCGCACGTCCATCACCAGGTCGACGTCGAGCGGCAGACCGTGCTTGAAGCCGAACGACGTCACCGCCACCTGCATGTTCGACCGGATGTGCTCGTCTCCGAAGGTGGCGTAGATGAGGGCCTTCAGCTGGTGGACGTTCAGGTCGGAGGTGTCGACCACGAGGTCGGCCTCGGCCTTCACCCCCTCCAGCAGGTCTCGTTCGCGCTCGATCGTCTCGGCGATGCCGGCGCTGCCGTCGTCGAGCGGGTGCTTGCGTCGGCTGCTGCCGTACCGCTTCACGAGCTCGGGCGTCGAGGCGTCGAGGAAGATCACCCGCACGCGGTGACTGCGGCGCAGCCGCCGGATGCCGTCGAGCACGTCGGCCGGAGCTGCCGTCGGGCCGATCACGAGCCCGAGCCGGGTGAAGCCGCCGGTGCCGCTGCCCAACTCGACGATCTTGTCGAGCAGCTCGACGGGCAGGTTGTCGACCACGAACCAGCCGAGATCCTCGAGGTCGTCGGCCGCCTGAGAACGGCCCGCCCCGGAGAGACCGGTGATGACGAGGACGTCGGTCACGCGCCGAACCCTAGTGGGTCGGCGCGTCGATGCGCCGGGTGCGGAGGTACAGCAGCCGGGGGATCGTGCTGGCCGCCTCGTACTCCTCGGCACGGGCCAGGAAGCCGGGCGGCGGGGCCGGTTCGACCATCCGCTCGACCAGCAGCCCGTTGGCCGCGAGGGTGTTCACGTACCGGCTGAGGGGTCGGTGGATGAACGGGATGAACACGTTCTTCTCGACCTCCTCGATCGTCTCGTCCTCCACGAGGTACGGACCGATCCGCCAGTACTGCTCGGGCGGGTCGAGGAACTGGTCGTCGATCCATCCGCTGTTCGGGGTCTGCAGCAGCGGGTGGTTCAGGAAGAAGCAGAACCGACCCCCGGGCGTGAGCACCCGTGCCACCTCCGCGATCGCGTCGTCGACGTCACGGATGTGCTCGAACACCAGGCACGCGACGACTGCGTCGAAGGACGCGTCGGCGAACGGCAGCGCGCCGGCACCGGCACGCAGGAACGCCGCTCCCCCGCCACGTTCGTGCGCGACCACGATCTGGTTCCACGTCGGGTCGAGACCCACCACGACCTCCGCCCCGAGGCGGGTGGCGAGCCGGCTCACCTGACCGTCGCCGCACCCGATGTCGAGCACCCGGCGGGCTCCGGCGAGCTCCTCGGCGGCCAGCGGCAGGATCTGCTCCTCGTACTCCGGGTCGGCACCGTCGGTGAACCCGTCGATCCACCACCCGGCGTGTGTCTCCCAGAGATCGTCGCTCACCCCGGCGAGACTAGGCCCGAACCACCTCGATGAGAGATGAGCGCCCCTCACGGCCGCTCATCGCTCGTCGCGGGTGGGTGTCTAGGGTCGGGGGCATGCGCTTCTCGGTATGGCCCTCGTACGAACGATCCTGGGACGAGGTGCTCGCGCTCGCCACCTGGGCGGAGTCCTCCGGCTTCCACGGCTGCTGGTATGCCGACCACTTCATGCCCCAGACCGACGACGACAGCGTCGGCCGCGGGCCGGCCTACGAGTGCTGGACGATGATCGCCGCGCTGGGCGCCGTCGTCCCTCGGCTCACGTTCACCTCGATGGTGTCACCGGTGACGATCCACCACCCCGTGGTGCTCACCAAGCGGGCGGCCACGGTCGACCACGTCACCGGCGGGCGAGCCGTGCTCGGCATCGGGGCGGGCTGGCAGGTGAACGAGCACGTGGCCTACGGCTTCGAGCTGCCGGAGCCGGGCGAACGCGTCACCCGCTTCGAGCGGGCGATCGAGCAGATCCACGGGCTGCTGCACGACGAGTCGGTGCCCTTCGACCCGCGACCCACCGGCATGGAGCTGCTCGTCGGCACCGGCAGCCCGCGGATGATGCGGATCACGGCTCGCTGGGCCGACGTCTGGAACACGTGGGGCAACCCGACCGAACGGGCGAAGCGGACCGAGGTGTTCCGGCGGGCGTGCGAGCAGGTCGGCCGCGACCCGGACACCGTGCGCCGGTCGAGTCAGGCGCTGTTCTTCCTCACCGACGACGACCGCACTCGCGACAAGCTGCGCGAGCGGGCACCGCAGGACCGCTCACTGATCGGCGGCCCCGCCGAATTGATCGAGCTCGTCGGCACCTACGTCGAGGCCGGGGTCGACGAGCTCGCGATCCCCGACTTCACCCTCGGCGCCACCCCCGAGCAACGACTCGCCACCTACCAGCGACTCCACGCCGAGGTGCTCAGCGCCTTCGGCTGATCCCGATCGCACGGTGAGGCTCACCGGCGCGCCAGCGGCGCCCGAAGCCTCTGCGGTGTCGACCCCGTCCGGGTGGAACTTGGTGTACACCGCCAGTGCGACGGCGTCGGGCAGGAAGCTCAGGTCCTGCAGCGTCTCGAGCGATGCCCGTTTCACGGCGTTCACCCCGCCCAGCGCCTGCACCAACTTCTTCTTCCGCGCCTCGCCCAGGCCCGGGATGCCGTCGAGCGAACTCGCCGTCATCCGCTTGCCGCGCAGCTCGCGGTGGAAGGTGTTGGCGAACCGGTGCGCCTCGTCGCGGATGCGCTGCAGCATGAACAACGCCTCGCTCCCCCGCGGGATCTCGATCGGCTCACCGCGACCGGGCAGGTACACCTCCTCGAACCGCTTGGCGAGCGACGCGATCGGGATCTCGTCGGCGAGGCCGAGCGACTGCACCACCCGCTCGGCCACGCCGAGCTGTCCCTTGCCACCGTCGACGAGGAGCAGCTGCGGCGGGTAGGCGAACTTGCCCGGTCGTTCGCCACGCTCGCCGATCGGCTGGTCGCGCTCGTCGAGATAGGCGCGGAGCCGACGGGTGAGCACCTCCTCCATCGCGGCGTAGTCGTCGTTGCCCGGTACGTCCTTCACCTTGAAGCGGCGGTACTCACGCTTGTTCGGGAGCCCGTCCTCGAGCACCACCATCGAGCCGACGTAGTCGGTGCCCTGCAGGTGCGCCATGTCGTAGCACTCGATGCGGAGCGGGGCCTCGGGCAGCAGCAGCAGGTCCTGCAGCTCGGTCAGCGCCCGGCTGCGTGCGTTGTGGTCGCCGGCGCGGCGCAGCCGGTGACGCACGAACTCCTCGCGGGCGTTGCGGGTGACGGTCTCGTGCAACGCCCGCTTGTCACCGCGCATCGGCACCCGCACCTGCACCCGCGACCCGCGCAGGTGGCTGAGCCACTCCTCGTAGGTGGCCTGGTCGTCGCTCGGCACCGGGACCAGCACCTGCTTGGGCACGCCGGCCGGGGGCTCGTCGCCGTACATCTCCTCCATGATCCGGTCGACCAGCCCACCCGGCGTGAGCTCCTCCACCTTGTCGAGCACGAAGCCCTTGCGGCCGACCACGCGACCCTTGCGGACGAAGAACACCTGCACGGCCGCCTCGAGCTCGTCGTCGGCGATGCCGATCACGTCGAGGTCCTCGCCCCGCTCGGCCACCATCTGCTGCTTCTCGACGGCGCGCTGCACCGAGGCCAGCCGGTCTCGGAGACGGGCCGCGCGCTCGTACTCCAGCGCGGAGGCCGCCGCGCGCATGTCCTGCTCGAGCCGGCGCACGATCTCGTCGGTGTCGCCGTCGAGGAACTCGCACAGCTCGTGCACCAGCTGCCGGTACGGCATCTCCTCGATCTCGCCGACACACGGACCGCTGCACTTCTCGATGTGGAACAGCAGGCACGGCCGACCGAGTCGGTGGTGCTCGTTGAACTTGCCCGGGCTGCACGTGCGGATGGGGAAGCTCCGCAGCAGCAGGTCGAGCGTCTCGCGGATGGCGTAGGCGTGGGCGTACGGGCCGAAGTAGCGCACGCCCTTGCGCTTGCGGCCGCGCATCACCAACGCCCGCGGGTACTGCTCGTCCATCGTGACGGCCAGGAACGGATAGCTCTTGTCGTCGCGCAGCCGCACGTTGAAGCGCGGCCGGTGCTGCTTGATGAGGCTGTACTCGAGCATGAGCGCCTCGACCTCGTTGCGGACCTCGATCCACTCCACCGTCTCCGCGGTGGCCACCATCTGCGCCGTGCGCGGGTGGAGGTTGCGGGGATCCTGGAAGTAGTTCGAGAGCCGCTGGCGGAGGCTCGACGCCTTGCCGACGTAGATCACCCGGCCGAGCGCGTCCTTGAACTGGTACGACCCGGGGGTGTCCGGGATGGTGCCGGCGGGAGGACGAGTGACCATCGAGCCCCAGGCTACGGCCGGTAGGGTTCCGGGCGTGACCGGCCGCTTCCAGCTCAACTTCCCCGAGCCCCGACCCCGCGACGGGTGGTTCAAACTCGGCGGGTTCGACGTCACCACGACGGCCTTGCTCGTCGGTCTCGGCGTCCTGTCCATGTTCGCCTACGCCGTCAGTCCCGACGCGCTGCTCAACCTGGTGTTCTTCCCCGAACTCGTGCGCGAGGGCGAGCTGTGGCGGCTCGTCACCTGGCCGATCGCGACCAGGCCGACGATCTGGGCGCTGATCTCGCTCGTGTTCTTCTGGATCTTCGGGCATCGGGTCGAGGAGATGGTCGGCCGTGTCCGGTTCACCCGCCTGGTCCTGATCCTGATCATCTTCCCCGCTGCCGTGGTGACGGCGTTGCTGATCTCTGGCGCTGCGGCGGTCGGCATCGGCCTGCTCGGCACGGCGATGCTGTGCATCTTCGCCGCCGACCAGCCGAACGCACCGTTCTTCTTCGGCATCCCGGCCTGGCTGATCGCCGTCATCTTCGTGGCGCTCGACGTGCTCCAGTACGTCGGAGACCGCCTGTGGGGCAACCTCATGCAGCTGTTGCTCACGATCGCGCTGGCGATGATCGTGATGCGCCAGTTCGGCGAGCTGCGCGAGACGATGGGGTTCATCCCCCAGCTCGCGGGCGGCAAGAGCGGCAAGAGCACCAGTCGTGGTGGCCGGCCCTCCGCCAAGCCGGCGAAGCGCAAGAAGCAGAGCCGCGACTTCGACCGCGTGGTGAGCCAGGGCCCGTGGACCGGCCCCTCCCCCGGCGACCAGGCCGAGATGGATCGCCTCCTCGACAAGATGAACTCCGTCGGCCTCAGCGAGGCCGAGCGCAAGCGGCTGAGCGAGCTCGGCAAGCGGCTCCGCGGCAACTGATCCACCGGGCGGGCGCACGTCCGGAGCGCCCACGTCGGGCACCTCCGACCCGAGGTCAGGCGGCGGCGGTGGCCTCGCGACGGCTCGACATGGCGTACAGGAGCATCGCCAGGGCCAGCAGGCTGCCCGCGTAGGCCAGCGTCGAGAAGCCGAACGACGCCTTCACGAAGCCCGAGGCGAACGCCGCCGCGCCGCCGAACAGGCTCATCAGCAGGTCGCCGCCACCCTGCACCTCCACCCGGGTCTCCACCGGCACGGACTCGGTGAGCAGCGTGCTGCCGGCCACCAGGCCGAAGCTCCACCCCACCCCGAGCAGGAACAGGCCGACGAACACCGCCGGCGCCGAATAGCCGAGCACCACCGAGATCGCCGTCCCCGCCCCGAGCACCACCGAGCCGACCATGATCGACGCCCGCCGCCCGATCCGCTCCACCGCACGACCCACGAACGGTGAGAACCCGTACATCCCGACGATGTGGAGCGCGATCACGTAGGCGCTGAGGTCGCTGTGGTCGTGGTCCTTCATGTAGGGCGGCGTCATCGTCATCACCGCCACCATCGCGGTCTGCGACACCACCATCGACGCGAGGCCCAGTTGCGCCATCGGCCGCGTGGCCACCACCTGGGCGGCGTTGCGCACCTGACGCAGCGGCCGCACCCGCTGCGCGTCGGGGTCGGTGAGCCCGGCGGCCACGAGGGGGTCGGGTCGCAGCCGCACGGCGACCACGACGGCCGAGATCGCGAAGAACACGGACGCGAAGAGGAACGGTCCGACCAGCGGTTCGAGCCCCGCTGCGTCGGCCACCCGGCGCTCCCACGGCGTGAGCAGCGGACCGAAGGCGGCGCCCAACGTGCCGACCCACACGACCGAGCCGATCGCCCGGGCGCGGTCGTCCTGCCCGGCGAGGTCGGCGGCGACGAAGCGCCCCTGCAGCGCCGCGGCCTGTCCGGCGCCGAAGGCGAGCATGCCGACCACGAACAGCGGGAAGGACCCGATCTGTCCGGCCACGGCCGCGACGAACGCACCGATCGACGCCGCGGTCCACGCCCGCACGAGGCCCGGCCGGCGGCCGCGGCGGCGCATGAAGCCCGACAACGGCACGGCCACCAGGGCCGAACCGAGGGTGAACATCGCGCTGCCGGTGCCGGCGAGGCGGTCGTTCTCGATCAGCTCACCGACGAGCAGCGCCACCACCGCCACCATGCCGGCGACGGCAGCCTGCGACGGCACCTGGGCGATGCGGATGGTGGTGAGGGTGCGACGCTGCAGTGCGGCGCGCTCGTCGTCGTCGAGCACGGGCACCGGTGGCGTGTGGAGCGTCACGGATGCAGTGTCACACACCCCCGGGGGTGTGCACGATGCGGTTGCCCGGCTCCGGGGTCCGCCCAGCGCCGACGCGATGAGAGGTGCGGTCGCCAGGGCCGCACGCTCCTCATCGCGGATCGGTCACATGCCGAGCAGGGGACGCAGGAAGCGGCCGGTGTGGCTGGCGTCGACGGTGGCGATGTGCTCGGGCGGACCCTCGGCCACCACGGTGCCGCCGCCGCTGCCCCCCTCGGGGCCGAGGTCGACGATCCAGTCGGCGGTCTTGATGACGTCGAGGTTGTGCTCGATGACCAGCACGGTGTTGCCCTGGTCGACCAGCCGTGACAGCACGGTGAGCAGGCGGCGGACGTCCTCGAAGTGCAGACCCGTGGTCGGCTCGTCGAGCAGGTAGATCGTGTGGCCGGTGCTGCGCTTCGCGAGTTCGCTCGCGAGCTTCACACGCTGGGCCTCGCCGCCCGACAGCGTGGGCGCGCTCTGACCGAGCCGCACGTAGCCCAGGCCGACGTCCATCAGCGTCTGCATGTGGCGGGCGATCGCCGGCTGGTTCGAGAAGAACTCGACGGCCTCGGCGATCGGCATGTCGAGCACCTCGGCGATGTTGCGGCCCTTGAACGTGATGTCGAGCGTGTCGCGGTTGTAGCGGTCGCCCTTGCACACCTCGCACGGCACGTACACGTCGGGCAGGAAGTGCATCTCGATCTTGATCGTGCCGTCGCCCGCGCACGCCTCGCAGCGACCACCGGCGACGTTGAAGCTGAACCGACCGGGCAGGTAGCCGCGCACCTTCGCCTCGGCCGTTGTGGCGAACAGCTTGCGGATGTTGTCGAACACGCCCGTGTAGGTGGCCGGGTTGGAGCGCGGCGTGCGACCGATCGGCGACTGGTCCATGTCGATGACCTTGTCGAGGAACTCGACGCCCTCGACCTTCTTGTGCTTGCCGGCCGCGTCCTTGCTCTTGTAGATCCGCTGCATCAGCACCGGCAGCAGGATGTCGCGCACGAGGGTGCTCTTGCCGCTGCCCGACACCCCGGTCACCGCGACCAGGCAACCGAGCGGGATGTCGACGTCGATGTTGCGCAGGTTGTGCTCGCGGGCACCCTTCACGCGCAGCCACTGGTCGCCCGGCGACCGGCGCCGCTGCGGCACGGGCACGGTGCGCTTGCCGGCGAGGTACTGACCGGTGATCGAGTCCTTCGCCTTGAGGATGCCCTTCACCGGGCCGCTGTACACGACGGCACCACCGTGCTCGCCCGCCCCCGGGCCGATGTCGACGATCCAGTCGCTCTCGCGGATCGTGTCCTCGTCGTGCTCCACGACGAGCACCGTGTTGCCGAGGTCGCGCAGCCGGACGAGGGTGTCGATCAGGCGCCGGTTGTCGCGCTGGTGCAGGCCGATGGACGGCTCGTCGAGCACGTACAGGGTGCCGACCAGCCCCGACCCGATCTGGCTCGCGAGGCGGATCCGCTGCGCCTCGCCGCCGGCCAGCGTGCCGGCCGACCGGGAGAGCGTGAGGTAGTCGAGACCGACGTCGAGCAGGAATCCCAGGCGGGCGTTGATCTCCTTGGTGACCCGCTCGGCGATCAGGCGGTCGCGCTCGCTGAGCTCGAGGCCGGCGAGGAACTTCGACGACTCGCCGATGCTCATGTCGCAGATCTCGGAGATGTGCTTGTCGTTCACCCGCACGGCGAGCGAGGCCGGCTTGAGCCGGGCACCGTCGCAGGCCGGGCACGGCACGAGGCGCATGTAGCCCTCGTACTGCTCGCGGGCCCAGTCGCTGTCGGCGCCCTCGTGGCGACGCTTGATCCAGGGGATCACGCCCTCGTACGCGGTGTTGTACTGGCGGGTGCGCCCGTAGCGGTTCTTGTACTTCACCTGCAGGTTGCCGCTGACGCCGTGCATGACGATCTTCTGCTGCTTCGCGGTGAGCGAGCGGTACGGCGCGTCGAGGTCGATCTCGTACGCGTCGGCCACCGCCTCCAGCATGCGGGTGAAGTACTGGGTGTGCGCGCTGCGCCAGGGGGCGATGGCGCCGTCGTTGATGCTCTGGTCGGGATCGGGCACCACCAGCTCCGGGTCGACCTCGAAGGTGGTGCCGAGGCCGTCGCAGCTCTCGCACGCGCCGTACGGCGAGTTGAACGAGAAGTTGCGGGGTGCGAGCTCCTCGTAGCTCGTGCCGCAGCTGGGGCACACGAGGTGCTGGCTGAACGTGAGCGTCTCGTCGTCCTGGCCCTCGCGGTTGACGAGCTCGACCTGGGCGACGCCCTCCGCGAGGCGCAGCGCGGTCTCGAGCGAGTCCGTGAGCCGGCGCTCGATGCCCTCGCGCCGCACGAGCCGGTCGACCACGATCTCGATGTGGTGGTTCTCGTAGCGGGCGAGCTTCTCGTCGCGCTTCAGGAACTCGGCGATGTCGACGACCTCGCCGTCGATCTTGGCGCGCACGAAGCCCTGTGACGACAGGTCCTGCAGCAGGGTGTCGTACTCGCCCTTGCGACCGCGCACCACCGGGGCCAGCACCTGGAACCGGGTGCCCTCCGGCAGCTCGAGGATGCGATCCACGATCTGCTGCGGGGTCTGGCGCTCGAGACGGGTGTCGTCGTTGGGACAGTGCTGCACACCGATGCGGGCGAACAGCAGGCGCAGGTAGTCGTAGACCTCGGTGATCGTGCCGACGGTGGACCGCGGGTTGCGGCTCGCGGACTTCTGGTCGATCGAGATGGCCGGAGACAGGCCCTCGATCACGTCGACGTCGGGCTTGTCCATCTGCCCGAGGAACTGGCGCGCGTAGGCGCTGAGGCTCTCGACGTAGCGGCGCTGGCCCTCGGCGTAGATGGTGTCGAACGCGAGGCTGCTCTTGCCGGACCCGGAAAGGCCGGTGAACACGATGAGCCGGTCGCGCGGCAGATCGACGCTGATGTTCTTGAGGTTGTGTTCACGGGCACCGCGGACGACGATCGTCCCGGCGGCGTGCCTCCCGTGATCGGCGGTCTTGGGGGAGGGTGACGGCATTGGGCGCCACGCTACTCTCCCGGCCCACCGAACACACGTTCTGTCGGCGGGTTTCGCATGTGTCGGCTGGTCCCGTCCGACGGTCCGTGGGACCGCCGATCCCGGGACCCTCCCTCAAGTTCGGCGCCTCGAGATCGGGGGAATCGTTGAAGTCCGACACGCTCCGTGCCGATAGACCTCTCGATGGTTGGGAGCCCGAGCCTCGACGCGGCCTTGAGTCGCATCGGTCTGCACCTGCTGCAGTACCTGCACCAGGAGACCGACGCGATCTGGACGATCAGCGCCACCCCGATCGGGACCGCCTTCGGCGTGCCCGGCCAGGACGGCACCGCCCTTGCGTTCCTGTGTCTCCACGACGACGTCGACCCGTCGCGCTTCCAGCGGCTCGGCGAGTCGGTGGCCGCCGCCCTCGGCTCGATCGCCGAGGCGGAGACGAAGAGCGTCGTCGTGCTGCAGACCCCCGCCGACCTGTCGCCCGACCCCTGGGGCGAGGTGGACGGCCGGATGGTGGCCTACTTCCAGCCGATCGTCGAACTGTCGACGGGTGAGGTCGTCGCGATCGAGGCGCTCGCCCGGATGCAGACGGCCGACGGTGTGCTCGGCCCGGACTCGTTCCTCGACGCCTACTCCACCGGACCGTCGATGCTGGGGCTCTTCGACCGCATGCTGCGCTCGTCGCTGCAGTTCCTGTCCGACTTCACGCACAGCATCCCCGATCTCAGCGCGGCGCTCAACCTCGAGTTCGCCGGGGTTCCCGACCACGGGCTCGCCGAACTCGTCGAACGCCGCCTCGGCGAGTACGGCATCGAGTCCGACGCGATCACGATCGAGCTCAACGAGCGCATCGCCTACGAGCTGACCCCCGGGGCGCTGCGTCAGCTGCGCACCCTCGCCGACCTCGGCGTGAAGCTCCTGCTCGACGACGTGCCGCACAGCTTCGACGCGCTCACGCTGCTCGACGGTGTGCCGATCTCCGGGGCCAAGCTCGACCGCCGCCACGTCCAGCAGTTGACCGCCGGCGACCGCGAGTGCGCCGAAGTCGCGCACATCCTCACGCGCGCTGCCGAGCACGAGATCGAGGTGATCGCCGAGGGCGTGGAGACCCAGGCGCAGTGCGACCGACTGGTGCAGCTCGGCTGCCGCTTCGGCCAGGGCTACCTGTTCGCGGTGCCCCAGCCGGCGTCGTCGCTCACCGCCGTGCTCGGCGCCCCGCTCACCAGCACCTGGTGATCCGAGGCGACCGCCCGGCGCGGCAGCGTCCCGGCTGATCGCACGCCACGGGGTGATGCGCGGCGGACCCGGGCGCTCCGTAACGTGCACGCATGGCCTCCGACTCCGACCTGCTCGACCGGGAGCGCGCGGCCGAGCTGCGTCGGATGAAGTGGGTGGCCACCGGGCTGCTCGTCGCCGTGGCCGCGCTGTTCGTCCTCATGAGGTCGTTCGACGACCGCTCCGGGTGGGTCGGCTACGTCGAGGCGTTCGCCGAGGCCGCGATGGTGGGTGCTCTCGCCGACTGGTTCGCCGTCACCGCCCTGTTCCGTCACCCACTCGGGCTGCCGATCCCCCACACGGCGATCATCCCGAAGCGCAAGGACCAGATCGGCCAGTCCCTCGGCACCTTCGTGCAGGACAACTTCCTCACCGAGGAGCTGCTGAACGAACGCCTCGCCAAGGCCCACGTCGGCGCCCGACTCGGCGAGTGGTTGTCACACCCCGCCAACGCGCTGCGGGCCTCGTCCGCCGCGGGCGACGTCATCCGTGGGGCGCTCGAGGTGGTCGACGACGCAGCGATCTCGGGCTCGATCGAGGCGATGGTCGAGCGCCGCATCCGCGCCACCCCGGTCGCCCCGCTCGTCGGCCGGGCGATCGACGTAGCGGTGGAGAACGGCCACCACCAGCGTCTCCTCGACGCAACGATGAGCGGGCTCAAGAACTTCCTCGACGACAACCGGGTCACGTTCCGCGAGCGCCTCCAGCACGAGTCGCCCTGGTGGGTGCCGGAGAGCATCGACGACCGCATCTTCGACAAGATCTTCACCGGCGTGCACCGCTTCCTCGACGACGTCGGCACCGACCACGACCACGAGGTCCGACGCTCGATCGACCAGCGCGTGATCGCGTTCGCACAGCGCCTCCGCGACGACCCGGAGCTCGTGCGCAAGGGAGAGGAGCTGAAGGAGGAGCTGCTCGAACACCCCGACGTGCGGGCGTGGATCGCGTCGCTGTGGGGCGAGGTGAAGCACTCGCTCGAGCAGGCGGCCGTCGACCCCGACAGCGAGCTCCGCCGCCGGATGACGTTCAGCCTGTCGCAGCTCGGCCACCGGCTCCGCGACGACGCCGAGCTGCAGGGCAAGGTCGACCGCTGGGTGGCCTCCGCAGGCGGCTACCTGGTGGCCAACTACCGCCACGAGGTGGCGAACATGATCTCCAGCACCGTCGAGCGCTGGGACGCGGAGAGCACCGGCAGGCGCCTCGAACTGCAGGTGGGACGTGACCTCCAGTTCATCCGCATCAACGGCACCGTGGTCGGCGGTCTCGCCGGACTGCTCATCCACCTCCTCACCGATCTGCTCTGAGCAGGGCGCTCTCGGCCGGCGACGGCCGGCGACGGCCGCGCCGCCCCGCCGGTCAGCCGGCGTCGCGCAGCTCGCGCCGCAGTTCGTTCACCTCGTCACGCAGGCGTGCGGCGTACTCGAACTTCAGCTCGGCCGCGGCCTGGTGCATCTCCTCCTCCAGCGTCTGGATGAGGCGGGCGAGCTCCTGCTGCGGCAGCGTCTTCAGCTCGCGCTTCACCTTGTCGCGCTCGCGCTCGCGGCGGCGGTCCTTCCCGGGCACGGGCGCCGAGCCGTCACCGCCGAGGCCGAGCATCGAGAGGATGTCTCCGACCGCCTTGCGGATCGTCTGCGGGTTGATCCCGTGCTCGGTGTTGTAGGCGATCTGGCGCTGCCGTCGGCGCTGCGTCTCGTCGAGCGCACGCTGCATCGAGTCGGTGATCGTGTCGGCGTAGAGGATCACCTGCCCGTCGACGTTGCGCGCCGCTCGACCCATCGTCTGGATGAGCGACGTCTCGCTGCGGAGGAACCCCTCCTTGTCGGCGTCGAGGATGCACACCAGGCTGACCTCGGGCAGGTCGAGACCCTCGCGCAGGAGGTTGATGCCGACGAGCACGTCGAACTCGCCGAGCCGCAGGGCCCGCAGCAGTTCGATGCGCTGGATGGTGTCGACGTTGCTGTGGAGGTAGCGCACCCGGAGGCCCTGCTCGAGCAGGTACTCGGTGAGGTCCTCCGCCATCTTCTTCGTGAGCGTGGTGATCAGCACGCGATCGCCCTTCTCGACGCGCTGGTTGACCTGCTCGATGATGTCGTCGATCTGGCCCTTCGTCGGCTTGACGATCGCTTCCGGGTCGACGAGACCGGTGGGTCGGACGATCTGCTCCACCACCTGCTGCGACACCCGCAGCTCGTAGGCGGCGGGCGTGGCCGACAGGAACACCACCTGGTTCACGCGCTCCATCACCTCCTCGAAGCGCAGCGGGCGGTTGTCGCGGGCGCTCGGCAGGCGGAACCCGTGCTCGATCAGCTGGTCCTTGCGGCTGCGGTCGCCCTCGTACTGGCCGTGGAGCTGCGGCACGGCCACGTGGCTCTCGTCGATCACGAGCAGGTAGTCGTCGGGGAAGTAGTCGAGCAGGGTGAACGGCGGCTCGCCGTAGCTGCGCCCGTCGATGTGCATCGAGTAGTTCTCGATGCCGTTGCAGTACCCGACCTCCTGGATCATCTCCAGGTCGTACTGGGTGCGCATCCGGAGGCGCTGCGCCTCGAGCAACTTGCCGTTGGCCTCGAACCACGCCAGCCGCTCCTGCAGCTCGGCCTCGATGCCCAGCACCGCCTTGCGCATCCGCTCGTCGCCGGCCACGTAGTGGGTTGCCGGGAAGATCTGCGTGCGCTTCAGCTCGCGCAGCTGCTCGCCCGTGAGCGGATCGACGATCGTGAGCCGGTCGACGGTGTCGCCGAACATCTCGATGCGCAGCACCGTCTCCTCGTACGACGGGTGGACCTCGATGGTGTCGCCGCGCACCCGGAACTTGCCGCGGCCGAGCGTCATGTCGTTGCGGTCGAACTGCAGGTCGACGAGGCGGCGCAGGATGCTGCGCTGGTCGTAGTCGACGCCCACGCTCAGGTCGAGCAACTGGCCCGCGTACTCCTCGGGATTGCCCATGCCGTAGATGCACGACACCGACGCGACCACGATGGTGTCGCGACGGGTGAGCAGCGCGGCGGTGGCCGAGTGACGCAACCGGTCGATCTCGTCGTTGATCGACGAGTCCTTCTCGATGTACGTGTCGCTGGACGCGATGTACGCCTCGGGCTGGTAGTAGTCGTAGTAGCTGACGAAGTACTCCACCCGGTTGTTCGGGAAGAACTCGCGCATCTCCTGAGCCAACTGCGCGGCCAGCGACTTGTTCGGGGCGAGGATGAGCGTCGGCTTCTGCACCTTCTCGATCGTCCAGGCGATCGTGGCGCTCTTGCCCGAGCCGGTGATGCCGAGCAGCGTCTGGAAGCGGTCGCCGCGCAGCACGCCCTCGCTGAGCTGCTCGATCGCACGGGGCTGGTCGCCCGCCGGCTCGAACTCGGACACCACCTGGAACGGTTGACCGGTCATCGCGAGCGTCGGCATGACGCCGAGCCTACCCCCGGCGAATCCCCAGCAGAACGTGCGTTCGACGTGGCACGATGTGCGCCCGATGGACGCCGCGATCCCCCTCCCCCTCCGGACCGAACGACTCGTGCTGCGGATGCCGGTCGAGGCCGACGCGCCGCTCATGGCCGCCTACCGCGGCGACCCCGACGTCGCCCGCTACCAGGACTGGCCGCTGCCGTACCCGCCCGACGACGCCCTCGCCGGCATCGGCCGGCAGGCGCACCTGTCGGGGCCCACGCCCGGCGAGGCGGTGAACGTCGCGATCGAGCACGACGGCTCGATGGTCGGCGATCTCTACGTCGAGATCCGTCCACCCGAGGACGGTGGCGCGGTCGCCTTCCTGGGCTACACGCTCGACCCGACGCAGCAGGGCCGCGGGTACGCGTCGGAGGCCGCAGGGGCGATGGTCGACGCGCTGTTCGCGCACACCCCCGTCCACCGCATCGCGGCGACGCTCGACCCGGTCAACCTCCCGTCGATGCGGATCCTCGACCTGCTCGGCTTCGTCCCCGAGGGCACCACGCGCCGCAGCGTCCCCGTCCGCGGCGAGTGGGTCGACGACCTCAGGTACGGGCTGCTCCGCGACGAACGCGCCGCCTGGCTCACCCGGCCCACCTCGTTCGCGTCGATCCGCCTCGTCGAGCTCGACGACCACCTCGCCCGCACCTACGGCGATCTCCGCGTGCACCCGCACCAGGAGCAGTTCGTCGCGAGCGTGCTCGGCTCGTACCGCGACGCGCTCTTCCCCGAGGTGGTCGACGGTGCGCCCGTCGTGCCCTGGTTGCGGGGTGTGGAGGTCACCGACCACCACGGCGCCACCCACCCGGCCGGGTTCGTGATGCTCGCCGAGGTCACCGACGCACACCCCGAGCCGTACCTGTGGCGCCTGCTCGTCGACCGCTGGTGGCAGCGCTCCGGCGTGGGGCGGGCCGTGCTCGACGCGGTGGTGGCCGGGCAGCGCGAACAGGGCCACTCGTCGCTCCTCACCAGCTGGGTCGAGGGCGTGGGCGGACCCCGACGCTTCTACGAGCGGTACGGGTTCGTCCCCACCGGCCGCGTGATCGACGACGAGACCGAGGCCCGGCTCAGCTGGTAGCGGGCTCGGCCGGCGGCTCGGCCGGCGACTCGACCTTGGGCGGGCGCACCGGCATCTCCCAGTCGGCGGGCAGCTGGGGCAGCGCGACGAGCGCCGACCACAGCCGGTCGACCTGCGGGACGAGGTCGTCGAGCGTGCCGCTGTTGTCGATCACGTGCGTCGCGGTGGCGAGCCGTTGCTCACGCGTCGCCTGCTTCGCGATGCGCGCACGGGCGTCGTCCTCGCCGAACCCGCGGCCCTCCACCAGACGGCGCACCTGCACCTCGGGGTCGACGTCGACCACCACGATCGCCTGCAGGCCCTCGCGCGGGTTCTCGGTGAGCAGGGGGATGTCCATCACCACCACCCGGTCCGTGTCGCGCTGCGCCATCACCTGCCGGTTCATCTCCGCGCCCACGGCAGGGTGCACGATCGCGTTGAGGTCCTTCAGCGCGTCGGGGTCGGTGAACACGACCGCCGCCACGGCGGCACGATCGAGGCTGCCGTCCTCCGCGATCACCTGCGCGCCGAAGCGCTCGGCCATCTTCTCGAGCACCGGCGAACCGGGCTGCTGCACGTCGCGAACCACCTGGTCGGCGTCGACCACGACCGCGCCGCGCTCGGCGAGCATCGCGCTCACGGTCGACTTCCCCGAGCCGATGCCGCCTGTCAGTCCCACGAGGATCACGCTCACTACTATGCACGCCGGTGGCTGACACGGACGATCCGCATGCCGTGGACTCCCCCGATCCGGCCGACCGCCCATCGCCCACCGACGTCAACTGGCCCCTCGTCGAGCGCCGCCGGCCCGGACGCCGAAGTGCCCTGCCGGCCGGCACGATCGACGCTCGTTCTCCCGATGGTGTCGACGGCACCCCGAGCCTCACGGTCTCGGCGCCGATGTGGCCCTTCCGCCTGCTGGCCCTCGCCGGCGCCGTCGTCCAGGGCCGCGACGATCTCTCGTCCGAGAACTGGCAGCTCTGGGTGGCACTCGCGGTCGCCGCCCTGTACGCCGTGTTCGCGATCGTGCGACCGATCCCCCACCGCGACGACCATCGCATTCGGCTGCGCGTCGTGGTGGAGTACGCGCTCCACACCGGCCTCGTCATGCTCACCGGCGCCTGGACATCGCCGCTCGCGCTCACGCTGATCCCGTCGGTGATGGTGGCCGGCTTCGCCGCCGGCAGCGCCTTCGCAGCGCAGCTGATCGTGGCCTCGCTGGTCGTCGTCACCGTGCAGCACGTCCCCGACGCCGGCGTCGCCACCGGAGCGAGGGACGCCGCGATGTGGGCGGGCCTGCTCGGTGTGGTGGCGTTCACGACCGGCCTGTCGCAGCGGGCCGCGCTCGACGCGGCCCGGCAGAAGGAAGCCGCGATCCGTCGGGTCAACCGGTTGTCGGAGGCGAACTCGCTGCTGTTCGCACTGCAGCGCGTGGCGCAGAGCATGCCGGCGTCGCTCGATCTCGATGACGTCGTCGACTCCACCCTCTCGCGGGTGCGCGCCCTCGTGCCCTGCGACTCGCTCGCGCTGTACCTGCTCGACGACACGGACGGACGCCTGGACGTCTTCCGCAACACCGGCAACACCGCGCAGGCCCAGATGACGCTCTCCACCGCCCCGTCGATGGTCCGCGCGGCCATCGACGCACCGCGCACCGTGCGCATCGCCGATCTCCCCGCGGGCACCGGACTCTCGCCGTCGGCGCGCAGCGGCCTGTACGCGGCGCTGCGGGCCCGCGGCACCATGGTGGGCCTGCTGGCCGTGGAGTCCGACCGGCCCGAGGGTCTCACGCAGCAGCACACCGAGATCCTCCACGGCCTGGCCGAGCCGTTCGGCATCGCGATCGACAACAGTCGGTTGTTCCGGCGGATCCGCTCCACCACCGTCAGCGAGGAGCGGCGCCGCATCGCCCGCGACCTCCACGACCAGGTGGGGTCGTCGCTCGCGTTCCTCGGGTTCGAGGTCGACCGTGCCCAGGAGCTCGCCGCACAGGGACGGCCCGTCGACGAGGTGCTCGTCGACCTCCGCCAGCAGGTCACCGCCGTCGTCAACGAGATCCGCGAGACCCTCCACGACCTGCGCACCGACGTCACCGACCAGCGCGACCTGCCCGCCACCCTGCGCGATCACCTCGCACGGGTCGGCGACCGCCGCCAGCTGCGCACCGAGGCCCACGTCGACGCCCCGTCACGGCCACCACGGCAGGTGGAGCGCGAGCTCTGGCAGATCGCGCTCGAGGCGATCACCAACGTCGAGCGCCACGCCCAGGCCACCACGGTGCGGGTGACCTACCTCTCGCACCCCGACCGGGTGCTGCTCCAGGTGAGCGACGACGGGATCGGCCTCAACAACGGGCCCCGACGTGCCGATAGGTACGGCATGATCGGCATGCGCGAACGCACCCACGGCATCGGCGCATCGTTGCGTGTGGAGTCCACGCCCGGCGGCGGTACCACCATCGCCGTCGAGCTCGACCCCGGCGAGGTGCGGTCGTGAAGCCGCCCACCGTCATGCTCGTCGACGACCACACCATGCTCCGCCAGGGGCTCCGGCGGTCGCTCGAGACCGAGGGCATCCCGGTGATCGCCGAGGCGTCCAACGGCGAGGAGGCGATCAAGATCGCCCTCGACAGCAAGCCCAACGTGGTGCTGATGGACGTCTCCATGCCGCAGATCGACGGCATCGAGGCCACCCGGCGCCTCGTGCAGGCCGATGCACGCCAGCGCGTCGTGATCCTCACCATGCACATCGACCGCGAGGTGATCGAGCGGGCGATGAAGGCCGGCGCCGTCGGCTACATGACGAAGGACTCCTCCGTGAAGGAGGTCGTCATGGCGATCAAGCTCGCCGCCAACGGCGACCGCATCCTGTCGCCCCGCCTCGCCGAGGTGATGCTGCAGGAGGCGAAGAAGGAGGACGGCCCGGTCTCGCTGCTGTCGCCGCGCGAGGAGGAGCTGCTGCAGCACATCGCCGACGGACTCGCCACCAGCGAGGTCGCGGAGAAGATGTTCATCAGCCAGAAGACGGTGAAGAACCACCTGGCGAGCATCTACGAGAAGCTGCAGGCCCGCGACCGCACCCAGGCGGTGCTGATGGCCGTGAAGATGGGGATCGTCAAGCTCACCTGACGACGCTCGACGGCCGGCTGCCGCCGCACGGCGATGGTCCGGGTTGCCCGACACGAACGGGTGGGACGCGATGTGGTGGACTGCACGCCGGGAACCGGTCGCAGGGGGCGACCGGCCGAGGCGAGGGAGCCACGCATGGACTTCACGGGCAAGACGGTGCTGATCACGGGTGCGTCGTACGGGCTGGGCGAGGGCTTCGCCCACGGGTTCGCCAAGGCGGGTGCGTCGCTGGTCCTCACGGCCCGCTCGGCCGAGCTGCTCGAAGGCGTCGCAGCGACGTGCCGCGAGATGGGCTCACCGAAGGTCACGGTCGTGTCCGGCGACGTGTCGAACGAGGACGACGTCGTCCGAGTGGTGTCGACCGCCATCGCCGAGCACGGCAAGATCGACTCGCTCATCAACAACGCCGGCATCTCCGACCTGCGCGGCATGGCGCCCGAGCGCTTCGACATGGAGACCTGGAACCGGATCCTCGCCGTCGACCTCAACGGCGTGTTCCTGTACCTCCGCGAGGTCGGCCGCCACATGCTCGAGACGGGCGGCGGCTCGATCGTCAACATCGCCTCGATCATGGGCACCGGCGCCAACGAGCTCAGCGTCATCGCCTACAACGCCGCCAAGGGCGCGGTGCACAGCATCACCCAGCAGCTCGGCTGCGAGTGGGCAGACCGCGGCGTGCGCGTCAACGCCGTCTCGCCGGGCTTCATCATCACCGAGATGGTCCGGCCGGCGCTCGAGGGCATGGGCATGGACAAGTGGATCGCCAGCCGCACGCCCATGCGCCGCGTCGGCGAACTCGAGGAGATCGTCGGGCCGGTGATGTTCCTGTGCTCGCCGATGGCCGCCTACATCACGGGCCACGACCTGTTCGTCGACGGTGGCACCAACGCCTCCAACGGCACGTACCAGATCCCGCCGATCCACCACGAGTGGAACGCGGACAGCGCGCCTCGCGTCGGCAAGGGCTACCCGGGTGTGGTGCCTCGGCCCGACTGGTACGAGGCGATGGCCGGCGGCATCCCCGGCATCCACTACCCGCTGCCGGAGGCCTGAGCCACGGGTGCCCGGCGGCCCGATCCGCTCCGGCACCGACCGTCCGTCCCGTCGACGGCCCGCGAACCGATGTCCACAGGGTGGCACCGGTTCCGGGCCGTCGTCGCGTTGCGCACACGGTTGTGCACCGGGTTCGTCCCCCTGTGCACAGGATCGTCACAGCCTGTCGGCACTGACGTTCCACAACACCCCTCTGTCACAGTGATCGCATGTCGATGCTCCTGCCCTCCCCCACCGGTGCCACGTCGCCGTCCACCGGTTCCCCGGCCGGTGCCCGCCGCGATCGCCGGCACGGTCACCCGCTCGACGACCACGACCGCCGCGTGCTCGAACGGGCCGGCTGGCGCACCTTCCTCACCTACCGCGAGAACCACGTGCGAGCGTGGGACGGCACCCTGCTGTCCGTCACCCCGGTCTGGATCGCCGAAGCCGAACGGGCCGACCGTGCCGCCTCGGCCCGCGCCGGTGCCGTGCAGGCGAGCGGCGCCACCCCCACCGAGGCGTGGGCGCTGCTCCGCCGGC
>CAEZSR010000012.1_pt1 | contig 40311 bp, 39 predicted proteins | sample 7264011 | NCBI WGS metagenome assembly CAEZSR01 (sample SAMEA6813783, study PRJEB35770) | freshwater metagenome | biome: Freshwater; feature: Freshwater reservoir; material: water | place: Czech Republic | collected 2016-08-15 | depth 0.5m m | reverse complement strand
GCGGTGCTCCTCGCGATCGCACTGGTGGCGGTGCTGGCCGTGGTCGTACTCGACGGTGACGACGACGCGCCGCCCGCGTCCGATGCCGCGCCGACCACGCTCTCGTCGAGCGACACCCCGACGCCGGTCGCGACCACCGCACCGGCCGCCACGACCCCACCCGAGTCGGCACCGGCGACCACCGTCGCGCCGGAGGCGGCGCCGTCTGACACCGCAACGCCCGGCACCGCAACGCCCGGCGCCGCTACGCCCGGCCCCGCTACGCCCGGCACCGCAGCACCCGAGAGCACGGCGACCACCGTGACGACCGAGTTCCCCGACCCGGTGCGATGGGCCGAGTTCAGCGACGGCGTCGTCACCCTGTCGGGCATCGTGCCCGACCAGGCGACGGCCGACGAGATCCGCGCCGCTGCCGCAGCGGTCGTCGGCGAGCAGAACGTCGTGGTGCAGTACACGATCGTCCCCGGTGCACCCCGGCCGTCCTCGGCACCGCTCTACGTGAGCGACTCGGTGCTGTTCGATCGCGACTCCGTGGAGATCGATGCCGACGCGCAGGCGGTGCTCGACCTCGGCGTGCTGCTGATGCAGTAGAACCCGCAGATCACCATCGACATCGAGGGCCACACCGACGCCGACGGTTCGGACGCGATGAACCAGGCGCTGTCGCAGCGCCGGGTCGACGTGATCTACGCGTACCTGCTCTCCCAGGGGGTCGATCCGGCGCGGCTCACCACCGCCGCGTTCGGCGAGACGCAGCCGATCGCCGACAACACGACGCCCGAGGGCAAGGCGAGGAACCGCCGCGTCGAGTTCACGATCAACAACCTGCTCGGCTGAGCCGGGCGGTCGTCGTTCAGCCGATCTCCCAGGGCAACGGGGAGTTCACGATCGGTCGCTCGAACACGACACCCAGGGCGATGAACTCACCGGCGAGCGCCATCGCCAGCACCGCCGTCATCCACCGCAAGGTCGTCCCGGGCGCCAGCCACTGCGTCGGCCGCGGGCGACGGCTCGAAGTCCTTGGCGTCGCGGCGCAGCTCGGCGAGAACCCGGACGACGGTGTCGATCTGGTCGCGGTCGAGGCCGGGATCGCCGAACGCGCCCTCGTTCAGGGCCTTCGCCGCGTTCCGCACGACCCGGCGGCCGGAGCGGGTGATCGCCGCCAGCGTGGTGCGACGGTCGGTGGGGTGTTCGAGCCGGGCCACGAAGCCGTCCCGCTGGAGCCGGTTGATCGCGTTGGTGACGCTTGCCGGGTGCACCTGGAGCCGCTCGCCGATCTTGCTCAACGGCAGGCGGCCGGTGCGCGAGAAGTCGAGCAGCATCAACACCTCGAACCGGGCGAAGGTGAGCCCGAACGGCACCAGCGTGGCGTCCACGCGGGACAGCAGGATCTGGTGGGCACGCATGATCGACGTCACCAGGGTCATGCCGGCCGCCGCGTCGCCCCATCCGGCCCGGTGCCAGTTGCGCGACGCCTCCTCGATCGGGTCGAAGCGGAGCGGCCGGTGCGGGGTCACGAGTGGCGATCCTAGGGCGAACCCGTTCGGTCGCCCTGGAATCCCCTGGTCACGGGATTGTTTTGACTTCATACTGTTTGATGCTTTGACATCCAAGTAAAGTTCGTCGCCATGCGAGAGGAACAGCGGAACCTCGGAGTGCTCGGGTGCGGACTCATGGGGTCGGGCATCGCCGAGGTGTGTGCACGATCGTCGTGCGAGGTGGTCGTGGTCGAGGCCGACGCGACAGCAGCGTCACGCGGGCGCGACAAGGTGATGCGCTCGCTCGAATCAGCCGCCGCCCGCGGCAAGCTGAGCGACGCCGACCACGAGGCCGCGGTGGGACGCCTCGACTTCACCCACGACTGGGACGCCTTCGCCGACCGGTCACTGGTGATTGAGGCGATCGCCGAGGACCCCGCCGCCAAGGTCGAGGCGTTCCAGCGCCTCGACGCGACGGTGGCCGACCCGCTGGCGATCCTGGCGTCGAACACCTCGTCGATCCCGATCATGAAGTTGGCCACCGCCACGTCGCGACCCGAGCAGGTGGTCGGCCTGCACTTCTTCAACCCCGTTCCGGTGCTGCCGCTGGTCGAACTGGTGCCATCGCTCATGACGAGCGCCGAGGTCGAGCAGCGCGCCACCGAGTTCGCGTCGGCCACGCTTGGCAAACACGTGGTCCGGTCGCAGGACCGCGCCGGCTTCATCGTCAACGCGCTGCTGATCCCCTACCTGCTGTCCGCGATCCGGATGCTCGAGTCCGGGTTCGCCACGGCGGCCGACATCGACACCGGCATGGTGCAGGGCTGCGCCCACCCGATGGGACCGCTGGCACTCGCGGACCTGATCGGTCTCGACACCACCATGGCCGTGGCGCAGTCGATGTACGCGGAGTTCAAGGAGCCGCTCTACGCGTCGCCGCCACTGCTCAGCCGCATGGTCGAGGCAGGGCTGCTGGGCCGCAAGACCGGCCGGGGCTTCCACGACTACTCCGGCCGCGTCGGCGCCGAGGCGAAGGGGGGCCGCTGATGGACCGCTACGACGCCCCGGTCGACGACCTGCTGGCGGCACTCCGCACGGCCGGCCTCGACGACGTCCTCGCGACACCGCGTCACGCGGCGACCGATCTCCACGACGTCCACGACGTGCTGACCGGCTTCGGCAAGCTGGCCGCCGACGTCATCGGGCCCACCGACCGCGTGGGTGACCGCGAGGGTGCCCGATTCGACCCGACGACCGGTGAGGTGCACCTGCCCGACGAGATCACCCGCGCCTACCAGCGCTTCGTCGAGGGCGGCTGGCCGGGCATCGCGGCCGACGTGGAACTCGGTGGCGGTGGCATGCCCGGCGCGGTCGGGACTGCGGTCCACGAGGTGTTCGGCTCGGCCAACCTGGCCCTCTCGCTCCAGCCGATGCTCACACGGGGCGCGGTCGAGCTACTGGAACGCTGGGGCGACGAGCGGCACCGCTCCGTCGTGCTCCCCCGCCTGGTCGACGGCACGTGGTCCGGCACGATGAACCTCACCGAGCCCGACGCCGGTTCCGACCTCGGTGCCGTTCGCACGATGGCCACTCCCCGCCCTGACGGCACCTGGTCGCTGAACGGGACGAAGATCTTCATCACGTGGGGCGAGCACTCGCTCAACGAGAACATCGTCCACCTGGTGCTGGCCCGCACGCCGGGAGCGCCCGAGGGCACCCGCGGGATCTCGTTGTTCCTGGTGGGCAAGTACCTGATCGGCGAGCAGGGAGCGCTCGGCACGCACAATGGCGTTCACTGCCGGTCGATCGAGCACAAGCTCGGCATCCACGCGAGCCCGACGTGCGTGCTCGAGTTCGCCGACGCGGTCGGCGAGCTCGTCGGCCCCCTGCACGGCGGCATGCCGGCGATGTTCAGCATGATGAACCCTGCCCGGCTCGCCGTCGGGGTACAGGGTGTGTCGGTGGCCGAACGGGCCTACCAGCAGGCACTGCGCTACGCGTACGAGCGACGGCAGGGCCGCAGTGAGGACCCCTCCGGCCCGTGCGCGATCGTCGAGCATCCCGACGTGCAGCGGATGCTGCTCGACATGGCCGTCCTCCGAGACGGCGCGCGGCTGCTCGCCTTCGCGACGGCCGTCGCCGGCGACCTCGCGATCGCCCACACCGACGAGGCCGAACGGGCTCGCCTGCAGCGGCGCGCCGACCTGCTCACCCCACTCGCGAAGGCGTGGCCGACCGACGTCAGCGAACGTGTCGCGTCCACCGCCGTCCAGATCCACGGCGGGATGGGCTTCGTCGAGGAGACCGGCGTCGCTCAGCGCTTCCGGGACGTGCGCATCGCGTCGATCTACGAGGGCACCAACGGCATCCAGGCGATCGACCTCGTCGGCCGCAAGATCGTGCGCGACGGTGGCGCTGCGGTGTACGAACTGCTCGCCGACGTATCGGCCACGGTCGATGCCGTCGCCGGCGATCCCGAGCTGCACGAGGTGGCCACCCAGCTCGATGGCGCGCTGGCGGCCGCACGCACCGCCGTCGACTGGGTCCTCGACCGCTTCGAGACCGACCGCACCTCCGTGCTCGCCGGTGCGACCCCGCTCGCGGAACTGCTGGCCCTCGTCACCGTCGGCCACCTGCTGGTACGCCATGCCCTGTCGGCTCACCTGACCCATCCCGCGGAGCGGTCGGCCGACGACAGTGGCGATCCCGTCGCCGGCGCGGCGCGACGACGCGCCGTCCGGCGAGTGCAGTACTTCGCGACGCATCACCTCCAGCGCCGGCCGAGCATCGCGACGATCCAGGCGGGCGCCCGTTCGCTGCGCGTCGGCATCGACTGAGGCGAACGCGCCCCGCCGGCACTGATCGGCGCCGGTCAGCGCCGGTCAGCGCGGTGGCGCGAACGGCAGCCGCGAGCCGGCGTCGAGCCTGACGGTCTCGCCGTTCAGGTACTCGTTGTCGATCAGGTGCATCGCCAGCGCAGCGAACTCCTCGGGCCGACCGGCACGACGGGGGTGGACGATGTTGTCGACCAGCCCGTCCATCACGTCGTCGCGGATGGTCTCGACGAGCGGCGTCGCCATCAGGCCCGGCGCGATACCGTTCACCCTGATACGGAGCGGCGCGAGGTCACGAGCTGCTGTGAAGGTGAGTGCGACCACGGCCGCCTTCGATGCTGCGTACGCCGCCTGACCGACCTGCCCCTCGAACGCGGCGATCGACGCTGTGGTGACGATCGCGCCCACTGACGACACGCCGTCGTCCGGCACGCCACCGGCAGCGAGGGCGGCGTCGTGGTCTGCTGCGATCGCTGCGGCAGCCTGGCTGACGAGGTGGAACGTACCCATCAGGTTGATGTCGATCACCCGGCGGAAGGCGTCACCCTCGCCGGCCAGGACCACACCCCCGCTGCCTCGTGAGGCGACACGCTGGGCACTCCCGACACCCGCACAGCTCACGGCGACGCGGAGCTGTCCCAACTCTCGCGCCAGGCCGATCGCCGCGGCCACGTCGGTGGGCTCGGTCACGTCGCCCCGCACGAGGTGCGCCGCCGGCACCGGCACCCCGGTCGAGCCACCGCGGTCGAGCACGACCACGTGCATGCCGCGCCCGGTCAGCTGCGCGACCGTCGCAGCACCCAGCCCCGACGCTCCGCCGCTGACCACCGCTGATGCGCCCTCGAGTTCCATCGCTGCCAACCCTCCGATCGATAACCAAACGAGTGGTAGGTTATCGGTCATGCGCGACCGGAGTCCTTCCGAATGACGACCACACCGGATCCCCGTCCGCCCGTGCTGCCGCTCGACGGCACCACACGCCTCGCCGGCACGCGCTGCGCCGAGTGCGGCCTGCCCTCGCTGTGGGACCCGCCGCGCTGTGCGGGCTGCGGTGGTCGGATGCGACGCGACACGTTCGGGCCCGACGGCACCGTGTGGTCCTCCACCGTCGTCCGGGTCCCCGTACCCGGTCGGACGCCGCCGTACGCGCTCGCCTACGTCGACCTCGACGACGGTCCACGTGTCCTCGCGCACGTGGTGGCCGGCGACGGCGTCACCGTACGACTCCCACCCGGCACGCGGGTGCGACTCACCACGAGCACCGACGACGGCGACGTGGCCGTCCAGCCGATCGAGGAGACAGCGTCATGACCTCCGACCGCACCGCTCCCCAGCGCGCCGTCACGGCAGCCGTCGCCGGCGTCGGCACGTCGCTGTTCGGCAAGCAACCAGACCTCCATCCGTCGCAGCTGGTGTGGCGCGCCGTCGACGAGGCACTCCGCGACGCGGGCGTGGCCCCCGCCGACCTCGACGCGGTGTACGTCGGCACGGTGTTCGGCGCGCCCGGCGTCGCCCAGCGGGCCCTGCACGCCATGGGCATCACCAGCATGCCGATCATCACGGTCGAGAACGCCTGCGCGAGTGGCACCACGGCCCTCCACGAAGCCGTCACCGCGGTCGAGCTGGGCCGTTTCCACACCGTCCTCGCCGTGGGCGTGGAGAAGATGACCGACCAGTTCGCCGGTGCCATCCACCCCGAGTCCACGGACATCGAGGGCCGGACCGGGCTGGCACTGCCAAGCCTCTACGCGATGGCGGCCACTCGCTACCAGGCGCTGTACGGGGTCACCGACGAGGACCTCGCATCGGTGGCCGTGAAGAACCACGCACACGCCGTCCACAACGACCGCGCCCAGTACCGCACACCGCACACCGTCGAGGAGGTGCTCGCCTCCCGCATGGTCGCCGATCCACTCACGCTGATGCAGTGCTGTCCGATCGCCGACGGTGCCGCCGCAGCGGTCGTCCGGCCTCACCGGTCCGGCACGGAGGAGGTCGTGGTCCGGTCCTCCGTCCTGCGCTCCGGTGGGCTCTGGGACCAGCGCTGTGCCCACGTGTGGGGCTACGAACTGATCCGGGACACCGCCACGGCCGCCTTCGACCTCGCCGGCGTCGGGCCGACCGATCTCGACGTCGTCGAGTGCCACGACGCGTTCACCATCGGCGAGATCGTCACGACCGAGGCGATCGGCCTGGCCCCCGAGGGCCAGGGGGCGGGCCTGCTGCGTTCGGGGCACACCGCGCTCGGCGGTCCGCAGCCGGTGAATCCCTCAGGGGGCCTGCTGTCGCGGGGCCACCCGCTCGGGGCCACCGGGCTCGCCCAGACGGCCGAGATCACCTGGCAGCTGCGCGGCGAGGCCGGCGGCCGTCAGGTCGACGGCGCCCGGCTCGGCCTGGTGGAGACGATGGGGGGCGGTGTGGCCGGCGTCGACGGCAACGCCTGCGTGATGGTGGTGCTCGAACGCACCACCGGCGTGCGGGCCTGACCGATCAGTCGGCTGCGTCGAGCGAGCGGCTGCTCTTGCCGGTGCGCCGTTTGGCCGGGCGCGGCGGCTCCGGCGCGACGGCCGGGCGCGAGCTGCGGCTGATCAGCCCGTTCAGGAAGACCGAGCAGATCTGGTCGGCGATGAGGGGCGCAGGGAGCCGTCCGCCCGGCCGGTACCAGTGCGTCATCCAGTTCAGCGATCCGATGAACGCGAGCGTGACGGTGGCGGCGTGGACGTTCGGAGCGAAGTCGCCCCGCCGCACGCCGTCCTCGACGATCGAGGTGAGGAGCCGGCGGTAGTCGCGGTCGCGCACCGACCACTCCTCGAACCGCTGGTTGCCGGCAATCTCGCGCAGGTACACCGATGCGTAGACGAACGTCTCGTCGAGCACGAGCGCATGCGTGAGCGCCGCCTGGCGGAGCTTCTCCGAGGGAGGGAGGTCGAGCGACGCGATCCGTTCGAGGTCGGTGAGGATCCGTTCCGCCGGCTCCCTCACGACGGCGAAGAGCAGGTCCTCCTTGGAGTTGATGTAGTGGTAGAGACTCCCCTTCCACATCCCCAGCTCGGAGGCGATGTCCTCCAACGACGCAGCCGCGAATCCCTTCTCCTGGAAGACCTTGGCGGCAGCCTCGACGACGTCGTTCCACCTGCTCGGTCGGGGCATGTCCGGTCTCCTCCCTGTTCGAGTCGGCCGATGGTAGACGGTCTCAACGACGAACGCCCCACCGCTCGAGCGGTGGGGCGTTGATTCGGACTCTGGCCGGCCTCAGCCGATGCGCGTCACTTGGCGAAGACGTCGTGCCCGGAGGTGAAGTCGTACTTGAAGTGCGGCTCACCCGACACCGTGCCGTCGTTGCGGACGATGTGGGTCTCCTTCGCGGCGATGTCGATGAAGTCCTGGATCGTCAGGTAGCTGATGATGTCGCTCTCAGGGTTCGGCTCGGCGTGGTTCTGGAGCAGGATGTGCGAGTCGCTCTCGAAGATGCCGCGGGACTCGAAACCCTCCGGGCAGTCCGAGAACGGGGTGTGGAACGAGCCGGCCGCCTCGTAGGAGAACATACCGTTCATGACCCGGTTGGTGCCCTCGCGGTAACCGAACCAGCCCTTGGTGGTGTACGCCATGGCACGGCAGAGGTGGAAGTGCGACGGGAAGTCGGGCGCGCCCGGGTCCATCCGGAACGCAAACGCCACTGTGTTGGTCGGCTGGTGGATGGTGAGCGCCTTGAAGTACGAGCCCTCTGCGACCTGCACCCACTCCAGATCGTTCGCCTGGACGTCGGCCGTGATGCGCTCAAGCTTGTCGAGACCCAGCGGCATGATGAACCCCCTTGTGATGTCGATGGTGACGGTCAGCACAGTAGTCGACTGTACGTTGGGTTGTCACGCGGTTTGTGTCAAGAGTTGCCGGCTTTCGCGTCGATGTACGTCTGACCCGTTAAGCATTGGTTTTCAGGGCTCAATGGCTCGGGGACACACCTGCACGAGGCTCAGAACGCCACGACTTGTTACCAACCATAACTACTGTTACGTCGTTGGTCGCACAGGGCGTTCGCCACGACGAGAGGGGATCCGATGGGACTCGCAGGCAAGATCGCGCTCGTGACGGGGGCCGCACAGGGGATCGGACGGGCAGTTGCGCTGCGTTCGCCGAGGAGGGTGCCACGGTGGTGTGCGCCGACATCCAGGAGACGGGCAAGCAGACCGCCGACGACATCGTCGCCGCCGGCGGGACGGCGACGGCGGTCGTGATGGACGTGACGAAGGCCGCCGACTGGGACCGCACCGTCGCGGAGGCGGTGCGGCTCCACGGCACGGTCGACCTGCTGGCCAACATCGCCGGTGTCGTCGCCCTCGACGGGCCCGACACGGTGGTGGGGCTCACCGAGGAACGGTGGGATCACGTGGTCGGTGTCGACTTGAAGGGCGTGTGGCTCGGGATGCGCGCCGTGATCCCGACGATGGTCGAGCAGGGTGGCGGCCGCATTTGCAGCGTCGCCTCGATGGCCGCCCTGCGCGGGCTGCCGAATCTCGCCGCCTACTCCGCGGCGAAGGGCGGGGTCGCCGCCCTCACCCGGCAGGCGGCGATCGAGCACGCCGCCGACAACATCCTCGTGAACACCGTGGCGCCAGGCACCATCGACACCCCGATCCTCGCCGGCGTGCAGCCCGAACACCTCAAGCATTCGCGGCTGCCGATGCGGTGAACCGCCTCGGTCGGCCTGGCGAGGTGGCGGCGATGACGGTGCACTTCTTCTCGGCCGACGGCGACTTCCTGACCAGCCAGCTCTACCCGGTGTGCGGTGGGTGGTCGATCAAGTGACCCTGCGTCGCTGACGCGACGAGGGGCGACCGGCGTGACATCGGGCCGGTCGCCCCTCGCTCGTCTCGGGGGAGATGCTGCGGTGCCGCACCCCTCCGGTGCGAGCGGTCCGCAGGGAGCGTCAGTTGCCGGCGACGCGGCGGTCGTACCCGGCCCAGTAGGGCTCGCGCAGCACCTTGCGTTGGAGCTTGCCGACCGGGCTCTTCGGGAGCGGCTGGGAACGGAACTCGACCCGCGACGGCTTCTTGTAGCTGCCGAGTCGCTCGGCGCACAGGGCGATGATCTCGGTCTCCAGCGCCGCGACGTCGGCATCGCCGGCCGGGTCGACGTAGCAGAGCGCGATCGGGCTCTCGCCCCAGCGCTCGTGGGGAACGGCCACCACCGCCGCTTCGATGACGGCCGGGTGGTCCTGGATGACGTTCTCGAGTTCGGCGGGCCAGATGTTGAAGCCACCGGAGATGATCATGTCGTCCTTGCGGTCGAGCACGTACAGGTAGGCGTTCTCGTCGAGACGGCCGATGTCGCCGGTGAGGACGAACCCGTCGCTCGTCATCCGTTCCGCCGTGGCGGCGTCGTTCTCCCAGAAGCCGAGCATCTGACCGTCGCACTTGATGGCGATCTCGCCCTCGTCACCGATCGGCAGCTCACGCTCCGGGTCCTCGGCGTCGCGGATCTGGAGGTAGGCGAAGGGCAGCGCACGCCCGGCGGAGCGCAGCGGGTTCGATCCCTCGACGGAGGAGAACCACTCCTCCGGGCCCATCATGCACACGGGCAGCGCCTCGGTCTGTCCGTACCCCTGGTACAGCACGTCGCCGAACACTTCACGGCCGAGCAGCGCCGTCTCGTCGGTGATCGGCGCGCCGCCGATCTGGATGACCTTGAGGCGCGAGTAGTCGCGCGACCGGGCCGACGGATGGCGAGCGAGCGCGTTCAGCATCGCCGGGACGAGGAACATGTAGGAGATGCCCTCGTGCTCCATCACGTCGAGAGTCTCGACGGGGTCGAAGTGGTCGAGCAGGACGTTGGCACCACCGGACAACCACGTCGGTGTGTACAGGTATCCCGAACCGTGCGAGATCGGACCGACGTGCAGGCACGACTCCCCCGCCTGCATCGGCGGGAAGTTGTAGAACCAGTCACGTCCAGCGGCGATCCACGAGCGGTGCGAGTACGCCACGCCCTTCGGCTTGCCCGTCGTGCCGCCGGTGTGGCGGATGATGTACCAGTCGTCGGGCGACACCCACACACGCGGGTCGACGTCGGACTGCGACGCGAGCCAGTCCTCGTAACCGCCGTCGCGCACCAGCACGCAGGACAGCTCCGGCAACGACTCGGCCACGGGCCGGATGTCGGCGGCGTGGTTGGCGCTCACCACGAGCCCGCGGCACCCCGTGTGCGACAGCATGTGATGGTGGCTCTCGGGGCTGTTGCGGGCGTAGAGCGGCACACGCACGAGCCCGGCGACGGCGGCACCGGCGAAGAAGTCCTGGGCCTCGATCGAGTTGTCCTCGAGCACACCGACCCGGTCGGCCGGACGCAGGCCGGCGGCGAGCAGGCCGTTGGCCATGCGCACACCCCGATCCCACGCCTCGGCGAAGGTGAGGCGCCGCTCGCCGTGCACGATGGCGGTGCGCTTGGCGTTGTAGAGCGCCGACTGGCGCATGAGACCGGTGACGTCCACGTGGTCCTCCTGTCGGGGTGGTGCGTCGGGTGGGGTGGGTCAGTCGAGCGAGACGGGGAGGTGCTGGAGACCGCGGGAGAGCATCGTGCCGTGCCAGTCGAGCTCCGCGGCGGGCAGGTCGAGCGTCATCCGGGGGAATGCAGCGAGCAGCGCCGAGATGGCGAGCTGCCCCTCCAGGCGTGCGAGTGGTGCGCCCAGGCAGTAGTGGATGCCGACACCGAACCCCATGTGGTTCGTCGGATTGCGGCCGATGTCGAAGCTGTCTGGATCGGCATAGGCCTCCGGATCACGGTTCGCGGCCAGGTTCGCGAGGAAGACGCGCTGCCCCGGCTCGAGCTGGCGCCCGCCGATCTCGTGGGCGTCCTTGACGAGGCGCACGGTGGCGCGTGCCGGGCCGTCGTAGCGGAGCATCTCCTCGACCGCAGGGCCGATCGTGGTCGGGTCGGCGAGCAGACGGGCGCGCTGGTCGGGGTTGTCGAGCAGGGCCAGCATGCCGTTGCCGATCAGATTGGTGGTCGTCTCGTGGCCGCCGAAGAGCAGCAGGGTGCAGGTCGCGACCAGCTCGTCCCGGCTGAGTGCATCGTCGTCCTCGTGCTCCAGCAGCACGCTGATCAGGTTGTCCTCGGGGTGCCGCTCGTAGCGGTCGATGAGCGCGAGGAGGTAGTCACGGAGCTCGATCATCCCCTTCGAGGCCGACTCGAAGCGGTCGGCCTGCTCGTACGCCCCGAACACCAGGGCGGTGATCTTGTCGGACCACTCCTTGAACAGGTCCCGATCGTCGGGCGGGACGCCGAGCATCTGCGCGATCACGACGGCCGGCAGTGGATACGCGAACTCGCGGATGAGGTCGACGCTCCCCGCGCCCCGGATCTCCTCGACGAGGTCGTCGATGGTCTGGGTGATCTCGGGAATGCGGGCGCGCACCACCGAGGGCGTGAACGCGCGGGCCACCAGACGCCGCAGCCGTGTGTGCTCCGGCGGGTCACGGAAGACCAGCCACTCCTGCAGGATCTCGAACGTCGTCACGACGCCGGGCGATGGGGCCGACCGTGCGACGGCCGACGCGAACGGCGAGATCCGCTCCGCCGTCAGCGACTGGCTGCGCAGGGCTCGCGCCACGTCGTCGTAGCGGGTGAGCACCCACGCCTTGTGTCGGGCGTTCCAGTACACCGGATCGTGGTCGCGCAGCCGGGAGAAATAGGCGTGCGGATCTCGGACCGCCTCCTCGCACAGGAGGTTGTCGTCGATCACCTGCGGAGTCGGGTTCATGTGGGTCTCCTGTGAGTGGGTCATGCCAGTGTCATCCCACCGTCGACGGTGAGGATCTGGCCGGTGACGTAGGACGACCGGGGGCCGGCGAGGAACACGACGGCTTCCGCGATGTCCTCGACGGTGGCGAGCCGGCGCAGCGGGATCGCCCGCACCGCACGGGCCTCGATCTCGGTGCGCTCGAGGCCCGACCGGCCGGACGCGCGCTCGAGAGTACCGTCGATCATGTCGGTCGGGGTCATTCCCGGTGCCACGCAGTTCACCCGGATGCCGAGCCGAGCGAGCTCGAGCGCCTGCTGTTCGGTGAGGCGCTCCACGGCCGCCTTCGAGACGCAGTAGCGCCGTAGCGGGGCAGCGCTCGGTGGCCCGCAGCGGACGACAGGTGCACGATGGAACGCGAGGCCACGGCACTCGTGGCGATGGCGGGGACGACGACCGACGTGATGGTGCGCAGCGAACCGACGTTCACGCGCAAGGTGTCGTCCCAGAGCGATTCCGGGGGTCCCATGAGCGAGATGAGCGTTCGCCTCGCCCGCCGAGCCGTGGTTGTTGACGAGCACCGCGATCGAGCCGAGCTCGGCTGCGGCGGCGACGAGGTCGTGCGCCGTCGACGAGAGGGTGATGTCCCCGGCCACCGCGACGGCGTGGCCTCCCGCCGCCCGGATCTCCTCGACGACGGAGGTGGCGCCGAGCCATCCGTCCCGCTGCTCGGTCGGCGTGCATGCCGCCGGGTCGGAACGGCGCTCGTGCACCACGACGCCGTATCCCTCGTCGGCGAGTTGCAACGCCATGGCCCGACCGATCCCGCGTCGACGGCCGGCACCGGTCACGACGGCCACCGGTCGTGGGCTGAGATCTCGGCTCGGGGGGGACATGGTGCTCCTGCAGTCGTCGGGAATCGAAGGGGTCGAACGTGATGAAGGGATGGACGGCGGTGGTCCGCCGGCCTCACGGCGGCCGGCGGTCTGCCGGCCGGAGGGTGGCGTCCCCAGGGCCGGCCGCGAGGCCAGCCCCGGAGACGACGGGGTCACGGCAGCTGGTAGAACTTCCGCGGGGTGCTCTCGATCTCACCCTCGGCCGGCACGTTGTCGGCCGTCACGAGGACCGAGGTCGCGAGGATCGGCACGCCGGCCTCGCCGGGAGCCGGGTTACCGGCCACCATCGACGCGGCGATCGCGCAGGCCGCCTCACCGCCGAACTCGTGGCCGTCAGCCACGGTGGCGACGAACGGGCCGCCCTCGCGGATCGCTGCGTACTCCTCGGGGTCACCGTTCATCGACACGACGATGGCGTCGCTGCCCGCCGCTTCGACGGCGTTCGCCGCACCGATGCCGAGCGAGCCGAAGCCGCCGATGACGGCCTTCACGTCCGGGTTCGCCTGCAGCGCGGCCTCGGTGGAGGTCTGCGCCGACTCGGCGCTGAAGCCGAGCGCCTCGCCCGTCACGATCAGGTTGATGCCCGGGTAGTCGGCGAACACCTCCGTGATGCCGGCCTCACGGCTCTGGAGCGCCGGGTTGTTGGCGTTCACGAGCACGACGTCACCCTCGCCACCGATCTGCTCGGCGACGTAGCGGGCGATGATCCGGCCGTCCTCCTCCTGGTTGGCGTCGAGCGCGACGACACCCTCGGGATTGCCGGCGCCCCAGGTGATGAACGGCACGGATGCCTCACCGAAGCGTGCGATGGTCGACTCCTGGCCGCTCATGTCGATGCCGATGTTGAACACCAGGTCGCGCTCGGCGGCGAGCCATGCATCGAGGATCGCCGGGAGCTTCGTCGGGTCACCACCGACGTCCTGGAAGTCGACGTCGACGCCATTGGCGGTCAGGCACTCCTCGAGCGGGCGCGACCAACGCTCGGCTCCGGGGACCGGGGCCAGGTTGGCGATGCCGGCGCTCAGGCCGTCCAACACCGACAGGTCGCCCTCGATCGCGACCTCGACGCCACCCTCGGGCATCTCACCGCTCGAGGTGTCGGGCCCGTCGGTCGCGGCAGCCGTGGTGTCGGTGCCGCCGTCGGTGGTCTCTTCGGGCGCATCGGTGGCGGGTGCGGCGGTGTCGGGCGCAGCCGTGGTGTCGGCGGCGGCCGCGGTGGTGTCGGCGGCGGCCGCGGTGGTGTCCGCGGAGCTGTCCGATCCCTCGTCGTCGCCGCATGCGACGGCGGTCGTGGCGAACACGATCGTCATCGCGGCTGCAGCGAACTTGCTGCGTGCTCTCATGGTGATCCCCCTGGGGTGTTGCTGGGTGGGGCCCGGAGGTCCGGGCGCTCGTCGGTGGACGAGACCTAGGTGCGGGTCGCGGCCTTGCGGGCCAGCCCTGCGAACGTGAGCGCAGCGACGAGGATCGCCCCGTTGGCGATGGTCTGCGCGTACCCCGGCACGCCGAGGATGATGAGGCCGGAGAAAGTGACGGTCATGAGTGCAACGCCCACGATCGTGCCGATGATGTGGAACTCGCCCTCCTTCAGGGTCACGGCCCCGAGGAAGCAGGCGGTGAACGCCTGGAGGAGGTAGGAGCTCTGGTTGCCGACGAGCGTGACGGCAGAACCGGTGCGGCCGGCGGCCAGCACGATGCCGGCGAAGGCGCCGACGGACGCGCAGATCACAAAGGCGGCGAGCCGGTAGCGCTTCACGTTGATGCCGGCGAGTCGCGATGCCTCGGGGTTCCCGCCCACGGCATCCATGCGGCGGCCGGCCTCCGTGTGGTTCAGGACCAGCCACAGCAGGGCGAGCACGACGGCGGCGGCCAGTGAGATGAGCGGGAGGCTGAGACCGCTGAAGTCGATCTGGAAGGTGCGCCCGAACAGGCTCGGCCCCCAGCTCCACGAATCGGGCGCCTTCCAGCCGAGCAGGGTTCCCTGGGCGGTGTCGGTGATGTTCTTCGGGAGCTGCACCGAGCGGCCGTCGGTGAGCCGGATGAGGTAGCCCTCGACGATGCCGGCGATGCCGAGCGTGGCGATGAACGCCGTCACGCCGAAGTACGACACGATGACCCCGTTGAGCACGCCGACCAGGAGCCCGAACCCGATTGCGGCGACGAAGGCGAACAGCACGTTCGCCTGCCATCCGGCACCGAAGATCGCTCCCCCACCGATGTCGGTAAACGGGATCGTGGGCCAGGTGAACACGTAGTCGCCCTGCGCGAACTGGGCGAACATCGCGCCGCCGAGCGTCAGCGTGGCCGCCACCGAGAGGTCGAACTCGCCGAGGATCAGCACCAGCGTCAGCCCACCGGCGAGGATGGCGAGCACCGCCGATTGACGCAGGACGAGCGACAGGTTCGCGCCGGTCAGGAACCGCTGCTCACCGAGCACGACCTCCGACAGGACCGTGAACAGCAGCATCAGGACGCCCAGGAAGATCAGGGTGCCGTAGCGCGACGTGATCGCCAGCGCACGCTGCCCGCGATCCGGCTGGTCGGCGGCTCGCCGTCCTGCCGGTGCTGCGTCGACGGCGTGCGCGTCGATCGCCATCTCCGTGGTGGTCACATGTCCCCCTTTAGCCGAACGTCACGCCAGTTATCGCTCCTGCCGGTCCCCGTGGCTGTCGCGATTGCCCGTCAATCTTGCACATCTGGGCCGAGATGAAAAGGGCGAACCCCACCATTCGTTTGGTTATCTCCTTCCCACGGCGGAGGCGGATCGCTATAGTCCCGGTGGGGGCCAGGCGCTCAGACCGTGTGCGGGCCGACGAAGGGGGGAGCCGATGCCGGCGGAGTACGTCGTCGAAGTCAGGGGGCTGTCGAAGCAGTTCCCGGGCGTGCGCGCGCTCGACGAGGCCTCGCTGCTCGTCCGAGCCGGCGAGATCCACGGCCTCGTCGGCGAGAACGGCGCCGGCAAGTCGACTCTCATCAAGATCCTCGCGGGCGCACAGCCACCCGACGCCGGCTCCATCGTCATCGACGGTCGAGAGGTCTCCATCCCGAACGAAGCGGCCGCCGACGCGCTCGGCCTCCGCTTCATCCACCAGGACGTCGCGCTCGTCCCGCGGCTGACAGTGGCCGAGAACGTCTTCCTCGGCCGACCCCTCCCCCGCCGTGGTCCCTTCGTGTCGCGGACCAAGGCACACGAGCTGACCCGCGAGGTGCTGCGCGACTTCGTCGACGTCGACCCCGCTGCGCCGCTGTCGTCGCTCAGCGTCGCCGAGCGGTGGATGGTCGGCATCGGCCGTGCGTGCGCCGGCGATGCTCGCATGGTCGTCATGGACGAACCAACGGTCGCCCTCGCGGATGCCGAGGTGGAGCGCGTCTTCCAGGCCGTGAACCGGCTGCGTGACCGCGGCATCGCCGTGCTGTTCGTGTCACACCGCCTCGGTGAGATCCTGCAGCTCGCGAACTCGGTCACGGTGATGAAGGACGGGCGCACCGTCGGCCGCCACGACATCTCCGCGCTCGACCGGCAGCGCCTCGTTTCGGCGATCATCGGACGCGAGGCGGGCGAGCTCGACCCCCTCGAGGAGCCCGCCGAACCGCACGACGACGTCGTGCTGGAGGTGTCGGGACTGAGCGGCGGGCCACTGCGCGACATCAGCTTCTCTCTGCGCGCGGGCGAGATCCTCGGCATCGGCGGTCTCGTCGGATCGGGCCGGACGTCGCTGATGATGAACCTCTTCGGACACCTCGAGCCGACCGCCGGCGAGATCCGCCTCGACGGCAAGCCGGTGGTGTTCCGATCGCCCGCCGACGCCATCCGCTCGGGGTTCGCGCTGATCCCCGAGGATCGACGGAGCCAGGGACTGCTCACACGGCGTTCGGTCCGCGAGAACGTCGTGCTGACGCACCTCAGCGACTTCCGCCGACACATCCGCCTGCCCAGCCCGCACCGTGGCCGCGAGACCGACCGCACCCTCGCCGAGATCGACCGCCTCCGTATCGCCACCACCGGCCCCGAGCAGCAGATCTCCACGCTGTCGGGCGGCAACCAGCAGAAGGCCCTGCTGTCGCGGTGGCTCGTCGGACGGGCCACACGCGTGCTCATGCTCGACGAGCCCACCAAGGGTGTCGACATCGGCGCCAAGACCGAGATCCTCCGCCTCGTGAGCCAACTGGCCGCGGAGGGTGTGGCGGTGATCGTGGCCTCGTCCGACCTCGAGGAGGTGTCGGCCATCGCTCATCGTGTGATCGTCCTGCGGGAGGGCCGACTCGTCGGGGAGCTGCACCGTCCCGTCACCGAGGCCGCGATCCTCCACCTCTGCTACGAGACCGCCACCGCGCGGACCGACGGTGGATCAGCCGACACCGAGCACAGCACCGCAGGGAGCCCCGCATGACCGCACCACGACCCGATGGCACCTGGGTGGTCGGCCGCGACGACCACGTGTGTGTCCTCCGCTACGACGGCGCGACGCGCCGAACCATGGGGATCGACGGTGCTGCACAGGTGGCCGCACTCGTCGCCGAGCGAGCGGCGCGACCCGAACCCCCCGTACTGGTGCTGGTGGTCGACGTCCTCCACGCCGAGCTCGCCGAGGTCAAGCAGATGGGGGAGGGTCGCCCCATCGGCGACTGGGCCCCGTGGCTGGCGGCCATCGACGGTGTCGAGGGCTACCCGAGCGCCACGGTCGTCGCCGTGCCGGTCCAGGCCACCTGTGGTGGCCTCGAGCTGTCACTCGCCGCCGACATCCGTGTCGCCTCGCCCTCCGCACGGCTCGGCGTGCTCGAGACCCGCATGGGGATCATGCCGGGCGCCGGCGGCACGCAGCGGCTGCCCGGCCTGATCGGCACCGGCAACGCAGCGCTGCTCGTCCTCACCGGTGAGGCGATCTCAGGTGCCGAGGCGCACCGGATGGGTCTGGTGCAGCTCGTGGCCGACGACCCGGTGGCGCGGGCGATCGAGCTGGCGGAGTCGCTCGCACTCATCGGTCACCAGGTGCTCGCCGCTGCCAAGCGCGGCCTCGCCGCCGCACGCGGCGGGTCACCCGAGGGGTTCCGCACCGAGGGCCGCGCGTTCTTGTCGCTCGTGCACCTCCCCACCACCCAGCGTCGCATCGACGACTGGCTGGCCCAGCAGGCCGACGGGCGGAATCCCGCCGTCCGCCACAGTCCTCTGCCCTGACTCACGAGAGCCAGGGCGCAGGCGCCGCGACCTGCGGCGTTCCACCACCCGTGCAGCGCTGTTCGCTGCTGCACCGACACATCATTGGGGGGACCATGACCCGAAAGCATTCCCGGGTGTTCGCTGCCGTCGGCATCGCTGCGCTCGCACTCACCGCCTGCGGCTCCGACGAGGAGTCCGCGGCCACCACCGAGGCGCCCGCAGCGACCGAGGCGCCCGCCGCGACGGACACTCCCGCCGCCGGCGCGTCGACGGATCTCGGTGTCTACGACGGCAAGACCGTGGGCGTCATCTCGCTCGCGCCCGGGCTCGAGCCGGTCGACCGCATCACGGCCGGCCTCCAGCAGTGCGTCGAGGACAACGGCGGCAACGTGCAGGTGTTCGACGCCAAGGGCGGCGCCGAGGCCGTACCGGCGTTCGAGCAGGCGAACAGCGCCGGTGTCGACGCCATCTACAACGTCGCCAACGACGTGTCCGGCGGATCGCTCGACGCAGCGTTGGCGGCCGCCGCCGAGGCATCCCGGCCGGTCGTCACCGCGTGGGGCGGCCAGCGCGCCGGCACCTACTCGATCACCGGCCTCGAGTTCCAGAGCGCAGCGCGTGTCGGCCAGTACGTCATCGACCGGCTCACCGCCGAGAACGACGGCGTCGCCACCGGGACCGTGCTGGTGGTGAACGCCCGCGTCACCCCGAGCCTGCGCCAGCGCGCCGATGCCTTCACGGCGATGGTCGGTCCCGACACCGAGTTCCCCGACATCCAGGTCGAGGAGATCGAGGTCGACATCGCGAACGCCCTGGCCGACTCCCAGGCAAAGGTGGAGCAGGCGATCCAGGCGAACCCGGACATCTCCGCCGTCTACGCCTCGTTCGACACGATCGGCCAGGGTGCCGCGGCGGCGATCGACGCGGCCGGCGGGAGCCAGTTCGTCGTGTCGTTCAACGGTGACTCCACTGCGCTCGACATGATCCGCAGCGGTGGCAGCTTCGCGGCGACCGCGGCCAACGACCTCGAGGGCACGGCGACGCTCGCCTGCGACCTGATCGCCCAGCTCCTCGCCGGTCAGACGCCGTCGGCCACCACGTACTGGATGGACAGCCCGCTGGTGACCCAGCAGAACGTGCCGGCGAGTGGCTTCGCCACCGGCTCGGGTGCGTTCCAGCTGTACCAGCCCTGATCCCCCGGAGGATCCGGTCGTGCCGCCGATGCCGGCGGCACGACCGGGCCGCCGGTCCGGTGGCGTCACCGGGAGGTGAAGCCCCGTCAGACCTCGACGGCGACGTGCAGCGGCGCCAGCGACTCGAGATCGTCGACGGGCGTCGTGCAGAACGGGATGAGCTCGGTGAGCAGCCGGTCCGCATCGATCACGGCCTCGGGTGCGTGCACGCCGGGGCGTGGGCGGTCGGCGAGCAGTTGGGCAGCGGCGAGCGCTGCTGGGATCGCAGTCGCGCCCGCCATGCCGCGTGGCATCGCCGTGACGTGGCAGCCCACCGTGGCCGGTCGCCCGTCGGCTGTTCCGCTCGCCCAGGCGAACAGCGGCGGGAGCGAGCCACCGCCGCGAAGCGCGACGCCGGCCACCGCGGCCCGGGCCGAGCGCATCGCCGAGGGCCGCAACAGCGCACGAGCGGCCCGGTCGAGGTCGAGATCGCCGTCGTCGAGGTCGCTGCGCAGACCACGCAGGAACGCGGCGGTCGAGCCGTCTCGGACGACGACGAGGCTGCAGCTCCGCCCGCTCAGCCCGAGCGAGCCGAGCAGGGTGACGGCCTCGGGATGCCCGACTACGTAGCCCGTCCCGCGACCGAGACCCGGGTACTCCAGCTCGATCGCGTCGAGAGGTGGCCGCCGCACGAGCACACCGTCCTCGACGACCGAGACGGCACCGTGGATCTGCTCCATGAAGTGGACCACTGCTCCCGACGGTGCGCCGTCGGCACGAACCAAGCCCTGCTCCTCGCCGTCACCGCCGTCACCGCCGTCGCCGCCGTCGCCGGGCCCATCGCGCGAGTCGTCGAGCGACCATCCGGTGAAGCAGTCCCGGACGTGGTCGAGCCGGCGTGCCGCTCGAAGCGCTAGGAGGTTCGAGATGCCGGGACTCGCCCCCATGCCCACGACGGAGGCGAGACCGGCCACGCGGGCGTCCTCGTCGAGCCGCAGCATCTCGATCGTCGGATCCGGGTCGTCGCAGATTTCCAGGTACATCGTCGTCGTGTCGATGGCAGCGCGAAGCGTCGGGATGCCCAACCGGAAGAGTGGTCCCGAGCAGTTCAGGACGAGGTCGGCGGAGTCGAGCACCCGGCGCGCCGTGCGGTCGTCGAGGACGTCACACACCGTCGCTCGCACCCGGCCCGACGCGGTGCCCGCGAGCGAACCCGCGAGCATCTCGGCCCGCGCCACGTCGAGGTCGGCGAGCAGAGGTTCCGAGATCGCGCCGTTCGTCGCGAGGTGCCGCGCCGCTGTCCGACCCATGTCGCCGGCTGCTCCCATGGCCACGACCTGCACCGTGCACGTCCTCCCGTGTCGTCCTTCAGCTGCACAGCGTCGGCCGCCGCTGCGAGCAACGAACCCCCGACGACAGCGAGCGGATCGCACCCGCGGTCGGGACCATCGAACGGTGACGAGGTCACCGGATCCGGCGGCGAAGGGCGCGTGAACCTCAGGTGTCACCGAAGAGGCGATCGACCTCGGCCATCGTGTTCGCTGTGATCACGTCCTTGGAGTAGCGGCGGATCATGGCGGTGGTCGTCCAACCGTTGTTGGTCATCAGCCCCGGCTCCGAGCCGCCCTTGCCCATCCTGAGATCCGCCTGCCGACGACGGAAGGCGTGAGGCGAGACCTTGACACCCGCCTGCTTCCCGCGGCGCTCCATCATCTGGCTCAGCCCGTTCGGCGTCAGAGCTTGACCCCTCCGGTTCAGCCAGAGCGCCTTCACCCCAGGCTGCCGGAACGACTCCGAGTGCCGGAGGTAGATCATCATCGCCTGCACCACCGGGTCGACGAGGCGGATGGTGCGGGCCTTGCCACTCTTCGTCTTGGTGAGCGTGACGACGCCGCCCGCGAGATCAAGGTCATCCAGTTCGATGCCGATCACCTCGCTCCGTCGGGCACCCGTGTGCGCCGGCGTGAGGATCAGCGCTCGGTCTCGCTGGCCGTGATGAATCAGTCGTCGATCGTCGACGTACAGACCGCCAGGAGGCGCTCCAGCTCGTCATCCGTGGCCGTCCGGGCGTTCAGCGGCTCCGGCTCGACCGGCAGCACGAGACGGGCGAAGGGGTCGGCCTGCTGGAGGTCCTCGGCGAGGTACTTGCCGTGGGCCTTCAGAGAGCGCGCACCATGCCGGGCGGAGTGCTTCGAGGCCGACTCCAACTCGGCGACCCAGAGATCGGCCGAATCGAGGGCAGTGGTGTTCAGCCGTTGTTCGGCACACCAGGCAAGGTACATCTCGACGTACCGGTTGTACTGGTCCTGCGTGCCTGGAGCCTTGCCGCGCCGAGCCCGCTGGCGTCTCCGACGAACCTTCTCCGCCTCGAAGACAGCGCCTCGAACAACGCGTCACCCACGTCGCGCATCCCCACGCCGGGCAGTGGCGCCCGTCAAGGATTCGGTCCAAGTGATGCTTCCGCCGACGACCAAATCTCTTGCTGACCTGGCATGTCGTGGGCGCAGAGGGACTCGAACCCCCGACCAATGCCTTGTAAGGGCAGTGCTCTACCAACTGAGCTATGCGCCCCGCAGCGCCCGGCACCCGGGCGATCAGGGACGGCCATGCTACCCGGCCACCCGCGGGGCGACCGGGGTACCCTGACCCCATGGCCAAGCAACCCACCCCCAAGGCCGGCCGCACCGCCACCGCCACCGCCACCGCCACCGCCGCCGCCGCGACCCCGACGATCACGGTGCCGCGCATGGACATCGGCATCAGCGACAAGGACCGCGCCGCCATCGCCGGTGGCCTCGGCCGGCTCCTCGCCGACACGTACACGCTCTACCTCACGACCCACAACTTCCACTGGAACGTCACGGGGCCGATGTTCAACACGCTCCACACGATGTTCATGACGCAGTACACCGAGCTGTGGAACGCGGTGGACCCGATCGCCGAGCGGATCCGCTCGCTCGGTCACCCGGCGCCGGGCTCGGCCAAGCAGTTCGCCGAGCTGAGCTCGATCCCCGACGCGCCGACCACACCGCCGAAGGCGATGGAGATGGTGCAGATCCTGGTGTCCGGTCACGAGGCGGTTGCCCGCACCGCACGCGCCGTGTTCCCGCTCGCCGACAAGGCGGCCGACGAGCCGACTGCGGATCTGCTCACCCAGCGACTCACCGTCCACGAGTCGCAGGCCTGGATGCTGCGCAGCCTCCTCGAGGACTGAGCGGCCACGGGCCGCGTCAGCGCTCGTCGAACGAGCGTCGCGTGGTGAGCAGCGCTGCGTGCAGATCGGGGGTCGCACCCGCCACCGGGGTGCGGCGCGCCGCGTGGTCGAGCACCACGAGCTCGCGCGACGACGCGTCCGTGACCACCGCGCCGGCCTCGGCGCAGACGAGCACGGCGGCGGCGTAGTCCCACGGCCCGTGCTGGTCGGTGGTGCAGTCGACGTATCCGTCGAGCACCCCGGCCGCCACCTGGCACAGGTCGAGCGCGGCTGCTCCGAACATCCGGACCTGGGCCGTGCCGAGCGAGCGCGGCGGGATGCCGTTCAGCCCGACGATCGCCGAGGTCGTGTCGCGGCACCCGCTGGTCCGCAGGCGCACCCCGTCGCAGAACGCTCCCCCGCCGCGTTCGGCCCAGTACCGCACACCGCTCGCGAGGTTCACGACGAGCGCGGCCGCCGGCCCGTCGCGATCCACCAGGCACAGCGACGTCGCGTACCACGGCACGCCGCGGCTCGCGTTGGTGCTGCCGTCGACGGGATCGACGATCACGATCTCGTCGGCGTCGGGGCGCTCGAGCCCGCTCTCCTCCGAGAGCACCCCCACCCCGGCGGCGCGCAGCACTGCGAGCGCGGCGTCGTCGGCGTGCAGGTCGAGCACGTACTGCCCGTCGCGCCGTCCGGACGGCCCGAGGTCGTCCACCCGGGCCATCGCCGCGGCGACGGCGTCGGCCACGTCACCCAGGAGGGCCATCCGATCGCGCACCACGGGCGCAGGGTAGTGTCGCCCCGAGGAGCGGGAGCGTCTCGCAGAAAGGACCAGCGTTGGCCGTCATCGACGTCGCCGGGTTCGTGGCGGATCTGAAGAGCCACGCGATCGACCACGGGTTCCACGTGCACGACGAGCGCCACTTCGTGGAGACCTACTCGCTGCGCCAGCTGTGGGAAGTCGACCTCCACCCCGAGGAGGCCTGCAACGGCCCGATCGACCTGCACCTGTCGCTCGAGGTCGATCCTCGGGCACTGCTCGGGTTCGAGGACGAGGTGCTGAAGATGGATGACCCCGACGACGACCCGCCGACGGGATTCACCTTCCCGCTGCTGTTCACGTGGACCCTGCCACCGCTCCCCCAGCCACCCGACCTCCTGGCGCTCGCCATCGACATCGCCGGTGTCGGCGGCACCGAGCTGCCGATCGAGGTCTCGGCCATCGACTCGTTCGCCAGCGTCACCGACGCACCCGAGCGGAGCCTGTCGCTCGTGGCCCGCATTCCCGTCGAGCTCGCCGACGTCTACACCGGCAACGAGGAGGCGTTCTGCGACACCCTCATCCGATGCCGCGACGTGAGCCTGTTCCTGCTCGATCGAGCACCCACGTGGCTCGACCGCTGAGCACCTCCGCTGCTGTGGGCGTCGAGGCGACCGCTGCCCGACGCGAGCGGCACCGACCCGGTCCGCCCGTCCAGATCTGCCCCGTACAGAAAGGCTTCCGATGCGAGTCTCCGAACTGATCGACATGCTGCGCGACCAGCCGCCCGACGCCGAGGTCGAACTGGCGGTCATCGCGCCGGTCGCCGACGAGAGCGAGGACATCACCGTCGACCGCTACAGCGTCGAGGGCATGCTGCCCTGGACCGACGACGACGACGAGCTGGTGATCTGGCTCGTCGGCGGCGAGGACGACGACGTCGAGGCGTTCCTCGACGCGATCGAGTCCGACCACGCGGACCACGACCACCCGCACTGACGACACCGACCACACCGACCACACCGACCACACCGACCACGCCGACCGCACGGACCTCAGGGTTCGTCGGGTCAGGACTCGTCGAGGCTGCGCCGCCGCGTCCACCAGGCCGCGGCGGCCGTCGCGACGAGTGCCACCACCAGCGCGAGGGCACTGCCCCGGCCCGACGGCCGGGTGTCGTCGAGCACCCATGCGAGCGCCCACACGACGGCGGTGGTGCCGGTCACCACCCCGAGCCTCGCCGCCCACGTGCGCGCCATCGCCCGGCTCCAGCGCGCACCTGGCGGCGCCACCGTGGCGGCCGCCATCGCGCCGTGGAACACCGTGAGCCCGATCGCCGCGCCCAGCAGCCACGGTCCCGTGCGCGCGCCGCCGTCGACGGTGCCGAGCCACACGAGCGCGAGCCCGATCACGACCAGGGTGCCGAGGTCGCTGTCGGGGGTGAGCGCGCACCACAGCACGAACGGCACCAGCAGCACCACGAGCGGCGCTGCGACGCCTCCGGCGGCGAACCCGGTGCTCACGAGGGTCAGGCCCGCACCGCCGACGACGGCGAGCGCGAGCAGCCGGTGGTGCAGCCCGGCGCGGCGCCGCCAACCACCACCGTCGGGGAGGTCGAGCTCGGCCGTGCTCATCGACGCACCGTCCGCGGTGCGCCACGCCGGCGCGACAGGTCGCGCAGCACCTGATCGAGGCTCCCCGGACCGCGCCAGGCGACGACGGGCACGCCGGCCGCACGAACGGCGCGCAGCTCCCGGCTGCGCTCCAGCAGGCGGATCCTCCATGCGAGTGCGCCGGCGGCATCGAGACCGGGCACGGGCAGGTCGGCGGGCAGGGTGTCGACCACCACCACCCGTGCACTCGTGGCCGCCAACGTGACCGCACGCTGCAGCGGCACCTGCGACACCAGCGGCGACAGCACCACCACGAGCGCACCTCCGCCGACGCCGAACGGCATGCGCCGGTCGTCGAGACGCGATCCCGGTTCCACTCGTGCCAACTCGTCGAGCACCCGACGCAAGTGTCCGGTGCCCGAGCCGGGCGGCACCCGCACGAGCCCGCGGGCGCCGAGGGTGTGGAGCGAGACACGGTCGCCACGTCGCAGGTGGTGCTCGGCGAGGGCGCCCGCGGCGCGCACGGTGGCGTCGAGGCTCGACGCCCGGCCGTCCACGCCCTCGCTCGTGCCCACGTCGTTGAACGCGTCGACCACGAGCAGCACGTGGTGGTCGTGGTCGGCCCACGTGGACGACACGTGCAGCGTGCCGGTGCGCAGCGAGCGTGGCCAGTGGATCCGCCGCAGCCGGTCGCCGGGCTGGAACTGGCGGATGCCGGCGAACTCGCTGCCGTCACCGGTGCGGACCGACCGGTCGAGGCCGACGAGTCCGGCCGTGTGGGCGACGGGCGCCACGGCGTCGAACGCGGCCGGGACCGGCAGCGTGGTGATCCACCGCTGCGCCGCGTCGAACTCCATCCAGCGGAACGCGGCCCACGGGCTCGTCGCCACCACGGCCGCGGGTCCGAGGGGTCGCCGCCCCCAGCGGGTCGAGCGCACCGCGATCGACAGCGACGTCCGGCGTGCACCGCCGGCCGCATCGGCCTCGACGGGACGATCGACCACCTCCCCGGACTCGGGGTCCAGCTCGGCGAACGACGACGGCCACAGCACGGCGGCGACGGCGTCGACATGCGGATCCGCGCTGTCCACCTCCACCCGCCAGGTGGTCGCCTCGCCCTCGCGGAGCGTGTGGTGGTCGGGTTCCTGGGTCACGGTGGGCTCGCCGCGCGGGCGGGTGAGCGCGCCCCACACGGCGATCGCGAGCAGGGGCGTGGCGAGCACGACGGCGTCGGGCCGCCGCGCGAGCGCGCCGATCACGGCCAGCACGAGCCCGGTCCCACCGGCGCGCACGTGGGCGGTCGTCGGCCACCACCCGGGTCGTCTCACCCGGGCACCACCTCACGCGAGGCCGGCACCGGCACGCTCGCGAGCACCTCGGCCACCACCGAACCACCCGTGGCGTTGCTCATCCAGAGCTCGGGGCGCAGGGTGATGCGGTGCGCGAGCACGGCGGTCGCCACGGCCTTCACGTCCTCCGGCACCACGAAGTCGCGACCGCGCACCACGGCGAGCGCTCTCGACACCAGCACGAGGGCGAGCGCACCGCGGGGTGACGAGCCGATGAGGACGTGCGGGTGGCGTCGGGTGGCCGAGGCGAGCTCGACGCAGTACCGGCTGACGCCGGGGTCGACGGTGACGGTCTCGACGGCGGCCTGCATGGCGAGCAGGGTCGCCGCATCGGTCACGGGGCGCAGCTGGTGCTCCTCCTGCCGGCGTTCCATCCGGCGGCGCAGCACCTCCCACTCGTCGTCGGCACTCGGGTACCCGAAGCCGAGGCGCATCAGGAACCGGTCGAGCTGTGCCTCGGGCAGCGGGTAGGTGCCCTCGTACTCCACCGGGTTCGCGGTGGCGAGCACGTGGAACGGCGGCTCGAGGTGGAACGTCTCGCCCTCCACGGTCACCTGGCGTTCCTGCATCGCCTCCAGCAGCGCCGCCTGCGTCTTCGGGGGTGTGCGGTTGATCTCATCGGCCAGCAGCAGGCCGGTGAACAGCGGGCCCCGGCGGAACTCGAACTCGCCCCGTCGCTGGTCGTAGACGAACGAACCGGTGAGGTCGGCCGGCAGCAGGTCGGGGGTGAACTGGGCCCGGGTGAAGGTGAGGCCGAGCGTCGTGGCGAACGAGCGTGCCGCGAGGGTCTTGCCCAGACCGGGCAGGTCCTCGATGAGCACGTGGCCACCGGCCAGCACCCCGGCGAGCACAAGCGTGAGCGGTTCGCGCTTGCCGACGACCGCCAGTTCCACCTCGTCGAGCACAGCGGCAGCCAGGCGTGACACCTCCGCGAGCGACATCGTGGGCGACGGCGGCGATGCGTCGCTGGTGTCGCTGGTGTCGCTGGTGTCGCTGGTGTCGCTGGTGTCGGGGGTGTCGGTGGTCATCGGCGCTCCTTCGGGGCGGGGTGTGCAGCGGGCGGACCGGCGGGTCGTCGGTCGTGGGCGATGGGGGGCTCGGGCGCGTCGGCCGACAACTGTTCGAGGCGGCGCACGACGAGGTCGAGGCGGCGGGGGTCGCCGAGGAGCGCGCGATCGGACGGGTCGGCGATGAACGAACCGAGCTGCGGACCGAGCAGCACGGCTGCTCGCTCCGGCTCGCGCGAGCGGTCGATCCCCCGTCGCTGCAGCACGTCGTCGACCAGCGACACCAGCGCGCGCGAGAGCGAGGTGTCGTCGACGAAGATCCGGGCGTCGAGGATCTGGCGTCGGAGTGCGGACACGCGCGCGTCGGAGCCGGCGGCGCTGCCGCTCGTGTCGGCCGTGGCCCGCCAGTCGGTGCGAGCCGCGACGTCGGAGACGTCGAGCACCCACCACAGCGAGGCGGCGACGGCCACCACGATCGCGGCGATCACCGTGACCGCCGGCCGCATCTGCAGCACGCCGAACACCCCGACGGCGGCGGCCCAGCCTCCGACGAGGACGGCCAGTCGCACACGCCGGCGGGTCACGGCACGTCCTCGGCCACCGGCGACGGGCGACGCAGCGAGGCGTGGATGCGAGCGAGCGCGCCGAGTGCGAGCTCGCGTTCGTGCTCGCCGATCGGGTGTGCGGAGAAGCGGGCCTCGCGATACCGCTCGGCGAGGTCCTCGACCGCGCTGCGGTCCGCCAGCGCCGCGTCGAGCACGCGGGCCGTGAGCTCCGCCGAGGTCTCCGACGGTCGAGGTGCCACACCTGCCGCAGCGACGTCGTCCTCGAGGCGCATCCAGCACGCGACGATCGCGTTCCGGGCTGAGCCGCCGCGCAGCGCCTCGATCTGCGCGGCCTCGTCGAGCACCACCTCGGGCGGCGCACCGACCCCGGGCAGCACCTGGAACCCGGCACGCCGGGTCCGCCGACGGGTACCGGGCCGCCACATGCGCAGGATCGCCCACCAGCCCGCGATCGCCATCCAGAGGTACCGCAGGAGGAGCAGCCCGACGAGCAGCGCCACGATGCGCATGAACCAGCCGTCGCTGGGCTCGGCCGGTCCCGCAGGGCCCTCGCTCTGCTCGGTGACCGCGCCGTCACCGTCCGGCAGGATCGTCTCGACGGTCTCCACGGGCGACGGGGGCGGCTCGCTGAGCACCCGCACCGGCCCCGAGGTCGACACCGCGAGCAGCACGACGGCCAGCGCCCCCACGACCGCAACCGCGATCAGCCCCGCTCGTCGCGCCGGGGCGGCGGGATCCTGCGACGCTCGACCGCTCATCGCCGACACGGTAGATGGCCCGAACCCGTCGGTCGACCGCCGGGACGGCGCAGCGAAGCGGAGTGGATCGTCGTCAGTGGTGATCGCAGAGGAACGACAGCAGCGGCGCGAGGTGGTGCAACTGGTAGATCGTGAAGGCGGCGACGAGCAGTCCGCTCGTGGTGAGCATCGCCCGGTACGGCACCTGCACGCGCCGCACCTCGGGCTCGAGGAGCATGCGGACTCGCTCGACCTCGCCCAGTCCGACGAACGACGCGGCCAGCACGATCGGCGCCGGCGGCGCCGCGATGAGCGCGACCTTGCCGATGGTGTGCGCGACGAGGCGTCGGTCGCCGCACGCGGCGGCGGCCTCGTCGTCCGCCCAGCGCTCCACGGAGAATCGCAGGCGGGAGGTGAGCCGGCGCGCGGGCGGCAGCACGGCGGCGACGAGCTCGCCGAGGAGCAGGTAGCGGTCGTGGCGGTGGCGGGCGTGCGCCTGCTCGTGGGCCACGACGACGCGGGTCTCGACCGGGTCGAGCACGGACACGAGGCCCGACGAGAGCACCACGAGCCCGGCGGCACCGGGCATCGTGACCGCGTACGGCTCGGCGTCCGCGGTGACGTGGACGTGGTGGCCGCCCTCGTCGCAGATGAGCCGGCGGTGTTCCGCGAGCACCCGACGGACCCGCCAGACCGCGAGCGCGGCGAGGCCGACGGCGAGCGGCCCCATCCAGGCCTGGACGTCGTGGTGGTGGAGCGGCACGGTGCACCACTGCAACGGATGGCCGGGCGGCAGGTGCGCGAGCGTGGCGAGCGTGAGCAGTGCGATGGTGGGCACCGCGGCGATCATCACGATCACGAGCAGGGCGGCGATGAACCGGGCGGCGATACGCGGCGGCAGTCGCCGATGGAACGTCGTGCCGAGCAGGGAGAGTGCGAGGGCGACCAGCAGGGGGTGCACCACCTCGCCCGGCATCAGATCCTCTGGTCGTCGAGCAGTTGGCGCATCTGCGCAACTTCGCGGGCCGACAGTCGGCCGACGAAGCCGGCGAGCACCTTGCTGCGGTCGGACGCGGCCGACAGTGCGACGTCGATGCGGCGGAGCGCGAACTCCGTCTCGTCGACGGTGGCCCGGTACGCGAACGCACGACCGGTCGATTCGCGATCGACCAGGCCCTTCGCGTGGAGGCGCGTGAGCACGGTGGCGACGGTGGTGTAGGCCAGACCGAGGCCGAGCTGGTCGTTCACCTCGGCGGGTGACACCGGTCGATCGGCCGCCCACAGCACCCGGAGCACGTCGTACTCCAGTTGCCCGTCAGGTCGCTTCGTCATGAGCTCCTCACTCTGCTCCGGCGCCGATCCCACGCCCGGCGCTCGCTCCACGGTAGCTGATACGTCTTCCCAGGTCATAGCAGCCGACGTGTCGTGTTGGACACTCGTTCAACGTGCGGCGGTGGTCCGCGTCCCCATCGTCAGGCTCAGAAGAAGCTGCCGCAGAAGGCGCCCGGGCGATGGGCGAACAGGTCGTCGGCGCGCGCAGCGGCGTCCGGGTCGGCGGCCACCAGCCGACCGGCGGCAGCCAGGTCGGTCCACGGCACCGTGCCGAGCGACGCCGCGGAGAGCACGTCGATCTCGCAGCGGAGGTCGGCCGGCGCACCGGGTCCGAGCCGGCGCACCCCGTTCGGGCCGATCTCGAAGGTGTCGCTGTTGTCCGGGTACAGCGGGTCGGTGACGGCGATCGTCGCCGCGGCCGAGGCCGGACGGTAGGTGCGAGCGGCGAGCACGGCCCCCACGTCGAGCAGCCGCACCCACTGCTCGTCCCAGCGGTGCCGCACCTGGTACGAGCGTGGGTCGCGCACGGCGAGCCGCAGCACGTCGTCGACCGGTCGCTCCTCGACGGTCACGGTGCGCACCAGGTCGATGCCGAGCACGTGCTGCCAGAGGGCGAGTTCGACGGCGGATGTCGCACCCCACACGTCGTGCACCTCGATCGAGCCCTCCGTGTGTCGGAACGGCTCCTCTCGCCAGGCCGTGGTGTAGTGCACGAAGCCGTCGTCGACGCCGTCGGCCGAGCGGTGCACCGCCACGCGCCCGGCACCACCGCCCGGCATCGCGTCCTCGAGGTAGCGGCGGAACAACGCCGACGACCGCGTGATCGCGCCGACGCGGGTGGCCACCCGGTCGTACAGCGGCTCGACGACCTCCAACACCTCGCCGGCGTGGAGCACCCGGATCTCGCCGGGCGCGGCGTGTGCGACCGGCCTGGCGGCACGGACGTCGATCTCCACGCTCACGGCGTCCGCGGCGATGCCGAACCCGAAGCGGTGGTAGATCACCGCCTCGCTCGCACGGAGACTGGCGAGGATACGGCCCTCGGCGCGCGACGTGTCGAGGACCTGGCGGATCATGCGCGTGAGCACGCCCTGCCGGGTGGCCGTCGGCAGCACCCCCACGCGGGTCACGCCCGCCGTCGGCACACGGGCACCGCCGGGCACCACGGTGTCGAACCGGAACGCGCCGGCGTGGCCGACGCAGTCGTCGCCGTCCCACGCGGTGACCGAGATCTGGTCCTCCCAGCCGGGCCGCACCTGCTCCCAGTCCTCGTCCGACGTCGGGCCGTGCAGCAGTGCATGTCGCATCGTGTCGGCGGCGAGGCGCAGCTCGTGGGGCGCGGTGGTGCGCACGTCGATCGCGGAGGGTCCCATGCGGTCAGCCTCGCGTCCCGGGCGCGTCGGGTGCAGGCGATTTTCCTCAGGCGGCGACGGGTTCGCTGCCGCGCACGCTGGTGCGGTACATCTCGCGTCGCTGGCCGGCGTAGTCGTTGATCGCGAAGTGCTGGGTGCAGCGGTTGTCCCAGATCGCGAGCATCCCCGGCTGCCACCGCACGCGGCAGGTGAGGTTGGGGTGCACGCTGTGCTGGTGGAGGCGCTGCAGCAGCGGGCGTGACTCGGCGGGGTCCATGCCCTCGATGCCGGTGGTGTACACCGGGTTCACGAACAGCGCGGCCCGGCCGGTGCGCGGGTGGCGGATCACCACCGGGTGCGTCCAGGTGCCGTGGGCCTCCGCCGAGGGAAGGATCCGCATCGAGCTCTTGTCGGCCACCTGCTCCAGGTAGCCGCCGGTGCCGTAGGCCATCCCGGCCGAGTGCGTGGCCCGCATCGTCAGCAGTCGCTCGCGCAGCTCGGCCGGCAGCGTCTCGTACGCGAGGTACTGGTTGGCCCACATCGTGTCGCCCCCGAAGGCGGGCACGTCCCACGCGTGGAGCACGGTGTAGGCCGGCGGCGCCGGCAGGTACGACAGGTCGGTGTGCCAGGCGTTGGCGAAGTTCAGCTCGTCGCCCGGTTCCTTGATCACGCGGATCACGTACGGCCGCCCGTCGACGGCCGCGACGTAGGGCGTGAGATCGCGCCCACCCAGCTCGTCGGTGAACCGCTCCAGCTGGTCGAGGTCGAGGCGCTGCTCCGGCAGGAACACGACGAGGTGCTCGTCGAGCAGCAGGCGGAGGCGTTCGACGGCGGCCTCGTCCTGCGGGCCGCTCAGGTCGAGGCCACGCACGATCGCGCCGCACGCGCCGGCGATCCGCTCGACCTCGACGGCCTCGTGCCGGATGGGGTTGCGTTCGTCCCGCTCGGTGGCATCGGTGTCGCTGCTCATCCCCGAAGCCTGCCAGACGCGCCGCAGCCGCCCCGGGGCCGGGCGGCTGCGGTGACGTTCGGGTCGAGGGGTCGTCACCCCGGCTTCACACCGGGGTCACACCGGGGTCACACCGGGACGGGCTCGGCCTCCTCCTTCGCCGACGGCTCGAACGACTGGTCGAGCGGCAGCAGCCGACCGGCGCGGGCCTCGACCTCGCGGATCGCTGCGGCGACGACCGTCAGGATCGCCATCACCACCAGCGACCGGGGCCACTGCACCATCGGCTCGATGGCCTGGCTGATCTTCAGGTCGACCTCGAAGATGCGCTCGATCATCCAGCCGATGCTGACGACGGCGAGGCCGACGGACGCCACCTTGAAGAACGGCATGTAGTAGCGGGTGCGACGGAGCAGGAACAGCAGCGGGAAGGCCACGAGCACCACGACCGTCTGACCGATCTCGATGCCGATGTTGCGGCCGATGAGCGACAGCAGCTTGGTGCCCTGCGAGACGTCGAGACCGTCCACGAGACCGGCGAAGCCCATGCCGTGGAAGAGCCCGAACACGAACGCGATCAGCCACTCCTTGTTGAGCGCGACCGGCTTCAGGTTGTGGAGCGCCGCGGCGGCGATGGAGATCGCGATGACCGACTCGGTGAGCTTCGACGGCGGCAGCGGCAGCACGTCGAGGCCGGCGAGCGTGAAGGTGATCGTGTGCGCCAGCGTGAACATCGACACGATCTTGGTGATCCGCCACAGCGAGGCACCGAAGTCCTTCGCCGGACGCCACACGAGGTTGAACACGAGCACCGACGGCAGCAGCAGCACGAGCACGAACAGGATGTGGTCGGGGCCGGTGCGGATGTGGTCGACGCCGAGACGCATCGACTCGGTGACCGTGTTGGTCCAGCTGGCGTCGCCGAGGTCGATCGTGTGGGTCGGCGAGTTCGCCGTGAAGGCGACCAGGACCTCGTGCCCGTTGTCGATCACACCGCCGGCCCAGTCGTTCTGGATGAGCAGCAGGTTGTCGCCTGCGCCCTCCTGCTCGAGGAAGGCGTCGAACGTGACGTCGAAGACGCGGGGCATCTCGGCGCCACCGAGGTCGGCGTCGAACTCGACGATCGCGTAGCGGTCGTCGGCCTCGGGCAGCTCGGAGAAGAACAGCGTCGGCGTGTCGTAGTCGAGCGGCCACACGGCGCCGTCGACCCCGATGCTCAGGTGCTCGTCGACGTAGTCGCCGATCACCTCGGCGTTCGCCTCGAGCTCGGACACGATCTCGTCGTCCGTGCCGGCGAGGTCGAGGCCGAGCGTGTCCGACAGGTCGCCGAGCGGCATCTCGATGCGGCCGCCCAGGGAGTCCTCGGTGATGTTCAGGTACACGTACGACTGGAAGCCGCTGTGCGCGCTCGCCGGGGACGCGGCTCCCGCCACGCCCAGGATGCCCGCCGCGGCGACGATCAGGGCCCCCAGGCCCGTCCGACGCTTCATGCCACTTGTTCCTCTCCGGGCCCGAGCAGGCCCCTTCGTGTCCTGGAGTCCCGCCGACCCAGGTGACGATCGATTCGGGGTCACGGGCGCCGCACCGGCCGCTCGACCCCCAACATACGAGCCACGATGTTGCGCTGGATGTCCGACGTCCCGGAATAGGCCAGACCGCCCACAGCGTCCCGCAGGTCCATCTCCACGCCGGCGGCCTCGGTGTACCCCTCGGCGCCGTGGATGCGGATCGCGTCCACGGCGGAGGTGATCGCCGACTCGGAGGTCTGCAGCTTCGCGAGCGCGGCGGCCATGGTCACCGACACGCCGCGGTCGTGCAGTGCGGCCGCCTTGTAGACGAGCAGGCGCGACGCCTCGTGGCGCAGCTTCATGTCGGCGATGCGGTGCGACACCGCCTGGAACTGGCCGATCGGACGGCCGAACTGCTCGCGACTGCGTGCACGGTGGACCGCTGCGGCCATCGAGCGCTCCATCGCGCCGAGTTGGGCGGCGTACAGGAACGCCCGCTCCGCCTCGACGGCGGAGGTGAAGATCGCACTGCCCGCACCGGGCTTGCCCATCACGGTGTCGGCGCCGACGACGCAACCGTCGAAGCGGATGCGACCGAACGGGCAGCTGTGGAGCCCACTCTTGGTCTCCACCTCCCCGACGACCACGCCGGGCGTGTCGAGGGGGACGAGGAACGCGGTGATCCCCCACCGCCCCTTCGTGGAGTCGGTGGAGGCGAACACGATGACGACGTCGGCCACCGGACCGAGCGTCACCCAGGCCTTCTCGCCGTCGATGCGGAAGCTGCCGCCGGCCAGCGGTACCGCGGTGGTGGTGATGGCCGCCGTGTCGGAGCCCGTGTCGGGTTCGGTCATCGCGAAGCAGCCGATCGCGTCGCCGCTGCACAGCAGGGGCAGCCAGGTGCGCTGCTGGTCGGGCGTGCCGGACTCGACCAGCGCGGTCTGCATCGCGAACACCTGCGAGGCGAGGGCGAACACGAGGCCGGCGTCGTCGGTGCCGAGGCCGAGGCCCTCGAAGGTGAGCAACGAATCCACCGCCGATCGGCCCGATCCGCCGAGCTCGACCGGAGTGCGCAGCCCGAGCACCCCGGCGGACGCGGCGGCTCGCCAGCGGCCACGGTCGAACGACGCGGTGCGTGACCGCAGGTGGGTTCTCGCCCAGTCGGCGGCCGCCGCCTTGCGCGGGTGGTCGACGTCGAGCATCGCGTCGAGGAAGGTGGCCGGCTCCCCGCCCGCCAGGTCGACGACGGCTTCGGCCGCGGGGTCACCGGCATCGGCGTTCGTGGTCGTCGGTTCGCCAACACTCATGCGAGAACGCTCGTTCCTCCGGGATCGAGGGGGTGATCGCGCAGGGCACGCCGGCGCGATCCGGATCGGGCGAGTCTCGCGTCGGCTCGACGCGCTGTCCACCGCCTCCCCTACAACGAGTCGTTCGGCCCATCATCCGGCATCGACGTTGCGTCGTACATCTGTCGTCGCGAAACTCGCCGGGGGCAGCCGGTGTCCCGGACGGGATGGCGCCGGCGCTCACATCGACCATGACGACACTCGCCACCCTCCTCGCCGACGCCGCACGCGTCGACCCCGACACCGAGGCACTGGTGGGTCTGTCGCGCCGCTACACCTGGCGAGAGTACGACCGCGCCGCGGCGAACGTGGCGGCGCACCTCCTGGCAGCCGGTGTCGGGCGTGGCGACCGGGTGGCGGTCGGCTTCTCGAAGGACGCTCGCTCGTTCGTCGCGATCCACGGCTGCCTGCGCATCGGCGCGATCGTGGTGCCGCTCGACCCGATGTCGCCGCCGATGGCGGCCCGGTCCGTGCTCACCGACGCCGATGTCGCCGCCGTGTTCGTCGACGCCCGCCGCTGCGAGCAGCTCGATCCTTGGAGCATCGACGGTCTGGCGTTGCGCACCCTCGTGACGGCACAACCGTCCACGGACCCGCGCACGGCTGCCTTCGACGACGTCGCCGACCGAGCGCATCCCGACGCGCTCGCTGCGCTGGAGCGGCTCCCGCCGGTCGCCGCCGACGACCCGGCCTACATCATCTTCACGTCCGGTTCGACCGGACGTTCGAAAGGCATCGTCCACACGCATGCCAGCGCCATGGCGTACGCCGCGCGAGCGGTGGAGTCCCGCCGCCTCACACCGGCCGACCGCATCGCCGGCATGTCGCCGTTGCACTTCGACATGTCGACGCTCGAGCTGTACGCAGCACCGCTCGCTCGTTGCGCCGTCGTGGTGGTCGGCGAGGCGCACCTGCGCTTCCCCGCCAGCTTCACCTCGCGGTCCCAGGACGAGCGGGTGAGCGTGTGGTACTTCGTGCCGTCGTTCTTCCGTCTCGTCACCGAACGCGGCGCGCTCGACCAGCGCGACCTGTCGGCGCTGCGACTCGTGATGTACGGCGGCGAGCCGTACGCCGTCGGTGCGCTCGCGGAGCTCGCGGCCGCCGTTCCGAACGCGGTGATCGAGAACATCTACGGTCCGGCCGAGGTGAACGAGTGCACCAGCCACGTCGTCACGCCGGCCACCCTGCAGGGTGACGACGTCCCCGTCGGCCTGCCCTGGCACGGGGTCGACCTGCGCGTGGTGGACGAGCTCGACGGCGACGGCGACGACCGGTTCGTCGACGTCGCCGACGGCGAGCCCGGCGAGCTGTGGGTGTCGGCGCCGACCGTGATGACCGGCTACTGGCGCCGTCCCGACCTCGACGCGCGGTCGCTGGTCCTGCGCCCGGGTGGCTTCCCGTGGTACCGCACGGGTGACGTGGTGGTGCGCGACCCCGACGGCACGGTGTGGTTCCGTGGCCGCCGCGACCACCAGGTGAAGGTCCGCGGCATCCGCCTCGAGCTGGAGGCGGTGGAGGCGGTGCTCACCGACGCACCCGACGTCGTGCACGCCGTGGCGGTGCCGGTCGGTGACGCCGGCGAGGCCGCACACGTGGCCGCCGTGGTCGTCCTGCGCGACGGCGCTGCGCTCGACGAGGCCGCCCTCCGCGCGTTCTGCACGAGCCGCCTGCCGGCGGTGGGGGTGCCGAAGGAGTTCCGCGTCGTCGACCGGTTGCCGTTCACGGCGACCGGGAAGCTCGACCGACGACACGTGCGCGAGCACTTCGCCGACACGCCGGTATCGACATCGGCATCGACCACACCAGCCGCAGGCCCGGCGTCCGCCGAGGCGATGGAGGAGACCGCATGACCGAACGACCCACGGGCTTCGACACCGACCTCGTCGAGATGATCACCCGCGAGGTGAGCCTCGATCCGTCGATCGTGATCGAACCCGACACCGACCTGCTGCTCACCGGCCTCGTCGACTCGCTCGGCGTCGTCGAGATCGTCGGCTGGATCGAGGATCGGCTCGGGCTCTCCGTCGACCCTGCCGACGTCGTGCTCGAGCACTTCCAGACCGTGCGGCTCATGCTCGACTACCTCGACCGACGGCTCGCGGGCTGAGCCGATCCGCATGGAGCGACCGGGCGAGCAGCACGCGGCGGCCGACGGTGCCCCCGAGGGTGCACCGGACGCCGACTCGCGCCCCGTCGCGGTGACGCTGCGCCGCGGTCGCCCGCTCGCACCGATGCAGCGTGCGCTGTGGATGTCGCAGCGACGGCATCCCGACGCGCCCGTGCAGAACATGGCGCTCCTGTCGCACCTCGACACCACGGGCGGCGAGCCGATCGACGCCGAACGACTCGCCGACGCGTTCGCCGAGGTCGTGCGGGCGTCCGACGCGTTGCGCACCACCATCGTCGAGGAGCAGGGCACCGCGCTGGTGCAGCTGCTCACCGACCCGCCCCGCACCTCGATCGTCGAGGTCGCGCGGGCCGACGCCGAGGCGTGGGCGACCGAGCGTGCGCACCGCCCGATCGACACCACCGTCTGCAGCTACGACAGCGTGGTGCTCGTGCACGAGGACGCGACGGTGTCGTGGTATCTCGCCCTCCATCACACGATCACGGACGCCACCTCGTCGGCGATGGTGTTCGCCGCCACCGCCACCGCGTACGCCGGTGGCGAGGTGCAGCTCGACTCCTACTACGACTGGGCGAGCACGCTCGGTCGCGCCGCCGGCGCGAGGGCCGAGCGCGCTGCCAGGTTCTGGCGCGAGCGGCCCGCCGCCCCCGGTGTCGGACGTCTGTACCGCACCGTGCGCACGCCCACGCCGACCGCGACGCGCGTGCCGCTGCCCGTGGACGACGAGCTGTTCGCCGCCGCCCGGGCACGTCTCGCCGGCGACTACACCATGGTGAGCGACGACCTCGCGTGGACCACGCTGCTCGTCACCGTCGCGGCGGTGCACCTCCACCGCGTCGCACGCGTCGACGCGTTCGCGATCGGCGTGCCGGTGCACAACCGCTCCGACGCCCGCTCGCGCGCGCTGATCGGCCCGCTGATGGAGGTGTTCCCGGTCGACGTCACCGTCGAGCCGGGCGACACGTTCCGCTCCCTGCACCGCCGCATCGGACGCTCGCTGATGCAGACCTTGCGCCACGCCGTCGCGGGCACCGCGCCGGCGGCCGACGTGGAGGCGGTCGTGAACGTGATCCCGAGGGCCGGGCTCGGCTCGTTCGGCACCGTGCCGGCGACCACGCGGTGGATCCACTCGGGCGCGACCGACGCCTCCCACCTCGTCCGTCTGCAGCTCACGGCGTACGGTGACCACGAGCGCGAGCTGCTGCTCGACATCAACGCCGCCGCAGCCGATCCCGAGCACGTCGCCCGGGCCGGCGAGCACGCCGTCGCGGTGCTGCGGGCCGTGCTCGACGACCCCGACCGCCCGATCGGCGACCGCAGCCTCGCCACCGCCGACGAGCTCGCCGAGATCGTGGCCTGGGAGACCGCCGACGACCTCGACGGCCCCACGCCCGGGGTGGTCGACCAGCTGGGATCGCTCCTCCCCCGCCTCGACACCACGGTGCTCGAGGATCTCGACCTCGCGCTGAGCGGCCGCGAGCTGTGGCGTCGGGTCGCACGGCTCGCCCACTGGTTGCGCGAGCAGGGCGTGCACCGGGGCGCCCGCGTGGGTGTGGAGCTGCCGCGCTCGGCCGACGCGGTGCTCGCCATCCTGGGCGTGCTCGTTGCGGGCGGCTCGTACGTCCCGCTGGATCCCGCGCAACCCGCAGCACGTCGCGCCCGGCTCGCCGAGCGTGCCGGGTGCCGCCTGGTGCTCGACCGGCTTCCCGACCTCTCCGACGGTGCCGCAGGAGCCGACGCTGCCGCAGGAGCCGACGCTGCCGCAGGAGCCGACGCTGCCGCAGGAGCCGACGGTGCCGCAGGAGCCGACGGTGCCGCAGGAGCCGACGCTGCCGGCGCCGCCGACGACCCGGAGCCGCTGCCCCTGCCCGCACCCGGCGACGAGGCGTACCTGCTGTTCACGTCGGGCTCGACCGGCGAACCCAAGGGCGTCCCGATCAGCCACCTCGGCCTGGCCCGCTACCTGCGCTTCGCGGTCGAGTGCTCTCCCACCGCACGGCCGCCGGTCGTGCCGCTGTTCAGCGCGCTCACCTTCGACCTCACCGTCACGAGCCTGTTCGTCCCGCTCATCACCGGTGGACGCATGGTGGTGGTGCGCGAGGACGGACCCGCCGGTCTCGCCCGCGTGGCACGCCGCACCGACCTCACGTGGTGCAAGGCCACCCCGTCGCACCTGGAGATCCTCGAGCGGCTGTTGCCGCCCGACCACCGCCTCGAGACGCTCGTGGTCGGCGGTGAGGCCTTCGGTGCCGGGCTCGCGCGGCGGCTCCTCGCCCGCCGTCCGGGGCTGCGGATCTTCAACGAGTACGGACCCACCGAGGCCGTCGTCGGGTGCATGATCCACGAGGTCGATCCCGACGACCTGCCGGCGGTGGAGGTGCCGATCGGGGTGCCGGCGCCGGGGGTCACCCTGCGCGTCGTCGACGAGCACCTGCAGCGGGTGCCGCTCGGCTCACCCGGCGAGCTGCTGATCGCCCACGTCGGGCTCACCGCGGGGTACCTGGACAGCGACGGGCCGTTCGTCGAGCTCGACGGTCTCCGCTTCTACCGCTCCGGCGACCTGGTGCGCCTCGCCGACCCCCGCACGCTCGTGTACCTCGGCCGCATCGACGAGCAGGTGAAGGTCGGCGGGATCCGGCTCGAGCCGACCGAGGTGGAGGACGCGCTCGCGACGCATCCGGCGATCGAACGGGCGGCGGTGCGCCTGTGGTCGCCCACACCGGCCGCGGCCGATCACCACTGCGTGCGCTGCGGTCTGCCGTCGAACGTGCCGGGCGTGCACTTCGACGACGAGGGCGTGTGCGACACCTGCCGCCTCTACGAGCGGATCGCGCCGATCGTGTCCAGCTGGTTCCGCACCCCGCAGGACCTGATCGCGCTGCGCAACGAGAGTCGCGAGCGACGCTCGGGTCCGTACGACTGCCTCGCGCTGCTCAGCGGCGGGAAGGACTCCACCTACGCACTGCACCGGCTCGTCGACATGGGTTTCGAGGTGTACGCCCTCACCCTCGACAACGGCTTCCTGTCCGACCAGGCGAAGGCCAACATCCGCCGGACGATCGAGCACCTCGGCATCGACCACGAGTTCGCCACCACCGAGGCGATGAACGCGATCTTCCGCGACAGCCTCGAGCGCTACTCCAACGTCTGCAACGGCTGCTTCAAGACGATCTACACCGTCGCCACGAACCG
>CAEZSR010000011.1_pt1 | contig 41390 bp, 36 predicted proteins | sample 7264011 | NCBI WGS metagenome assembly CAEZSR01 (sample SAMEA6813783, study PRJEB35770) | freshwater metagenome | biome: Freshwater; feature: Freshwater reservoir; material: water | place: Czech Republic | collected 2016-08-15 | depth 0.5m m | reverse complement strand
TGGCGCCTCGGGGGCCCGGCCCCGTGGGCCTCGTCTCCCCGCCTGATCGGCTCCGACGACGTGGCGGCCGCCCTGCGGGGCCGCGAACCGGGCCGGCTCGTGCCGCCCTTCCCCGGTGCGCGTCGGTCGGCCGTGCTGGTCGTGGTCCACGACGCCCCGTCGGGGCTCGAGGTGCTGTTCACCAAGCGCGCGCAGCACCTCAGCAACCACCGCGGTGAGATCAGCTTCCCCGGGGGCCGGCTCGAGCCGAGCGAGTCGCCGGCCGAGGGTGCGCTCCGCGAGGCCTGGGAGGAGGTCGGGCTCGACCCGTCGCTGGTCGACGTGCTCGGCGAGCTCGACCACCTGTCGACGGTGGTGAGCAACAGCCACATCGTGCCCGTCGTCGCGACGGTGTCGCGCCGACCCGAGCTCCACCCGCACCCGGGTGAGGTCGACCGGATCCTGTGGGTCGGTCTCGACGAGCTCGCCGCAGCCGACACGTATCGCGAGGAGTGGTGGGGCGTCGACGCGCTCGAGCGTCCGATCCACTTCTTCGAGCTCGCCGACGAGACGATCTGGGGTGCGACGGCCCGGATGGTCCACCAGTTGCTCCGGCTCGTCCACGGAGTGGACGAGCCGGAGCCACCGGCCTGGTGACCTTCCCGGCAGCCGACCGACGAGGTCAGGGCCCGCCGGCCACCCGCACCGCCGTGGTGAACACCGCTGCCCACCCGAGGCAGGTGGTCCGTTCGTGCCAGGCCCGCGTGCCGCAGTGGGCCTGCATGTCGCTGGTGAACCGCTCGTCGACCCGGGCCCGTCGGGCACCGTTCCAGTAGAGGCCGCTGCCGCCGTACCGGCGCTCGAGCAGCTTCAGGTTCCGGTAGCCGAAGTCGTGACGCCGGCACGCGTGCCGGAAGTCGAACGACCGGCCGGTCGATCCGACGAGCGGGGCCGAGCAGAGGTCGGTCGACCAGTCGAACCAGGGGTCGCCGCTCGCCGCGATCCGCACGAACTGCTCGAGCGGCACGGCGTACAGCATCCGCTCGACGAACGCGAGGTCGACCGCCGCCGACCGGACCGGGCCGGACCGGGCGGGAGCCGTACGGGCGAGGGCGGAGCCGGCGAGGGCCGGCGAGAGGACGGTCAGGAGACTCGTGACCGCGACGAGCACACGGCGGGTTCGACCCATGGTGCTCCTCTCGTCCGCCCCCGTCGGGACGGACGGCCGGAGTCAACCGTCGACCAGGCCGCGACGGCAACCTGTGACGGGCAGTCGTGGCCGCCGGGCGTCCGGCGCGCCGCCGGGCAGCCGCGCCGCGGGGCAGCCGGGCAGCCGGGCAGCCGGGGTGGCCCGGTGTCAGGCCCGGAGCCGACGCAGGACCGACACCATCTCGATCGCGCCGATCGCGACCTCCTCACCCTTGTTGCCGGCCTTCGTGCCGGCGCGCTCGACGGCCTGTTCGATCGTGTCCACCGTGAGCACGCCGAACATCACCGGCACCCCGGTGCCGACCTGGATCGACGCGAGCGCCGACGCACACGGCCCGGCGACGTAGTCGAAGTGGGCGGTCGCGCCCCGGATGACCGCACCGAGCGCCACGACCGCGTCGTGACGCCCGCCGGCAGCCATCGCCTGGGCGGCGAGCGGGATCTCGTAGGCGCCCGGCACCCACACGACGTCGATCGCCTCGGCAGCGACGCCGTGGCGGCGCAGCCCCCGCTCGGCGCCGCGCAGCAGCGACTCGACGACGAACTCGTTGAACCGGCTGCAGACGATGCCGATCCGCATGCCGTTCCCGGACAGGTCTCCTTCGATCACGTTCATGGTCATCCGTTCTTGTCGTGGGCCGGGGTCCGGCCGGTCGGTCCGGTCGGTCCGGTCGGGTCGGTCGCGAGCACCGGCTCGTCGTCGTCGAGCACGAGCAGGTGGCCGAGCCGGTCGCGCTTGGTGCGCAGATACTGCACGTTCTCGGGGGTGGTGACCGTCGGCAGGGCCACCCGCTCCACCACCGACAGCCCGTAGCCGCCGAGACCGCCGTACTTCGACGGGTTGTTCGTCATCAACCGGAGGCGGCTCACGCCGAGATCGGCCAGGATCTGTGCGCCGATGCCGTACTCGCGGCTGTCGACGGGGAGGCCGAGCTCGAGGTTCGCGTCGACGGTGTCGAAGCCGGCGTCCTGCAGCGAGTAGGCGCGGATCTTGTGGCCGATGCCGATGCCGCGGCCCTCGTGGCCGCGCAGGTACACCACGGCACCGCGACCCTCCTCGGCGACACGGGCCATGGCCGAGGCGAGCTGTGGGCCGCAGTCGCAGCGCCGCGAACCGAAGACGTCGCCGGTGAGGCACTCGCTGTGCACCCGGACGAGCACCGGCTCGCCGTCGTCGACGTCGCCCTGCACGAAGGCGAGGTGCTCCACGCCGTCGAGCTCGCTGCGGTAGGCCACGCAGGTGAACGCGCCCCACTCGGTGGGCACGGTGGCCGATCCCATGCGGGTGACCAGCTTCTCGTGACGGCGGCGGTACTCGATGAGCTTCGCGATCGACGACAGCAGCAGGCCGTGCTCGGCGCAGAAGCGGCGCAGCTCGGGCAGGCGCGCCATCGAGCCGTCGTCGTTGGTGATCTCGCAGATCACACCCACCGGCGCACAGCCCGCCATGCGGGCCAGATCGACCGCTGCCTCGGTGTGGCCGGCGCGCTTCAGCACGCCGCCGTCGCGGGCCCGCAGCGGGAAGATGTGACCCGGCCGGGCGAAGGCGGTGAACGAGTACGAGCTGTCGGCGAGTGCTCGCAGCGTGGCGGCGCGGTCGGCGGCCGAGATGCCGGTCGTGGTGCCCTCGATGAGGTCGACGGTGTCGGTGAACGCCGTGCGGTGGCTCTCCGTGTTCTGCTCCACCATCAGCGGCAGGCGCAGCTCCTCGCAGCGGGCGCCGGTGAGCGGCGCGCACACGACGCCGCTGGTGTGGCGCACGAAGAAGGCGAGCTTCTCGGGCGTCGCGTGCTCGGCGGCCATGATCAGGTCGCCCTCGTTCTCACGGTCCTCGTCGTCGACCATCACCACGATCTCGCCGCGGCCGATCGCGGCGAGGACGTCCTCGATCTCGGCGAACGGATCGTTCGGGCCGGGTTGAGCGTCGTTCCGGTTCGGTTCCGCCGATGCGTCGGCGGGGGAGAGCGGTTCGTGGGTCATGGGTGCTCCTGGGGGACGAGCTGGATCTCGAGATCGGGACCGAGCCGACGGATCGAGGCGATGTGGCCCCGCCACAGGTCGCCGATGGTGCCGGCGCCGAGACCGGACAGCATGGCCGACCCGTCGTCGCCGCCCATCAGCGCAGGGGCGAGGTGGATGACGTAGCGATCGACGAGGCGGGCGCGGTGGAACGAGGCGGCCACCTTGGCGCCGCCCTCGACGAGCACCTGCAGCACGCCGTCGGCGCCGAGGTGGTCGAGCAGGTCGGGGAGCGACCCGCGCCACTCGGTGCACGGGTGCACCTTCGCGCCCGCCGGGGCGGTGCCGAGCACCACGCGTCGCGGGTCGGGACCCACGACGTGGCGGACGGTGAGCGAGGGATCGTCGGCGCGCACGGTGCCGGCGCCGACGACGACGGCACCGCTCTCGGCCCGGAGCCGGTGCACCTCGGCTCGCGCCTCGGGGCCGGTGATCCACTGGCTGGTGCCGTCGGCCGCGGCGGTGCGCCCGTCGAGCGTCGCGGCGAGCTTCAGCACCACGTAGGGGCGGCCGGTGCGACGGTGGTGGAGGTAGGCGGCGAGCTGCTCGGCGGCCTCGGCGGCGAGCACGCCCTGGTCGACGCGGATGCCCGCGGCGCGCAGGAGCTCGTGACCGCGCCCGGCGACCTTCGGGTCGGGGTCGCCGACGGCGGACACGACCCGACCCACGCCCGCGGCGACGAGCGCCTCGGCGCACGGCGGGGTGCGGCCGTGGTGCGAGCACGGTTCGAGCGTGGAGTAGACGGTGGCACCGGTGAGGTCGGCGCCGGCCTCGCGGGCGGCGTCGAGCGCGACGCGTTCGGCGTGGCGCTGTCCCGGCGGCTCGGTGGCACCGGTGAAGACCCGACCGTCGGTGGTGACCACCACGGCGCCGACCCACGGGTTGGGGGCGGTGCGGGTGCGCGCGGTGGCGGCCGCCTCGAGGGCGCGGCGCATCCAGGCGCGGTCGTTCCCGCTGGTGTCGCTGGCGCTGGTGTCGCTGGTGTCGCTGGCGCTGGTGTCGCTGATGTGGTCGTGCTGCATCGTCGGTTCGAGCCCGTGCGGGCGAACGCGAGAGCGACGACGACACCGTCGGGCCGGCTGCGCCGGACAGGCCGGGGCGGCCGCACGACAGCGGCGTCGGATCGATCCCGTGCTCCCATCCGGACTGTGACCGTCGGCCTCGGACTTCCACCGAGTCGGCCCACGAGTGCGAGCACTCGAGGGTTCGCGGGCTGTGACCGCCGGTTGGGACTTCCACCCGACCCCGCACGGGGGTGTTCGTTCGTTTGTGATCGGCAGGTTATGCCAGTGAACTGAGCAGGTCCCAACCCGCCCGGACGTGACGTTCGTCGGTGGTACGGCCGCCGATCGAGAACCGGAGGGCGGTGCGGCCGTCGAGCACGGTGCGGGTGAACAGCGCCCGCCCGGTCGCGTTGGCCCGTTCGATCAGCGCGTCGGTGGCCCGGTCACCGTCGCGCAGGGCCAGGCAGAGCAGGTTCAGCGGATGCGGTGCGACGACCTCGAAGCGGTCGTCGGCCCGGACCAGGCCGGCGAGCTCCTGCGTGGCGGCGACGTGGCGGCGGATCATCGCGACGGCGTCGTCCACGCCGCCCGTGCGGATCGTGAACCACAGCTTCAGCGCCCGGAACCGGCGGCCGAGCGGGATCTGCCAGTCGCGGTAGTCGATCGCCTGGCCGGACTCGGCCGCCTGCGAGCGCAGGTACTCGGGCAGGATGCTGAGCGCGCCGAGCAGCGCGGCACGGTCGGCGGTGTAGAAGAGGTCGCAGTCGAACACCACGCCCATCCACTTGTGCGGGTTGGTGCAGTAGCTGTCGGCGAGCTCGAGCCCCTGGTTCACCCAGCGCAGCTCGGGGGCGAGCGCGGCGATGCCGCTCATCGCTGCGTCGACGTGCACCCACATGCCGTGCTGGTGTGCCGTCGCGGCGATCTCCGGCGTCGGGTCGAACGCCATCGAGCTGGTGGTGCCGTGGTTGCAGCACACCCAGAACGGGGTGAGGCCGGCCGCGACGTCGGCGGCCACGAGCTCGGCGAACGCATCGGCCCGCATCGCGAACCGCTCGTCGTGGGGCACCACGCGGAGCTGGTCGGTGCCGATGCCGGCGATGCGGAGTCCCTTCTCGATGCTGGAGTGCGCCTGGCTCGTGGCGTAGGCGACCAGGTGGGTCGTGTCGCCCGTGCGGTTCACGGTGCCGCCCGAGATCCGCCACCGCGCGGCGAGGATCGAGGCGAGCGTGGCCTCGCTCGCCGACCCGTGGATCACGCCGCCGCCGGTGGGACTCGTGGAGCGGAAGCGTTCGGGCAGGCCGAGCAGCTCGACCATCCAGTCCATCATCAGCGTCTCGACCTCGGTGCAGGCCGGGCTCGTCACCCAGCTCATGCCCTGCACCCCGAGCCCCGCCGAGACGAGCTCGCCCAGGATCGACGCGTACGACGAGTTGCCGGGGAAGAACGCGAAGAAGCTCGGGTGCTGCCAGTGGGTGAGGCCCGGCACGATCACGCGGTCGAGGTCGGCGAGGACGGCCTCGAACGGCTCGGCCTCCGCCGGGGGGTGCTCGGGCAGCATCGCCCGGACCTCGCCGGGTCGGACGTCCGGTGAGACGGGCCGCTCCTCGATGGACTCGAGGTAGTCGGCCACCCAGTCGATCAGCGCCTTGCCGTGGGTTCGGAACTCGTCGGGGGTCATCGGCGCCATGCTGCCACGGTGGTCCGCCGGCGACGGCACGCGCGTAGGGTCGCCCGGCGTGGAGCCCTCGATCGATCCCGACCGTTTCGTCGTGCACCGCGCGTCACCGCGCGGCTTCGCCCAGGCCTTCGTGCGCGAGGGCGTGGGCGGCGTTCCGCTCGTGTGCGTGCACGGCTGGCCGGAGACGAAGCGGATCTTCTGGAAGGTGGTCGAACCGCTGGCTGCAGCGGGGTTCGAGGTGATCGTGCCCGACCTGCGCGGCTTCGGTGACAGCGAACTCGGCCCCGACGGGTTCCACGACGTCGCGAGCCACGCCCTCGACCTGTACGCGCTGGTGCACGACGTGCTCGGTCACGAGCGGGTGGTGCTGCTCGGCGGCGACCTCGGCGGACCGGTGATCCAGGACCTCGCCCTGCGGTATCCCGACTGGGTCGACCGGATGGTGCTGTTCAACTCGCCGCTGCCGTACCTGAAGGACGCGATGGCCGGCATCCGCGACACACGACCGGCCCGGGAGGCGAGCGACTACTTCCTGCGCCAGGGCCTCGACCCGGACGGCCTCGCCGAGGAACTCGCCACACCCGACATGCGGCGGCGCTACATCGCCACCTTCTACACGAGCCGGTTCTGGGCGCACCCGGGTGCGTTCGCGACCCTGGCCGAGGTCGACTTCCACACCGAGCCGTTCGCCGACGCGGCCAAGCTGCGGGCGAGTTTCGGGGGCTACGAGAGCAGCTTCTCCGAGGCGGCCCGCAGCGGTCCGACCCTGCTCGGCCCGAACGCGCACACGCCGACGCTCGTGCTGTTCGGTCCGAGCGACCACGTGATCTACCCGGCGTTCGACCGCATGGCCGCCACCGTGTTCGCCCGCCACACCGGACCGTTCCTGCTGCGCGACTGCGGCCACTTCGTGCCGTGGGAGGCGCCGCACGCGCTGGTGAGCGGCACGGTCGCGTACTGCGGCGACCTCCTCCGCTGACCCGAGGTCGCCGGAATCCCGCCGGGACGTCGACGACGTCCCGCCTGGGCGGCTCCTCGACTTGTGTGACGTGCCGTCGCTGCCGATGATTCCGACGTGAGCCCACGCCCGAGCCGCACCCGACGTCTGCCCCGCGCACTGACGCGCCCCGTGTCCGTGATGGTGGCGACGGTGCTGGCCGCGTCGGCGGTGGTGCTGCCGGTTCCCGGCGCCTCGCCGGCGGAGGCAGCGCCGGGGTGCGGACGGGGAGGCCTGAGCGAGGCCCAGCTCGACGCCGCGTTCGCCGCGCCGGGACTCGGTGCCACGGCGACCACGCAGGGGTTCGGTGGCGGTGACTACCCGCGCGCCTACCCGCTGCCGGACGGTCGGGTGTTCTGGATGTTCCAGGACCTCCACTTCAGCAACGACGAGAACCTGCTCAACGACGTCCCCGACGGCAGCCCCACGAACGCAGCGCACAACGCCGGTCTGATCCAGCAGGGCACGTGCTTCACGATCGTCGGTGGACGCGGTCGCGACGTGATCGGCGATGCGGCGACGGTCGACAGCCGCACGTGGTTCTGGGCGATGGACGGCGAGATCGGCATCGACGGGAACCTGTGGATCTTCATGGCCGAGATGCACCAGCCGGACGGCTCGGGCGCCGGCCACGGCGCGCTGCCGGTGCGCACCTGGATCGCGATCCTCGACCGCACCACGCTGCGGCAGCTGTCGTTCGCCCCGGCGCCGGACAGCTCGGCGCGGCTCTACGGCTGGTCGATCGCGTCGACCGACCGCTGGAGCTACCTGTACAGCCACTGCTACCGGCAGTTCGCGAACCCCGGGAACTCGATCGCCCAGTTCGACGCGACGTGCATGCCGCACACCTACCTGGCCCGGGTGCCGAAGGGTGACTTCACCGCGACGCCCGAGTACTGGGGTGCGGGCGGCTGGACCGCGAACGCGGGCGCGGCGATCCCCGTGCGGTCGCGCTCGGTGGCGCACCCGATGAGCGTGCAGTGGTTCGGCGACGTCTTCGTGAGCGTCACGAAGGAGGACGAGTGGTGGGGAAGTCGCCTCGTCGTGGAGCGTGCGCCCGCACCGCAGGGGCCGTGGACCACCGTGACGTCGCGGTCGGTGCTCGGCGACATGAAGTGCAGCACGTGCGGCAACTACGGCGCGTCCCTGCTGCCGTGGCTCGGCCCGGACGGGCGGATGGTGGTGGCGCTGTCGAGCGGCGGCGACTTCGACCTGTGGCGACGCAACGCCTGGCTGTACCGACCGACGTTCCACACCTTCGACGTGCCATCGGCGCCCAGCCCGCTGGCCGCGGCCACGCCGCCCGCGTTCCCGCCGGGCGTCGCCGCTGCCGGCTTCCAGCCGATCGATCCCGTGCGGGTGGCCGACACCCGCGAACCCGGCAGCCCGGTCGCGACCCTGCAGGGAGGCCGGACCGAGGTGCTCGACCTGCGCGGCCGGATGCCCGCGGGTGCGACCGCGGTGGCCTTGAACCTCACGACGGACCGGTCGGCACAGGACGGCTGGGTGCGTGCGTTCCCGTGCGACGCGACCGAACCGCCGACGTCGAACGTGAACCCGGTGGCGGGCAGGGTGGTCACGAACGCGGCGATCGTGCCCGTCGGCGACGGGCGGATCTGCCTCACGTCCCTCGCCACCACGGATCTGGTCGTCGACCTCAACGGCTGGCTGACCGCCTCGTCCGACGCCGGGCTCGTGCCGGTCACCCGCCGGCTCGCCGACACCCGCACCGGCCAGGGCGGCGTCACGCGGCTCGACGCCGGTGGCGTGGTGGAGGTGGAGGTCACCACACCGGGCTCGACCACCACGGCGGTCGCGCTGGGCGTGACCGCGGTCGACCCGGGCGCCGACGGCTACGTGACCGCCTGGCCGTGCGGCGCGACGCGCCCGACGGTGTCGAACCTGAACCCCGAGGCGGGCGTGACCCGGCCGAACCTCGTGAACGTGCGGGTGGGCGCCGCAGGACGGGTGTGCCTGTTCTCGCTCCAACCGGTCGACCTGGTGGTCGACCTGCTCGGCGAGTACCGACGCGGCACCGGGGCGCGCTACGCAGCGCTCGCACCGCAGCGGCTCGTCGACACCCGCGACGGGCTGCGTCCGTCGCACGCGTCGAACCTGTCCGACCTCGTGCCGCTCGGGCAGGTGGCTGCCGCACAGGTGAACCTCACCGCCACCCGCACCGAGGGACCCGGGTACCTCACGGCCTACCCGTGTCTGACCCGGGCGTGGCCGGGCACCTCGAACGTGAACTTCTCGACCGCCGACACCACGGCGGGCGCCGCGCTGCTCGCCCCGTCGCGCGGCTACGGATGCGTGTTCTCCTCGACCCCGACCCAGCTGGTGGTGGACCTCTTCGGCGTGTGGCGCTGACCCCTGCCGGCGGACGTCGCGGTCAGCTCGGCTGGGCGCGATCGGCCGGCGGTCGCGCCGGACCGCCGTCGCGACGGCGGACACTGCGGGCGATGCGCCAGCCGATGAACGCCAGCCCGGCCATCAGCACCCCGAAGGTGAGCATCGAGTGCGAGTCGCCGCGGATCTCGTTGCCGCAGCCCGGTCGGGGCAGCGCGCTCACGCAGTCGCCGATGTTCACGTTCTCGGGGATGAACGGGTTGGTGCTGAGCGTCGCCGCGGCCTCGCGCTGGTCGACCGTGGGCGGCACCGCGGACTCGTCGCGGCTGCACCCGGCGAGCACACCGCACGTGATCACCAGCGCGACGAGCCCCGCGCTCCATCGGCCTGCAGCCCTGGGTCGGCGATCGATCGGTCGTCCGGTCACGGGTCCCATCGTGCCAGCTGCGCCGGTGCACCGGGTGGTCGGCCCGTGTGACGGCCGCCATCGGGGGCGGCCGTCGGGAGGTGACGTCGATCGGTCGCGCGCCGGTGAAGGTCGTGGTGCGGACACCCCGGCCCGAGCCGGCAGCGGCCTACCATCGGGCGATGCCCTCCGGTCCGTCCGACCACGCCTCGTCCAGCACCTCGTCCGGCACCTCGTCCGGCCCGTCGTCCGGTACCGCCGCCCTCACCCCGCACCACGACCGGCCGGTCCTGGTGGTCGACTTCGGTGCCCAGTACGCCCAGCTCATCGCCCGTCGCGTGCGCGAGCACCGGGTGTACTCCGAGATCGTGCCGCACCGCATCACGGCCGCCGAGGTGGCCGCACGGCAGCCTGGGGCGATCATCCTGTCGGGCGGCCCGAAGAGCGTGCACGTCGAGGGTGCCCCGTCGCTCGACCCCGCCATCTACGACCTCGGCGTGCCGATCCTCGGCATCTGCTACGGCGCCCAGCTGATCGCCCAACAGCTCGGCGGCACCGTCGGGCGGGGCCTGCGCGGCGAGTACGGGCGGGCTCGCATGTCGCGCATCCCCGGCAGCACGTCCACCCTGCTCCACGACGGCATCCCCGACGAGCAGGACGTGTGGATGAGCCACTTCGACGCCGTGACCGAGGTGCCCGAGGGGTTCGTCGCCACGGCCAGCACGCCCGACGCCCCCGTGGCGGTCCTCGAGCACCCGGAGCGTCGGATCTGGGGCGTGCAGCACCACCCCGAGGTCGTCCACTCGCCGTACGGTGCGCACGTGCTCGAGCAGTTCCTGCTGCGGCTCGCCGGGTGCGAGCCGACGTGGACCATGTCGTCGATCATCGACGAGCAGGTGGCCGCCGTGCGGGCGCAGGTGGGCGACGGCCGGGCGATCTGCGGCCTGTCGGGTGGCGTGGACTCCGCGGTGGCCGCGGCGCTCGTGCACCGTGCCATCGGCGCCCAGCTCACCTGCGTGTACGTCGACACGGGGCTCATGCGCCGCGGCGAGAGCGACCAGGTGGTCGAGACCTTCAAGCGCAACATGGGCATCGAGTTGGTGCACGTCGACGCCGGCTCGCGGTTCTTCGAACGCCTCGCGGGTGTCACCGACCCGGAGGAGAAGCGCAAGACGATCGGCGAGCTGTTCGTCCGGGTGTTCGAGGAGCACACGGGCGGCATCGTCGACGCCGAGTACCTCGTGCAGGGCACCCTGTACCCGGACGTCATCGAGAGTGGCGGCAGCGACGGCACCGCGGCGGTGATCAAGAGCCACCACAACGTGGGCGGCCTGCCCGAGGACATGACGCTGCGACTCGTCGAGCCGCTCCGCCAGCTGTTCAAGGACGAGGTGCGCCGGCTCGGCCACGAGCTCGGGCTGCCCGACGAGATCGTGTGGCGCCAGCCGTTCCCCGGTCCGGGCCTGGGTGTGCGGATCATCGGCGAGGTGACCCCCGAACGGGTGGCGATCCTGCAGCACGCGGACGCGATCGTTCGGGAGGAGATCGCGAACGCCGGGCTGGAGCGCGAGCTGTGGCAGGCCTTCGCCGTGCTGGCCGACATCCGCTCGGTCGGGGTGATGGGTGACGAGCGCACCTACGCCCACCCGATCATCATCCGGGCGGTCACGAGCGACGACGCGATGACCGCCGACTGGGCCCGCCTGCCGTACGACCTGCTCGAGACGATGTCGAACCGGATCATCAACGAAGTGCGTGGCGTGAACCGGGTGGCGTACGACATCACGTCGAAGCCGCCCGGCACGATCGAGTGGGAGTGACCGGCGAGGAACGAGCCGGTCACACGATCGCGTGGGAGTGACCGGCGAGGAACGAGCCGGTCACACGATCGCGCCGGAGCCCGTCCGGCCCGTGGCACATCGCCGGGCGCGAGTGGGGTCGCGGGCGACGGTTTCACGTCACGTTCGTCATCGGACGGTCGCTTTCGACACCCGTTCGTAACATCGGTACACTGTCGAACGTCATGCGGAGTGGACCTCGTCTTCGTGCTGCCCTGTCGGTGGCCACCCTCACGGTCGTGGCGACCGGTCTCGTCGGTGTCGGCCCCGTGCCCGTGGTGTCGGTCCGGGCCGACGAGGTCGACGACCAGCGGGCCCGTGTCGAGCAGCTCGCCGACGAGCTCGACGCCCTCGACAACCGACTCGGCGAGCTGGAGGAGTCGCACGCTGCGGCCCTCGACCGCATCGACCAGTTGACGATCGAGATCCGCGACCAGCAGGCCGCGGTCGACGCCCAGAGCGCCCAGCTCGGCGTGCTGCAGGCACAGCTGGTCGACATCGCGATCGACTCGTTCATGTCGGCCGGTACCACGGGCCTCACCCCGCTGTTCTCGTCGGCTGCCGGGTTCATCGACGACCTCGAGCGTGACGAGCTGTCACGCGTGGCGCTCGACCAGGGGGCCGGCACGAGCGACGAGCTCACCGCCCTCGTCGAGCAGCTCGCCGAGGACAAGGCCGAGCTCGACGCGGCGAAGGCCGAGCAGGACCAGCTCCTCGCCTCGCTCGAGCAGCAGCGCGTCCAGGGCGAGCAGCTCGCCGCCGAGCTCCAGCAGAAGTACCGCGCGGCCGAGGCCGAGCTGGGCCAACTGATCGTCGAGGAGCAGCAGCGTCGCGCCGCCGAGGAGGCCGCCGCCGCGCAGGCCCGGTTCGCCGCTGCCGCCGCTGCCGCTGCCGGCAACTCGAGCAACGGCAACGGCAACGCCTCGTCCGGCGGCACGGGTGGTGCTCGCGGCGGTGGATCCACCGGCGGCACGGGTGGCGGTGCCACCGGCGGCACCGGTGGCGGCAGCGGTGGCGGCAGCGGTGGGGGCACCCCGGCGCCCGCACCCGACCCGGCTCCGTCGGTGCCCGCACCGTCGGGCATGGCCGGCGTCGCGATCTCGGCGGCGATGTCGCAGCTCGGCGTGCCGTACCGCTTCGCGAAGTCCGAACCCGGCGTCGCGTTCGACTGCTCGGGGCTCACCAAGTACGCGTGGGGCAAGGCCGGCGTGTCGCTGCCGCACCAGTCGGCCGCCCAGTACGCCGCCACACCGAGGGTGCCGAAGGACCAGGCCCAGCCCGGCGACCTGATCTTCTACCACTCACCCATCGGTCACGTCGCGATCTACCTCGGCAACGACCAACTCATCCACGCACCCGCCACGGGCGACGTGGTGAAGGTGTCCCGGGTCAACTGGAGCAAGGTCGTCGGGGTCTCCCGTCCCGGATGAGCTTCGGTACGGTGAGCGGCCATGACCGACGCCGTTCCGCCCCCCGACACGTCCGCCGGTGACGATCCCCGCGGCATCGACCGCTCTCGCGTCACCCGCTGGCTCGTCGACCACGTCGACGGCGCCGTCGCCCCCTTCACGTTCGACCTGATCGCCGGTGGCCGGTCGAACCTGACCTTCCTCGTCACCGGTGCCGACGGGCGGCGCTTCGTCCTTCGCCGGCCGCCGCTCGGTCACGTGCTCGCCACCGCCCACGACATGGCTCGCGAGCACCGGGTGATCGCGGCGGTCGGTCGCACCGGGGTGCCGGTGCCCCCGGCGCTCGGGCTCTGCACCGATGCGGAGGTGAACGGTGCGCCCTTCTACGTGATGGGCTACGTCGACGGGGTGGTGCTCGACAGCGTCGAGAAGGCGGCACTGCTGCCGATGGAGCTGCGCCGTCCGGCGGCCGAGCACCTGATCGACGTGCTCGCCGACCTCCACGCCGTCGACATCGACGAGGTGGGCCTCGGTGACTTCGCGAAGCGCGAGGGATACGTCGAGCGTCAGGTGAAGCGGTGGAGCACCCAGTGGGAGCACTCCAAGACGCGTGAGCTCGCTGCGATCGACGAGGTCGCGGACGCGCTGCGGACGCGCATCCCGGATCAGCGTGGCGTGTCGATCGCGCACGGCGACTTCCGCTTCGGCAACTGCCTCACCGACGTCGGTCGCGGTCGGATCGCGGCGGTGCTCGACTGGGAGCTGTGCACGCTCGGCGACCCGCTCGCCGACGTGGGCTACCTCGGCGTGTACTGGTACGACGGCGAGGCGGCGAACGTGCGCGGGAACGACCCCACGCCCGCCGGCGGGTTCCCGGCCTACGCCGACCTGCTCGAGCGGTACTCGGCGCGCACCGGACGCGACCTGTCGGGCATCGACTACTACGTCGCGTTCTCGTGCTGGCGTCTGGCCGTGATCAGCGAGGGCGTGTACGCCCGCTACCTGCACGGCGCGATGGGCGATCAGCAGGTGGAGATCGAGCAGTTCAGGGTCGGGGTCGACGCGCTGGCCGAGCGCGCCCTCGCCGCGGTCCGCCGCCTGCGCTGACCTGCGGTGCGTCCTCTGCCGGGCGGGCCGCGTCGGGGCGGCGTCTCGCTCGCGGACCTGGCAGAGTGATCGACCATGAGCGACGTCCTCCAGGGTTGGGAACGGGGCAGCTTCACGGCTGCGGGCTTCACGCGTGAGACGTGGCGTCGGGGCAGCGGCCCCGGCGTGGTCGTGGTGCACGAGATCCCCGGCATCACCCCGAAGGTCACCGCGTTCGCGAACGACGTCGTCGACGCCGGGTTCACCGTGGTGATGCCGTCGCTCGTCGGCACGCCCGGGAAGGACGTCAGCGGGCCGTACATGGCGGGTTCGATGCTGAAGGTGTGCGTCTCGAGGGAGTTCACCACGTGGGCCGTCGGCGAGACGTCACCGATCATCGGCTGGTTGCGGGCGCTCGCCCGGTCGCTGCACCTGGAGGTGGGCGGACCCGGCGTGGGTGCGATCGGGATGTGCTTCAGCGGGGGGTTCGCCCTCGCGATGATGGTCGACGACGTGATGGTGGCACCGGTGCTCTCGCAGCCGTCGATGCCCTTCCCTGTCGGTGGTGCAGCCCGGGCGGCGGATCTCAACCTCTCGCCGGACGACCGCCTCGCCGTCGCCCGACGCGCCGCCGAGGGCTGCCAGGTGCTCGGCCTGCGCTTCACCGGCGACAAGCTCGTCGGCACGCGCTTCGACTCGCTGCGCGAGCTGCTGGGCGACGCCTTCCTGGCCGTCGAGCTGCCGAGTTCGTCACCGCGTGACCACAGCGTGCTCACCGAGCAGCGCGACGAACCGAGCGTGCAGCGCGTGCTCGCCTTCCTGGGCGAGAAGCTCCACACGAGGTCCTGACGCGACACGACCGCGGGACAGGACCTGCCCAGGTCGGGCGTGTCCGTCCCGCGGTCGGGTGCGCGGCCGGGTGCGCGGTCGGGTGCGCGGGGCGTCAGCCGGCGACGCCGTCGAGGGCGTACTGCTTGGCGGTCTTGTAGTCGGCCTTGCCGTTGGGGGCGCGCGGGATCTGGCTCACGAACACCACCCGCTTGGGCGCCTTGAAGCCGGCCAGCTGGCGCTTCACGTCGGCGATCACCGTGGCCTCGTCGACCTCGGCACCCTCCACCCGCGAGGCGACGGCGGTGACGGCCTGGCCGAACTTCTCGTCGTCGATGCCGACCACGAGGCAGTCCTGCACGCCGGGCACGCGCTTCACGGCCTCCTCGACCTCCTCGGGGAAGACCTTCTCGCCGCCGGTGTTGATCACCTGGCTGCCGCGGCCGAGCAGGATGAGCGAGCCGTCCTCGGCCACCATCGCCATGTCGCCGGGGAACGAGTAGCGCTCGCCGTTGATCACCTTGAACGTGCGGGCCGACTTCTCCTCGTCCTTGAAGTAGCCGAGCGGCACGTTGCCACCGGCGGCCACCATGCCGATCTCGCCCGAGCCGGGCTGCACCTCACGGCCGTCCTCGGTGAAGACCTTCGTGGTGGGCATCTGGCTGAACTTCGCCGTGGACGGCGGCAGGCCGCGCATCGTCATCGAGATGCCCATCGCACCCTCGGTGGAGCCCATCGCGTCGAGGATCACGACCTGCTCGATCCGGTCGAGCACCTGCTCCTTGATCTCGCTGGTGAACATCACGCCGCTCGAGATGATCATCTTCAGCGAGCTGGTGTCGTACGGCGAGCCGGCCTCCTTGGCCGTGTCGAGCGCGGCGATGATCGGCTTCGCGAACGCGTCGCCGACGATGGTGAGGTTGGTGACCCGCTCGGCCTGCACCAGTCCGAGCAGTTCGTCGGCGTCGAGCGAGCGGCTCTGCATGGTGACCACCTGGCCACCCGCGAGCATCGGGATGAACGCGCCGAGCCAGATGCCGGTGCCGTGCATCAGCGGCGCGCAGGGGATGGAGATGAGCCGGTTGCCGGCCTCGGCCGCCTGCTTCACGAGTGCGCCGACCTCGGCGGGCGTGCTGGGCACCGGGAGGCCGAGCAGCGGGAAGCCGCTCGTGAGGTAGCTCGACGTCATGCCGCCGACGGCGTACATCACGCCCTTGGGCATGCCCGTGGTGCCACCGGTGTAGAGCATGTACAGGTCGTCCTCGCGGCGCGTGATGCGCGGCATCGGGTCGTGCCCGGCCACGACGGCCTCGAACGACTGGGCACCCGCCACGGCGCCGGTGTCGCCGTCGTCGACCTCGATGAGCAGCTTGAGCTTGGGCAGCCGCTCGACCACCCGGGCCACGCGATCACCGAGCGAGGAGTGGAACACGAGCGCTTCGGAGTCGGAGTTGTCGAGCAGATACCACAGCTCGTCGTCGAGGTAGCGGTAGTTGACGTTGATCGCGACGCCGCGCATCTTGAACGCCGCGTACTGGGCCTCGAGGTACTCGTTGCCGTTGTAGAGGTAGAGACCGATCTTGGAGTCGGGGCCGAGCCCGGCCGCCGTGAACGCGGAGGCCAGGCGGGCCGAGCGCTCGTCGAACTCCGACCAGGTTCGGCGGACGTCGCCGTGGACGACGGCGGTGGTGTCGCCGATCTGATCGGTGATGGCTTCCCAGACGGTCGCGAAGTGCAGTTCCATGCGGCGAGCGTAGTGTCGGCCGTCACAGGTGTGTCGGGTCGAAGCTCGTTCCGCTTTACCGGAAACCAATTCCCGGTGAGGTGGGATGGGGGAGGTACCCGGTCGAGGTGGGCCTCGCTCGCTGCGCTCGCTCAGCCGACCGGTTTCCCGTACATCTCCAACAGCGGATCGCTGATCAGCTCCAGACGCTCGCCGTCGGGGCCGCGGAAGTACAGCGACGAGCCGTCCACATGGGCGTACTCGATGCCGTCGGCGTCGAAGCGGTCCTTGATCCGTTGCCACTGGTCGCGCTCGATCGAGACCGCGAGGTGGTGGTGGCCGCCGAGCACCTCGGCGTACGGGCCGAGGTCGAGGCCCGGCAGGTCGAAGTAGGCGAGCGTGTTGCCGTGGCCGATGTCGAAGAAGAAGTGCGTCGAACCGGCGTAGTCGCGGTTCTCGAACATCTCGATCAGCGGGAAGCCGAGCACACCGTCGTAGAACTGCACGGTGCGCTCGACGTCGCTGCAGATGAGCGCCACGTGGTGCACCCCGCGAGCGGTGCTCGCCGGTCGCACCTCGCGTGGCCGCAGGTACTGTGCCGCGATCTCGTCGCGCCGGGCGTCGAGCGCCGCCCGGGTGGTGGCGTCGACGCCGTGGGGCTCGCTCACGCCGTCACCCAGACGAGCACCTCGGTGCCGTCGTTCGATGCGGTGAACCTGGAGGGGCCGGTGTCGGTGAGGCGCACGGCATCACCCTGCCCGAGATCACCGGCGACGTCCAGCGCGCCGGCGCCGAGGGCGACGAACAGGTGGACGTGGCCGCCGCCGGGCACCTCGACCGACTCGCCCGACGACAGGCGTGCCGCGAACAGCACGGCGTCGCGCTGGTGGATGCGGATCGCGCCGGGATGCCCGGCGCCCGACGCGACGGCCACGAGGCCACCGCGGGCGAGGTCGTCGTTCAGGTCGCGCTGCTCGTAGCCGGGTTCGACGCCGGCCGTGTCGGGCAGCACCCACATCTGCACGAAGTGCACCGGTTCGTCGGGGCTCGCGTTCATCTCGCTGTGGCGGATGCCGCGGCCGGCCGACATGCGCTGGGCGAGGCCCGGGTAGATCACGTCGTGGGTGCCGGTGGAGTCGCGGTGCTCGAGCCGTCCGCTCAGCACCCAGGTGACGATCTCCATGTCACGGTGGCCGTGGGTGCCGAACCCCTGGCCGGGGGCGACGACGTCGTCGTTGTTGACGAGCAGGAGTCCGTGCCCCTGGTGCTCGGGGGACCAGTGCGGGCCGAAGTTGAAGCTGTGCTTGGAGTCGAGCCAGCCGAGGTCGGTGACGAAGCGCCGGTTCGCTCGCTGCACACTCACGTCGGGCGGGGTCGGCGACGTGGGGGTCTCGTGCGTGGTCATGCACCCTCCAACACAGTTGCGACCGCAACTCTTCCGTCGAGTCGGGCGCGTGGTCCGTGGCGGACACCTCCGCCGGCCGGCGGCGCGGAGCCGGCCGGAAAAATGGGGAGATCCCGGGCGAACCCGGGATCTCGCACCCGTTGGGTCAGCGCCAGAGGCCTGCCCGGTCCCACACGAGTGGGATCTCTGAGAGCATCATGCACCCGACCGTGTCCGGCGACAAGAGGACAGAAGTCCCGACAGCTGAGCCGCCGTCACCCCCTCGAGGGAGTGGAGCCGATGGTGGCCGTGACCGTCGGGGATCGGCACCACGTGCGGCACCGCGAGGGTGCAGCACCCGGCTGCGTCGGCCGAGCGCACACCGGTGAACGAGTCCTCGATCGCCACGCAGTCCGTCGGGTCGACGCCGAGACGCTCGGCTGCGGTGAGGTACGGCTCGGGGTGCGGCTTGCCGTTCGTGACGTCGTCGCCGGCCACCACCACCGTGAACGATCCGTCGGGCAGCAGGGGCACGATCGCGTCGGTGAAACGCGTCCAGCTCATCGTCACCAGTGCGCACGGGATGCCCGCCGCGACGACGTCGGCGAGCAGCTCGCGCGCGCCCGGTCGCCACGGCACGCGCTGTCGTACCCGGTCGATCACGCCGTCGAGCAGCAGGTGCACGATCTCGTCGATGCCGAGGTCGAGCTCGCCGTGCTCGCGCAGGTAGGCGGCCGAGTCGCGCAGGTCGCGCCCCACGAGCGCGAGGCCGTGCTCATGGGTCCAGCCGCCGTTGCCGTGCTCGGCGACGATCTCGTGCTCGCGCTCGATCCAGTAGGGCTCGGTATCGACGAGCGTGCCGTCCATGTCCCAGAGGACGGCGCGCAGCGTGCCGGTGGCACCGCTGCCGCTGCTCAACGCGGTCCGCCGTCGACGTTGAGCGTGGTGCCGGTGGTGTAGCTGCTCGCGGCGGTGGCGAAGTACAGCGCTGCGCCGACGATCTCGTGCGGCTCACCACCGCGCTGCAGGGCGAAGCCGGCCTTGGCCGACTTCTCGAACGACGCCATGTCCCACGCCTTCGAGATGTCGGTGAGGAACGGTCCGGGCACGATGCAGTTCACGCGCACCTTGGGTCCGAGGGTGCGGGCCAGGCCGTAGGTGAGCGCGTTGACGCCGGCCTTCGCGGCGCCGTAGACGAGCTCGCTCGGGCTGGTGCGCTGCGACGCGATCGACGACACGAAGACGATCGACCCACCGTCACCGGCGGCCATGCGCGTGCCGACGATCGCCGACAGCCGGAACGGCCCCTTCAGGTTGACGCCCATCACCTTGTCGTAGAGGTCCTCCGTGATCGCGTCGACCGACGGGTACAGCGGCGACATGCCGGCGTTGTTGACGAGCACGTCGACGGTGCCGAACGTGCGATACACCGCCTCGGCGAGCTCCGCGGCGCCGTCCCACGAGGCGGCGTGGTAGGCGACGGCGAGGGCACGCCGGCCCATCGCCCGCACCTCCTCGGCGACGGCCTCGCAGTTGTCGAGCTTGCGGCTCGCGATCACCACGTCGGCGCCGCGCTCGGCGAACGCGAGCACCATCTCGCGCCCGAGGCCACGGCTGCCGCCGGTCACCACCGCCACCTTGCCGGTCATGTCGAACAGGTCGGTCATGGCGCCGTTCTTACCAGCCGCGGCGGCCCGTGGTCCCACCCCGCGTCACTGCACGAAGCGGACGGCGAGCGATCCGCCGACCGCGAGCAGCAGCACGTAGCAGGCCGCGAGGGGGCCGAGGTCGGCTTCGATGCCGGCGGCGGTGCCGATGCCGGCGATGACGATCGAGAACTCGCCGCGGGGGATCATCGCCGCGGCGGCGCGCCGGCGACCACGCGCGGCGACCCCCGCCCGGCGCGCGGCCCACCAGCCGGTGCCGACCTTGCTCGCCGACGTGACGATCGCGATCGCGATCGCGGGCAGCAGCACCGGCGGCAGGGAGGCGGGATCGATCTGCACGCCGAAGAAGATGAAGAACAGCCCGCCGAACACGTCTCGGATCGGGGACAGCAGCTCGCGGCCACGCTCGGCGATCTGGCCGGAGAGCATCACGCCGATGAGGAACGCCCCGACGGCGGCGGACACCTTCGCCTTGTCGGCCAGGCCCGCCGCGAGGAACGTGGTGCCGAGCACGGTGAGCAGCAGCAGTTCGGGTGAGGTGGAGTCGAGGAGACGGCTCACCCGCGCACCGAGGCGCAGCGACACGAACAGCGCCGCGGCCACGACGGCGAGGGCGAGCAGCACCGACAGGCTCGCCTCGGCCACCGTGGCACCGACGATCAGCACGGCGGCGATCGGCAGGAACACCGCCATCACGATGTCCTCCATCACCAGCATCGACAGCACCGTCGACGTCTCGCGGTTGCCGAGGCGGTTGAGGTCGCTCAGCAGCTTCGCGACGATGCCGGAGGACGTGATGTAGGTGATGCCGCCGAGCAGCACGCACGCCACCGGGTCCCAGCCGAGCAGCAGCCCGGCGAGGAGGCCGGGGGTGAAGCTCGCGACGAGGTCGACGATGCCGGCCAGCCAGTTGGTGCGCATGCCGTGCGCGAGCTCCTCCGGCGTGTACTCGAGGCCGAGCAGCAGCAGGAGGAGCACCACCCCGAGGTCGGCGCCGATGCGGATGAACTCCGAGCTCGCCTGCAGCGCGATCGGGCTGCCCTCGCCGAGCAGCAGGCCGGCGAGCAGGTAGAGCGGGATCGACGGCAAGCCGATGCGGGCGGCGAGCCGCCCGCACACGGCGAGCACGAGCAGGACCGCGCCGAGCTCGATCAGGATCGTGCTGACGGTGGACGCGGCGAGCACGTTCAGCCGGTGAGGAGTCGCTGCGCGGCGGAGACGCCCTCGATCGAGCCGACGACGAGCGCGACGTCACCGGGTTCGAGCACGAACTCCGGACCCGGACCGGGGATCGACCGTTCGCCCCGGATGACGGCGACCACCGAGGCGCCGGTCTGGGTGCGGATCCGTCCGTCGCCGATGCTGCGGCCCGACAACCCACGGCCCGCCTCGAGCGTGACCCACTCGATCGACAGGCCCTCCACCTCGTGGCGGAGGTCGGCGACGCGCTCGGTGACCTTGGTACCGCCGAGCAGCTCGACCAGGGTGGCTGCCTCCTCGCCGGTGAGCGAGACGGAGTCGCGACAGGCGTCGGGATCCTCCTCGTCGTACAGCAACAACTCGCGTCGGGCGTCACGACGGACGATCACCCCGACGCGGTCGCCCGCGGCGCTGGTGAACTCGTACCGCACACCCACACCGGGGAGGGGGGTCTCGAAGAGCTCCACCGCGCCGACGCTACCGCTCCGGCGCGAACGGTGCCGCGCCGGTCGACCCCGTGGCTCAGGCCAGCCGGGCGAGCTCGGTGAGGGTGTCGTCGAGCGCGTCGAGGGCGGTGGCGAGCTGGTCGTCGGTGTGCGCGAGGCCGACGTTCACCATCCCCCGGAAGGCCGTGTAGACGCCGCGTTCGAGCAGGCCGAGGTACACGAGCTCCTGCAGCACGTGGTCGCGGTCGAAGGCCTCGCGGACGTTGGTGGGCACCGTCGCGGTGGCGTGGAGCGACATCATCGACCCGAAGCCGCTCACGCTCATCGGTAGTTCGTGACGTGCGCACACCGCGGCGAGCTGGCCGCGGAACTCCTCGCCCCGGGCCAGGTGTGCCTCGGCGACGTCGGCGGTGTACACGTCGCGCAGCACGGCCACGCCTGCGGTCATCGTGGCGATGTTGTTGTTGAACGTGCCGGCGTGGCTGATGACCGAGGTGCGCGCGCCGGGTGTGGTGTCGTACTGGTCGAGCAGCTCGGCGCGGCCACCGAAGGCGCCGAAGGAGAACCCGCCGCCGATGTACTTGCCGTACGTGGTGATGTCGGCCTCGGCCCCCAGCAGGTGGAGCATGCCCTGGCGTCCGTGGCGCGAGGTCATCACCTCGTCGGCGACGCACACGGCGCCGGCTGCGCGGGCTGCGGCGAACACGCCCTGCACGTAGTCGGGCCGAGCGGGCACGCATCCGCCCGAGCCGAGCATCGGCTCCATCACGACCGCGGCGAGCTCGCTGCCGTGCTGCTCGATCAGCGCGAGGGTGCGGTCGAGGTCGTTGAACGGGGCGAGCACCACGTCGTAGGGCGCGTTCCACGGCGCCGGGCCGCTCGCGAAGTAGAGGACGCCGCCGTGGTAGCCGCCGAGCATCACGAGCAGCTTCGAACGCCCGGTGAACTGGGTGGCGGTGGTGATCGCCATCAGGTTGGCCTCGGTGCCCGAGTTGGTGAATCGCACGCGGTCGAGGCCGAAGCGGTCGCACATCAGTCGGGCGAGCTCGGCCTCCGTCGGGTGCACGCCACCGACGCTGACGTTGGTGCGCAGCGCTGCCGTGACGGCGTCGATCACCCGGTGCTCGCTGTGGCCGAGGAGCCCGGCGGTGTAGTCGCCGAGCAGGTCGATGTACGTGCGACCGTCGACGTCGGTGAGCGTGGCGCCCTCACCGGAGACGAAGGTGACGGGGAACGGCGGGTGGTTCAGCACCGTGCGGGTGTGGCCACCGGGCAGCACCTTCGAGGCCTCCTCGAAGTAGCGGCGACTGCCGGGGTTGCGGTCGGCGAACTGCTGGCGGGCCCGGTCGAGGAGTGCGACGTCCATGTGCCGACTGTACGCCGTACAAGACGGTCGATCCGGCGCCCGACGTGGGCCCGGGGCGGCTCAGATCGTGCGGGCGGCGCGGCGGGCCTCGAGGACGGCCTCGAGGACGGTGCGCGGCGCGACGCAGTCGCCGACCTGCACGGTGACACCGTCGAGCGGGTCGGTCGGCAGCCGGAATCCGCAGTCGACCACGGCGGCCGCGTCGATCGTGCGCCGTTCGCCGTTGAAGCGGTCCTGCACCTCGACGGCGCCGGGCCGGACGGCTCGCAGCAGGGTTCGCTTCTCGATCCGGACGCCGCGCTGGGCGAGGCGCACGTTGGCCGGGGCGAGGTCGCCGCTGCGGCTGAGCTCGTTGCCGGCGATGTTGTCCTGGGTGACGAGCACGGCTCGTTCGCCGAGCTCCTCCGCGAGCGACACCGCGATCGGACCACCGATCGGGTCGAACAGCACGATCGTGCCCGCGTCGGGCAGCTCGACGGTGCCGCGGCGCACGTCGAGCACGTCGACCAACGTGGCGGCGGGGTCGACGTCGTACTCGCGCAGGCCGGGACGCCCGCCGGTGGCCTGCACCACGTGCGCACTGCGTGCCGCGGTCGCGGCCGGGGCGCCGTCGGTGCCGAGCTGTACGGCCACGCCGAGCCGGTCGCACTCGGCGACGAGCCAGTCGACGAAGGGTCGGGCCGGCCCGATGATCGCGGCGACCCCGCCGAGGTGGTGCTCGCGCTCGACGACCGTGACACGGTGGCCGCGCAGCGCGGACACGCGGGCCGCCTCCAGCCCGGCCACCCCGCCACCGATCACGGTGACGTCGGCCGCCGCTCGCGTGGGCACGTACCAGTCGGGGTCGTCGGTCTCGTGTCCGGTCGACGGCTCGACCACGCAGGTGAGGATCGGGTTGCGGGCGTCGCGCACCTGGCACGTCTGGTTGCAGCGGATGCACGGGCGGATCCGCTCGGGTTCGCCGGCGGCGAGGCGGCGGACGAGATCCGGGTCGGCCAGCTGGGCGCGGGTCATCTCCACCCCGTCGGCGACGCCGTCGACGAGGGCCCACTCCGCCTGGCCGGGGTCGACCACCGAGCCCTGCAGGAACAACGGGGTGCCGGGTAGCGCCGACCGGATGCGACGGCACAGGTCGATGTTGAACCCGGTCGGTTCGTGGTGGTCGGGTCGGGTCTTCTCGGCGGAGAAGATCGCGCCGCGCACCACCACCACGTAGTCGACGCCGCTCGCGACGAGCACGGGCGCCAGCTCGGCGGCGATGTCGGGCGTGATGCCCGCCCACGGCGCGAGTTCGTCGCACGACAGGCGGAGGCCCACGATCGCGTCGCCGGCCCCGCGGCGCACGGCCTCGATCACCCGGCGGGCGAACAGGTGCCGCGTCTCGCCGTACTCGTCGCCGCGGTGGTTGGTGAGACCCGAGAGGAACTGGCGCACGAGGCTGTGCTGGCCGGCGTTGATCTCCACACCGTCGCAGCCGGCCCGCACCGCCGTGGCGGCTGCCGCACCGAAGCCGGCCACCACCGCGTCGATGTCTCGGGCCTCCATCCACTTCGGCACCTCGCGCGTGTTCACCTCGGGCACGCGCGACGGCGCCCACAGCGGAGCCTGGCCGTACGCGCTGGAGCCCTGCCCGCCGGCGTGGTCGAGCGACGCGATCACGAGCGCGCCGTGGGCATGGCACGCATCGGCGATCGCCCGCCATCCGTCCGCGCAGCGCTCGGCCAGCGGCGCGCGCTCGTACGGCCAGTCGCTCGGGTGCACGCTCGCGCCCTCCGTGACGATCACCCCGCAGCCGCCGGCGGCGCGGCGGGCGTAGAACGCGGTGTGGCGATCGGTGAGGCGTCGGTCGTCGTCACCGAGGTTGGTGACGATCGGCCCGAACATCACGCGCGTCGGCGCGGTCGCGCCTCGCAGCGTCAGTGGCCGGAGGAGTTCCACGACGGCGGGTCAGGCGGCGGCACGCTCGAGGACGAACACGGGGATGGTCCGCTCGGTGCGCGCCTGGTAGTCGTGGAAGAAGGGCATGGTGGCCGCCTGCTGGTCGTAGAGCCGGCGGCGTTCGTCGCCGTGCTGCTCGACGGCCCGGGCGGTGAACGTCTCGGTGCCGAACTCGACGGTGACCTCGGGGTGGGCGACGAGGTTGTGGTACCAGGCCGGGTTGGTGGGGGCGCCGCCCATCGAGGCGATGATCACGATCCGGTCGGTGCCGGCGACCCGGTCGACGCTGCACACCAGCGGCGTGGTGCGCCGCGTGCCCGTCTTCGCGCCGATGTGGGTGACGAGCACCATCGGCTTGCCCTCGAAGAAGCCGCCGCACACCCCCTGGTTCGCGCGGAACTCCGCGATCACCTTGGCATTGAACTCGTCCCGCTCGTCGCTCACGTCGTGCGACGTTACCGGGCCGTGCCGCCGGGGACCTCTCCTGCGCCCGGTCCGGCGCTCGGTCCGGCGACGCGTCAGCCGCGGCGCCTCAGCCGCGGCGCGACGAGGCGTGCGAGGCCGACAGCTCGTCGCCGCGCAGGAGGCGCCGGATGTTGTCGGCGTGACGCAGCATCACCAGTGCCGCGAGTGCGACGGTGGCCACCACCTCCCACGCCGGTGCCCCGTCGAGTGCGACGCCGATCGGGAGCCCGGCGGCGATGATCAGCGACCCGAGCGACGCCGTGCCCGACAGCTTGCGGACCACGAGCCACACGACCAGCAGCACCACGAACACGATCGGGTGCAGCACCACGAGCGCACCGCCCATCGTGGCCACCCCCTTGCCGCCGACGAAGCGGCGGGTGACCGGGTACATGTGGCCGAGGACGGCGGCGGCCACCATCGCGTAGGTGGCGACGGGCTCGTCGAGGGCGGTGCCGACGGCGGCGGGGATCGCCCCCTTCAGGCCGTCGAGGACGAACACGAGCACGCCCCACGCGGTGCCCATCGTGCGGCCGACGTTGGAGGCACCGGGGTTGCGTGAGCCGACGGCGGTGATGTCGATGCCCTTGCTGCGCGCCACCATCACCGCGCTCGGGAACGTGCCGAGCAGGTACGCCACCGGCACGAGCCCCCAGATCATGTGCGTACTGTACGCGGCCCGCGTCGGGCCGGACCGAGCCGACGCCGCCCGTCGGGACGCCGCCCGCCGGCTCAGCTCCCGGCGACGGGGATGAGCTTGCGGGTGAGCGTGACCGGCTTGCTGTGGTCCATCGACGGCTTCGGCGTGAACGCGACGTCGACGCGCTGCAGCGCCTCGTCGGCCGCACCGCCGACGCACTCCGGGTCGGGGCCGTCGAGGGGCAGACCGGTGAAGAACTTCGCGGCCATGCACCCGCCCTGGCAGGCGTCGTAGCTGCCGCAGCTCGCGCAGGCACCCGCCGACTGCGGCTCGCGCAGTTCGAGGAAGAGGTCGCTCTGCTTCCACACCTTCGTGAAGCCGCCCTCGTCGCGCACCGAGCCGGCCTTGAACTCGTCGTGGATCACGAACGGGCAGGCGTAGACGTCGCCGATCGGGTCGATCAGGCACACGACGCGGCCGGCGCCGCACATGTTCAGGCCGGGCAGCGGGTCGCCGAGCGCGTTGAGGTGGAAGAACGAGTCGCCGGTGAGCACGTGCTCGCCGTGGGCCATCAGCCAGTCGTAGATCTGGCGCTGCTGCGCGTTCGTGGGGTGGAGCTCGTGCCAGCTGTCGGCGCCGCGGCCGCTCGGGCGCAGGCGGGTGACGCGGAGCTGTGCCCCGTAGCTGTCGGCGAGCGCCTTGAACTCGTCGAGCTGGTCGACGTTGTGGCGGGTGACGACGACGCTCAGCTTGAACGGACCGTTGCGCTCGACGAACCCGGCGTCGCGCAGGTGGTCCATCGCCCGGATCGCCGTGTCGTAGCTGCCGATGCCCCGCACCGCGTCGTTCGTGGCGGCGTCGGTGCCGTCGAGGCTGATCTGGATGTCCAGGTAGTCCATCGCCGTGAGGCGGTGGGCCTTCTCGGCGTCGATGTACGCGCCGTTGGTGGAGAACTTCACACCGATGCCGCGGCCGATCGCGTACTCGACGAGCTCGAAGAAGTCGCGCCGGATCATCGGCTCGCCGCCGCCGATGTTGATGTAGAAGACCTGCAGGTCGTGCAGCTCGTCGAGCACCCGCTTGGCCTCGTCGGTCGTGAGCTCGCGCGGGTCGCGCTGGCCGCTCGACGACAGGCAGTGCACGCACGCCAGGTTGCAGGCGTAGGTGAGCTCCCAGGTGAGGCAGATGGGGGCGTCGAGGCCGTGCTTCAGCTGGCCGACGAGTGACTCAACGCTCACGGACGATCTCCGAGGTGGTGAGGGAGGCGAACGCCTTGGCGAAACTCGGCCAGCGGGCGGGGGCGATGTCGCACGCCTCCAGCGCGGCGGCGAGGGTGGGGTGATCGGCCAGGACCCGGGCGACGGCGACCATGTCGCGGTGCTTCAGGAACACGAGGCGCCGGTTGCCGTAGTGGTAGGCGAGCGCGCCGAACGGCTCGGGCCGCAGCGCCACCTGGGGGTGCAGCTCGAGCGCGACGTGGAGCAGCTGGTCGTGCTCCGTGCTCGACGGGGCGCTCATGGCGTCCGGGTCGGGGTCGGGTCTCGGTCGGGCCTGGTCGTGCGCGTCAGTAGACGCCGCACATGCCGTCGATCGAGATCTCCTCGACCAGCAGCTCCTCCTCGACGGTCTCGACCGTCACGGCGGCCTGGTCGTCGAGGGTGGTGGTGGGGGTGTCCTGCTCCATGTCGCGCGAGCGTAGCGGTCGGAAAGGTGCAGCACCCTCCCCGCCGCAGGCGCGTTCCGGTCGCGCAGCCTTGCGGAGTTCGCGACGATGCGCGACCAGAAGGGCAGTAGCGTCGAGTCCCCTGTGTCCGCGCCCGATCACGCCCCCGATCACGCCCCCGATCACGCCCCCGATCACGCCCCCGATCCGTTCCCCGAGCTCGCCGTCGAGCGCGACCGGCTCGCGTTCTCGCGCGCCTGCCGCGACGCGATGATCGACCGGTTCTCCCGCGTCGACCCGTCCGCGTCGGCCGACGAGCTCACGAAGGAGTACGTCGAGGTCACCGTCGCCGAGGCGCTCGAGGACCTGCGCACCCCGGGCGCCGGCGAGTTCTTCGGCCGCATCACCGAGGACGCCCCGGCCGGCCGACCGAGGGACACCTGGTACATCGGACGCCGCCACATCGAGGACGAGGCGCACGAGCCGGTGGTGGTCGACTGGCGGGCCCCGATCGCCGCGCCCTTCTACCGGGCCACCGGTGTCGACCCGCTCGGGCTGGTGCACCGCCGCCGGTTCACGCTCGCCGACGGCGAGCTCCAGGCGTACCTCGACGAGCACCTCGACGACCCCGACGCGGCGGAGGCCGCCACCGGCGTGCCGGATCCCGTGCTCGCCGAGATCGGCGCGGCCCGCACCGGTGCGATGCGCGAGATCGTGGCCACCATCCAGGCCGAGCAGGACGTGGTGATCCGTGCGCCGATCGACCAGTGCCTCGTGGTGCAGGGAGGGCCGGGCACCGGCAAGACGGCGGTCGGCCTCCACCGCGCCGCCTACCTGCTGTTCGAGCACCGCCGCCGGCTGGTGCGCGACGGCGTGCTCGTGGTCGGTCCCAACGCCGTGTTCCTCGACTACATCGCGAACGTGCTGCCGAGCCTCGGTGAGCGCAGCGTGCAGCAGCGCACCGTGCTCGACCTCTGCATCCCGAGGCTCCCGGCCGTCGACGGCGTCGACACCGCAGAGGCGCGTCGAGCCAAGGGCTCGGCGGAGATGCTCGCGGCGCTGGAGGCGGCCGTCACGCGTCACGTGTCGCTGCCCACCGAGCCGGTGCGGCAGCCGTTCGGGGCGCGCACGCTGGTGTTCGAGGCCGACGAGATCGCCGAGTGGATCACGGCCGCGCTCGACGGCAACCTGCCGGTGAACCGTCGCAAGGACTCGCTCAAGCCGATCGTCGATCGGGTGCTGCTGCAGCGCACCGGCAAGGACGGGGCGTACACGAAGGCGACCGAGCTGCGGAAGGTGCTGCAGACGTGCTGGCCGGCGGTGCGACCGGTGAAGCTCGTCGACCAGCTGCTGGCGGAGCACGGCTTCGGACCCGGTGGCACGAGACGCCGCTGGACCGCAGCCGACCAGCTCCTCGTCGACGAGGCGAACACGCTGCTGAACGGCACGCCGTTCACCTTCGGGCACGTGGTGGTGGACGAGGCGCAGGACCACTCGGCGGTCGCGCTGCGCGTGATCGGGCGGCGCAGCCCGAGCGGGTCGATGACCGTGCTGGGCGATCTGGCGCAGAGCACCACGCCCGCCGGCCAGGACGACTGGGACGTCGCGCTGGGGCACCTCACCCGCGCCGCCGGGTCGGTGGCCCACCTCACCATCGGCTACCGCGTGCCCGGCCCGATCCTCGACGTCGCCAACCGGCTGCTGGCGCACTCCGGTGTGTCCACCGTGGCGAGCACCAGCGTGCGCACCGAGGGAGCACCGCCGGTGTTCGTGGAGGTCGCGCCCGATCGGCTCGCCGCACGGGTGGCCGACGAGGTGGTGGCCGTGCGTCACCGCCACCACAGCACGGGCGTCGTGGCCCCCGATCGTCTCGTGCCCGTGCTGGCGGAGGCGTTCGCCGCGAGGGGCCTGCGCGTGGCGAACCGCGTGCAGTACCTCGAGCGCGACGAGGTGCCGGTGTTCGGCGCCGAGGCCGTGAAGGGCCTGGAGTTCGACGGCGTGGTGGTGGTGAACCCGGCCGAGATCCTCGACGACGGCGGCCCGCACCGTGGCGCGCGCCTGCTGTACGTGGCGATGACCCGTGCGGTGCAGGTGCTCCACCTGGTGAGCGACCGCCCGCTGCCGCCCGAACTCGCCTCCTGATCCGCCGACCCTGCCACGACCCGGCCACGACCCGGCCACCGGCTGTGACAGCGGAGCGATCTGGTGGCTAACGTCCTTCACGACGTCGTCTCGACCAGGGGGGTCCAACGTGAAGACCAAGGCCGCTGTGCTGTGGGAAGTCAACACGCCGTGGAGCGTGGAGGAGATCGAGCTCGATCCACCCAGGGCCGGTGAGGTGCTGGTGAAGATCGCCGCGAGCGGCATGTGCCACTCCGACGAGCACCTGCTCACGGGCGACCTGCCCTTCGCGCTGCCGATCATCGGTGGCCACGAGGGCGCCGGCGTGGTGCAGGAGGTCGGTGAGGGCGTCAGCTGGCTCGCCCCCGGCGACCACGTCGTGTTCGGCTTCATCCCGAGCTGCGGCCGCTGCGTCAGCTGCTCGACCGGCCACCAGAACCTGTGCGACCTCGGTGCGCTCATGGGTCTCGGCCGCCAGATCGACGGCACGGCTCGCCACCACGCGAAGGGCCAGGACCTCGGCCTGATGTGCATGCTCGGCACCTTCGCCCACCACACGGTGGTGAACGAGGCGAGCTGCATCAAGATCGACAAGGACGTGCCGCTCGATCGCGCGTGTCTGCTCGGCTGCGGTGTGGTCACGGGCTGGGGTTCGGCGGTGTACGCGGCCGAGGTGTCGCCCGGCGACACGGTGGCCGTCGTGGGTGTCGGTGGCATCGGTGCCAACGCGATCCAGGGCGCGAAGCTCGCCGGTGCGAAGCGTGTGATCGCGATCGACCCGGTGGAGTTCAAGCGCGAGAAGGCGATGGAGTTCGGTGCCACGCACACGTTCTCGTCGATGGAGGAGGCGCTGCCGGGGATCCAGGAGCTCACCTGGGGCACGATGGCGAACAAGGTCATCATGACGATGGGTGTCGGTTCGGGCGAGGTGATCGGTCAGGCGATGGCGCTCGCGTCGAAGCGCGGCCGTGTCGTCGTGACGAACATCCACCCGGCGTTGGAGTATTCGGCGTCGATGAGCCTGCTCGACCTGACGTTGATGGAGAAGCAGCTCGTCGGTTCGCTGTTCGGCTCGGGCAACCCGCGCGCCGACATCCCCAAGCTGATCGGTCTCTACCGTGAAGGTCAGCTCGACCTCGACGGTCTGGTCACCAACGAGTACGCGCTCGAGGGTGTGAACGACGGCTACGACGCGATGCGTGCCGGCACCAACATCCGCGGCGTCCTGAAGTACGACTGACCCGGATCGCACCGTGACCCGGATCGCACCGTGACGGACACGTCGGCGGGTCTGGTCGGCCGCCTGCTCGGGCAGGTGGTCGGTCGCCGACGCGAACTCGAACTCGTCGTCGCCGCGCTCGCTGCCGACCGGCACATCGTGCTGGAGGGCCCGCCCGGTACCGGCAAGAGCACACTGCTGCGTGCGGTCGCGCACGAGCTCGGCATCGGCTTCGAGTTCGTCGAGGGCAACGCCGAGCTCACGCCCGCCCGTCTCGTCGGCCACTTCGACCCGGCGCGGGTGCTCACCGACGGCTACACCGCCGACGTGTTCGTGGACGGCCCGCTCGTCACGGCGATGACGAGCGGGGCGCTGCTGTACGTCGAGGAGATCAACCGGATCCCGGAGGAGACCCTCAACGTGTTGATCACGGTGATGTCCGAGCAGGAGCTCCACGTCCCCCGCCTCGGCCGGGTGGCGTGCGCGCCCGGATTCCGGCTCGTCGCGGCGATGAACCCGTTCGACGCCGTCGGCACGGCGCGCATCTCGAGCGCCGTGTACGACCGGATGTGCCGGTTGTCGATGAGCTACCAGTCGGCCCCCGACGAGGTCGCGATCGTGCAGCGAGCGATCGCCGATGCCGGGGTGGAGGGCGTGGAACCCGAGTGGCTGGGCAAGGTGGTCGAGCTCGTGCGGCGCACCCGCGACCACGCCGACCTGCGCGTCGGGTCGTCCGTGCGTGGCGCGATCGACACGGCGCTGGTGGCTGCGTCGCTCGGCACGCTGCGCGGCCAGCCTCCGGCGCAGCCGAGCATCGGTCTGGATGCCGCGATCGTGGCCCTGTCGGGCCGGGTGCGGTTGCGCGAGGGCAGCCAGCGCACGAGCGAGGGGATCATCACCGAGCTCTGGGAGGAGATCTTCGGCCGGGTCGCGGGCGACGGCGACGGCGCCGGTGATGAGGGAAAAGCTGGCGCCCCGACTGGGGCCACCAACTCCCGCTGAAGCAACCGCCGCGGGCGAAGGAGGGCCAGGAGGCCGACGAGGCCGTGGCCGACGCGCAGAAGAAGACGACGTCGCGCCGCGAGCTCGCCCGCAACCCGCGCTTCGAGCAGGTGTCGCCCGAGGTGGGCGAGCTCGACGAGGCGGCGGTCGACGAGTCGATGCGCGACGACCCCGACGAGACGATGGCGATGCTCGCCGACCTCACTGCCGCCACCGACCCGAAGCTGCGCGAGCTGGCGCGCCGGCTGGCGGGGCGACTGTTCCTGGAGCTCAGCCGTCGCGGGCCCGCCCGCCCTCGCGGGGTGGGCAAGCTCGTGGAGCAGCGCTACCGGCCCGACGCCGGTGACCTCGACGTCGACGCGAGCATGGACGCGCTGGTGGACGCCGGCGGCGACCCTCGCCGGGTGGATCCCGAGCGGTTGCGGGTGCGTGGCTGGGTGCAGCCGGGCACGGCACTGTGCCTGCTCGTGGATCGCAGCGGATCGATGGGTGGCAAGCCGCTCGCCACCTCGGCGGTCGCCGCCGCGGCGGTGGCGTGGCGGTCGCCGGCCGACTACAGCGTGCTCGCGTTCGGCAAGGACGTGGTGGTGGCCAAGAGCCAGGACGTCGTGAAGTCCGGCGAGCAGGTGGTGAGCGACGTGCTCTCGCTCCGCGGGTTCGGCACCACCGACCTCGCGGGGGCGCTGCAGGTGGCGCGCGACCAGCTGGGCCGCAGCCGGGCGGGTCGCAAGGTGGCGATCCTGCTGAGCGACTGCCGGGCCACGGTGGAGGGCGATCCGGTGGAGGCCGCACGCGGGATCGACGAGCTGGTGGTGGTGGCGCCCGAGGGCGACAGCGACGAGGCCGCCGCGTTCGCCCGTCGCGCCGGCGCCCGGCTCACCACGGTGCGCGGTCCGAGCTCGGTGGTGGAGGCCTTGCGCGAGGTGCTCGGCTGAGCGGGTGACGCTCGGGCGCTGCGGGTGCGGGTGCGGGTGCGGGTGCGTCGACTCGCCGGGTCAGCACTCGACGCCGCGGGGCGGCACGATGCCCTGCACGTTCTCCTCCGGCCCGGGCACGGTCTCGACCGGCCCCTGCGACACCGTCGTGTCCGTGGAGCCGTCGGTCGCATCGGTGGTGTCGGAGGGGTCGCCGGCGGGGGTGGCCGTGGTCGTGGTGTCGAACACCTGGGCGGGTGCGCCGGCCAGTGGTGCCTCGCCACGGAAGATCGCGAGGATCGCCTGCATGTTGTCGCCCTGGATCTCGGGGATCAGCACCGAGTTGCCGCTGACGTTCGCGCCGCGAGCCTGGATCTGGTACGAGGCGATGCCGCCCGGCTCGAAGTTGCGCAGCACGCCGACGAACTCGAGCATCCGCGTGATCGTGAGGTTCTGGTCGACGACGACGTTCTCCTGCGCGGCCTCGATGAGGCTGGTCGCGACGTTCGGGTCGGTGACGCCGCGGTCGAGGGCGGACGACAGCACGCGTCGCAGGAAGTCCTGCTGGCGGGCGACGCGGCCGAGGTCGCTCACCGGATCGGTGCGCCACTGGCCGTCCTTGTAGTACTGGTACTTGCGGGACCGCACGTACGCGAGCGCGTGGTCGCCGTCGAACGTGAAGCAGCCCGCCTCGGGCACGTTCAGGCCGGTGTTGCGATCGCGAGCCGGGTACTCGAACGGCACCGCCACGCCGCCGAGGCCGTCGACGATCGTCTTGAAGGCGCAGAAGTCGATCTGGATGAAGTGGTCGGGCCAGATGCCGAAGTTGCGCCAGATCGTGTCGATGAGCCGCGTCGGGTCGTCCTTCACGTACGCCGAGTTGATCCGGTTCTTGCTGTTGCGGCCCGAGACCTGCACCCACAGGTCGCGGGGGAACGACAGGATCGCCGCCCGCTTGGTGGACGGATCGACCCGCATGATCATGATCGTGTCGCTGCGCTCGCCCATGCCCTCGCGGTTGCCGAACGCCGCCGCGTACGGCGAGTTCGGGTCGAGGCAGGCGTTGTTGTCCGCACCGGTGATCAGGAAGTTCTTGGCCTCGGGATCGGCGTCGGGGAAGGTCTCGTCGGGTGCCGCTCCGTCGGTGGTGACCTCGGTCGCGTCGACGGTGACGTCGACACCGTCGGTGTCGTCGCTGCCGTCGCCGTCGTCGGGGCGCGGGCTGATGGTGATGCCGGTGACCACCGTGGTGGGTGGCGCCGAGCCGAGGTCGACGCGGTTGAGGGTGTTGCCGTAGTAGCGGCTCACCACCAGCGCACCGGCACCGGCGAAGCAGGCGAGGATCACCAGGATGTTCAGGGCGAGCAGCATCCGCTGTGGCCACGTGCGACCGCGCCGGTGCGCCGCCTTGGCAGCCTTGGCCGCGGCAGCGGTGACGACCGGCTCGACCGGGATCTCGGCCGGCACCGTGGCGTCGGTGGGACCGATCGCGAGCGACCCGTCGGGCATCGAGCCGGACGCCGAGCCGGACGCCGATGGACCGGACGCGGAGGCGTCGGACGCGGAGGCGTCGGAGGGCGGTTCCGAGGACGACATGGCGCGCCAAGGGTACCCGCCGACGCGGTGGCGCACCCGTCAGGGGGTGGGCGCGTGGCTCAGTGGACGATCACGCCGCGGAGGTTCTCGCCGTCACGCATCGCCTGGTAGCCGACGTTGATCTCGTCGAGCGTGTAGCGCTTGGTGATCAGCTCGTCGAGCTTCAGCGTGCCGTCGCGGTACATGCCGAGCAGGCGGGGGATGTCGGCGCGGGGGTTGAGCGACCCGAAGATCGTGCCCTTGATCTCCTTGTTCCACATCGCGAGCTGGAACAGGTTGACCGCCGCCTGGTTCTGCGTCATCGGGGCGATCGCCGTGACCACGCAGGTGCCGCCCTTGCCGGTCATCGCGAGGCCGAGCTCCATCATGTCGCCGTAGAGCACACCGGGGGTCATGATCACCTTGTCGGCCATCTGGCCCCAGCTGAGCTCGGTGAGCGGCCCGACCGCCTCCTCCATCGACGAGAACGTGTGGGTGGCACCGAACTCCATCGCCTTCTCGCGCTTGAACTCGATCGGGTCGATCGCGATCACGTGCTTGGCGCCGGCCATCTTGGCGCCCTGCACGGCGTTGATGCCGATGCCGCCGATGCCGACCACCACCACGGTGTCACCGGGGCCGACGTCGGCACGGTTGGTGGCCGAGCCCCAGCCGGTGGCCACGCCGCACGACACGAGCGCCACGCACTCCAGCGGCAGGTCGTCGTCGACCTTGATGACCGAGTTCTCCGACACGCACGCGTGGTGGGAGAAGGTGCCGAGCTTGGCGAGCAGGCCCACGTGCTGGCCGTCGCGCACGAAGTGGCGGTGTGTGCCATCGGTGATCATGCCGCCGCCGAGGGTGCCGCGGCCGTTGTCGCACAGGTTCTGGCGGCCCGTGCTGCAGTAGCGGCACCGCCCGCAGCTCGGCACGAAGCTCGCCGACACGTGGTCGCCCGGCTTCACCGTGGTGACACCGGGACCGACCTCCACCACCACGCCGGCGCCCTCGTGTCCGCCGATCAGCGGGAAGATGCTGTCGACGCCCATCATCGCGAGCGCCTCGGGCGGCGGCACCATGTCGCCGGTCACCATGTGCTCGTCGCTGTGGCACATGCCCGAGACCTTCCACTCGACGAGCACCTCGCCGACCCGCGGTGGATCGATCGTGATCTCCTCCACCTGCCACGGCTGATCGACCCCCCAGAGCACCGCTGCGCGTGTTTTCATGCCCGCGGGTCTAGCAGTCGTCCGCGTGACGATCGTCATGGAGACGACCGGAGGGCGCGGGCCGGCCGGCCCGGCCTCCCCGATCGACCCGGGGTCGGCCCCGGGTCGGCCCCGGGTCAGCCCTCGGCCGGCGGCGCGAGGGTGACGGCGCAGCCGAGCTGGTCGGCGTCCTCGAACACGACCGAGTCGATGCTGCCGGCGTCACGCAGGTCGGCGAGGGCCGCCTCGACGGCGGTCCGGGCCGCGGCAGGCCCGCGCACCACGAGCGACTCGATCGCCGCTCGCTGGCTGACCTTGGCCTCCGTCTTCGCGCGGCGCACCTGCGCGAGCACCTCGGACACGGGATCGATCATCGCCGCCGCGTCAGCCGACGCTGCCACGCCGCCCAGCTCGGCTGCCGTCGGCCACGTGGCGGCGTGCACCGACCCGGTCTGCCACCAGCGCCACACCTCGTCGGTGACGAACGGCAGCACGGGGGCGAACGCACGCGTGAGTGCCGACAGGGCGAGCCGCAGCGCGACGCGCGCCGACTGAGCACCGGCGTCGTCCTGCGTGCCGTAGGCGCGCGCCTTCACGAGCTCGACGTAGTCGTCGCAGAACCACCAGAAGAAGCTCTCGGTGCGCTCGAGCGCACGGGCGTAGTCGAACGCGTCGAACGCCGCGGTGGCCTCGTCGAGCACGGCGCCGAGGCGGGCGAGCATCGCCCGGTCGATCGCCACCGTGGGCTCCGCGCCCTCGGCCGGCTCGCCGAAGCCGAGCACGAACTTGCTGACGTTGAGCAGCTTGAGCGCGAGCTTGCGCCCGATCTTCATCTGGCCCTCGTCGAACGCGGTGTCGACCCCCGGCCGTCCGCACGCCGCCCAGTAGCGGACCGCATCCGTGCCGTACTGCTCGAGCAGGTGCATCGGCGTGACCGTGTTGCCCTTGCTCTTCGACATCTTCTTGCGGTCGGGGTCGAGGATCCAGCCGGACAGCGCGGCGTGGCGCCACGGCGGCGTGCCGTGCTCGTGGTGGCCGCGCACCATGGTGGCGAACAGCCAGGTGCGGATGATGTCGTGGCCCTGCGGCCGGACGTCCATCGGGAACACTCGGTCGAACAGATCGCTGTCGCCGGCCCAGTCGCCGGCGATCTGCGGGGTGAGCGACGACGTGGCCCAGGTGTCCATCACGTCGGGGTCGCCGACGAAGCCGCCGGGGACGCCGCGCTGGTCGGGCGTGTAGCCGGGCGGGCAGTCGGTGGACGGGTCGACCGGCAGCTGGTCGTCGGCGGGCAGCAGCACCGTGTCGTGATCCGGGTTGCCGTCGGCGTCGACGCCGTACCAGACGGGGATCGGCACGCCGAAGTAGCGCTGGCGGCTGATGAGCCAGTCGCCGTTGAGGCCGCCGACCCAGTTGTCGTAGCGGTGCTGCATGTAGCTCGGGTGCCACGTGAGCTCGTTGCCCCGCTCGAGGAGCGCGGTGCGCAGGTCGGCGTCGCGGCCGCCGTTGCGGATGTACCACTGGCGCGTCGCGACGATCTCGAGCGGGCGCGACCCGCGCTCGTAGAACTTGACGGGGTGGGAGATCGGGCGGGGGTCGCCGAGCATCTCGCCGGACGCCTGCAGCAGCTCGACGATCTTCTTCTGCGCCTGCTTCGGGGCGAGGCCGGCGAGCTGCGCGTACGCCTCCTGGCCCGCGGCGTCGGTGATCCACTCGGGGGTCTCGGTGGCCATGCGGCCGTCGAAGCCGATGAGGGCCCGCGACGGCAGGTTCAGCTCGCGCCACCAGGTGACGTCGGTGACATCGCCGAAGGTGCAGATCATCGCGATGCCGGTGCCCTTCTCGGGATCGGCGAGGTGGTGGGCGAGCACCGGCACCTCGACGCCGAACAGCGGTGTGCGCACCGTGGTGCCGAACAGTGGCTGGTACCGCGCGTCGTCGGGGTGGGCCACCATCGCGACGCAGCTGGGGAGCAGCTCGGGGCGGGTGGTGTCGATCAGGAGATCTCCCTGCCCGTCCGTCCGGTGGAAGGCGAGCTGGTGGTAGGCGCCGGGGACGTCGCGGTCCTCCATCTCGGCCTGGGCGACGGCCGTGCGCTCGTCGATGTCGTACAGCGTGGGCGCGTCCTGCTGGTAGGCCTCGCCGCGCGCGAGGTTGCGCAGGAAGGCTCGCTGGCTGACGCGGCGGGCGACGTCGCCGATGGTGGTGTACAGCAGCGACCAGTCGACCGAGAGGCCGAGGCGGCGGAACAGCGCCTCGAACGCCTGCTCGTCGAGGTGGGTGATCTCGCGGCAGAGCTCGACGAAGTTCGGGCGGCTCACCGGGATGGCGCGGTGGTCCTTCGGGACGTCGCCGTGGAACGGTGCGGCGAAGTCCGGGTCGAACGGCAGCGACGGGTCGCAGCGCACGCCGGTGAAGTTCTGCACGCGGCGCTCGGTGGCGAGACCGTTGTCGTCCCAGCCGATCGGGTAGAAGACCGCCTTGCCGCGCATCCGCTGGAAGCGGGCGACGGTGTCGGTGTGGGTGTAGCTGAAGACGTGGCCGATGTGCAGCGAGCCGCTGACGGTGGGCGGCGGGGTGTCGATCGCGAACACCTGGTCGCGGGTGGCCGAGCGGTCGAACCGGTAGACGCCCTCGTCGTCCCAGCGTGCGACGAGCGCGTCCTCGATGCCGTCGAGGGAGGGCTTGTCGGGGATGTGGTTCGGGCTGCTCATAGCGCGCTCAGGCTACCGGTGGGTGGTGGGGCGACCCGAGGTCGATTCGTGGGGTCGCCGGTGCTGCGATCCACCGTCGACCCTGCCGGCGCGCACCGGCCCGGGAGGTTCGGCCCGGGAGGTTCGGCCCGGGAGGTTCGGCCCGGGACGCGCCTCGGCCCGGGTCGGCGCCTGCGAACAGACGCGACCCGGGCCGGTGCGGGAGCGTCACCGGGGAGGGAGTGGTGACGCAGGGTCGGGTGGAACCCGGATCAGAGGTCGATCGGGCGGAGCACCCGGTCGATGCCGTGGATGTAGCCGTTGGCGAGCTCGCCGCCACCGACGTTGATCTTGTTGAGGAACGGGTTGCGGGCGTTCGGGTCGCCGTCGACGAACTGGACGAACGCGGTCTTCTTGTTGATCACGTCGACCGTGAAGGTGCCGCCGCCGAGGGTGGTGACGGCGACGTTGTCGCTCGCGAGCACCGCGGCCGGGCCGAGCTTGGCCGGGACGATGTGGTAGGTGAGGACCGTCTTGATGGTGCCGGGGGCGCCGGCCTCGACTGCCAGCAGCGCGTCGAGCACCTGCTGCTCGGTGCGGTAGCGCTTCTTGGTGAGGTCCTGCGCGAGCAGACGGAACGCCTGGTCGTTCGGCGCGAGCACCGTGAGCGAGGCGCCCTTGTTGGCGGCGGCCGGCACGAGGTCGTTGGCACCGACGGCCAGCACCGCGGCGGTGACGAGGTCGTAGTCACGCCAGTTGCGGTCGAGGACGTTGGCCTGGCCGCTGCCGGCGTCGTCGGCCAGCAGCACGTCGGCGATGGACAGGGTCTTCGGGTCCACCTTGCCGGACGCGCCGGCGGGGACGGCGGCCACGACGGTGGCGGCGGCTGCGGTGACAGCGAGGGCCGCGAGGGCGCGTTTGATCATGAGAGGCTCCTTGTGGTGCACGGGTCGGGACTGACCCGGTTCGAGACCCGCTCCCGGCGAGTGGGTCGACAAGTGTACGGAACCCACCGCTGGGCGGATGACGGTTCCCCGTAGGATTTCGCGCCATGCTGCACCTGTACGACACCGCCACCCGAGAGGTCCGCGAGCTCGCGCTGCGCGAACCCGGCACGGTGAGCATCTACCTGTGCGGCCCCACGGTGTACGGCCCGCCCCACCTCGGCCACGGCCGGGCCACGCTCGTGTACGACGTTCTGCGCCGCTACCTCGAGTGGAGCGGTCTGCGCGTGCGGCTGGTGAGCAACATCACCGACATCGACGACAAGATCATCGAGCGTGCCAATCGCGAGCAGCGCCCGTGGCAGGAGATCACCACGAAGTGCGAGCGGGTGTGGTTCGACGCGATGGGCAAGCTCGACGTCGAGCGCCCCACCGACGTGCCGCACGCGACGGAGTACGTCGTGCAGATGGTCGACATGATCGGCCAACTCGTCGAGATCGGCCGCGCCTACGCGACCGACGACGGGGTGTACCTCAGCGTGGAGACGGTGGAGGACTACGGCCTGCTCGCGAACCAGCGCCTCGACGACCTGCTCGCCGGTGGCGGTGAGCGCGAGGTGTTCGGTGCGGAGCACAAGCGCCACCCTGCGGACTTCGCACTCTGGAAGCTCTCCAAGCCGGGTGAGCCCTCGTGGCCGTCGCCGTGGGGCGACGGCCGGCCCGGCTGGCACAGCGAGTGCGTGGTGATGAGCCTCGACCTCCTGGGCGAGGGCTTCGACCTGCACTGCGGTGGCATGGACCTCAAGTTCCCGCACCACGAGAACGAGCGGGCACAGGCCGTCGCGCTCGGCAAGCGGTTCGCGAACCACTGGATGCACAACGGCTTCGTCGTCGATGCCGAGGGCGAGAAGATGTCGAAGAGCCTCGGCAACGTCGCCAACCTGCTCGACCTCACCGAGCACTACGACCCCCGCGCGTACCGCATGCTGCTGCTCCAGTCGCACTATCGCGGACCGGTGTCGGTCACCCAGGACAACATCGACGCGTCGGTGAAGGCGCTCGCCGGTCTCGACGCGTTCGCGGCCCGCACCGCGTCGGTCGCACCCGCCACGGCGGACGCGTCGGTGCTCGACGCGTTCCGTGCCCGCATGGACGACGACCTCGACACCCCCGGCGCGATGGCGCTGCTGTTCGACACGGTGCGCCGTGCCAACGTCGCCCTCGACGCCGCCGGCGACGAGGCCGGTGCGCTCGTCGCCGCGGTGCACGAGATGTGCACGGCCGTGGGGTTGGTGCTGAAGGGCGCGGCCGAGGTGCCCGCCGAGGTGGCGGCGAAGGCGGCCGCACTCGACGCAGCCCGCGCCGCGAAGGACTTCGCCACCGCCGACGCGCTGCGCGCCGAGCTGCAGGCCGACGGCTGGACGGTCGAGACCACCAAGGCCGGCACGACGCTGCGCCGTTGACCGGGCGAACCGGGCGAACCGGGCGAACCGGACGAACCGGACGAACCGGACGAACCGGACGAAGGTGTCCGGCGCGTGGGGGTCAGACGCCGTCGCCCCAGCCGGGGGTGGCGGCCACGTCGATCGCGATGAAGGTCGCCTTGGCCCGCACGCACACCGATTCGTCCGCCGTCAGGAGCTCGCCCGTCATGAACAGCTTGCGCCCCTCGCGGGACGCGAGGCGGACGCGGCACGTGAGCGGCTGGTGCAGCGGTGTCGGCCCCGCGTAGCGGATGGTGAGCTCGCCGGTGAAGGCCGGGGTGCGCTCGATGGACAGCACGAAGCCGAACACGTCGTCGAACAGCGCGGACACGACACCACCGTGGCTGCGGCCGGGCGCGCCCTCGTGCGCCGACCGCAGGGTGACCGTGGCATGGATCTCGTCGCCGACCCGGCGGATGACGGGATCGAGGCCGAGTGGGCTCGAGCGGCCGCTCACCGGCCGATCGTCGAATCCGGTGAACTCGGTCTGGTCGGGGTCCGCGCCCCAGTCGTCGCTGTTGCTCTGGAACGTCGAGGGCTGGCGGCTGCGCACGCCGCCGGCGGCGAGCCGGGCCGTGAGCGACTCGAGCGACGCGGCCAGCTCGTCGAGGAGGGCGTCGTCCACCTGGTGGCCGATCAGCCCATGGCCGAGGTCGCGCACGGCCCGACCCGCCCGGGCGCGACGGTCGAGGTGCGCCGTGTCGGGCGGTGCCGTGTCGGGCGGTGCCGTGTCGGGCGGTGCCGGAACGGGAACGGTCGGCTGGTCGGGCATCGGCCGGATGTTACGGGTGGGTCCGATCGTCGGACGACCCGTCCGCGCCCGGCCCGAGCCCGGTGGCGGCGGGTGCTGGGAACGATCTCCACACGGCCGGCCGGCGCCGTGCGCGGTGCAACCCGACCGGTCAGCTGCGAGACTGGACGCCCCGTGACGAC
>CAEZSR010000010.1_pt1 | contig 42655 bp, 36 predicted proteins | sample 7264011 | NCBI WGS metagenome assembly CAEZSR01 (sample SAMEA6813783, study PRJEB35770) | freshwater metagenome | biome: Freshwater; feature: Freshwater reservoir; material: water | place: Czech Republic | collected 2016-08-15 | depth 0.5m m | reverse complement strand
GGTGGTGGGCACGCTGGTCGGCATGTACTTCGGTGACGCGCTCGGCCTCGACGTGCCGACGAACTTCGACCAGGCGAAGACCACCGACGAGTCGCTGTACGCGGCGTTCTTCCACGCGATGCTGCGCGAAGGCGTGGCACTGCCGCCGGGCGCGTACGAGGCGCTGTTCGTCGGGCTCGCCCACGGCGACGACGTGCTCGACCAGATCGCCGAGGCCGCCGCCCGCGCCGCCGCGTCGGTGATGTCGTCGAGGTGATGTCCTCGAGGTGATGTCCTCGAGGCGATGCGCGACCGCGGCGGAACGCCGCTGTCGTAGCCTCCACGCCGATGCGGCAGTTCCTCACCCTCGGGTTCTGGATGTCGCTGTTCGCGCTCGCCGGGCTCACCGTCGGGCTGTGGACCATCACCCGCGACGACGTGCCGGCGGTCGACGACGCCGTGGTGGTCGCGCCGGAGGAACGTCCCATCGATCTGATCGGCATGGTGTTCCTGGCCCGGGCCGATCCCGGGTTCGACATCGTCGCGGGCCGGACGGTCGGCGACCTGCAGATCCGTGTCGACGGGTTCCGGTACATGAACGTGAAGCAGGGCACCCCGGGCGAGAACCGGTGCGGCGAGCTCGACCAGCTCGCCCGATGCGCCGTCGTGGCCGATCTCCTCGGCGAGGCGGTGCTGTGGTTCTCGATCGTGCCGCTGTCCCCACGCAACCTGGTGGAGCTGCCCGGTCCGGCCGAGCTGCGCGACGGTGGCCGGCTCGAGCTGCAGAACGGGTGGATCGTCGACCGCGCCGACGTCGTCGAGCGCGAGTGCCCGGAGGACACCGCGTCGCTGAGCGAGTTCACCCAGCGCTTCGGCGAGGGCGCCACGAGCGTGTTCAGCCTCGACGAGCAGCAGGTGATCCGGGTGCGCTGCAGCGAGGACGTCGCGGTACCGTCCGGCACGTGACCACCGAGCCCGAGCGCGAGCCCCGCCACCTCAGCGAGACCCCCGGCCACCCGCCGCTGCAGGGCCGGAGCGCCCTCGTGACGGGTGGGGGGAGCGGCATCGGACTCGGGTGCGCGCGGCACCTCGCCCGCGACGGTGCCGCCGTGGTGCTCGCCGGCCGGTCGGCCGAGCGGCTCGCCGCGGGTGCGGCGTCGCTCGCCGAGGACGTCCCGGGTGCGGAGATCCACGCCGTGGTGTGCGACGTCACCGACGAGTCGCAGGTGATGGCGGCGTGCGCGGTGGCGGCGGGGGTGGGCGAGTTCACGATGTGCGTGGCGAACGCCGGCTACGGCAGCGCGGCGCCGTTCCACCTCACCACGCTCGACGACTGGAACGGCGTGCTCGGCACCAACCTCACGGGGGCGTTCCTCACGATGAAGCACGCCGTGCCGCACCTCGTCGCGAACGGCGGTGGCTCGATCGTCGCGGTGTCGTCGATCGCGGCGCCGCTCACCCACCGGTTCATGAGCGCGTACTGCGTGAGCAAGGCGGGGCTCGAGATGCTGGTGCGGCAGGTGGCCGACGAGCTGGGGTCGAGCGGTGTGCGGGCCAACGCGGTGCGGCCCGGTCTGGTGCCCACCGACGCGACGGTCACGCTCACCACCACCGACGTCATCCGTGACGACTACCTGGCGCAGATGCCGCTCGCCCGCACGGGCACCGACGACGACGTGGCGGCGCTGGTGCGGTTCCTGCTCGGCCCCGAGAGCAGCTGGATCACCGGGCAGTGCATCGGCGTCGACGGTGGTCACTCGGTGCGTCGGGGCCCGGACATCACGCCGGTGATGGAGCTGGTGTTCGGCGCCGCCGTGCGGCCTCCCGGACCGCTCGGCCGCGAGGTGTGACGTAGCGCGCGACATCTGCCGCGCCCCGTGCGATTCGCCGTAGGCCGTGTGGCCCATCGTGCGACGATCGACGCACGAAGGGGTGTTCATCCGATCACGTCGCTGCGAGAATCGACGTCACGTGCGGATCACCCTCCGCGCGGACGGAGAGCGAGGCGGAGCGGACATGGGCCGGGCAGGCGCGGATCGGTACACCCCTGACATCGGGCGGCGACGCCTCGGCATCCTGGCCACCCTGGCGGTGGCCACCACCGCCGTCACGGTGTCGGTCACCACCCTCATGCTGCACGCGGACTCCGCGCCGGCGAACCCGAACGACCCCACCACCCCGGTCACGGTGTCGGCCGACGCCCTGCCCACCGTGCAGATCGACGGCGTGGCGTGGTCGCAGGCCGTGGTCGGCAACACCGTCTACGTCGGTGGCCGCTTCACGAACGCCCGCCCCGCCGGGGCGGCGCCGGGCACCAATCAGACGCCGCGGAGCAACTTCCTCGCGTACGACGTCCGCACGGGCGAGCTGATCACCAGCTTCGCACCGTCGTTCAACGCGCAGGTCCGCACGGTCACCGCCTCACCCGACGGCACCCGCCTCTACGTCGGTGGCGACTTCACGTCGGTGAACGGTGTGTCTCGTTCGCGCATCGCCGCGTTCGACCTCGCGACCGGCCAACTCGTGCCGTTCTTCCCCTCGATCGGCTTCAACGTCCATGCGATCGTGGTGCACCCCAGTGGGTCGCCGGTCTACGTGGGCGGCAACTTCAACGCCGTGGGCAGCGTGGCCCGCGGCCAGCTCGCAGCGTTCCAGGCCTCCAACGGTGTGCTCCTCGACTGGGCGCCGCAGGCGACCGGCGGCCTGGTGCGGGCGCTCGCCATCTCCCCGGACGGCACCCGGGTGGCCGTCGGCGGTCAGTTCACGGCGCTCAACAACTCCAACAACCCCGGCTTCGGCCTCGGCATGGTCGACGCCGTCACCGGCGCCACGCTGCCGATGGCGGCCAACGCGGTGATCCGCAACGGCGGCAACACCGCCGGCATCACCTCGCTCCACACGAACGGCAACGACCTGTTCGGCACGGGCTTCTGGTTCGGCGGCACCGGCAACTTCGAGAACGTGTTCTCGGCCTCGTGGAACGGCGGCACGATCAACTGGGTCGCCGACTGCCACGGCGACACCCACTCGGTGTACGTGAGCGGCGAGGTCGTCTACAACGTCGGCCACGCCCACGAGTGCGGCGGCCTCGGCGCCGACGCCTTCCAGCGCACCACGCCGTGGTCGTTCTACCGCGGCCTCGCGTTCACCCGGTCCGCGACCGGCACCCTGACGCGCGATCCCTACGGCTACTTCAACTTCGAGGGCCAGCCCGCGCCGAGCCTGCTCAACTGGTTCCCGGCGCTCGACGCCGGTACCTTCACCGGTCAGAGCCAGGGTCCGTGGCACGTCACCGGCAACGGCCAGTACGTGGTCATGGGCGGCGAGTTCCGCAACGTCAACGACGCCCCGCAGCAGGGCCTCGTGCGCTTCGCCGTGCCGAGCATCGCCCCCAACCGCACGATCCCGCGCCTGTTCCTCGGCAACTGGCTGCCGCGCCTCACGTCGGTGAACCCGGGCGAGGTGCGCATCACGTGGAGCGGCAACTGGGACCGCGACAACGAGAACTTCACCTACGAGGTGTTCCGCGACAACGACGGCACCCGGATCCATCGCAGCACCGGCCGCTCGGCGTTCTACGAGATGGAGCAGTACGGGTTCACCGACACCGGTCTCACGCCGGGCTCCACGGTTCGCTACCGGGTGAAGGCGATCGACCCGTTCGGCAACGAGGCCCCCTCGGACTGGGTGAGCATCACCGTCGCCGGCGGCACCGGCTCGCTGTACGCCACGTCGGTCCTGGCCGACCGCCCGCTGCACTACTGGCGCCTCGACGAGACCAGCGGCCAGGCGATCGACTCGGCCTCGTACGGGCACCTCAACGTGAACGGTCCGGTCACCCGCGGCGTCACGGGCGGCGTCCTCGGCGACACCGACCGGGCGATCACGTTCGGCGGCGCCTCCACCCAGTTCGCCGCCACGTCCACCCTGGGCCTGTCGCGGCACGTGTTCACCGTCGAGGCGTGGTTCCGCACGAACAGCACGCGCGGCGGCAAGATCATCGGCTTCGGCAGCAGCACGACCGGCAACTCGGGTTCGTACGACCGCCACCTGTACGTCGGCAACGACGGCCGCGTGCGCTTCGGCGTCTTCAACCCCACCGGCACGCGTGTCATCACGTCGCCGACGTCGCTCGTCGACGACGCGTGGCACCACGTGGTCGGCACGCTCGGCGGCGGCGTGATGCGGCTCTACGTCGACGGCCAGCAGGTCGGTGAGATCACCAACGTGCGTCTCGCCGCGAACATCTGGGGTGTGTGGCGGGTCGGCGGCGACAACCTCAACGGGTGGCCCAACCGCCCGCTCGGCGACTACTTCACCGGCACCATCGACGAGGTCGCGGTGTACCCGCGGGCGCTGACGGCCGCCCAGGTCGCGCAACGCTTCGCGATCGGCTCGACCGGCACCGTGCCCAACCAGCCCCCGACGGCGGCCTTCACGGCCACCACGTCGCCCCTGGCGGTCGCGGTGAACGGATCGACGTCCACCGACCCGGACGGCACGATCGTGTCGTACGGCTGGAACTTCGGCAACGGCCAGGTCGCCACCGGCGTCACGGCCACCGGCACCTACGCGTCGCCGGGCACGTACACCGTGACGCTCACGGTCACCGACGACGACGGCGCCACGGCCACCAGCACCCAGCAGGTGGTGGTGCCCGACGTGCCGCCGAACCAGCCGCCCACGGCGGCGTTCACGGCCACCACGTCGCCGTTGGCGGTCGCGGTGAACGGCACCACCTCGACGGATCCCGACGGCACGGTCGTGTCGTACGCCTGGGAGTTCGGTGACGGCGGCACGGCCACCGGCGCGACGGCCACGCGGACGTACGCGTCGCCGGGTACCTACACGGTGACGCTCACGGTCACCGACGACGACGGTGCCACGGCCACCAGCACCCAGCAGGTGGTGGTGCCCGACGTGCCGGTCAACGGCACGCCGACCGCGGCGTTCACGGCCACCACCGCGCCGCTGGCGGTGGCGGTCGACGGCTCGGCGTCCACGGACGACGGGACGATCGTGTCGTACGCCTGGGACTTCGGCGACGGTGGCACCGCCACCGGCGTCACGGCCACCCGCACCTACGCAGCGGCCGGCACGTACACGATCACCCTCACCGTCACCGACGACCAGGGCGCCACCAACGCCAGCAGCCAGTCGGTGATCGTGCCGGCCCCGCCCGTCGGCCCGCAGCCGTTCGTCACCGACGCCTTCGGGCGCACGGTCGACAACGGGCTCGGCAACGCCGACCTCGGTGGCGCCTGGAGCCTCGCCGGTGCGACGACGAACTTCTCGGTGGCCGACGGCCAGGCCCGGCTCCGGATGAGCGGCGCCGCACAGGGCGTGTCGGCGTTCCTGCCCGGCTCGTCGACGGACACCGAGGTGCGCGCCACGATCGGCATCGACAAGCCCGCCACCGGTGGGGCCGTGTTCACCTCGATCGCCGGTCGTCGTGTCGGCAGCGCCGACTACCGGGCGAAGGTGCGGTTCCTCACCAACGGTGGCGTGCAGGTGTTCCTCACCCGGGTGTCGGGTGGCGAGACCGATCTCGCCAACTTCACCGTGCCGGGTCTCACCTACGCGCCGGGCGAGCGCCTGCAGGTGCGCTTCCAGGTGACGGGCACCAACCCGACCACGCTGCGCCTGAAGGTGTGGAAGGTCGACACGCCCGAGCCGGCCGACTGGCAGCTGGTCCGCACCGACACCACGGCGGCGCTGCAGACCGGTGGCGGTGTGGGGCTGGTCACGTACCTCTCGAGCGCGGCCACGAACGCGCCGGTGCTGGGTCTGTTCGACGACCTCTGGGCCGGTCCGACGGGCTGACACACGAACGGTCGGGCACGGGTCGAGCCGTAGGCTCGGCCCGTGCACGACGATCGGGTCCTGGTCGAGAAGCGGATCGAGCGCGAGCTCTGGCAGCGTGTGCTGCCGCACCTGTACCGCGACCGAGTACCGCTGCGGGTCGAGGCGTGGGAGGTGCCGGGCGAGCCGGTGCCGTACGAGCACGCCGTCGCCCAGCGCTTCGAGCCGTTCGAGGTCGGCGCTCCGTGGGGCCGCCCGTGGGGCACGACGTGGTTCCGCCTGCGAGGTGAGGTGCCCTCGGACTGGCGCGGCCGGTCGGTCGAGGCGATCGTCGACCTCGGGTTCGGCATGCGCTACGCCGGGTTCCAGGCGGAGGGACTCGTGTGGTGGCAGGGCGCGCCGTTGCAGGGCGTGCACCCGCGCCGGCAGGCGGTGCCGTTGCCCGGGTCGGGCGACGCCGGCACGGTCGGCGAGGTCGAGCTGCTCGTGGAGGGCGCGGCGAACCCGATGGTGTTCACCCGGTTCCAGCCCACGCCGCTCGGGTCGCTCGACACGGCCGGCGATGCGCTGCTGTACCGGCTCGCGACGGCCGAGCTCGGCTGGCGTGACGACGACGTGTACCACCTGTGCCTCGACGTCGAGGTGCTGACGGGGGTGATGACGGCGCTGCCGCTCGACGACCCGCGACGCCAGCGCCTGCTGCGCCAGCTCGAACAGGCCTTCGACGCGATCGACGTCGATGCCGTCGGCGCCACCGCGGCCCGCGCCCGCGAGGTGCTGCGCCCGGCGCTCGACCTACCGGCGCGGGCGAGCTCGATGCGGGTGATCGGCGTGGGCCACGCGCACATCGACACGGCCTGGCTGTGGCCGATCCGCGAGACCGTGCGGAAGTGCGCGCGCACGTTCGCGTCGGCCGTCCGGCTGATGGACGACCATCCCGAGTACCGCTTCGCCTGCAGCCAGGCGGTGCAGTACGCGTGGATGGAGGAGCGCTACCCGGCGTTGTTCGAGCGCATTCGCGAGAAGGTGGCGGCCGGGCAGTTCGTGCCGGTGGGTGGCATGTGGGTGGAGGCCGACATGAACCTGCCGAGCGGCGAGAGCCTGGTGCGCCAACTGGTGCACGGCCAGCGGTGGTTCGAGAGCCGGTTCGGTCGTCGCTGCACGGAGGTGTGGATCCCCGACGTGTTCGGCTACCCGGCCACGATGCCGCAGATCTACGCGTCGGCCGGGTGCGATCGGTTCGTCACGCAGAAGCTGAGCTGGAACAAGCAGAACCGCTTCCCGCACCACACGTTCTGGTGGGAGGGGCTCGACGGCACGCGGGTGCTCACGCACTTCCCGCCGGTCGACACCTACAACGCGGAGGTCGTCCCGTCGGAGATGGCCGACAGCGAGCGGAACTTCCGCGAGCACGGCTGGAGCGACTGGGCGCTCATGCCCTACGGCCACGGCAACGGTGGCGGTGGACCGACGCGCGAGATGGTGGAGCGGGCGGCGCGCCTGGCAGACCTCGACGGCACGCCGCGCCTGCAGCTGGGCACGCCGGCGGAGTTCTTCGACCGGGTGGAGGCCGAGCTGGCCGCAGGCGCGTCGGCGCCGGTGTGGCGCGGCGAGCTCTACTTCGAGATGCACCGCGGCACGCTCACCAGCCAGATCGAGACCAAGGTGGGCAACCGGCGGTGCGAGCGGCTGCTGCGCGAGGCCGAGCTGTGGTGGGCGGCCGGTGGGCCGGTGCCGGTCGAGGTCGCCGGCGAACTCGGCGCGCTGTGGCGCGACGTGCTGGTGCAGCAGTTCCACGACATCATCCCGGGTTCGTCGATCGCCTGGGTGCACGACGACGCCGAGCGCGAGCACGCCCGGGTGACGGCGCGGCTCGAGGAGCTGATCGCCGACGCGTTCGCCCGGCTCGGGGCGGGTGGCGGTGCGGGCTGGACGGTCGCGAACGCGGCCACCCATCCGCGCCTCGAGGTCGTGAGCGATCCCGAGGGCGCACCGGTGGTGGTCGATCTCGCGGGCAGCTCCGCGGCGCCGTTCGCGCCGGTGTCCGGTGACCGGCTCCAGGACCGGCTCGATGACCGGCTCGATGACCGGCTCGACGACCGGGTGGTCACGACGGAGTCGTCGATGGCGAACGGGCACCTCGCAGTGCAGTGGGACCTCGACGGCACGATCACCTCGATCATCGACGTCGCGCGAGGTCGCGAGGTGCTGCCGTCCGGCCGATGCGTCGCGGTCGAGCTCGCGCCCGATCACCCGGTCGAGTACGACGCGTGGGATCTGGAGTCCTGGACGCGTGACCGGGGTGCTGCGCTCTCCGGCGACGCCGAGGTGGTGTGGGTCGAGCGCGGTCCGCTGCGGGCGATCGTGGAGGTGCGGCGCTCGTTCGGGCGGGCCTCGACGATGTCCACCCGCTACGTGCTGCGCGCCGGCAGCGCCCGGCTCGATCTGGAGTTCGACGTCGACTGGCACGAGTCGGAGCGGCTGCTGTCGCTGGACGTGCCGCTCGACGTGCGTGCGTCCGAGGCCGTGTGCGACGTGCAGTTCGGAACGGTCCGCCGGCCGACGCACCCGAGCAGCCCGTGGGACGCGGCCAAGTTCGAGGTGTGCGCCCACCGGTTCGTCGACGTGAGCGAGGGCCGCTTCGGCGTCGCCGTGCTCAACGACGGTCGATTCGGTCACTGCCTGTTCGACGGTGGTGTGAGCGTGTCGTTGCTGCGGGCGGCGCGCTTCCCCGATCCCGACGCCGATCAGGGCCGGCACCGGGTGACGGTGTCGATCCTGCCGCACGGCCCCGGCCTCGACGACGTGCTCCGCGAGGCCGAGCACCTCAACGTGCCGGTGCGGTTCGTGCCGGGTGCGATCGACGACGCCCTCCGCCTCGTGGCGGTCGACGCGCCGAACGTGCAGCTGAGCGCCGTGAAGCGCGCCGACGACGGCAGCGGCGACCTGGTGGTGCGCCTGTACGAGGCCGTGGGCGATCGCACACCGGTGTCGCTCACCCTGCCCGCGCCGGTGCGCGCCGCGTGGCGGTGCGACGCGTTGGAGGATCGGCTCGAGACCATCGACGTCGCCGACGGCTTCGTGGCGCTCACGCTGCGCCCCTTCGAGCTGGTGACCCTGCGCCTCGCCTGAACGGGCGGGGTCAGTCGGCGCCGAGGTGGTGCATCGCGACGGCGGCGTAGATCGCCGCACCGTCCACCATCGCCTGCTCGTCGAAGTACACGCGGTTCGAGTGGTTGGGTGCCGCGTTGGCGAGGTTGCGGTCGGCCGGCGTGGCGCCGAGGAACATCATCGTGCCGGGCACCTGCTCGATCACGTAGCTGAAGTCCTCGGCTCCCATCACCGGGTGCGGCAGGCGCACGACCTTGTCGTTGCCCACCACGGTGCGGGCCACGTCCATGCTGACGTCGGTGAACGACGCGCCGTTCACGGTGACCGGATAGCCGAGGTTCACGTGCACGTCGACCCCGGCGTCGTGCGCGGCGGCGACGCCCTCGGCGACGCGGCGGATGCCGTCGTGCACCTTCGAGCGGGTGCGCTCGCTGACGGCGCGGATGGTGCCGAGGATCTCGGCGGTCTCGGGGATCACGTTGCTGGTGGTGCCGGCCGTGATGCGCGACACGGTGACGATCGTCGGGTCGAACACGTCGATCCGTCGCGTGACCATGAGCTGCAGGGCCTGCACGATCTCGCACGCCACGGGGATCGGGTCGAGGGCTCGGTGCGGCTCGGAGGCGTGGCCGCCGCGACCGGTGACCGTGATCGAGAAGGTGTCGCTCGACGCCATGCAGGGGCCGGAGCGGGTGGCGACGTAGCCGACCGGGCTCGACGAGGTGATGTGGAGCGCGAACGCGCCGGTGACCGGTGACGGGCTGCCGTCGAGCGGGTGCGCGCCCACGTCGAGCAGCCCCTCGTCGAGCATGTAGCGGGCGCCGTGGTGGCCCTCCTCGCCAGGCTGGAACATGAACAGCACGCGCCCGGCGAGGTCGTCCGCGCGGGCCGCGAGCAGCCGGGCGGCGCCGACGAGCATCGAGGTGTGGGTGTCGTGCCCGCACGCGTGCATCGCGTTGTCGACCTTCGAGCTGAAGTCGAGTCCGGTGTCCTCGGGCATGGGGAGGGCGTCCATGTCGCCGCGCAGCAGGATCGTCGGACCGGGCTTGCCGCCGGTGAGCATCGCCGCGATGCCGCTGGTGCTCTCGTGGAGGGTGAGGTCGAGCGGCAGCCCCTCGATCGATTCGAGCACCGCCTCGCGGGTGAGCGGGAGGTGGTTGCCGATCTCCGGCCACTGGTGCAGTCGCCGCCGGAGCTGCGTCATCTCGTCGAGCAGGTCGCGTGCTTCGGCGCGCAGCGTGTCGGTCGTCATGGGGTGATGCTAATCAGGTGCCGTGGAGCGCGCGGCCGGGCACGGTGTCGGACAGGAACCGGGGCAGGAACCGGGGCAGGAACCGGGGCAGGAACCGGGGCAGGAGTTGGTGGAGGTGGTCGACGACGACGATCGCGTCGTGGCCGTCGTGACGCGCGCCGAGATGCGGGCACGACGGTTGCAGCACCGGGGGGTGTCGGTGGCGGTGCTGGGCACCGACGGCCGCCTGCTGGTGCACCGGCGTGCGGACACCAAGGACGTGTGGCCGGGCATGTGGGACATCGCCGCGGGCGGGGTCGTCGGCGCGGGGGAGTCGTACGACGACTCCGCACGCCGGGAGCTCGCCGAGGAGCTCGGTGTCGACGACCCGGACCTGCGGTTCGAGCCGGTGGGCGGTGGTCGGTTCGTGGACGACGCGGTCGCCGTGATCGCCCGCTGCTACCGCGTGGTGCACGACGGGCCGTTCACCTTCACCGACGGGGAGATCGCGGAGGTGAGGTGGGTGACCCGCAGCGAACTCGACCGCCTGCTCGCCACCGAGACGTTCGTGCCCGACTCGATCGCGCTGCTCCTGCCGCTGCTCGACCTGGGCTGATCCGCGTTCCGGGCCGGGCGGCCGGGTGCGCTCACTGCACGCTGCCGCGGACCGCCGCGTGCTCACACGACTCAGCAGGAGGACCCACCATGCCCATGTTCGGCGCCAACCCCGAGCAGCTGGCCGATCTCGGCCGTCAGCTGCAGCGGCAGATCGACCACATCGAGACGATCACGAGCACCGTGCAGACGGCGCTCGGCGGCACCACCTGGGTGGGTCCCGCCCGCGAGCACTTCGAGGCCGAGTGGTCGGGCAGCTTCCGGCAAGCGCTCACCCGGCTCTCGCAGGCGTTCGACACCGCCGGCCGAGACTGCCAGCAGCGCGCCACCGAACTGACCCGCGTGATGGGCTGACCCGCGTGATGGGCTGACCGGCGTGACGGGCCGGCCCGCCCGAGCCGCCCGCCCGCCCGAGCCGCCCGGCAGGGGCGGCGGGGCGGGCGGGTACCATGTCGTCCGTGGTGCCGGCCGCGTTGACCCTCGAGTTCACGATCGAACCGTTCGTGGCGGGCCAGCCCGGACCGCACGTGCTCGAGGCCGTGGCGGCCGCCGAGGGGCTGGGCGCCACCGTCGAGTTCGGCCCGTTCGGCAGCAGCTGCACCGTGCCGGTCGATCGGGCGGGTGAGGTCGTCGGTGCGATCGTGGCTGCCGCGTTCGCGCACGGGGCCACGCACGTGTCGCTCGCCGCCTCCACGACGGCGGTGGGCTCGTGACCCGGGTGCCGCGGCACCCGCTGGTGCTCGCGGTGAAACCGGTGATCGAGGCCCTCGGTGCGCAGATCGTGCCGCTCGAGGCGCGCGAGCCGGGCGACCTGCCGCTGAAGTGGGAGGGGGTCGAGGTCGCGGTGGTGCGCATGGCTCCCCTGCACGGTGCGCTCGACCGGCTCATCGAGGGCATCGAGCGCGAGTTCGGCGCCCGCCTCCCGCAGCTCAGCCGCGAGGAGAAGCAGCAGGCGATCAAGCTGCTCGACGAGCGTGGCGCGTTCACGGTGCGTCGAGCCGTCGAGGAGGTCGCCGACGCGATGGGCGTCAGCCGCATCACCGTCTACAACTACCTGAACGCGCTCCACCGCACCTGAGCCCGAGCCGATCGACACCGAGTTCCCGATGACCCCCCACGACGTCGACGCGACCCACTTCGAGCTGACCGGCTTCGAGCGGATCGACTTCGAGCGGATCGACTTCGACGTGATCGGCTTCGACGCCGACGACACCCTCTGGCAGAGCGAGGACGGGTTCCGCTCGAACGAGCTCCGCTTCGTCGACCTCGTCGCGCCGTACGCCCCGGAGGGCGTCGACGTGAAGTCGGCCCTCACCGCGGTGGAGCGCAAGAACCTGCACACGTTCGGCTACGGCGTGAAGGCCTTCGCGATCTCGATGGTGGAGGCCGCGATCACCATCACCGGTGGTGCGGTGCCCACCGACGTGATCGCCGAGCTGGTCGAGATGGCGCGCACCCAGCTCGAGGAGCCGGTGCGGCTGCTCCCGCACGTGCCCGAGGTGCTGGCGAAGGTGGCCGCGCACCACCGGCTGGTGCTGATCACCAAGGGCGACCTCGTGCACCAGACGCACAAGATCACCACGAGCGGGCTCGCGCACCACTTCGAGCACCTCGAGGTCGTGCTCGAGAAGGACGCCGAGACCTACGCCCGTCTGCTCGCCCGCTTCGGGGTCGAGCCGCAGCGGTTCCTGATGGTGGGCAACAGCGTGCGCAGCGACATCCTGCCGGTGATGGCGCTCGGTGGGCACGCGGTGCACGTGCCGTACCACCTGCTGTGGGAGCTCGAGCACGTCGACCACGACGAGAAGTTCGCCGAGCTGTCCTCGATCAGCGAGCTGCCGGCGTTGCTCGGCCTGGAGTGACCGCGACAACTCCGGGCGGACGGATCAGAGGCGGCGCAGCGACACGTCGGTCACGCGGTGGTCGGCACCCTTGCGCAGCAGCAGGCTCGCCCGTGACCGGGTGGGGGCGATGTTCTCGCGCAGATTCTTGCCGTTGATCTCGCGCCAGATGCCGCGAGCCGTGGCGACGGCCTCGTCGTGGCTCAGGTGGGCGTAGTTCTGGAAGAAGCTGTTGGGGTCCTGGAACACCGTCTCGCACAGCGTGAGGAAGCGCTGCACGTACCAGTCCTCGATGTGCTGCTCGTCGGCGTCGATGTAGATGCTGAAGTCGAAGTAGTCGCTGACGAACTCGTCGGCCGACCCCACCTGGAGCACGTTGAGCCCCTCCAGGATCAGGATGTCCGGCTGGCGGACCACGGTCTCGTCGCCGGGCACGATGTCGTAGACGACGTGGCTGTACACCGGCGCCCGCACCTCGGTGGCGCCGCTCTTCACCTCGCGCAGGAACTCGATGAGGCGACGGGTGTCGTAGCTCTCGGGGAAGCCCTTGCGGTTCATGATGCCGCGCTCGGCGAGGACGGCGTTGGGGTGCAGGAAGCCGTCGGTGGTGACGAGGTCGACCTGGGGGTGGTCGGGCCAGCGGGCGAGCAGGGCGCGCAGGATGCGGGCGAAGGTGCTCTTGCCCACCGCGACGCTGCCGGCCACACCGATCACGTAGGGCACCTTCGGTGCCAGCGTGCCCAGGAACGCGGCCGACACCTTGTGCAGGTTCTGCGTCGCGGCGACGTACAGGTTGAGCAGTCGGGTGAGCGGCAGGTAGATCGCGGCGACCTCGTCGAGGTCGATCCGGTCGTTGATGCCGCGCAGGTCGGTGAGCTCGGCTTCGCGCAGGGTGAGCGGGGTGGCCGCACGGAGGTCGGCCCACTCGTCGCGCCCGAAGGTCAGGTACCGGCCGTCTGCTGCGGTCACGGTCGGCGACCTTACGACGCCCGGTGGTGGCACCTGCAAGCCGGCTCCGGCCGCCCGTCACCTCCCACCGGTGGTGAGGGTGGCCGGAGGACCCGGGCCTACGCTCGGCCCATGGCCGGGCCCGTCGAGTCGAGCGAGGCGCAACGGCGCAAGCTCCTCGGTGCGTGGTACACGCCGCCCGAGCTCGTCGACCACGTGGTCGACGTCGCCTGCTCGGGGTTGCGTCGCCGGCGACGGCCGCTCCGGGTGCTCGATCCGGCGTGCGGGGACGGTCGGTTCCTCACTGCCGTCGCCGAGCGCCTGGGCGGTCGTGCGGAGCTGTGCGGAGTCGACGTCGACGCGGCCGCGGTGCGGGCGGCCCGGTGGGCCGTGCCCGGTGCCGAGATCGTCCACGCCGACGCACTCGACCTCGACTGGGCGGGGCGTCGCTTCGACGTCGTGATCGGCAACCCGCCGTTCCTCGGCCAGCTGGCGTCGGCCACCTCGCGCGGCGGTTCGTCGCGGTTCGGTGGCGGACCCTACGCCGACGTGGCGGCGGAGTTCCTGGCCCTGTCGGTGGAGCTGGCCGATCCCGAGGGTGGTCGCGTGGCGCTGGTGCTGCCGCAGTCGATGCTCACCACCCGTGACGCGGCACCGATCCGCGAGCGGGTGGCGGCGGAGGCCACGGTGTCGCACCTGTGGTGGTCGGACACGCCGATGTTCGATGCCGCGGTGCGCACCTGCGCCGTCGTCCTGGTGCGCGGTGCACGCGGTGCCGGGCCGGCCCACGTGGTCGCCCGCACGTCCGGGCCCGACTTCGCTCCTGCGCCGCCGATGCACTGGCGCGACGTCGCGGATGCCACCGGCCGGTCGGCCTGGGGGGCGCTGCTGCTGGCCCGACCGGTCGAGTTGCCCACCGTCGGCGCGGACCGTCTGGGCGACCTCGTCTCGTTCACCGTCGACTTCCGCGACCAGTACTACGGCCTCGTCGGGGCGGTCGTCGACGACGTCGACGCGACCGAGCACCCGCCGCTGGTGACGAGCGGGCTCATCGAACCGGGTCGGTGCCTGTGGGGTGAGCGCCCGGTTCGGTTCGCCAAGCAGCGGTACGCCGCACCCCGCGTCGATCTCGGCCGGCTCGGGCCGGAGATGCGGGCGTGGGCCGCCCGGCGGGCGGTGCCGAAGCTGCTCGTGGCGAACCAGACCCGGGTGATCGAGGCCGTGGACGATCCGCTCGGCGCTTGGCTGCCCGGGGTGCCGGTCATCACGTGCGTGGCCCACGAGGCCGACCCCGGACGGGCTGCCGAGGTGCGCACCCGGGTGGCGGAGGTGCTCGCCGGGCCGGCCGCCACGGCGTGGGTGCACCACCACGGGGCCGGGAGCGGCCTGTCGGCGGGGACGGTGCGCCTCTCCCCGGCGCTGCTCGCGTCGATCCCGCTGCCGGCCTGACCGGACACCCGACCGGACACCCGACCGGACACCCCGATCGGACACTCCGACCGATGAGGGGCGTTCGTGGGTGTCGCGGACCCAGGTTCTCCGGAAATCGCTACTGTTCGTCGCGCTTCTTGCCGATATCTGGCCGGTCCGTCCGTCGTAGTTCGCTACGCCCCCCGACCCCCGAGCACCGATCGCCCGACCCCGGTCGAGCGACACAGAAGGCCAGCGAATGCCCACCCCCACCGAATCCACGGCCGCCGGGCCGGTCGAGGCGTTCTGGCGGTACCGCACCCGTGCGGTACCGGTCTGCGTCGCGCTCGCGGTGCTCGCCGCGGTCTTCGCCTTCCTCACCGGAGGCCAGACCCGCGTCGTCACCGACATGTTCCTCACGGACCCGCGCGGCGTGCCGGTGTTCCGTGACGGGACGACCGCGGCGACGGACGTCGCCTCGTACCTCACCCAGCGCGCCCAGTTCGCCCAGAGCGACACCACGCTCGAGCAGGTGGCGGTCACGGTGGGCCGGGGTCTCGACGTCGAGCAGCTCCGCGGCATCGTGGCGGCCACGGTGTCGGAGAACTCGAGCATCAGGATCACGTGCACCAGCAACGACCCGACGTTGTCGCTCGCGGTGTGTGGCGCGGTGACCGACGCCTACCAGGCGCTCGCCCGTGCCGACACGCAACGTCGAGCCGACATCGCGATCGGCGAGCTCCAGCAGCAGCGTCAGGCGCTGCTCGCGGAGATCCCGTCCGGGCAGACGTCGGGTTCGATCCAGGAGATCGAGGTGGACATGGCCCGTACCGCCAAGCAGGCGGCGCTGTTCGACGCCGGTGTGGAGTTCGTCGACGCCCCGCGTGAGGTGGCGTCGTCGCGGATCATGCCGCTCGTGCAGTACACCGTCGCCGCGTTCGCGTTCGGCCTGATCCTCACCGGGGCGATCGCCTGGCTGGCGGCGCTGCGCCGTCCGATCGTGAACGACCCCGAGGTGGCCGCCGAGCAGTTGCAGGCACCCCTGGTGGGCATCCTCGAGGACGGCACGTCCACCAACTCGGCGGAGGTGCTCGCCACCAACCTGTCCAGCGTGGCGGGCGGTGGTGTGCTCGTGGTGAGCGGCAGCGTGGAGGGCTCGAACCACTCCGACCTCGTGGCCGGGATCGCGGAGGCGTGGACGCGTGAGGGCCGCCAGGTGCTGGTGGTCGACGGCAACCTCCGCAAGCCGCGGCTGTCGGCCCGCTTCGGCGCCGGCCTGAGCTCGGTGGGCCTCACCGATCTGCTCGGTGGGCTCGCGACCGAGATGGCCGCGATCCGTTCGGTGAAGTTGCCCGACGGTCCGTCGATGAACTTCATCTCGTGCGGTCAGAGCGTCGACCACGCGGCGAGCCTGCTGCGCTCCACCACCTCGCGGTCGGTGCTGTCGAAGCTGCAGGAGCGCTTCGACGTGGTGCTCGTCGATGCGCCTCCGATGATGGACCGCGCCGAGGGTGCCGCGCTCGCGAGCGTGGCCGACGGCGTGGTGCTGGTGGTGCCGTCGGGTGTGCCGTCGAGCGATCTCGTCGCGTTGCGCCGTCGTCTCGACGTGTTGCGCGCGCCCCTGCTCGGCGTGATCTACGACGTCGATCGCAAGTGAGACCGCGCGTGGGACCACTCGTGGGATCGAAGGTGACACGGCAGGTGGGGTCGAAGGCGAGTTCGTCGTGAGCCGCCCCGGGCCGGCTCGGTCGGGCATCACCCGTCGTCCTCGCGTCGAGGAGGCGGGCGCGCCGAGCGGCGTCGATGCGGTCGGTGCCGGTGCGGTCGGTGCCGGTGCGGTGGGCGAGGTCGGCGCTGCGCCGTCGCTCGTCACGTGGCGACCGCGGACGACGTTCCGCACGTCGGTCGTGTGGTGGATGCCGCTCGCGCTGATCGTGGCGTCGGAGTACAAGCTGCGGCGGCGCGCCAACGACGCCGCGGCCGCCGGATCGGTCGACCCGTTCATCGTGCTCGAGCTCGGCGTGTACGCGTTCGTCGGGGTGTTCCTGCTGCTGCAGTTCCGGCCGCGGCTGCGGCCGAACCCGGTGCTGGTGTGGATGGTGGGCTGGTGCCTCACCGCGGCCGTCAGCACGCTGTACGCACCGTCGACGGTGTTCGCGCTGGTGCGCGGCGCGCAGCTGGTGGTGATCGTGGTCGTCGTGCTGCAGTTCGTGCGTGACGCCGACCTGTCGGCGATGCGCCGGTTCGTGCACGGCTACGTCGGCCTCGTGAGCGTGTCGATCCTCATCGGTCTGGCCTACGTCGCCCCGACCAGCAACGAGCAGCGTGGCCGGTTCACATGGTTGTTCACGCACAGCGTCGTGGCCGGGGCGATGCTCGCGTTCAGCACGATCCTGCTGTTCACGATGTGGCTCACCCACCGCGTCGCCCGTCTGCCGTGGGCGAGGTGGGTGTACGGCGCGCTGCTCGTGGTGAACGCAGTGTCGCTGATCCGCTCCCGCACACGCGGCTCGATCGGCGCCACGATCCTCGCGATCATCGTGGTGCTGCTGCTGTGGCTGCGGGCCTCGGGCAAGCGCGATCTGCTCATCACGTCCGTGGTGGCGCTGTCGGCGATCGCGCTCACCGTCGGTGGGCCGATCGTGTCGTTCTACCTGCGCGACTCCGATGCGTCCGAGCTCGCGTCGTTCAACAACCGCACGCTGGTGTGGACCATCGCCGCCGACATCATCCAGGCCCGGCCGTTGCACGGCATGGGCCTCACGGCGTCGCGCACGGTGTTCCTGGAGGACACCGGGCTCGGTGGGGCGCACAACGCGTACCTGAACGTGCTCGTGGACGTCGGTCTGCTCGGCATGTTCTGGTGGGGTGGTCTGGTGCTGCTCGTGCTGGCGGGTGGCTGGCGGCTGCGGCGCCGGGTGCGCCGCACCGAGGGCGCCTCGCCGCTCACGTTCGACACCCTGGCGATCGTCGGGTTGATGGTGTGCCAGATCGTGAACGCGATCACCGCCGAGTACGTCGCCGCCGGCGTGAGCGCCGCGGCGATGGTGCTCTACATGACCGCGGTCTGGGTGGTGGTCGTCGAGGACAGCTGCGACGAGCTCGGGCGGACATGACCGACACCCCCGCACCGAACGGCCGGCGGTCGCGGCGCGACGTCGCCGGGGCCGTGTCGGCGCAGTTCTCGCAGGCGCTCGGCAGCTTCCTGCTGCAGGTGCTCGCGGCGCGCCTCCTCGGCGACGAGGGGTTCGCGGTGTTCGCCGTGCTGTTCGGGCTGGTGGTGCTCGGGACGGCAGTGGTGTCGGGGTTCGTCGGCGACTCGCTCACGGTGCTCGACCGCACGGTGGCGGCGGTGCGGCGCGGCCTGCAGTGGTGGCTGGTCGCGATCTCGGTCGTGCTCGGCATCACCGCGGTGGTGGGTCTCGGCGGCTCGCAGTACCTGTCGTGGCGCGACTCGCTGCTGTTCGCGCTCGCCGGCGTGGCGTTCGTGGTGGAGGACACCCTGCGGCGGATGCTGATGGCGTCGATGCGGTTCTGGTCGATCGTGCTGGTGGACCTGGCGAGCCTCGTGGGTTCGGTCGGCGTGATCGCGGTGGCCGGTGTGGTGGGCGACGTCACGCTCGCCCACTTCCTGGGGGGACTGCTCGTCGGTCAGCTCCTCGCGACGGTGGTGGGTGTCGCGCTGCTGCCGCGGGCCGACCGGTGGTGGGCGCGCGGGGTGCGTCCCGAGCGGGCGTTGGTGTTCGAGTACGGCAAGTGGCGTGCGATGCAGGTGTCCGTTCGGCCGGCGATGCTCGCCGTGATGCGCGTGGTGGTGGTGGCCGGCGTCGGTCGGGCCGCCTACGGGCAGCTCGAGGCGGCGCGGCTGTTCGTGGCGCCGGCGATGCTGGCGGTGAACGGTGCGAGCTCGTACCTGTTCGCGAGCTTCGCCCGCACCAAGGAGCACGCCACGCGGGCGCTGCTCGCGCAGGCCGACCGCGGGGTCCTCGCGCTGGCCGTTGTGTCGCTGGCTGCCGGGGTCGTCGCGGCGGCGTTGGCGCCGTCGCTCGGGGTCGCGGTCGTGGGCGACGAGTTCGATCTCGACCGCTGGAGCGTGTTCGGCTGGTCGGTGTACGCCGCGGCGACGGCGGCGGCGACGCCCTACGGCGTGCTGGCGGCGGTGCGCGGACGGCAGTCGGTCACGCTGGTGGCGCGGCTGGGCGACGCGGTGCTGGCGCTCGTGGCGGTCGCGGTGGCGGTCGGAGTGGGATGGGCGACGAGCACGATCCCGTACGCGCTGGGGGTGTTCGCCCTCGCCGGTGGCCTCGTGATCCGTCAGACGATGGTGTCGGACATCGCTCGGGGACGGGTGCCGTGAACGGCGTGCGGCGCGAGCGACGGGACGAGGGACGGTCCGACGGACCGCACGAGACGCGGGATCAGGGAGCGTGAGGGACGTGGACGGCAGGGACGGAGCGGACGGCAGGGACGGTGTGGACGGGATCGACCGACCGGCGGGTGCGCCGGCGGACGCGCGACGCGACGTGCAGCGCCGCTGGTGGTTCGCCGGAATCGCGTCGGTGGCGGTGATCGGTGTCGTGACGGCGCTGGTGCTCGCGAGCGGTGGCGACGGCGGCTCGGCGACCGCGACGTCGCTCGCGACGAGCGGCACGGTGACGGACCCCTCGGCGGCGGAGACCGTGCCGGGATCGGTGGACGCCACGACGGACGGCACGACGGACCCGACGGGGCCGGGTGGGGAGGTCCCCGCCTCGACCGCGCCCGTCACGGTGGCGCCGCTCGATCCGGCGGTCACGGTGCCGGTGGTGACCGGCACGCTCGACACCGTCGTGGTCGACACGGTGGTGCCCGCCCCTGCGGTGTCGATCGACGACATCGCCGAGACCTCGACCGGCATGTCGTTCCGCATCGAGTCGCTCGAGCCGGTCGACGGCGAGGCGAACGGGCCGGGCGAGATCGCCGCGCCGTCCGTGCGCGTGACGATCGTCGCGACGAACGGCGGGACGGCACCGGTGCTGCTCGAGACGGTGGTGGTGGATCTCCGGTCGGGCACCGATCAGGTGCCGGCGCCGCCGCTGAGCGGGCCTGGTGGGGTGCGCTTCAGCGGGTCGCTCGCGCCGGGTGCCTCCGCCACCGGTGTGTACGTGTTCGATGTGCCGGTCGACCGGCGCGACCTCGTGTCGATCCTGGTGAGCTACGTGGCGGCGGTGCCGCCGGTGGTCTTCGAGGGCCCGGCGCCGCGCCCGGCGACATGAGCGACCACCGCGGGGCGCGCCCCGCCGGCGGTGCGCAGCGCGTGGTGGTCGTCCACTCGTCGGACGAGATGTACGGCGCGGACCGGATCCTGCTGCAGGTGGTGGCGGCGCTCGCCGACGGCGGCGTCGACGTGATGGTGTGGTTGCCCGACGACATCGTGCACGGACCCACGCCGCTGTGTCACGAGCTCGCTCGCCAGGGGGTCGCGTTCGAGCACCGCTCGCTGCCGATCATCCGGCGCGCCAACCTCACCCCGCGCGGGGTGCTCGTTCTGGCCCGTCGATCGTGGGGGCTGCGCCACGCGCTGCGGTCGTCGCGTGCGGATCTCGTGTACTGCATGACGAGCGCCTGCCTGCTCGCCGCTCCCGTGGCGCGCAGCTCGGGGATCCGTGCCGTGGCGCTGCACGTGCAGGAGATGTGGTCGGGGTCGGACGCACGGATGCTGCGCGCGCTCGCCCGGTTCACGACGCTGCGGATCACGATCTCGCCGGCCGTCGACCGTGCGGCGGCGCTGAGCTCGCCGGCGTCGGTGGTGGTCGACAACTGCGTGCCGCACCCCGAGCCGCACCCCGTGCCGCACCCCGAGTCGCAGCCCGGTGACGGTGCGGGCCCGCGCCGCACGACCTCGCCCGGGGCGACCTTCGTGGTCGCCAGCCGGTGGAACGCGTGGAAGGGCCATCGCACCCTGCTCGACGCCTGGGGCCGTGCCGGGTGTCCGGGGCGGTTGGTGGTGCTCGGCGGTCCGCCGCCGTCGGGTGCGCGTGTCGACGTGCCGGTGCTGGCCGCGGCGCTCGAGCGTCCGTCGTCGGTCGACATCGTGGGCGAGGTGCCCGACATCGCACCGTACGTCGCGGGGGCCGATGCGCTCGTGCTGCCCTCCGACGAACCCGAGCCGTTCGGTCTCGTGCTGCTGGAGGCCTTCCGTCAGGCACGGCCGGTGATCGCGAGCGCGGCCGGCGGTCCGCTCGACGTCGTGACCGACGGCCACGACGGCTGGTTGTTCCCGTCCGGCGACGCCGAGGCGCTCGCGACGCTGCTGTGCGACCTGACGCCGGAGCGCCTGGCCGAGGCGGGTCGCCATGCGCGGGAGACCTACCTCGCTCGCTACACGCCGGAGGTGTTCCGGGCTCGCATCCTCGAGCTCGTCCGGGCCGAACTCGATCGGGTGCGCGACCGGCCGGTCGCTCAGTAGCGCCGCATCTCCCGGTACCACCTCGCGAGGGCGAGCACCAGGAATCCGCCGTTGGCGGCGAGCAGCAGGCCGTACACCCACACGTGGCCCGACCACGACATGAGGGCGAACGACACGCACAGCAGGCCGTAGTCGGTGGGGACGACGGCGAGCGAGTAGAGCGTGGACGACGAGCCGTCGCCCTGCAGGATCATGGTGGTGGTGCCGCGGTGGGCGCGCCGGATCTGGTCGTTCAGGATGATCGTGAAGAACGTGATCGTGGCGACCACCTGGAAGCCCAGCGGGATGAGGAGTCGGGCGTCGGAGGCGTCCTCGAAGCGGTACCAGTTCACGAGCACCGCGGTGTGCAGGCAGGCGATCTTGATCGCGTCGACGACGTGGTCGAGCCACTCGCCGGCCACGCTGCCGCCACCGCGCAGACGGGCGAGCTGCCCGTCGGCGGCGTCGAGCGCGTAGCCGACCACGAGGAGGACCGCGACGGCGATCGACACCAGCGGGGTGGACCTCGCGAGCGCGATCAGCGCGATCGCCGAGAAGGTGCAGACCGCGCTGAGCGCAGTGACCTGGTTGGGGGTCGCCCGCAGCACGTGTGCGGCGGCGGCGAGCACGCGACCGAAGGGCCGATTGACCAGTCGCGAGTACGCCGGCGCGCCCTTCGAGGTCTTCTGTGCCCGCTGGAGTGCGACGAGGGAGGAGCGGAAGGTGACGCCGCCCGCGTCGACCCCGCTCACGAGGCGAGTTCGCCCTGCCAGGGTGTGCCGGTGCTGACGAGGTCGGGAAGCTCGCCGTCCGAACCGCTGCCGCCGATCGGAGCCAGCACCCGCTCGTAGCCCCACTGGTCGGCGTTGCGGCGCTTGCCGGAGGTCTCCTTGCGACGCGTGTCCCCGGCGGCGAGCCGCTCGGCGAGCTGCTCGTAGCCGGTGGTGACGTCGTCCCAGCGGTACTCGGTGGCGGCGCGCTGCTGCAGGGCCTGGCCGAGCCGGCGGCTGAGGTCGGGGTGCCGTTCGACGGTGACCAACGCGTTCCCGAGCGACTCCTCGTCGGAGAAGAACATGCCGGCCGGTCCGAGGACCTGGCGGTTGAAGCGCACGTCGAGGGCGACGACGGCGGCGCCGGCGCCCATCGCCCGCAGGAGCGACGGGTTGGTGCCGCCGATGCTGTGGCCGTGGATGTACGACGCAGCGTGGGCGTAGAGCTGGTTGAGCAGGTCCTGGTCCCAGACGGCGCCGACGAGGCGGATGCGGGCGTCGCTGTCGGCGACCTCGCGGATCGCGTTCGTGTAGGCGTCGGCATAGGGGGCCGAGCCGACGACCACGACGGGGAGCAGGGCGTTGCTGGCGCGCACCGCGCGCACGACGAGGTCGACGTGGTTCTCGGGCTCGAACCGGGCGACGACGACGTGGAACCCGCCGGGCTCGAGGTCGAGCTGGTGCAGTCGGTCGGTCGGCAGGTCGCGCAGCACGGGGGCGCCGTAGGAGATGCCGGTGGTGGACGCACCGAACTCGTCGCGGTAGTAGTCGGAGATGCCCTCGGCGTCGGCGATCAGCGCGTCGCCCCAGCGTACGGCGAGGCTCTCGGCCATGCGGTAGTAGTTGCGTCCGGCTCCGCCCCACTTGGCGCGCCGCCACTCCAGGCCGTCGACGTGGACCGCCACCGGGATGCGACGCGCGCGGAACAGGGGGACGAACGGGGAGTTCGCCGAGTTGAAGACGAACGCCACGTCGTGGGCGCGGCGCTGCAGCGCGACGTGCGCCGACGACAGCGCCGTGTGCGTGAGCGTCTCGAGCACCTTGGTGCGCAGCGCCGGCAGGTGGACGAGTCGCATGCCCAGGTGTTCGGCAGGTGCGGGCGAGCCGTCCGCCGGGCGCCGGCAGTAGACGGTGACCTCGTGGCCGCGCTCGACGAGCCGGCTCCCGATCTCCTCGACGGCCGTCTCGAAGCCGCCGTAGCGCGCCGGGACACCCCGGGTGCCCACCATCGCGATCTTCATGACACTGCGCCCACGGTCGGAGAACCACACCGTGGGGTGGCGCGCGATGACGCGTTCATGCTCTCGTACTGTCCCTGCCCGCCCCGTGGTACGCCGGTAGGGTGACGACGACGTGGCGCGAGTCTGTTTCGGCCGTGTCGAGAAACGGACGGTGGGTGACCGCTCCCGCCAGGTGTGCACCGGCTGCCGTCCTCACCGCCGCGGTCCTCGTCATCCCGGTCGACACCGTCGACGACGTCGACACCGTCGACACCGTCGACACCGTCGACACCGGCCGAAGGCCACTCCGCGTCCGCCCTGTTCCTGTCACCGTTCCTGTCACCGTTCCTGTCACCGTTCCTGTCACCGTTCCTGTCACCGTGTCCCCCGGCCGCTCAGCGGCTCGACCTCTCGAGGAGATCGACGTCATGACCCAGCCCGCTGCTCCGAGCCGCCCTGTCGTCGGCTACGTGCCGGGTGTGTTCGATCTCTTCCACATCGGGCACCTGAACATTCTCCGGCGCGCGCGGGAGCATTGCGACCACCTCATTGCGGGGGTTGTGGTGGACGACGCGGTGGAGCGCATGAAGGGGTACCGGCCGATCGTGCCGTTCGAGGAGCGGTTGGAGATCGTGCGTGCGATCACCTACGTCGACGCTGCGGTCACCGACACCTCACGCGACAAGCGGGTGGTGTGGCGCGAGCACCGCTTCGACGTGATCTTCAAGGGCGACGACTGGAAGGACACCGAGAAGGGTCACCAGCTCGAGGTCGAGATGGCCGAGGTGGGTGCGACGGTGCACTACTTCCCGTACACGCCGCACACCTCGTCGACGGTCCTGCGCGAGACCCTCACGCGGCTGCTGAAGTCGCTCTGACGCGACTGCCGACGTCGCGCTGATGCGGCGACCGCCGTCGCGCCGACCCGATCCGGGTCAGCGGCGCCAGGGGGCGCTCGGGCTGGCGCCGCCCGACGCGGTGAGCACCTCGACGCCGTCGTCGGTCACGAGGCAGGTGTGCTCGAACTGGGCGGTGCGCTTGCCGTCGGCGGTGACCGCGGTCCAGTCGTCGTCGAACACCATCTTGTGCTGCCAGGTGCCCATCGTGATCATCGGTTCGATCGTGAAGGTCATGCCGGGCCGCATGATCATGTTCGCCCGCTGGTCGTAGTAGTGCAGCACCTGGATGTCGGTGTGGAACTGCTCGCCGATGCCGTGGCCGATGAAGGCCTTCACGACGCCGTAGCGGTGCTTCTTGGCGTGCGACTCGATCGCCCGGCCGATGTCGCTGAGCGGGCGGCCCGGCACGACGGCCTCGATGCCGTACCAGGTGCACTCCTCGGTGACCTGCACGAGGTGACGGCTGGCGGGGTCGACGTCGCCGACGAAGAACGTGGCGTTGGTGTCGCCGTGGACGCCGCCGACGTAACAGGTGACGTCGATGTTGAGGATGTCGCCGTCCTGCAGCACCCGTGAGTCCGGGATGCCGTGGCAGATGACCTCGTTCGCGCTGGTGCACACGCTCTTCGGGAAGCCGTTGTAGTTGAGCGGACTCGGGTAGGCGCCGCGGTCGATGCAGAGCTGGTGGACGTAGCGGTCGATCTCGTCGGTGGTGATGCCGGGCCGGACGAACTCGCCGGCGAGGCGCAGCACCGCGGCGGCCGTGTGACCGGCGTGGCGCATCCGCTCGATCACCTCGGGCGACTTGACGCGCGGTTCGGCCCAGCGCTGCACGATGCCGGTGTCGGCGTACGGCGGGCGCTCGATGTGGGCGGGCACCTCGAGCCGCGGCGACACGACACCCTGGAGCACACGGCCCTCGAGGGGCTTGTGGCAGCGCTTGTACTTGCGGCCGCTGCCGCACCAGCACGGTTCGTTCGCCTGGGGCAGCACGGCGGGGGGCTGGGCATGCTGGAGCACGGGGGAGAGGTTAGTTCTGGCGGCGCCGGTTCGCTCCGGCCCGAGTCGGACCGTGCCCGCCGGTCGGGGCACGCGGGTGCGGAACAGGCGACTGCTGCGTGTGGTGCCGATGACGTCGCCGGTCGAGAGGCGGAGCGTGGTGTCGGTCATGCCGGGTCTCCTCCCGTGCCATCGTCCGGGGCTGCAGGGGCCGCAGGGGCTGCAGGGGCTGCAGGGGGTCCTGCCGGCGGGTCGGCGAGGGGGGCGGCGGGCGACTCCTGCAGGGGCGCCGTCGTCGTGGGGCTGGGCACCGTGGTGGTCGTGGTGGTCGTGGTGGTCGTGGTGGCGGGCGCGGTCGTGTCGCCCGGGGACGTCACCGCCGGGGAGGTCATCGCCGGCGCGGCCGGCGAGACCGGCGAGACCGGCGAGGTGTCGGTGGGGCCGGCCGATGCCTGGTCGAGCACCACGGCGTCGGGGTCGCTGAACGTCATCGCTGCGACCGGCGAGTCCACCACGTCGTCGGCGCCGATCTCGATCAGGGTCTCGCCGCCGGACTGAAGGGGGTCGACGGCTCCGCCGTCACCGGCACCGCCCGGCGCGGGGACACCCGTCGCACCGGAACCTGCGGTGCCGCCGCCCTGCCCGAGGTTCGGGGTGACGCCGACCGGGAGCGGGGCGTCGTCGGACGTGCCGTCGGAGGCGTCCGCGGTCGCGGACGTGGTGGACCGCAGCGGATTGGCGATCCTGCCCGTGGCGACGCCGGCGACCAGCCCGGCGATCACTGCGGCGCTGCCGAGGAGCGCGAGCGTCCGCGCCCCGCCCCCCGACCGACTGCCGGAGCTGTGGCGCCGCGGTGCCGAGGCGAGGTGCGGCGCCTGGGCGCGGACGAAGGTCGCGAACTGGGCGACGACGGCGTCGACGTCCTCCACGCCGTCGCGTTCGGCGGCGCGGCGGAGGGCCGCGAGGACGTCGTCGATCGACGGGTCACCCTTCCGAATCCGCTCCGACGCCACGTGTCTGTGATCGGTCGCGATGCCCGCCGAACCGAGTCAAGAAGGTCTCACGGATCGGCCACGTGCGGTGCCGGGCTGCGTCGCACCGGTCAGATCGCGGCAAGGTCTCGTCAACGTCGTCACGGTCGGTTGCTCACCCGCCAGGAGTTCACGGCGAGCTCGCCGGAGTCGGGTCGGTGCTGCACGACCGCTCGGATCGACGTCGTCCGGCCGTCCCCGGTGGCGGGGGTGGTGCGCAGGGTGACGGAGCACGCGCCGGCCATCGCGGCCCGACCGTCGACGCTTCGTCCAGATCCGTGGTCGAACCCGTGTGGTCGGCGTCGGTCGACGCGTGGGATCAGGCGGTCGCGGTGGCCATGCCGCGCAGACCCTCGTGCTCGCTCGTCGCGAGCTGGTCGAGGAACCACTGGTAGGTGCTCGCGATGCCGGCGTCGAGGTCGATCGTCGGGCGCCAGCCGGTGGCGTGCAGCCGGGTGACGTCGAGCACCTTGCGCGGGGTGCCGTCGGGCTTCGAGGTGTCGAAGCGCAGCTGCGCGGGCGGGTGCACGAGGTCGCGGATCTTCTCGGCGAGCTCGCGGATCGACAGGTCGACGCCGGTGCCGACGTTGATGTGCGAGTGGTCGCTGTAGTGCAGCATCAGGTGCAGGCACGCGTCGGCGAGGTCGTCGACGTGCAGGAACTCGCGCATCGGCGAGCCGGTGCCCCAGATCTCCACCTCGTCGACACCGGCGGTGCGGGCGTCGTGGAACTTGCGGATGAGCGCGGGCAGCACGTGGCTCGAGGTGAGGTCGAAGTTGTCGTTGGGCCCGTACAGGTTGGTGGGCATCGCGCTGATGAAGTCGCGGCCGTACTGCTGCCGGTAGGCCTGGCAGAGCTTGATGCCGGCGATCTTCGCGATCGCGTACCACTCGTTGGTGGGCTCGAGCGGGCCGGTGAGGAGCTGCTCCTCGGTGATCGGCTGGGTGGCCTGTCGCGGGTAGATGCAGCTGGAGCCGAGGTACAGCAGCTTGGTGACGTCGTACTGGTGGGCGGCGTGCACCACGGTGCCGTGGATCATCAGGTTGTCGTAGATGAACTCGGCCGGGCGGGTGCTGTTGGCCATGATGCCGCCGACCGTGCCGGCGACCAGGAACACGTACTCGGGGCGGTTGGCCTTGAACCAGTGCGACACCTCGGCCTGATCGCGCAGGTCGAGTTGCTGGCGCGAGGCGGTGAGGATGTTGGTGTAGCCCTCGCGTTCGAGCCGCCGCACGACGGCCGATCCGACCAGGCCGGCGTGACCGGCGACGTAGATGCGTGAGTCGGCGTGCATGGTCCGAGGATACGCCCGCGCGCGGATCGGGGGTTCGCGCCCAGGTCGGATCGTCGCCGGGTCGCGCCGGGTCAGCCGCCGGTGACGGAGGTGACCTCGAGCGCCGTGGGGAGCGCGCCGGAGTTGAGTGCCAGCGCGAGCGCCGTCACGTCGGTCTCGGTGAACGTGCCGCCCAGCTGCACCTCGCGGGCGAACTCGGGGGCGTTGAGCACCGGTGCGGTGAGGATCAGGCCGTCGGACTCGATCGCGAGCCGCTGAGTGGGGCACGTGACGTCGGCGGTGAAGCACGCGAGGGCGAGCTCGTTCCACCGGTCGACACCGTCGGGGCCCTCGCGCAGCAGCACCTGCAGGCCCCACGACTCGCCGAGCAGCACGGTGCGGGCGCTACCCGGTTCGAACACGTCGCCGGTCGCGCCCGCCGGGCCGACGGTGCACTCGCCGACGCGGCCGAGCGGGAGGGTGAGCGTGGCGGTGGGATCGGTGGGGGCGCGCACGACCTCGGTGGCCTCGGCGGTGGCCTCGTCGAGGCACTCGAGCGCGGGGCGCAGCAGCACCTGTCCCGAGCGGGTCAGCAGTGACACGAGGTCGTCGCCGGACAGGCCCTGGGCGTCGTCGACGGCGATGGTGAGCTCGGAGCCGTCGACCCCGGTGCCGCCGGCGAGGCCGAGCTCGGCCAGGCGGTCGTCGATGATCGCCGCGGTGGCGGCGAGCGCGCCGGCGTCGCCGGTGGCCACGATCACCACCGCCGCACCCGCCACGTCCACATCCGCCACGTCCACATCCGCCACGTCCGCATCCGCCCCGTCCCCACCCGCCCCGTCCACCGTGCCCGTGCCCGCATCGGTCGCGCCGCTGGTGCCGGTCGAGCCGGCGGGGTCGGTCGCGTCTGTGGCGGTGGTCGCGGTCGCGCCGGTGGTCGCGGTGGGGGCGGCGGACGGGTCGTCGTCGCTGCAGGCGCCCAGCGTGAGCACGAGGGCGAGGCCGAGACCGGCGGCGCCCGCACGGGTGCCGGGGGTGCGAGGAGGACGCATGGCGGCCGATGGTACCGGGAGCGCCGGGGTGACCGCCGGTCGCTCGCCGGTGGACCCGCAGCGGCGCGCATCCCGGTCGCGATGTGACCGTCGGCGTGCGCCCGTCTGGCTAGGGTGGACCGGGTGACGGATCGGGCGGCCGGTGCACAGCTGCGAGTGCTCCTCGTGGGTGCGGGAGGTCATGCTCGGGTGTGCCTGGAGGCGTTCCTCGACCACGGCCACGACGTCGTCGGCGCGGTGAGCGGCGACGGCACGGCGATCGACGGGTTCGGTGTGCCGGTGGTGGGGCTGGATGCCGAGGTCGACACCGTCGCTGCGTCGCTCGGGGTCGACCGGGTGTTCGTGGCGATCGGCGACAACGCCGCCCGTGCCGCGGTCACCCACCGCTGCGACGCCGACGGCCTCGTGCATGCCACCGCGGTCAGCCGGTTCGCCTGCGTGTCGCGCTCGGCCACGGTGCACGACGGTGCCGCGCTGCTGCCGGGTGCGATCGTGAACGCGGCGACGGTGATCGGTCGCGGGGTGATCGTGAACACCAACGCGAGCGTCGATCACGACTGCCGGATCGGCGAGTTCGTGCACGTCGCTCCCGGCGTCGCGATCTGCGGCGGCGTGCGTGTGGGTGCGGGCACGCTGGTGGGCGTCGGGGCGAGGGTGCTGCCGAACGTCACGATCGGTGCGCGGGTCGTGATCGGTGCGGGCGCCGTGGTGGTGCACGACGTCCCGGACGGTGCGATGGTGACGGGCGTGCCGGCTCGCCAGGCACCCCGAAGCGGATGAACCCCGTCGCTCGCGGCGGGGCGTGGGGGTCCGCAGCCCTGCGACGCGCGGTCGACGTGGTGGTGGCCTCGCTGGGGCTGCTGGTGCTCGCGCCGCTGCTGGCGGCCACCGCCGTCGCGATCCGGGTCCGGATGGGTCGCGGGATCCTGTTCCGCCAGCGCCGCCTCGGCCTCGCCGGACGGCCGTTCGTGCTGTTGAAGTTCCGCACGATGCACCACCCGGCGCCGGGTAGGGAGGGACCCGAGTTCGACGAGTTCCGACTCGGCCGGCTGGGCCGCCTCCTGCGGGCGTCGAGCATCGACGAGTTGCCGTCGCTGTGGAACCTGTTGCGCGGCGACGTCACCCTCGTGGGGCCGCGGCCGCTGCCGGTGCACTACTGGCCCCGCTACCGGGGCGACGAGTACCGCCGGTTCGAGGTGAAGCCGGGCATCACCGGGCTCGCGCAGGTGCACGGCCGCAACCTGGTCGACTGGCCCGAGCGCCTCGCCCTCGACGTGCGGTACGTGGAGGAGCGGTCGCTGACCGGTGACCTGCGGATCCTCGCCCGTACGGTGCCGATGGTGCTGACCGGCTCGGGCGTGTCGAACGGGCAGGTGGTCACCATGCACGCACTCCCGAAGGATCGTCCGGGGTGAGGCCGAGGGGCGGGTCGCCGACCGGTCTGTCGGCTCGCCGGCCGGTCTCTCGGGCCGCTGACCTCGGGCGTTGACCGTCCGTTCACCGGATCGGGGGAGCGTGCCGCATGCTGCTCACCTTCGCCGAGCTCGAGTTCCTGCTGTCGCTCGGCGACGACGGCACCGAGCCGCCGCTGCTCGATCTGCTGGAGCACCCGGCCGGTCAGCGGGTGTCGCGCGACGCGTTGGTGGCCGCCGGACTGGCGAGCCTGGTGGCTCGGGGCATCTGCCGCGTGGTGGAGCACGGCGAGGAGGGCGGGCACGAGGGCGACGATCCGCAGAGTGAGGTCGTCGAGCTCGACGCCGAGTTGATCGCGCTGCACGTCGCCGTCCACGGCGCCACCACGGCGATCCGGGTCGACACCGTCGGGCCCGAGCGGTCGGCGAGTTGGGTGCTGCTCGTCGGTGCCGGCCGTGCGGCGTTCACCGCCACCGGCCCCGGGGTCTACGCGGCGGTGGTGATGCCCGGCGATGCGGAGCTGCGCCAGCAGGTGGTGTCGTTGGTGAGGAGCGCCCTGATCGACGATCCGTCGGCGGGTGTGGCGATCAGCCGGCGGAACCTGATCGACGACGTGCCGCTCCCCGATGCGTCGCCGATGCGGATGCCGTTCCGCACCAACGCCGAGCTCGGCGGTCCCGACGCGTCGGCCGAGGTGCGCGAGCGGGCCGTCATCGATCTGGTGGACGCGCTCTTCATCCGCGACCACCCGAGCCGCGGTTGACCGACCGCTGGGCCGGCGGCGCGGTCACGGCGGTCGGTCAGCTGCGCGAGCGGTACGCGGCGAGGGTGCGTTCGATCACGGTGCGCTGATCGAAGTCGGTGTGCGCCCGGGTTCGCGCTGCGGCGCCGATCGACGGCCACTCGTCGCGGCGGGCGAGCAGCGCTCGCACCCCGCCGGCGAGGCCCTCCGGGTCGCGCACGGGCACGAGCACCCCGGTCACGCCGTCGTCCACCACCTGGCGGTTGCCGCGGATGTCGGTGGCGACGGTCGGCAGGCGCATCGCGGCCGCCTCCATCGCGCTGCGCGGGAACCCTTCGCGCCAGCTGGCGGTGAGGAACAGGTCCATGGCCGCATAGCACTCGGGCATGTCGGTGCGTTCGCCGGCGAACACCACGCCGTCGTCGGCGGCGCGGCGGACGGCGCCGGCGTCGACGGCGTCGGCCTTGCCGGGGTCGGCGGGTCCGACCACCACGATGCGTGCGGGGTGTCCGCCGGTGCGCAGCCGGTGGGCGGCGTCGAGGATCTCGACGATGCCCTTCTCGCGCACCAGCCGGCCGACGACGCCCACGACCGCCTCGTCGTCGGCGACGCCCCACTCGGCCCGGCGTGCCGCGCGGACGGCGGGGTCGATCCGGTCGGGGTCGAAGTGGTCGAGGTCGATGCCGTTGCCGAGCAGCCGCACCTTGCGGGCGGGGATGCGCAGGGTGTGCACGAGGGTGTCGACGTCCTCCGGGTTCTGCACCAGTTCCACGTGCGAGAAGCACGCGGCGACGCGCTCGGCGGCGTAGACGGGGAGGCGGCGCTGCCACCGGTCGGTGGGCTGCGCGTAGAGACCGTGCTGGGTGTTCACCACGAGCGGCACACGGGCGAGGCGGCCGGCGATGCGGCCGAGGATGCCGGGCTTCGGGTTGTGGGTGTGGAGGATGTCGGGGCGCATGCGGCGCAGCAGCCGGACGAGCTGCACGAACGCGCGCAGGTCCTGCAGCGGGTCGGTGGAGCGGGTGAAGCCGGGCACGTCGACGTGGGGGATGCCCATCGCCGCGAGGTTCGGGACGTGCGGTCCGGCTGCCGACATGCCGACGACGTCGTAGCCGGCGGCGGCGAAGGCGCGCAGCTGCGGGGCGAGCAGCCAGTCGAGGCTCATGTCGGTGGTGGTGAGGTGCACCACGGTGGGCCGTCCGCCGCGTGCAGGTGCGGGGCTCATCGGGTGGCCCCGCGGTACTTCACGCGGGCGGCGAGCGCACGGAGCTCGCCCTCGAGCCGCATCCCGCCGGCGGCCTTGGCGGCGAGATGGGCGTCGGTGTCGCTGCGTTGTGTCGGCGTGCGCCACAGGCGGTGGAGGTCGGTGCGGCCGGGACGGTTCACGCGGTTCGCGGCGAGCGCCGCGGTGCGGAAGCGGCGGCGGACGGCGATCTCGGCCTGGGCCGAGCCGGGCAGCGCCTTGGGGTAGGCGAAGTGCGCGGGGGCGCGACCGAGGTGGGTGCCGATGAGCTCGATCGAGCGGTCGAGGTCGTCGTCGATCGCGTGCCGCTCGAGCCGGTCGAGCAGCCAGTGCGAGTGGGTGTGCGAGCCGACGGTGATCAGGCCGGTGGCCGTGGCGTCGCGCAGCGCCGCCCAGGTGGTCGGCGGCGCGCCCCACGGGAACGGTGTCTGCTCGTCGACGAACGAGGTGGCCACGTACAGGGTGGCCGGCAGGCCGTGGCGAACGAGGGCCGGGACGGCGTGGTCGGTGAAGTCGGCGGTGCCGTCGTCGAAGGTGATGACGACACACGGCTCGTCGCGGCGCGGGTCGCCGGACGCCGACTCGAGCCGCTCGACCGCCTCGTCGAGCGACACCACGATGGTGTGCGCGGCCAGGTGGGTGAGGTGGCGGTCGAACACGTCGACGGGCAGGTCGACGGCGCTGTCCGAGCCGCCACCCACGCGGTGGTACACGAGCACGGTGACGCCCGGGTGGCGGGCGAGCACGACGTCGGTGGCGCGGCTGAGTTCCTTCACCGCGGTGGCCAGGGCGGTGCGCATCACGTGAGTGCCTGGGCGAGTGTGCGGGTGAGGTCGTCCACCTGGTCGAACACGCGGTGCCAGGTGCGTCGGTCGAGGCCGGTCGGGTCGTCGATCTCGCCGACGTGTCCGGAACCACCTGCGTCGAGGTAGGCGAACCCGGCGGGGCGACCCTCGTCGAGCACGTCGAGCCAGTCGGCCACGGGTCCGCCCAGCCGGCCGCCCACGCGCCGTGCACGGTCGACGAGTTCGGGCAGGGTGAACGTGCGGTGGAACGCGTCGGGGCGGCGGGCGGCGATCGTGACGACGTGGTCGTGCTCGGCGGTGACGACGAGGTCGGCGGCGTCGAGGCGTTCGTCGGTGAGCGGCGACGCCCGGTGGCCGCGCAGGTCGATCCCGAGGTTCGACAGCAGCTTCAGCGTCTCCACGGTGGCGAGTCCGCCGTCGGCGCGCACACCGGCGCTGCTCACGCGCACGGGTGCGCCGAGCTCGCGGGCGTGGTGCTCGAGGAGCGCGGCCATCATCACCGAACGGGTGCGGTTGTAGCTGCAGACGCAGAGGACCGACACCGATGACGGCTCGACCGATGACGGCTCGACCGATGACGGCACCACGTGGTCGAGGCTAGTTCCCGGTCGGCGAGGTCGGGCAGGTGGGGTCGCTCGACGAGCCGGGCGGCACGGTCGGAGTCGGTCGGCTGCACGGTCGGGCCGGTGGACGGTGACGCACGGCTAGGGTCTGGCCGATGGCGCCCGCGTGGCCGGTCCGGTCGATGTGGGGCGGGGTGCTCGGCGCGTGGGCGGTGGCTCGTGGCTGGGATGCGTCGACGTTGTCGGCGCACCGCTGGGCGGCGGTGGCGGGCGTGCTGGTCGTGGCCTGGGTGGCCGTGGTGGTGCCGTGGGTGCAGCGGTGGTGGCCGCAACCCGGTGCCGTGCCGGCGCTGATCGGTGGTGCGCTGTTCGCCGTCTACTGCTGCGTGCCCGAGACGGATCAGATCCCGCAGGTGGCCGTGGTGGTGGCGATCGCGGTGGTGGTGGAGGTGGGAGCGCGACGGTCGCTGCCGTGGTGGGTGACGAGCGCGCTGTACGCCTGGGTGGTGTGGGCGGGTCTGTTCGGTGCGACCGGTCGGGTGAGCGCGCTCGTGGGTGCGCTGTTCGCGGTGTGGCCGTTCGTGCTCGTACCGGTCGCGTGCGCGCTCGTGCCGGCGATGCGGTCCGGCGGCGACCGGTCGCTCGTGGGGACGCTGCCGATGGGTCGGTTGCGGGTGGGCTGGATGCCGGTGGGCCGGTTGCCGGTGCCGGCGGTCGTCGCAGCCGTCGGGTGCGCGGCGACGGTGGCCGTCGCGCGCACCGGAGCGCTCGAGCCGGTGCCGCGGCCGGCGGTCGTCGCGGTCGTGGTGGCGGTGGCGGCGTCCACCGTGGTCGCCGTGGTGATCGCCCTCGTGGCCGATCGGGTGACCGACCGGCCTCCGGGTCAGAAGTAGTAGCCGGTGATGTCGAGGATGAAGTCGGTGCCGATCGAGCGGCTCGTGGGACCGCAGTAGATCGAGATCTGGCCGTCCTCGTCGAGCCGTCCGATGCCGGCCACACCGCCGTTGGCGATCGTCTGGCGCGAGCCGGTCCAGTTGATCGACGAGTTGCCCGGCCACAGCGCCGGGCCGGGGAAGGCGGCGCAGAACCCGGCGCCGACGGTGCCGTCGACGGTGAGGTTGTAGGTCACCGCCACTGCCGTGCTCGGGATGCGCGGCACGTTGAACTCGTCGACGAGGACGGAGAACACCACCTCGTCGCCGCCGAACATGAAGCCGTCGACGTAGTTGCGGCTGTCGAGCGTGCGGTACGGCGTGATCGCCACGAACACGAAGCCGCCGGCGATGCCCTCGGTCTGCGCCGGCGCCTCCGTGCGCTCGAGACGCTCTGTTCCCTCGAGGTCGCCGCTGCGCTTCTGCACGCCGCGGGCGGCGAGCAGTGTGTCGCCGCGTTCGGTGATCGCCGCGGTCGACGTGCCGTCCGTCGACGGTGCCGCGCCGGACGGCACGGTGACGCCGATCGCGAACGCTGCGGCGAGCCCGACGGCCGTGGCGATCCGTCGTGCGATGGCCCGTCGTGCGATGGCCCGGCGAGTGCTGGTCGTGTCCGTGCTGGTGGTGTCCATGTGGCCCTCCCGAGACGTGCTGCCCACCGCGGGCGACACCTCGACACTAGGCCGGGCTCACCGCCGCCCGGGAGGGACAGACGACCCGTTCTCACCGGACCCGTCCGAGCGCCTCCCGCACGTCGGCCACCACGTCGTCGGGCGAGCGTCTCCGCCACCACGGGCGTGCCCGGGAGGTGGACGTCGACACGGATGAGCGTCTGCGGTCGTCGGCGTTCGCCGGCCTCGTCGAGGAGCTGGGAGAGCGCCAGGAAGGGCTCGATCGGGATGCCGCTCGGGTCTCGGCCTCGAAGCTCCGGAGGGAGCTGACCATCCGCGGCCGCGGCGGCGCGGCGGGATGGCGTCACGCGGCGGAGTCGACCGGTGCGCGGGTGGTTCGGCAACGCCGTCGGGTGCGGCCGGGTTCTGCGTGACCGCACAGAGGGCACGCACGTTCCGTGTGGTGACACAGAAGGTGCGCGGGGCGGGCGCGCCGGGGTCAGAGGGTGGTGCGCATCCAGTCGACGGTGGCGCGGAGGCCCTCGGCGAAGGGGGTCGGGGTGATGCCGGGGAACAGCTCGCCGAGGCGGGTGGTGTCGGCCTGGCTGTGGGGGACGTCGCCGGCGCGGTTGGGGGTGTGCACGCGCTCGACGGTGTGGCCGAGGATCGCCTCCAGCTCGGCGATGGCGTCGAGGAGGGTGACGCGGGTGCCGAACGCGAGGTTCACCGGGCCGGGGCTCGACACGCGGCGCAGCACGGCGTCGGTGATCGCGGCGACCACGGTGCCGACGTAGGTGAAGTCGCGGCTCTGGGTGCCGTCGCCGTGCACGGTGAGCGGGGTGCCGGTGAGGGCGGCGTGCACGAACGAGGGCAGCACGGCGGCGTAGGCGTGGCCGGCCGGTTGCAGCGGGCCGAACACGTTGAAGAACCGGAACGCGAGCGTGGGCATGCCGTAGCTGGTGCCCCAGGCGAGGGTGTAGCCCTCGGTGACGAGCTTGCTGCCCGCGTACGGCGAGAGCGGGCGGGTGGCGAGCTCCTCGTGCTTGGGCAGGATCGGGTTGCTGCCGTACACCGACGAGCTCGACGCGACGATCGTGTGCAGGCCGCCGTGGCGGCGGGCGGCCTCGAGCACCATGAGCGTGCCGGTGGCGTTGGCGTGGTGGGAGGCGAGCGGGTCGGCCACGCTGCGGGGCACGCTGCCGAGTGCGGCGAGGTGCACCACGGTGTCGGCGCCGGCGATGGCGTCGTCGAGCGCAGCGTCGTCGAGGATCGTGCCCTCCACGACGCGGACGTCGATCGGACGTGGTTCGGCCGTGCCGGGGCCGGTGCCGTCGAGGAGGTTGCGGCGGTCGCCGGTGGAGAGGTCGTCGAGGACCGTGACCTCGCAGCCGGCGGCGAGCAGTGCCCGGCACAGGTTGCCGCCGATGAAGCCGGCACCGCCGGTGACGGTGACGCGTCGTGGCGCGGGGGTGCTGGTCATGGGCTGCAGGCTAGGTCGCGACGTCGGATCGGGAACGTGTGCCGGTCCGGGCCGTCGGCGTGTGGGCCGTCCGGCCCAGTGACTCGCGTCAAGGCTTGGCGGGGACCCGGGCCGTCGTGCTGGGGGTTCGCGCACATCGTGGGGCGATGCACGCGGTGTGTTCGCATCGGTGAGAATGGGTGCTTGTCAGGGCCACACCCGTTGGAGGGATGATGGTCGCTCGGGAACGCGGCGTCCGGGAAGGGGCGGAGGTTCGAGATGGGTGTTCGCAGGCAGGCGGGTCGACGTCGTGCTCTGGCGACGACGGGCGGCGTGGTGCTGGCCCTGCTGTGCAGCACCCTCGCTCAGCAGCGCGTGGCCGCGGACGCGCCCGCGCCTGCGGACGCCGTTGCCGATGGTTCGACGGGCGCGGTCGAGGACGGCTCGGCGCGTGACGCGATGGCCGAGACGGCGGAGACGGCGGAGACGGCGGAGACGGCCGAAGCGGCCGAGGCAGCGCTCGCCGGTCTGCCGCACGACGGCCATCTGGTGCGCTTCGATCCGCAGGTCGGCCGTGCCGCCGTGGACGCGACGCTCGCGTCGTCGGGCGTCACGGTCGCCGGGGTGATCGACGCGGCGGGCGACAGCCCCACGGTCGCGCACGTGTACGGTGACGCCGGAGCGCTCGATGCGCTCGCCGCCACCGACGGTGTGGCGGACGTGCTGCCGAATGTGCTCGTCGACTCGCCCGAGACCGCGGCGTCCTCGGCGGCCCGGTCGGCGGGTGCTGCCCCGGTGGGCGGCGAGGGCTCGGCGGAGGCGGCCGAGCAGCGTGCCCAGGAGCAGGCGGTGCAGGAGCAGGCGGTGCAGACGTCCGCGCCCTGGGGGCTCGACCGCATCGACCAGCGCTCGTGGCGCTTGAACGGTGGGTTCGACGTCGCGGCCGACGGCACGGGTGTCACGGCGTACGTGATCGACTCGGGTGTGCGCGGCGACCACGTGGACTTCGGCGGCCGGGTGCAGCCGGGCGTCAGCTTCGTGGGCGGTACCGGCACCACCGACTGCCGTGGCCACGGCACGCACGTGGCGGGCACCATCGGCAGCGCCACCTACGGCGTGGCGAAGAACGTCACGATCGTGCCGGTGCGCACGGGCGCGTGCGACGGGGTGCACTCGACGTTCAACCTGATCAACGGACTGACGTGGGTGGTGAACCACCACCAGCCGGGTCAGCCGGCGGTGCTGAACATGAGCATCACCGGTCCGCTCAACTTCACGCTCGAGACCTTCGTGACCAACGTGATCGAGGACGGCGTGACGGTGGTGGTGGCGGCGGGCAACCAGGGCATGGACGCCTGTGGCTACTCGCCCGCAGGCGCACCGAACGTGGTGTCGGTGGGGGCCACGGACTGGCTGGGCGTCGTGTCCGGCTTCTCCAACCAGGGTGGGTGCGTCGACGTGTTCGCGCCGGGCGAGGACATCACGTCCACGTACCACCTGTCGACGGTCGCGACAGCGGTGCTCGACGGGACGTCGATGGCGTCGCCGCACGTGGCGGGCATCGTGGCGCTGATGCTGCAGCGCGAGCCGTGGCTCACGCCGGCGCAGGTGCTGCAGCGGCTGCGTGACACCGCGACGCCGAACTCGCTGACCGGTGTGGCGCCGGGGACCCCGAACCTCATGGCCTACGTGGCGCCGGGCAGCTACGTGCCGCTCGAGCCGGGCCGGTTGATGGACACGCGGCCGGGTGCGTCCACGGTCGACGGCCGGTTCGCCGGCATCGGCGCTCGCACCGCCGGCCAGGTGACCGAGTTGCAGGTGGCGGATCGTGGCGGCGTGCCGGTGGATGCGTCGGCGGCGGTGCTGAACGTGACGGTGACGGGTGCGCCGTCGGACGGGTTCGTGACCGTGTTCCCGTGCGGCACCACGATGCCGCTGAGCTCGAGCCTGAACTACTGGGCGGGTGCCACCCTGCCGAACGCGGTGGTGTCGAAGATCGGTGCGGGCGGCGGGGTGTGCGTCTACACGAGCACGCCGGCGCAGCTGGTGGTGGACGTGAACGGCTACCACCCGAGCCGGTCGGGGTTCGTGGCGATCACGCCGGCGCGGTTGATGGACAGCCGTCTCGACGGCGTGACGTTCGACGGGCTCGCGGCCGGCGGTGGTCTGCGGCTCGCGGGGTACTCCACGGAGCTGCCTGTCACGGGGCGCGGTGGTGTGCCGTCGAACGCCGGGTCGGTGGTGGTGAACCTCACGGTGACCGGCTCCGTCGGCAACGGGTACGTGACGGTGTACCCGTGCGGTGAGGCGGTGCCGCTCAGCTCGAACGTGAATTTCTGGGATCAGGCCACCATCTCGAACGCGGTGGTGTCCCGCATCGGTACGAACGGGTCGATCTGCCTGTTCACCAGTGGGTTCACGCACTTCGTGGTGGACGTGACCGGGTACCACCTGGCGGGTTCCAGCTACTCGGCGCTCACGCCGGCGCGGCTCATGGACACCCGCTCCGACGGTGCCACGGTCGACAGGGTGGCTGCTCGCATCGGGCAGCGGTCGTCGATGCAGGTGACCGAGCTGCAGGTGACGGGGCGTGGCACGGTGCCGGCGGATGCATCAGCGGTGGTGCTGAACGTGACGGTGACGAACCCGGTGGCCTCCGGCTATCTCACGGTGTTCCCGTGCGGCACGGCGGTGCCGAACAGCTCGAACCTCAACTTCGAGCGTGGCATGACGATCCCGAACGCGGTGATCGCGAAGGTGGGCGCGGGCGGCAGGGTGTGCCTGCTGTCGAACGTGGCGACCGACGTGGTGGTCGACGTGAACGGCTTCACCCCGGGCTGACCTCCCAGCGATGGGCGATGGGCGATGGGCGATGAGCGGCGGTGGCGACCGCATCGCTGATCGCGCTCGCGGCGTCAGGCGCGGACGAGGGTGCGGTCGGCGTCGACTTCGCGAGGTGGCTCGTCCCGGGGTGGGCGGCCGGCGGGGAGGCAGGGGATGAGCAGCAGCAGCGGGAACACCAGCGACTTCTGCCTGGTGAGGATGCCGAGGTTGGCGAAGCTGGAGTAGGCGAGCCCGGCCATGAACAGGATCGACACCGCGAACGCCAGGTACGGGGTGGTGATCACGAGCCGGGGGAGTGCGAGCAGGCGTCGCCACCCGAGCAGGCAGAGGCCCAGGAACACGGCCATCTCGGCGGCCGACAGCAGTTGCAGCAGTCCGCTGGCCTCGTGCGGCAGCGGTCGGGTGAGGGTGCGCACGACGGCGAACGGCCAGTCCTGCGGGCCGTCGATGGTGGGCGGCACGAAGTTGGAGCCACCCTGGTCGGATCGGCGGAGGGTCTCGTCGAGGATCGAGGTGACGCTCTCGGTGACCGAGCCGGTCTCGTCGTCGCTCGGTTGCAGGTAGCGGATCGCCACCTGGCCCACGAACACGAGGGCCATGCCGGCGACGGCCACCACGGCGACGAGCGCCATCACCTCGGCGCCGCGCCGCTGGCCGCGGGTGGCGCCGCGCAGCGAGCCGCCGAGGGTGACGAGCAGGGCGGGCATGGTGGCGGCGAGCCACACGCCGGCGATGTGCGGACGGATGAGCGCGGCGATGAGCAGGCCGGCGGCCACGATCGCGATCGATGAGGCGAAGCGGCGGCGGGTGACGATGCGGGCGATGCCGTAGGTGGCGATGCCGAGCGAGCACGTCATCAGTGCTTCCTTGCCGATCGACGACGGCCAGTACACGAGGCTCGGCGCGAGCGCGCACAGCCAGGCGTAGCGGCGTCGGGCGAGGCCGGGCACGGCCGTGCACCCGGCCTTCACGAACAGCACGATGCCGAAGTACGCGAACCAGCCGAACAGCACGAAGCCGGCCATCCGGCTGGAACCGACGAGCGAGTAGAGGAGGGCGGTGAACTCCTCCACGAACTGGGTGCCGGTGGCGGTGGGGATCAGGTCGGTGGGGTTCACCTCTCCGCTCCAGAAGCGGCCGGCCACGCCGACGCCGAACGCGTGGTAGCGACCGGCGTCGGCGTTGCCGCCGTACACGTCGAACGCGATCCAGTAGCGGGCGGCGCTGCCGACGAACTTGGCGGCGAAGCCCACCAGCAACGGCAGCACCAGCACGGCCTGCTCGTCGCGGAAGCCCCGGCGCAGCACGAGCACGGTGACGACCGTCATCGGTGGCGCCACCACGAGCACGCCCCAGATGTCGTAGGCGACGGTGTTCATCGCCAGGGCGAGGCCGGCGAGGTAGGCGATCGCGGCGGCCACCACGCCGGCGGAGGCGAACCGCGAGCTCACGTCGACACCGTTCGCGCGGGCACCGTTCGCGCTGGCACCGTTCGCGCTGGCACCGTGTCCACCTGGGTCACCGCGGCGGGGACGGTGGCTGCTGGCGGAGGAACTCGTCGATCTCGTCGATGTTCAGCTCGGCGGCGCGGTTGCTGCTGCGAGGCGGTGTGCCGTCGAGGCGAGTCATGGCGTCGAGCTTCGCGAGCGGGTCGTTCGGGTCGAGCGGGGGTCGCAGCGTCCCGGTGGGGCGGGGAATGCCGCCCGAGGGCGTGCCAGTGGTGGGGCGGGCCACGCCGGTCGGCCCGAGCGGTGCCGGCGGGGGCGGGGTGGCCCCACGGCCGGCGGTGTCCGCACGGCGGCCCTTGTTGTCGCCCTGCTTGGCGCTCTTCCGCCGGTCGGTGTCGTCGTAGTAGTAGTCGGTGCGGTCCTGCTTCATGCCGGAGATCACCAGCAGCAGCGGGGCGGTGGTGAGGTCGCGCAGGATGGTGATGGTCCGCTGCGCGCTCTCCAGCTGCGTGCGGTTGAGACGCACGACCACGATGATCACGTCGGCCATCGGCACCAGCTCGAGCACCTCGGCGGTGGCGGTGACGGGCGAGCTGTCGATCACGATCTGGTCGTGGGTCTCGGCGAGCGCGGGCAGCAGCGCGGCGGTCTCGCGGGCGAGCTCGCCGGGCGGGCCGAGGCCGCCCAGGTCGAGCAGCGACAGGTGCCGCACCTTGGTGGACCGCAGGAGTTGCGTGGGCTCCACCCAGCCGAGGTCGTCGAGGGTGTAGGCGGATGGCGCGAAGCTGGTGTCGACGAGCCGGTTGGAGAGCTGCGGGCGACGGAAGTCGGTGTTGACCGCGATGGTCTTCGCGCCGGTCTCGGCGAAGGTGGCGGCGAGGTTGCTGGCAAGGGTGGTCTTCCCCTCGCCCGGGCCGGGCGACACGATCAGCGCGATGCGGCCGCGCTCCACGGCGGGCAGCGAGGTGTGCACGAATCCGACGACGTTGCGCAGGGTGCGGTAGGCGTCGGAGAGCGAGTCGTGGCGGCCGCTCATCACGATCGCCTGGGCCTGCTTGTCGTCCGTGGCCTTCGGGACGATCACGCGGGCGCGCAGGCCGGTGACGTCCTCGGCCTGTTGCGGGCTCCGCAGGCGCCGGTCGAGGCGGCCGAGCACCACGGCCACGCCGAGTCCGAGGGCCAGGCCGGCGATGCCGCCGAGCGCGCCGCGTGTGGTGCGCGACCGGGGTGTGGAGAGCCCGCTCGACTGCTCGATCGCGACCGGCTCGGCCGAGGCCAGGGTGGTGAACGACAGGATCGCCGGGGTGTCGGTGAGCTGGTCGCGCTGCTGGATGGCGACCGACAGCTGGCTCTGGAGGGCGTCTGCATCGGCGGCGACGGCGACGTCGGTGGGGTTCGCGGCGAGCTGGGCGCTGAGCTCGTTGGCCTTCTCGCGCAGCATGTCGACGCGGGTGGTGGCGGCCACGATGCGTTTGCCGTTGAGCTCGTCCTGGCGGGTGGTGAGGTAGCTGTTGGTCACCTCGGCGAACGTGTCGGCCACGAGCACGGCCTGCTCGGCGGTGTCCTGCGTGGTGGAGAAGGTGAGCGCGCCGGTCTCCTGGTCGAAGTCGACCTGCACCTGGCTGGCCAGTTCGGCGCGGCTGCCGTCGAACCCGATCTGTTCGGCCACCCGCTCGGGCACCTCGCCGTTGAGCGCGAAGAGTCTGATCTGGCTGGGCGAGATGGCCGTGCTGCTGGAGTAGGCGAGCTCCTGGTTGTTGAGCAGCAGGGTGTGGGTGGCCGAGTAGGTGGTGGTGAGCGACTCCTCCTCCACCGTGGCCGGCTCCGGGAGCGCGCCGAGGCCCGCACCGACAGCCGTCAGGAGGGCGACCACCCACCAGCGGCGACGAACGGCGGCCAGAGCCGAGGGGTTGCTCATCGATCCCAGTCCAGTCGGCGCAGGTTACTCGCGCCCACCCATGGTGGCCAGGGCGGGCCGCAGGGTGC
>CAEZSR010000008.1_pt1 | contig 44376 bp, 45 predicted proteins | sample 7264011 | NCBI WGS metagenome assembly CAEZSR01 (sample SAMEA6813783, study PRJEB35770) | freshwater metagenome | biome: Freshwater; feature: Freshwater reservoir; material: water | place: Czech Republic | collected 2016-08-15 | depth 0.5m m | reverse complement strand
GTCCATCGCCGTGGCGACGGCAGCGGCGTCGCCGGCCGTCCACGCATCGGCCGCGGTTCGGGCGAGCGCACCGAGCTCGGCCATCGGCGCGGCGAGCGTGTCGGCAAAGCGCCGCAGCGGGGCGTGGTAGTCGTCCGACGAGGTGGCGGCACCCGCCGCCCAGGCGAGCAGCAGCTCCACACCGTGGGGCTCGGGCCACCCGACCGGCACCACCCGCGGCACCGTCACCCCGTCGTCGTCCTCCATCGCCGCCGTGTCCACCAGCACCGTGCGGCCCTCGGCCTGCACGACGCGGTCCTGCCAGCCGGCCGCGATCCCGAGCACGTCGCGTTCGGCCGAGAGCGCGAGCGCCGCCACCACACGACGGTCGAGCGACGCACCCCACACGGCCGCGGCGGCGTCGATCGTGGCCACCGCGATCGCGCTCGACCCGGCGAGGCCCACCGAGCGCGGCACCGTGGTGCGCCACCCGATCCGCACCCCGGTGCGATCGACCCGTCCGCGGGCGGTGAGGTGGTCGTCGAGCACGGCCAGCGACGCACTCGCGATCCGTTGCTCGTCACCGTGGCCGTGGGCGCACACCGACGTCCGCCACTCGTCGAGCGACGGCCAGGCCGCCGGCGCGCCCGGACCCTCGATCGTCACGCCCGACGACTCCGACGCCGTCACCTCGGCCGCGAACGCGGGCACCACCGTGGCGAGCACCGCGCCGCCGTAGCCGTCCGACGGGTTGCCCACGAGTCCGACCCGCGCCGGAACCCGGCACACGACCGAGCCGTCGGCACGGACGACCAGCCGCTGCTCCGGCGACCAGGGATCGGGGTCGGGACCGCGGGTCACGGCGGCACTGTAGGGCGGTGGGCCGCTCGCCTCCCGGCTACCACCGGCCTCGATCCGGCTGTCGAGACATACTGGGGCGTGCACATCCGGGGGACGAACGAGCTGAGGGCGGCCGGCGGGCTGACCGTCGCGCTGCACGACGGCGTGGTGCGGGTGGCGTGGGGCGAGCGCGACTGGTTCGGCCCCGGCGGTTGGCTGGTGGGCGGTGCGGCCACGGCGTTCGAGCCCGACGGCCCGGTGTCCGGCATCGACGACCTCGGCGGGTTCACCGAGCTGAGCAGCAGCACCGACGAGGTCACGGCCACGGTGCGCGCCTACGACCAGGAACCGATGCTCGTGTTCCGGCTGCAGGCGCGTCGAGCGCTCTCCGGCATCGCCGGCGAGGCGTTCGACCGGCCGGCGATGGGCTGGCCGGTGTTCGCCCCGGGCGAACGCCTCGACGGTGGCGTCGACCCCGCCGCCCGGGCACTCGCGTTCCAGGCGTGCGAGTTCGCGTTCCCGGTCGGCACCGACGCGTCGCTCGACCGGTTCCGCCTGCTCCCCCACCGCCCACCGACCGGGTGGCCGCTCGCACTGAGCGCACCCGACGGGCGCACGCTGCTCGTCGCCCCGCTCGAGGAGTTCCACGAGCAGACCATCGGCCTGAACGGCGGCACGGTGCGCTGCGGCTGGCACGGCGACCTCGACCAGGTACCCGCAGGCTTCACCACCGAGCTCGCCGTGATCGCCGGGCCCGACCTGCGCGCCTGCCTCGGCTGGTGGGGTGCGCTGCTGCGTCGGCGGGCGGGCACGGTGCGACCCGGACGGTGGCCGGACGCGCTCGGCACACGTCCGTCGTACTGGACCGACAACGGTGCCGCCTACTGGTACCGCACCGAGCCGGGACTCGATCCGGCGGGGTCGATCGTGGCCGCCGTCGACGACCTGCGGGCGCGCGGCGTGCCGGTGGGCGCGGTGCAGCTCGACTCGTGGTGGTACCCGCACGAGACGCTGCGCCCGTTCGACACCGACGAGTGGATCGTGCCGCCCACCCCGATGCTGGCGTGGGAGCCGCGCCCCGACGTGCTGCCCGACGGCGTCCCGGCGCTGCGCCGGCGTCTCGGCGACCCACCGCTCGTCGCGCACATCCGCCACCTGTCGTCGGCAGCGCCGATCGCCGCGGAGCTGCCCGTGCACACCGACGGGCCGATGGCCGCACCCGCCACGCCCGAGGCCTACGAGCGCTGGCTCGACCAGTGCGTCGCCTGGGGCATCGAGACGTTCGAGCACGACTGGCTGGTGGAGGCCTGGTTCGGCGTGCGGCCGCTGCGCGCCGTGACCGGACGGGCGAGGGCGTGGCAGGAGGGCATCGACCGAGCGGCACGCGAGCGCGGCATCACGCTCCAGTGGTGCATGGCCACACCGGCCGACATGGCCCGCACGGTCACGCTCACGCAGGTGACCTCGGTCCGCACCTCGGGCGACCACGGCTACATCGCCACACCCGGTCAGCTGTGGGCGTGGTTCTGCACCACGAACGCGCTGGCCCGTGCGCTCGGCCTGATGCCGTTCAAGGACGTGTTCCGCGCCGATCCCGACGTGGCCGGGGCGAACGGCGAGCCCGAGGCGCTGCTGTCGGCGCTGTCGACCGGTCCGGTCGGCCTCGGCGACCGGGTGGGCCGCTTCGACCCGACGCTCGCCGCACGCACGTGCCGGGCCGACGGCGTGCTCATCAAGCCGCACGTGCCCGTGGCGGCGACGGCACGGTCGATGACGGTCGGCGCGGCGAGTCGCTCGGTGCTGATGGTGGCCGAGTGCTGGAGCGACCACCCCGCCGGACGCTGGGCGTACGTCACCACGATGCGCTGCAGCCCGGTCGACGCCGCCACCACCGGCATGGTGTCGCTCGCCGACCTCGGCGAGTCGTCGCCCTCGGGTGACGTGGTGGTGTGGGACTGGCGTGCGGGCACCGCGACGCGCACCGGGCCGGATCACTCGTGGTCGTGCACGCTGCGGCGCGAGGAGTGGACCCATCACGTGGTGGCGCCCGTGCTGCCGGGCGAGGTGGCCGTGATCGGCGACGTCACGAAGTTCGTGCCGGCGGGCGACGCTCGCATCGAGGTGTCGCTCGAGTCGCACGACGGGCGACCGGCGGTGCGCGTGGTCGTGAAGGGTGCCGGCGAGCGGGTGACGCTGACCGGCTGGGCGGGTGGCGCCCTCGGGCGCGCCGACGGCGGCGTGGTGCACCGCGAGGCTGCGACCGGTGTGTGGACGACCGAGGTCGACGTGCCCGAGCGCGGCTGGACGACCGCGCTGCTGGTGCCGTCGGGAGATCACCGCCGCTGATCCGCACGGCTAGCCTGCGCCCACCCGTCCCCCGGCATCCGCCCACCGCGGGGCCGTTCCTCGGAGCAGCTGCGTGCGCATCCTCCTGGTCTCCGACCTCCACGACGCCCTCCCCCAGTTCGACTGGGTGGTCGAGGCCGCCGGCGACTCCGATCTCGTCGTGCTCGCGGGCGACCACCTCGACATCGCCTCGCACGTGGCGCTCGGCACGCAGTCGTTCGTGATCGGCAACGACGTCACGCTGCTGCGGGCGAAGGCGCAGGTGATCATCAGCTCCGGCAACCACGACCTCACCGGCCCCGACGAGCACGGCGAGAACGCCGCCCTCTGGATCGACGGGGTGCGCGCCGACGGGGTGTGGACCGACGGTGACTCGGTGGAGCTCGACGACACGCTGGTCACCGTGTGCCCGTGGTGGGACGGCCCGATCGGCCGCGAACGCGTGGCCGCGCACCTCGCCCGGGACGCGGCCCGCCGGCCCGCCCGCTGGATCTGGGTGTACCACTGGCCGCCGGTCGACTCGACCACGTCGTGGACCGGCTCGCGTCACTACGGCGACCCCGATCTCGCCGGGTGGATCGCCGAGTTCGCCCCGGACATGGTGCTGGCCGGCCACGTGCACGGCCCGCCGTTCAAACCGGACGGCTCGTGGGTCGACCGCATCGGCACGACGTGGGTGTTCAACCCCGGCAACCAGCGCGGGCCCGTCCCCACCTTCGTCGACATCGACCTCGACACGAACGAGGCCACGTGGGTCTCGCAGATGGGCATCGAGCGCGCCGACCTCACCGCCGCCACCGCCCCCGCCCGCACCCTCTTCTGAGGTCAGCCCGGACGGGCCGCCCTCCGTCCTGGGCGCCAGCGAGACCTCACCGACCCAGCTCAGCGAGAGGTCGTGGCGCCCAGGAAATCCGCCCCCACGTCCTGGGTGCCAGCGAGACCTCACCGACCCAGCTCCGCTGCACATCGCGGCGCCCAGGAGACCGGCCGCCATCCTGGGTGCCACGCTCGGACGAACCACCTGGAGATCCGGGATCACCGGCACCCAGGACAACCGACCCCATGTCCTGGGTGCCAGTGAGACCTCACCGACGCAGCTCCGCTGCACCTCCTGGCACCCAGGACGTGGGCCGCACGACCTGGCCGGTGTCGCGTCGTACGATCGGGGCGTGCCGATCGTGTTCGACCTCCTGACCGGATCGGACCGGACGAGGTGACGCTGCCGCCGCCCACCTGGGGTCCGCCGCCCACCGGCTGGGTCGCACCACCCCGACGACGGGTGCTGCCGCGGCGACGCCGGATCGGGTGGACGCTCATCGCCGTCGGCGCGATCGTCCTCATCGTGGCGGGCGCGACCGCGGGTCGCCGGTCGATCGAGCTCGTGACCGCGCTGGAGAGCACCCGCCTCCCGGGATCGGTGTCCGTCGAGTGCCGCGAGGGCGACGAGTGGCGGATCGGTCCGGCCACCGGCAGCAGCCGGACCTCCGGGCCCGTCACGGTCGACCGCAGCTGGACCGTCGAGCTCGACGTGGTCACGGTGGAGCTCGACGGCGAACCGGTGCGCGTCCGCGGTGCCGGTGTCGGTGTCACCGAGACGTTCGAGATGATGGGCACCACCTTCACGGCGGTCGCGACGTTCACCTGTCCGGCCGACGGGACCGCGACGGTGGACGTCGCCGGACCCGAGGGCGAGGTGGCCGGCGTGTTCCCGTCGTTCGGTCGCACGATCCGGACGTTCGGCACCTTCCTGGCGTTCTGCCTGGTGTCGTTCGCGGCGCTCGCCGTGGGCATCGTGTTCGCCGCCCGTCACCGACGCTCATTGGAGCGCGGCGCACCGCCGCCCGTCGCCGTCGGCTGAGCCCCGGGTCCTGCGGGACACCGGCGTCGGCAGCGACCCGGATCGAGACAGGAGACCGGCGGCAGGTCAGTACTCGGGGTCGGGGTCGCGTGCGGAGAGGGGGCGCGTCGTCTCGGCCCGCTGCTGCGACAGGTGGCGCAGCACGTCGGTCACCATCGCGATCCCCGGCGCGGCGCCGTACTGGCGCTTCACGTCCGCGAGGTACACCGTGAGCGAGTCCAGGCGGCGGGCGAGCTCGGTGGCCACCAGCCGGGCGAACTCGGGGTGCTGGTCGAACAGCGCGGCACCGTCGGCGGCGCGGCGCATCCGCGTGGGCACGGTCGCGACGACGGTCGCACCGTGCGCTTGGTCGAGCAGCAGCGAGATCTCCCCGAACGTGGTGCCCGGCCGGTCGAGGACGCTGATCTGCTGATCGTCGCGCCGCACCTCGAGCTCGCCGTCGAGCAGCACCGACGAGACTCAGGCCGACGCGACCGTGACACTCGGGCATCTTTTGTCATGTACACTGCCAACAGTTGTCCGTCCGACGAGGAGGCCCGCATGACCGACCCCACCCCGCGACTGTTCACCGGCCTGCGAGGCGTCCGCTACGGCGAGGTGCTCGCCGTGTACCTCCGCGACGACGGCCTGCACGCCGAGGTCTACGGCACGCAGATGCTGAACGACTGCCCGCAGGAGCTGTGGCAGACGCTGGACGCCGCGACGATCGCGCAGGAGATGGGGGCGACGTTCGTGAAGCTGAACGGCCCGCGTCACTGGATGATCGACGGTGCCGGCCCGAAGGTCGCCGTCGTCGAGCCGGTGCTGCGCGACTTCAACGGTCTCACCATGCGGCGGATCGCGACCCTCGAGCTCGGACCCTCGCTGCAGGCTCAGCCCTACACGATCCGCCACGTCAACCGGGGTGCCGTGTTCTTCTTCGACGCCGGACGCCCGGTGCACGAGTTGGTCGACCCCGACGGCACCGCGTACGTCATGCAGGCCTACTGCATCGGCGTGGATCCGTCGCTCACCCAGGACGCGCTCGCGTCGCTGGGCGACCGGCTCGCGCTGCCCGAGGGCTGGACGTACCGCACCCGCGTGCTCGACGCCGAGCTCGTGGTGGACACGAGCAACGCACTCGCGACCGTCATCCAGGACGAGCTGGAGAACACCTACACGCTCCCCTGACCCCGACCCTGACCCTGACCCTGGCCCTGACCCCGACCCTGGCCCTGACCGTGACCCGGCGACCGCCGGACCGAACCGCCGTCACCGACCCGGCGCCGGCCGGCGACGGCCCGACTGCTGCTCGGCCCGATGCTTCGGTACGTGAACACCGTCGTGATCGAGGTCGCCCACCTGGACGACACAGGCGCACCCGCCCTGCGTCCTGCGATCGGCGAACCGGTCCGGTCGCGGAGCCGGGACGGGCTGACGACCGGTCGGTAGCATCGACGTGGATGGGGTACAAGTACGACGAGCGCGAGCTCCTCGACCACGCGGTGGCCGACGTGCTCGAGCACGGCATCGCCCAGCTCACGTTCGGACGCCTCGCCAAGCGCATCGGCATCAACGACCGCTCGATCGTCTACTACTTCCCCACCAAGGAGGTGCTCGTCACCCGCGTGCTCGGGGTGATCGGCGAGCAGCTCCAGCCACTGCTGGCCGAGGCGTTCGGGGCCGAGCCGCTCCCGGCCGACGAGCTGTCACGCCGTGCGTGGCGCGTGATGTCCACCCCGAAGTCCGACCCGGTGTTCGCCGTGTTCTTCGAGGTCGTGGGGCTGGCCGCAGCATCAGCGCAGCCGTTCGACGCCGTGGCGACGCAGATGCTCGACGGCTGGATCGCCTGGGTCGAGCAGTGCCTCGACGTGCCGAAGCCCGAGCGCCGAGCGGCCGCCACCGCGGTGGTGGCCACGATCGACGGGTTGCTGATGATCCGCCAGCTCCTCGGGGCGCAGGCGGCCGACCAGGCGGCCGCCCACCTCGGCTTCGCCTGAGGCGATCGCCCGACGAGCGGACGACGGCGCACGGACGACGGCACACGGACGACGGCGCACGGACGACGGCGGCTCCGATCAGCGAGTGCCGGTGAGCACCGGCAACAGGGCCCCGGCCACCGCTGCCGGCCGTTCCTCGTGCGAGAACAGCCCGGCGCCGGGGATCACCGACAGCTGCGCGTCGGGGAAGGTGGCGACCATCTTCTGCGCCATCGAGACGGGGAAGAAGATGTCACGCTCACCCCACACGAGCTGCACGGGCACGGTGATCCGGCGGTGCAGTTCGGTCAGGTCGCGCACGTGCTGCATGTCGAAGCTCTTCAGCACCTTCACGAGCGCGGCGCGCATCTCCCGGTTGGTGTGCAGCGGTTGCAGGAAGAACTCGTCGAACTCGCCGTCGAGCAGCGACCGGTCGTGGAACGCTCCGCCGAACACGAGCCGGTTGCGCCGAACCGCACGGTTGCCCGCCGCCCATCCGAGCGTGGCGCCGATGCCGGGCAGGTACCGCGCGGAGATGAAGCCCTTGAACCGCCGGCTGAGACCTTCGGAGTGCTCGGTGTCGATCAACCCCATCGCGCGCAGCCGCGGGTCGCCCGCGACGGCGTGGCGGGCGATCATGCCGCCGCTGTCGTGGCCGACGACGGCGACGCTGTCGAGCCCGAGCAGATCGATCACGCGACGCACGGACGTGATGTGCTGCGCGACCGACAGCGGCGTGGACGCGTCGAAGCGGCTCGATCCCGAGCTCGGCAGGTCGATGAGGTGGCACGTCACGTGCTCGACGAGGTGCGGCAGCAGCAACCGGAACGTCGCGCTCGTCACCGGCCAGCCGTGCACGAACAGCACGTCGGGCCCCTCCCCCACCTTCCGGTACGCGGCCTCGCCGGCGCCGACGTCGAGGAACCGGTCAGGAGCTCGACGGAACAGATCGGACGCCTCGGCGGCACTGATCGCGGGCATGGTGGACCTCCTCGGCATGGACGCCGTGCGCCAGAATTGTAGTGACAACTACGAATCTAGCCGCGTGTCCGTGGGGCGGCAAGCCAGCCGGCCGGACCGATCAGGGAGATCGGATCAGGGCACGAGGACGATCTTGCCGGCGGCCTGGCGGTCGAGCAGCTCCGACAGCACCGCGCGCGCCTCGGTGAGCGGACGGCGCGTCGGCGTGACCGGGTGGAGGTCGCCACGGGCGATCGCGTCCACGATCTCGGCGATCATCGCCCGGTTCTCGGCCAGGTTGCGCGGCACCCACCCACCCCACTCCACACCCACGACGGTGCGGTTGTTGAGCAGCACCAGGTTGAGGGGCACCGACGCGATGCCGCCCGGGAAGCCGACCACGAGGAAGCGGCCGTCGAAGCGCAGCGCACGCAGTGCCGGCTCGGACACGGGGCCACCGGCCACGTCGTAGACGATGTCGATGCCGGCGCCGTCGGTGAGCTCGCGGGCGCGGGTCTTGACGTCCTCGGTGAGCGGGTCGATCGCCGACTCGGCACCCGCGGCCATCGCGAGCGCCCGCTTCTCCTCCGTCGAGGCGACGGCGATCACCCGGGCGCCGAGCGACCGTGCCACGTCGATCGCGGCGAGCCCCACGCCTCCGCCCGCACCGGTGACGAGCACCACCTCGCCGGGGCGCACCACCGTGCGCTTCGTGAACGCGAACCACGCGGTGCCGTACACCTGCAGGAACGACGCGCCGACGTCGGAGCTGATCGCGTCCGGCAGCCGGATGAGCTGCTGCGGCACGGCCAGGAGGTGCGAGGCGAAGGCGCCGCGCCCGCTCTGCACGAGCACCCGGTCGCCGACCGACACCCCCTCCACGCCTTCGCCCACGGCATCCACCACACCTGCGGCCTCACCACCCGGCACGTACGGCGGCTGCGCGGCGAACTGGTACTTGCCGGCGGCCTGCAGGGCGTCGACGAAGCTCGCGCCGGCGGCCTCCACCACCACTCGCACCTGGCCCGCGGCGGGCTCCGGCGTCTCCGTCTCCTCGAGGACGAAGTTGCCCTCCGTCCCATGGGCCACACACACGATCGAACGCATCGGCTCACGGTAACAACCGCCGGTCGGGCGAGTCGCCGCCGAGCCGCGGACTCGATCAGTCGTCGCGGGAGCGGAACTGCTTGGCCCGGCCGATCGCCGACAGCAGCATCGTGAGCGCCATCACGCCGGCGATCACCACCACGCCCGACGACCAGGCCTCGGCCTCCTCTGCCGCCGTCCCGGCCGCCGACGTCGCGCCCACCGTCGCGCCGACGGTCGCGCTCACGGTTGCGCTCACGAGCCATGCGTGCATGACCCGAGCGTAGACCTCGCCACCGCGGCCGCCGGCCGGAGGACGGTTCGATGAGCCGAACGGCTCAGCGGCGTGACCCACGCCGGTGTGAGCGACGTCTACCGTCACCGCATGCCGACGAACACCTCGGGGCGACTCGCCGGTCGCCGCATCCTGGTCACCTCCGCCGACACCTACATGGGACCGGCGATCGCGCAGCTGTTCCGCGACGAGGGCGCCGATCTGGTGGCCGACACCGGCGACCTGATCGGGCCCGACGAGCCGCGCGAGCTGATCGAGCGGTGCGGCGAGCTCGACGCGATCGTCGCCAACCTCGACCTGCCCGCGTACGGGGCCGGCACGGTGGACATCGAGGACGAGCCCTGGCTGGCCGGGTTCGACGCGATGGTGCACCCGCTGATGCGGCTCGTCCGCGCCGCCGCGCCGCGGATGATCGAGCGCGGCTCGGGATCGATCGTGGCGGTCACCTCCTCGTCGCCGCTGCGGCGCATGACCCCGCACGCGATCGCCTACGTCGCCGCCCGGGCCGCGCAGAACGCGTACGTGCGCTCGGCCGGGCACGACCTCGCGAAGCACGGGGTGCGGTTGAACGCGATCGCCCAGAACTTCGTCGCCAACGACACGTACTACCCGCCGGAGACCCTCGCGAACCCGCGCTTCCAGGAGCGACTGCAGCGCGAGGTGCCCGCCCGTCGCATCGGCCGCCCCGAGGAGACCGCCGAGCTGGCCCTGTTCCTGGTGGGCGAGACGAGCTCGTTCCTGTTCGGTCAGGTGATCAGCCACGACGGCGGTTGGTCCTGACACACCCCCGGGGAGTGACGCCACGGACTCCGAGCGCGTAGAGTCGGCCCATGCGTTTGCATCTCGATGCCGAGAAGTGTCAGGGCCACAACCGGTGCTATGCGTTGGCACCGGAGTTGTTCGACGTCGACGACTACGGCCAGGCCGTGCTGCTCGTCGAGGGCGATCTGCCGACCGAGCTCCAGGAGAAGGCCCGCCTGGTGGCGGCCAACTGCCCGGAGTTCGCGATCAAGGTGTTGGAGGACTGATCGTGACCGACACCGTGACCCAGGACAACGAGGTCCCCGAGGGCCAGCGCCGCCTGCGCGCCAACGCCGAGGACGTGATCTTCGGCATGTCGCCCGAGGGCACCCACGTGTGGCAGCGCGTGCCGTACGACGCTGCGCACTACGGCCCCGTGAGCGACTTCGCCACCGACTTCGACCACGCCGACCCCGCGTACAACCCGTCGGCGCCCGAGGTGTGGAAGCAGCTCCGCGAGGGCGGCTGCCCCGTCGCCCACTCCGACCGCTACGGCGGCATGTGGGTGCCGCTCACCCACGACACGGTCCACGAGGTCGCGTACGACACCGAGCACTTCACGAGCCGCGCCGTCGTGGTGTCCGTCGGCCGCCCCGGCGACCTCGCGCTGCCCGCCCCGATCGGTGGCGCGCCGCCCATCACGAGCGACCCGCCCTTCCACGCCATGGCCCGCCGCCTGCTCCTGCCGGCGTTCGCGCCGAAGCAGATCGAGCCGTGGGAGCCCGAGGTCCGCAAGCTGTGCAACGAGCTGCTCGACCGCATGGGTGATCTCACCCCGGGCGAGTCGATCGTCGACGCCGCCGTGCAGTACGCGCAGCACATCCCGGTGAACGTGATCGGCCGGATGCTCGGCTTCCCGTCGAAGGACGAGGACCTGTTCCGCCGGTTCGTCCACGACGCCCTCGAGCGCATCGCCGAGGAGCCCGGCACCCGCGACGGCATGGACGACCTCGGCAACTACATCGCCGACCAGATCGACGACCACCGGGCCAACCCACGCGACGACCTCACCAGCTACCTGCTGAACATCGAGATCGAGGGCCAGAAGGTCAGCGACGACATCGCCGGCGGCATGATCATCCTGCTGCTCATCGCGGGCATCGACACCACCTGGTCGGCGATCGGGTCGTCGCTGTGGCACCTCGCCCAACACCCCGAGGACCACCAGCGCCTGCTCGACGAGCCCGACGTGATGACGTTCGCGCTGGAGGAGTTCCTCCGCGCCTACGCCCCGGTCACGATGGCCCGCCTCGTCGCGAAGGACCACGACTTCCACGGCTGCCCGATGAAGCAGGACGACTGGGTGCTGCTGCCGTTCCCGGCGGCGAACCGCGACCCGCTGAAGTTCGAGGACCCGGACACGTTCATCGTCGACCGCAAGGAGAACCGCCACGCGGCGTTCGGGCTCGGCATCCACCGCTGCATCGGCTCCAACCTCGCCCGCCTCGAGCTGAAGGTCGCGATCGAGGAGTTCGTGCGCCGGTTCCCGCGCTTCGAGCTCGCCGGCGACGTCCGGTGGAGCGTCGGGCAGATCCGCGGTCCCCGCGAACTGCCCGTCCGCATCCTCGCCGTCGCCGACTGACCCGTCGCCGACCGAACTCCCGCCCGCCTCAGCGGCGGGCGACCACCGAGTCCACCCACTGCTCGAACGAGCGGGCGGGGCGGGTCCTCGGATGCCTGGACGGGCGAGCGCTCGCGCGAGCTGAGCCGTGTGGCACCCCTGCGGCACGCTCGTCGCATGGCACGTGGACTCGACCCCGCCATCGCCCGGCTCCGGGCCATCATCGACCGAGACGGTCTCGCCATCATGTCCGTCGGCTACGGCCCCTGCGACGTTCCGGGCTGCACCGAGCCGCCGAACCCCTTCCCGTGGACCTACACGATCGGTCTCTGGCGCAGCGGGCTGCCCGAGCTGGTCGTCATGGGGCTCTCGATCGAGCTCGCCTCCGAGGGGATCCTCACCGTCGTCGACGAGCGCGACGACGGTGCCGATCTGGAGGAGGGCGACGAGCTGGCGGTCGGCGACCTGCGGCTGCGGCTGTCGTGGGTCCCGGCGCAGTGGGTCGCCGCCGACCCGGACCGGATCGGCCGCTGGTTCGCCGTCGAGCGCCGCTTCAGCGAGCCGCCGATGTTCGAGCAGGTGGTGGTGGCCGATCCCGACGGCCGCTTCCCCGACGACGCCGACCACTCATCCTCGTTCCACGCCACGCAGCCGCTGCTGTGTGTCGACCCGTTCTCGTACCCGCCACGACCGAACCGCGAGCAGCGTCGGCGGCGGCCCCCTCGCGCCGCCTGAGCGCGCCACGCAGCAGATGTCGGTCCGGGGCGGGCCCCGACGCCCCGGACCGCACCCCTCGGTCAGCCGGGAACGGGTGCGTCGGGGATCACCCGGGGCACCGAGCGCACGATGCACGACTGGCTGCCGATGCCGAGCAGCACCCCGTCCGGGCGCCACAGTCGCACCTGGCCGTGCCCGATCGCGCGCCGGTAGCCCTGCGCCTCCACGTCGAGCAGCACCCAGCCGTCGTACGGCTCGCCGTGCACCACCCGCAGCGTGTTGTCGAGGCTGGTCGCGCCGGTCATCCGGCCGAGCCCGGTCATCACCGCGACGGGCACGACGTCGGCCACGAAGGCCTGCGACGCCGGCGTGCCGATCCCCCACCCCGGCACCCGGGCCCAGATCGCGATCCGTCCCGGCGTGCGCTCGGCCCAGTCGGCCGGCGCGCGCCGGTCGAGCGACCGGAAGAACGACTCGTCACCGTGGTGGTCGAAGGTCAACGCGAACGGCGGGCAGTCGTCCGGGGCAGGCACGTCGGGCATCGCGTCCCACCACGCCTCGTCGCCGACCGGCCGGTCGGTGTGGGCCGTGGTCGCGTGCAGCACGAGCCGGTCGCCGACGTGGGCCCGCACGATCGTCTGCGTGGTGGACCGAGCGTGCACGAGCACCTCGACGTCCAGCTCGAGCCGCTCGTCGGGCGCCGCCTGTCCGACGTACTGCGTGGTGATCCACACGAGCGGCCGGCCGGCGACGAGCTCGGCGGCGGCGGCGCAGGCGGCCACGCCCGAGCCCCCGTACAGGAACCCGAAGGGCGTGCAGTGGCGCTTCTGGATGAACAGGGAGTGTCGCCCGTCGATCTCGTCGAGACCGAGGAACGCCACGTCGGATGCCGTCATGCACCGATGCTCGGCGACCGTCACCGGTCGACGCAAATGGACGGACGTCGGCTGGACGTTCAGTCGGTGATGGTGACGTACGCCTTGCGGATCGTCTCGTGCACGTGCCACCGCCCGGTGGTGCCCGACGGGGTGAGCAACATCGCGCCGGGCACCAGCTCGAAGCGCTGGCCGGTCCCGCCCTCGGCACCGGCCACCTCGAGCGTGGCCCGACCGGAGAGCACGCAGAAGACCTCCTGGTACCCGTCACGGCGGAAGGGGAACACGCCGGGCGTGCACTCCCACACACCGACGTCGAGTCGGTCGTGGCTCCACAGCGACGTCGAGGCCTCCACGGGCGAGCCCTCGATCACCACCGGACGCGGCGTGCCCTCGGGCAGCGGCGCCGTGAATGCGTTCGCGAGGTGGGTGGACGCACCCGGGCCACCGGCGCGGTGGTCGATCACGTACATCTTGCGCACCGTCTGGTGCACCTCCCACCGGCTGCGCCAGGCGCGCGGCGTGGTCCACAGCGTGCCGGGGGCGAGGTCGTACTCGCCGCCGTCGTGGTGCACGGTTGCCCGACCGGCGACCATGAGCATCGCCTCGTTCTCGTCGGCGGTCACGCCACCGAACACGCCGGGCGTGCACTCCCAGATGCCGATCTCGAGTTCGCCGGTGGAGAACGCCCAGTCGCCCGTGACGGAGCGGGTGGGCTGCGACGGATCGATCGGGCCGACGGTGGTGAGCGGGGTCTGGAGGATCGAGGGCGTGTACACGGCCGACAGTCTGGACCATCCGCCGGTCGGGCTGCGTCGCGGAGCCGGACCGATCGGATCAGCCCTGTGTACCGCGGGTCCGGAGCGGCGGCGACCCGTTCGCGTCGAGCAACCCGGCAGCCGCGAACTCCAGCTCCACCAACCGGCACAGCTCGTGCTCGGTGAGCGCCTCCACACGGCGTGCGGCATCGCCCACGGCGAACGACAGCAGCGTCGGCCGGCCGGCGGCGGCGCTCACGTCGATCACGGTGGTGAAGTGCCGGACCCCGACGAGCCGCGCGATCGTGTCCGGCGGCCACCACGCCTCGTCGAAGGTGGTGAACACCTTGACGATCGGCCCACAGCCGATCAGGTCGATCGCCTCCTCGACGTCGGCCGGCAGCGGGGGCGTGAACGCGATCGAGCGGGCGTGCAGCACCCCGATCGGCACGGTGACGACGACGGCGTCGGCCACGACGGACTCCTCCGCACCGTGGTCGCCGAGGTGACGGTCGACGTGCCAGTGGTGGCCGTCGTGCTCGAGCGTCGCCACGCGCCGCCGGCGGAGGTCGAGACCGGCCGCGAGCCGCTCCGCGACCACGCCGAGGTCGGACGTCACCAGGTGATCGCCCCCGGGCAACTCGTAGTCCTCGAACCCACCGTTGGCCTCCAGCTCGCCCATCGGGGCGCCGTACAGGCCCTCGCACTCGGCGGTCATCCAGGTCGTGACGGCAGCGGCCACGACCGGATCGGGCACCGACGCCGCGAGCGTCGCCGACAGCACCTCGGCCACACTCGCACCCGGCGCAGCGTTCGCGAAGGCGTCGAGCACGAACTCGAAGGCCTCCTCCACCTCGGCCACGGTGTCGTCCCCGAGGCAGCCGACGCCGGTCGCGTAGAAGGCCTGCGGCGACCAGTCGTTCGGGATGGACGTCACCACGTCGCGCAGCGGATGGCCCTCCACACCGTGCAGCCAGGCGCCGCCCAGCGGCAGCGACGCACCGATCGAGCGGTCGGTGGCGATCCGGCCACCGGGCACCCCCTTCGACTCGAGCACCACCACCTCGCGGCCGGCCTCCTGCAACCGTCGCGCCGCGACCAGGCCGGCGAGCCCTGCGCCGATCACCGCGACGCGACCGCGCGTGGGATCGGCGAGCACCTGGGCGGCGGCGCGCTCCCCCGAGAACCACGCGCCGTGCATGGTGGCCGGGTGCGCGACCGAGGTCGCCTCGCCAGCGAACCAGAGCCCGGGGAGCACCTCGGTGCCGAGCCGGGCGCGGTGGGCAGCGGTACCTCCCACGCGCAGGTGCGAGTAGGCACCGAGGTGGTCGGGGTCGGCGCACCAGTGCGAGCAGACCGCTCGGCGTGGCGCCCGAGGGTGGGTGCTGCGCGCCATCACGGTGGCCGGGTGACCGGCGGCGTCGACCGAGGTCACGACGCTCCAGCCCCGGTCGGCCCAGAAGCGCTCCTGCCCGGAGGTGAACAGGTGCACGACCTCGTGGCCCGCCCCGCGCGCACCGTCGAGCACGGCGTGCATGAGCAGCGTCGCGACCCCGCGCCCGCGCGCCTCGGCGGCCACGTACATGCTGGCGAGCCACGGCGTGAGGTGATCGAAGCCGTCGAGGTCGTCGGTCGCGAGCATCGACACCGACCCGAGCACCGCGTCGGCGCCCCGAGCGTCGCCGTCGAAGGCCACCCACGTCCGGTCGGGTGATCCGGGCTCGGCCATCGCCTCGAACTCGCCGACGGCGATCTCGTGGCTCCACACCGCCGACGGGTACAGGTGCCCCCACTCGTCGTGGTGCCACGAGGCGAGCAACGGGGCCAGGTCGTGGCGGCCGGTCAGCTCCTCCACCTGCACCCCGGCCACCTGCACCCCGGCCACCTGCACCCCGGCCACCTGCAGCCCGGCCACCTGCGCACCCGCGGGATGCGTCGCACCACCGGCCTGCGTCGTTCGCTCTCCGTCGTTCACGGCCGCGAGCGTACGCACGGCAGATCGGCCGCACGCGCCGGATTCGCGCCGGATTCGCGCCGGGGGCGTGGCGGGACGGGGGCGTGGAATCAAGCAACTGCTTGCTCACAATCCTTCCGGCCCGTACGATTCCCGGGACGGCGCAGGGGGCGCCGCACGCCGAGGGGGAACCATGTCCGAGCCCATCCCGTCCCTGTCCGACCTGTCGGAGGCCTGGTTCACCGAGCTGCTGCGGTCGGACGGCGCGCTCGACGAGCACACCTCGGTCGCCTCGGTCACCCTCTCCCCCTTCGGCAGCGCCGAGTCGATGATGAGCGCACTCCACCGCGCCACGCTCACCTACGACGGGCCCACCGACGCGCCGTCGTCGCTGATCGTGAAGCTGGCGAGCGCCAGCGAGCGGCAACGCTTCATCGCCGGGATGTTCAAGTTCTACGAGCGCGAGATCCGGTTCTACGCCGAGCTCGCGACGCGGGCCCGGGTGCGGGCGCCGCGAGCGCTGCGGGCGGCGATGCACCCGTCCGAGCCGTTCTTCGTCCTCGTGCTCGAGGAGGTGACCGGGCGCCGGCAGATCGACCAGCTCGAGGGCGTCGGGTTCGACGACGCCGTCACCGTCGTGCGCACGCTCGCCGACTTCCACGCGTCCTTCTGGGACCACGACTTCGGCGCCCTGGCCGAGACCTTCATCCCGATGAACGCACCGCCGATGCACGCGATCATCCCGGCCTCGTTCCAGGGCGACTGGGCCACGGCGCGAGAGCGAGCGGCAGGCGTGCTCGCCGACGAGGTGCTGGCGCTGTGCGACCGCCACGAGTCGGTCGCGTCGAGGTTGCTCGAGGACATGATGGGACCGAACACGCTCGCCCACGCCGACTGCCGCAGCGACAACCTGCTCTTCGACGACGACGGCATCATCGTGCTCGACTTCCAGCTCGCGGCGATCTGCAGCGGCCTGTGCGACGTGTCGTACTTCGTGGCCCAGTCGGTGCGCGACGACGTGGCGGCGGCCCGCGCCGACGAAGTCGTCGACCTGTACCTCGCCCGGCTGGCCGAGCACGGGGTGCAGATCGGCCGCGACGAGGCGATGCGCGCCTACCGGGCCGCGCTGGTGTTCTTCCTCAGCATCCCGGTGAGCCTGCTGGCGGGCGTGGACCTACCCGAGCGCAGCGTGGCCCTCGCCACCACGATGCTCCGCCGTGCCTCGGCGGAGATCATCCGGACGGGCACGCACGAGATCTACGTCTGACCCGACCGATCCCGCGGTGAATCGCGGTCGGTCGCCGGCGACCGCGGTCAGCCGCGGTCAGTCACGTGCGGCCTTCCAGGCCTCGTAGTCGGCGCGGCGCGACTCGGCGAGCGGGAACAACCCCCGGGTCGACTCGCCCGCGGCGACGCGCTCGATCGCGAACGCCTCCACGTCCTCCTGCTCGAGCGCCGCGGCGACGACCTCCTCCACCAGCGCCGCCGGGATCACCACCACGCCCTCGGCGTCGCCGACGACGACGTCGCCGGGCTCCACGAACACGCCGGCGCAGGTGACGGCGTCGTCGACCGAGTAGGGCATGTGGTGCCGCCCGTACGTCGCGGCGTGCGAGGCCTGGCGGTACACGGGGATCGGGATCTGCGCGATCGCCGGGGTGTCGCGCAGCGCCCCGTCGGTCACCACGCCGGCCGCACCGAGGGCGAGCAGGCGGGTGACGTAGATGTCGCCGATCGTGCCGGCGTCGGCAACGCCGCGTGCCTCGATCACGAGCACGTCACCGGGTTCCGCGGACTCCACGGCGCGTCGCTGGGCGTTGTCGCCCCCGGCGTAGGTGCGGTTGCGGTCCTCGCGCAGCGCGACGTAGCGCAGCGTGCGGGCCCGTCCCACCATGCGCATCTCGGGACGCAGCGGTGCGAGACCGCTCAGGAACGATCCCCGGATGCCGCGCTGCTGCAGCTGGTGCGTCAGCGTCGCGGTGGAGATCGTCGCCAGGCTCTCGCGCAGCGCGTCGGTCAGGACGTTCGGGATCGACGTCATCATTCCCCCTCTGGTCGTGTCAGGAGTCTCGCAGTCGCGCGCAAACCAAGCAAGTGCTTGTTGCAATGGTCGGCGTGCGGTGTCATGCTGACCGTCGTGTCGTCGCAGGGGGCGATGCACCGGACCGGGAGAGAACATGTCGACCAAGCCGTCCACACCGTCGGTGTCGCACCTCGTGCTCAACGTGCGGGACATCGCGGTCTCACACCACTTCTACACCGAGATGCTCGGCTTCGAGCAGTGCGGCCAGCTCCGCGTGCCCGAGGGCAGTGGCATCGACATGCGGTTCTACCGCGGGAGCGGCGACCACCACCACGACATCGCGCTGGTGCAGATGCGCGATCCCAGCACGGCCCGCGAGGTCGTGCGCTGGAAGATGTTCCCCGAGCGCGAGGGCATCGTCCACATCGCGCTCGCCTACGGCACCCGCGAGGCGTGGCTCGCCCAGATCGCCCACCTGCAGGCGAAGGGCGTGGAGTTCCTCGTCCGCGGCAACCACGGCATGACCCACAGCGTGTACATCGCCGACCCGGACGGCAACGGCATCGAGGTGCTGTACGACCTGCCCTCCGAGGTGTGGGAGGGCGACGTCGACGCAGCGCTGAGCTACTTCGAGAACCTGCCCCGCGAGGGCGACGAGGCCCTGCAGGACGACACCGACTACCCGGTGTTCGGCCGCAGCTGAGCGATCCGCCACACCGACACCCCACGACCAGACGCACGCGACGGAGGACGAACCATGGGAGCACGCACCGGAGAGGCCTACCTGAAGGGCCTGCGCAGCACCAACCGCGAGATCTGGTTGGGCAACGAACGGGTCGACGACGTCGTCGACCACCCGCAGCTGCGCGGCGGCGCCGAGGCGATCGCCCGCTACTACGACCTCCAGTTCGAGCAGCCCGACACGCTGCTGATCGACGACCCGGAGACCGGTGAGCCGATCAACATCAGCCACCTGCAGCCGCGGAGCAAGGACGACCTCGTCCGCCGCGGCCACGGCCTGCGGACGATCGCCGAGATGAGCATGGGCGTCATGGGACGCACGCCGGACTACATGAACGTCACCTTCGCCGGCTTCGCCGACGATCGCCCCCGATGGGCGGGCGCGGACGGCTCGAACGAGGAGGGCTACGCCAGCCTGGTCGCCTTCCAGAAGCGGCTCCGCCGTGACGACCTGTCGCTCACCCACACCATCGTCCACCCGACGATCGACAAGGTCCGCGATCGCGAGTACCGGGGCAACCCGGTGCCGCTGCACAAGGTGGGTGAGACGAGCGACTCGATCATCGTCCGCGGCGCCCGGCTGCTCGCCACGCTCGCGCCGTACGCGGACGGGCAGACCGTCTACCCCGGCGCGCCGCTGCCGCCCGACGCCCCGGCCGAGTACGCGCTCTCGTTCACCGTGCCGATGGACGCGCCAGGGCTGGTGTTCCTGTGCCGCGACAGCGGCCTGCGCACCGATCTCGATCCGCTCGACGCGCCGTTCTCGACGCGCTTCGACGAGCAGGACGCGTACTGCATCTTCGACGACGTCGAGATCCCCAAGCGCGACGTCTGGATCGACGGCAACGTCGAGGTCTACAACCAGGTGATGAGCAAGGGCCCCTGGTGGCCGAACATCATGCAGCAGACCACGGCGCGGGCGCTGGTGAAACTCGAGTTCGCCTACGGCCTCGCCTGCCGCATGGCCGAGGCCGTGAACGACACGTCCGAGCGCACGATGGAGCTGCTCGGCGAGCTGCTCGGGTACGTGGAGATGACCCGCACCACGCTCACCTGTGCGGTCGACAACTGCGTCGTCTGGGACAGCGGTGCCGTGTACTGCGAGGGCCGCGCGCTCCATCCGCTGCGCTCGCTGCTCCCCGAGTGGTTCACGCGCACCAACGAGATCCTGAAGACGATCGGCAGCCACAACCTGCTCGCCACCGCGAGCCAGCACCAGCTCGCCGACACCCGCCTGCGCGGCCTCATCGACGAGTTCATGCCGGGTGCGAACGGGATCTCGGCCGAGGACCGCAGCGTGCTCTACCGCGTGGCGTGGGACTTCTGCGGATCGCTCGTCGGCAGCCGCGGCGAGCTCTACGAGCGCAACTACCTGCAGTCGTCACGTTCGAACCGGATGCTGTCACAGCGGGCCCACTCGGCCGCGGCACGGCAGCGGGGCGACGAGCTCATCGAGAAGCTCCTGCGCGACGCCCGCTCGCGGTCGCGGGCCTGACGGTCGCGGGCCGGACGCCCGACGACGGGTCGGCTCAGCCGCGGGCGGTCTGGAGGTCGGCCGCGAGCGCCGCCATCACCGGGGCGTGGTCGTAGCCGACGGTGATCATCCGGAAGCCGGCCTCGCGTCGGGCTGTGGCCAAGGCAGCCGTGGCGTGGATGCCCGGGATCACCCCGTGGCGATCGCACGCGGCGACGATGCGGGCGAGCGCCGCGTGGAACGCCGGGTCCTGCTGGTCGCTCGCCGGCGGGAGCCCCATGGTGAGCGACAGGTCCGACGGCCCGACGTAGACGGCGTCGACACCCGGCACCGCGACGATCTCCTCCACCTGCTCCACCGCCTGCACCGTCTCGATCATCACGATGCACATCACGTCGGCGTTGGCCGAGCGGACGTAGCCCTGGTGGCGCGCCATCGCGCCGATCGGGCCGAAGCTGCGCTCCCCCGCCGGCGCGTACCGGCAGGCGGCGACGGCGCGTGCCGCCTCGGCAGCGGAGTTCACCATCGGCACGATCACGCCGAGCGCTCCGGCGTCGAGCGCGCGGCCGATCATCCACGACTCGTTCCACGGCACCCGCACGATCGGTGCCGCCCCGCCCAGGCAGACGGCGGCCAGGTGTGCGTCCATGTGCTCGAACCCGCACAGGCCGTGCTGCAGATCGATGCACACGTAGTCGTATCCGCCCTTCGACGCGGCCTCGGCGAGCACCGGCTCGCGCAGGAACATCCAGGCACCCAGTGCGACCCCGTCGGCCGCTGCGAGCTTCAGCTGGTGGTTCATCGGACGTGCTCCTCCGTGTCAGGCGCGAGTCAGGGCGGGTCGGGGGCGGGTCAGGAGGCGAAGGTACCGCGGCGGGTGGCGATGTTCTTCACGTCGCAGAAGAAGTCGAAGCTCCAGGTGCCGCCCTCGCGGCCGATGCCCGAGGCGCGGCTCCCGCCGAAGGGTGCCGCCAGATCGCGGACGTAGAAGCAGTTGACCCAGACGGTGCCGGCGACGAGCTGCGACGAGATCCGCTCGGCCCGGTCGGCGTCGCCGGAGAACAGCGTGGCGGCGAGCCCGTAGATCGTGTCGTTCGCGAGCGAGATCAGCTCGTCCTCCGTGCGCCACGTCTGCAGCGTGAGCACGGGTCCGAACACCTCGGTCTGGACGATCTCCGAGCGCTGGTCGACGTCGGCGAGGATCGTCGGCTGGAAGTACAGGCCGCCGTCGGGGTGCGGTCCGCCGCCGCAGAGCACTCGAGCGCCGTCGGCCACGGCCCGCTCGACCAGACCCTGCACCTTCGCGAAGTGGCTCGGGTGGATGAGCGGCCCGACACGGGTCTCCGGCCGGCGGGGGTCGCCGACGACCAGCTCGTCGACGGCGGCGAGCACGAGCGGCAGCAGCTCGTCGACGATCGACTCCTCGACGAGCAGGCGGGTGCCCGCCAGGCACACCTGGCCGGCGTTCATGAACTGCACGGCCACGGTGCGGGCGGCGGACGCGAGGTCGGCGTCCGCGCAGATCACGAACGGCGACTTCCCGCCGAGCTCGAAGCTCACCGGCGTGAGGTTCGCCGCGGCTGCGGCGCCGATCACGCGAGCCGTCGCGGGCGACCCGGTGAAGCTGATGCGGCTCACCCGCGGGTCGCGCACGAGTGCGTCGCCCGCCGAGGCGCCGGTGCCGTGGAGGACGTTGAGCACGCCGTCGGGCAGGCCCGCCTCCTGGGCGACCTCGCCGAGCAGCGACAGGCTGAACGGCGCGAACTCCGGCGGCTTCACGACGACGGTGTTGCCGGCGGCGAGTGCCGGCCCGATCTTCCAGGTGCCGAGCATGAGCGGCGCGTTCCACGGCACGATGAGGGCGCTCACGCCCGACGGGTCGTAGCGCACCGAGTTGTCGACCACGTCACCGTCGATGGTGTCGTGGTGCAGCCCGCGAGCCCGGTCGGAGAAGAACTTCACGTTCCACGCGGTGCGTGGCATGCCGTGGTGCGGCCGACCGGCGGCGAGGGCGCCGTGGTCGTGGGTGTCGACCCGCTGGAAGTCGGCCATCCGCTCGCCGATCGCGTCGGCGAACCGGTCGAGGATCTCGCCGCGGCCGTCGGGGCCGAGCGCCGCCCACGCGGGGAAGGTGGCGGTGGCGGCGGCGACGGCGGCAGCGGCCTCCGCAGGTCCGCCCGCGGGGATGTGCCCGAGCGGCGAGCCGTCGATGGGCGTGATCACCTCGTAGCCGTCTGGCGAACCGACCCGTCGGCCACCGATCAGGTGTCCGCACGGCACGCTCACCCCGCCGATGTCGATGCGCTCCGAACCGTCCACTGTCGACCTCCCCCGCCGGGCCGACGCGCGTGCGGCGTCGACGATCGCGCTCCGTGCGCGTCCTCCGGCGAACACGGGCGAGTGTACGGATCCCGGTGTCGCTTAGCAAGCAGTTGCTTGGTTACCATCCGCACCGACTGCGGCGACGCCGCGAGGGAGGACGCCATGAACCGACGCTCGATCCACGCCGAGGGCTACCGCCACGCCGCGGCCATCCCCACCGCCAGCCGCATCGGGCCGCTCCTGGCCTCCAGCGTGATCGCTCCCTTCGACGTCGACGCCCGCACGATGCCCCACGACGCCGAGGGCCAGGCGCGCAACGTGTTCCGCCACATCGGCGCGATCCTCGACGCGGGCGAGGCGTCGTGGGACGACGTGCTGAAGGTGACGTTCTTCGTCGCCGAGTCCGACCTGCGCACCGTCGTCGAGCCGCTGTGGGTGGAGCGCTTCCCCGACGAGGACTCCCGCCCGGCCCGGCACATCCAGGTGACGTCGTTGCCCGGCCGCGTGCTGGTGCAGGCCGAGTTCCTCGCGTATGTGGACCGCTGAAGCCCCGACGTCCGTCAGGGTTGGAGGCTGTGCACGTACAGATCGACCAGCGCGGCGGCCACCTGCTCCGGCTTGCGCCGGCGCGGCCCCGTGAACCAACGGGCGGCACCGAGCAGACCGTCGAACATCGCACGCACGACGATGTCGACGTCGATGTCGGAGCGGAACTCCCCCGACTTCCGGCCGGCGTTGACCACCTCGACGTACAGTGCGACCGTCTTCGCACGGAGTTCGGCGACGGGTGCGAGGGCCTCGACGTCGCGGAAGGTGCGGGCCTCGTTGCGCAGGATCACGGCCTGGTTCGGGTGCTTGGCCGTCTCGTGCACGGAGGTCCGGATCAGCTCGGTGAGCGCAGCGGTGGGCGACACCGCCTGAGCCCTGATGGCGAGTGAGCGCTCGTACTGCTCCTCGATGCTCGGCAGGAGCAACTCGAGGACGATCTGCTCCTTCGAGTCGAAGTGGTAGTAGAGGCTGCCCGACAGGATGCCCGCGGCCTGGCCGATGTCACGGACCGTGGCGCCCTTGATGCCCCGCTCCGCGATCACCTGCGCGGCGACCTCGATGATCTCGTCGCGCCGCGACGTCACCGCCGCCGCCTTGCTCTTCGCCGCTCTCGCCATTCCGATCCTCTCGACACCCGGGGTCGCCGGGTCAGGGTACCCAAGCGCACGCCGCTGACGGCCGATCCCGCACGTCCGGCCTCCGGCTCAGAACCCGATCGCCTCGCACGGGCGGCGGGCGTCGACACCGCAGCGGATGAGACCGTCGGGGCCGAGGCCGATCGCCGAGGCGTTGGCGAACGCGATGCCGAGGTGGTCGTGGTCCTCGCGGACGACCTCCACCCGATGGCCGCGGGCGGCGAGCGCCTCGACCACCCGGTCGCCGACGCCCTCCGCCACGAACGTCACGCGCTCGCTCGCGTCGATCCGCGGCGATTCGCACGCCTGCTGGGGTGAACGACGGTGGTCGATCACGTCCGAGACCACCTGGGTGACGGCGCTGATGATGCGGCGACCACCGAGCGCACCGGCACCGAGCACGGGCCGGTCGCCGTCGTACACCAGCACCGGCGCCATGTTGGCGAGCGGCCGCTTGCCCGCCTCGATCGAGTTCGGCCCGCCGGGCAGCGGCGAGAACCACTGCATGCCGCTGTTGAGCAGCACCCCCGGTCCCACCATCACCTTCGAGCCGAACACGTCGCCGATGGTGTGGGTGCACGAGACCAGCATCCCGTCGCGGTCCGCGGCGTTCACGTGCACCGTACCGAACCGGCCGCCGTCGGTGGGCGTGCCCGAGCCCGCGGGTGCGTCGCCCGGGTCGTGCGGCCACGGGTCGTGCAGCGGCGTGTCGGCGAAGGCGGTCCACGGCTGGTGCTCGGTGTGCAGCGCGCCGGTCGGTTCGGTCCGCACCAGTGCGGCGAGCTCGTCGGCGTAGGCGTCCGCGAGCATCCCGGCGAGCGGCACCGCTGCAGCATCGCGATCGCCGAGGTACGCGTACCGGTCGGCGAACGAGTGGCGCAGGGCGGCGATCAGCAGGTGCCAGCGTTCGGGGTCGTCGCGGTCGGTCGCGCCGAGGTCGAACCGGTCGAGGATCTGCAACGCCTGCAGCACCGTCCACCCACCCGAGGGCGACGAGGTGGTGGCGACCCGCTTCCCTCGGTACGACCCCCAGGTGGGGTCGCCGACGATCGGCCGGTAGGTCGCGAGGTCGTCGACCGACAGCACACCGCCGCCGCGCGCCACGTCGTCGACGATGGCGCGTGCGATGTCGCCACGGTGGAACGACTCGCCGGCGTCCCGACCGATCTGCTCGATGGCATCGGCCAGCTCGGGTTGGGGCAATCGCTGGCCGAGCAACGACAACGGCGCCTCGCCGTTCACCAGCAACCGCGACGCAGCCAGCTCGTTGCGGCGCAGGAGCGGCCGGTACGCCGCCGCGATCGCGTCGTAGACGACGTCACTGCGGAACCCGCGCCGCGCGAGGTGGACCGCAGGTTCCACCACACGGTGCAGCGGGAGGCGGCCGAAGCGCCGGTGGGCCTCGACGAGGCCGGCCACCGTGCCCGGCACACCGGTGGCGAGGCACCCGAGCGAGTTCGCGTCGTGCTCCACCGTCCACGTGCCGAGCGAGCTACCGGGGGCCTCGCCGAGCACGCGGAACATGTCGGGCCGCGCCGCGACAGGTGCACGTGTGGGGAACTCGACCGACCACGGGCGGCCGGTGGCCGGGTCGTGCACCAGCAGGAAGCCACAGCCGCCGATCGAGGTGTTGAACGGCTCGATCACACAGGCGACGAACGCGGCCGCGACGGCGGCGTCCATCGCCGTGCCGCCGTCGTGCAGGCACTCCACGCCCGCCTGGGCCTCGTGGTAGCGGGTCGCGGCAACGGCGCCACCGCGGACCGCGACCTCCTCACGTGTGACGATCTGCCGGCTGCGCATGGAGCCCTCCTTCGCGAGTCTGGGTGGATACTGTCTCGACGAGGAGACGATGTCGGTGACGGTGCAGGCGAAGGCGCAGATGACCGCGCAGATGACCGCGCAGATGACGGCGAACCCGGATCTCGGCTCGAGGGCCTTCGTGACCGGCATGGTGCGACCGGACGGCACGCTCGTGGCCGACGAGCTCTACACCGTGGGCGAACGACTCGGCTTCACGGTCCACCAGATCCGGCTCGTGCTCGCCCGCCTGGTCGACGACGGGAGCTTCACGCAGGAGGGCCGCGGCAGGCGTGCCGTGCTGCGCACCACCGAGCGCTACGCCGCCCTCGTCGAGCCCGAGCGCGGGTGGCTCCGGCTCGCCTACCTGCAGGACGAGGGTGCGGCGCCATGGGACGGCCGGTGGCGTCTCGTGGCGTTCAGCATCGACGAGGAACGCCGTGCCGCGCGCAACGCCCTGCGCGAGCTGCTGCACGCGATGGCTGCCGCACCGCTCGCGGGCGGGCTCTACGTGCACGCCAACGAACTCGGCGCGGAGGTCGCCGCCGAGGCCGACCGGCTGGGCGTCGCCGACCACGTCACCATCGCCCGAGCGACGGAGCTCGAGGTCGGGGGTCGCTCCGAGCCGGCAGCGGTGGCTGCGCACCTGTGGCCGCTCGACCGGATCGCCGACGGCTACCGCGAGTTCGTCGCGACGTTCGGGCCGGACGCGCGCAGCCGCGCGGTGGGCGACCCGCTCGACGAACTCGCCCGTGGGTTCGAGCTCGTCGCCGCGTTCCGCCGGTGCAGCGAGGCCGATCCGCTGCTGCCACCGGAGCTGTTGCCCGCGCGGTGGCCCGGCGTGGGCGCACGCGACGTGCTGCGACGCTGCAGCGCCCGGATCGCCCGGGCCCGAACCGCCGCCGGCGTCCCGGCGCTGTTCTCCCGGTTCGACCGGCTGTTCGACGAGCTCCACGACCACTGACGCTCGTCAGCGATCGACGATCGCGAACCCGCGTGAGCCGAGCTCGGGGTGGAGCGCCTCGATCGGGTCCTGCGTGTCGCCGAAGTACCCGAGCGCGAACGCCGCACGGCGGTACCCGATGAGCTTCGCGAGCTCGACCGGGAGCTCGCGCGCCACCTCCGGCGGGCACGACAGGTACTGGTTCTCCTCCTGGCGGAGCCAGCCCAGGCAGTAGTCGATGTTCACCGCGGCGCGCGACCGGTCGGAGCGGTTCGCCCCACCGCCGTGGAACACCGAGCCGGTGTAGACGAGCACCGACCCGCGCTCCATCTCGGCGGGCACCGTGTCCTCCTGGGTGGGCGTGCGGCCGCCCTCCCACAGGTGGCTGCCGGGCACCACCCGCGTGGCCCCGTTGTGGTCGGTGAAGTCCTGCACCGCCCAGATCGTGCTGATCTCGACCTCGAAGCCGAGCGGGAAGTCGAACGCGTCCCATGCCCAGTGGTCGCGGTGCAGCATCTGCGCCGGCTCGCCGGGGCCGATGTCGATGATCTGGGTGAGGTGCAGCTGGTAGCTCGACGCGTTGGCGCCGAGGATCTCGTCGCAGACACCGAGGACCATCGGGTGCGCGGCGAGCTCGCGCGAGCCGGGCGACCGGGCGATCAGCGCGCCCGTGCGACGCGTGCGCCGGCCGGAGAAACCGTCCGAGCCACCTGCGGTGGCATCGAGGTACGGGGTGGTCTCGGCGACGATCCGGTCGATCAGCTCGCCGTCGGCGGCGCGGTCGACGATGGCGGCGCCGTCACGGCGGATCGCAGCGGCGACGTCGGCGGGAGCGGCGTTCGGGGGGAAGTGCTGGAGTGACATGCCGCCAATACTGATCGTCAGCTTGGCGTTCGTCAACACGATGATCAATCGCTGCCCTCGTCCCTCCGGGGTCCGGCGCGGGAGACCTCGCCACGGCGGCCCGTCTACGATGCGCCCGGCGGTGCGTCCTCCCCGACGACGCCCGACCGGTCGACGAGTCCATGGCGAACCCCAAGTCCCCCAAGCTCCGGGCCCTCGTGCGGACCCGCCGCCCCACCCGGAGTCGCGGGGTGAGCTTCGAGCACCACGACGACGGCCTCAACGTCGACACGTCGGCGCCACGGCCGGCCTCGCGCATCGTCGACAGCGCGATCTACCTCGACGGGGAGCGCGTGGCGACGATGGGTTCGATCGCCGACACCGTCACCCAGCTCGCCCAGCACCCCGGCGGCTTCGCCTGGATCGGTCTGTACCGACCCACCGACGCCGAGGTGCACACGCTCGCCGAGCAGTTCGGCCTCCACCCGCTCGCGGTGGAGGACGCGATCCACGCCCACCAGCGCCCCAAGCTCGAGCGCTACGACGACACGCTGTTCGTGGTGCTCCGCCCCGCCCGGTACCGCGACGACCTGGAGGAGGTGGAGTTCGGCGAGGTGCACCTCTTCGCCGGCACCAACTTCGTGCTCACGGTGCGCCACAGCGAGGCGCCGGAGTTCAGCAGCGTCCGGCGACGACTGGAGGCCCAACCCGAGCTGCTGCGCCAGGGGCCCGAGGCCGTGCTGTACGCGATCATGGACCAGGTCGTCGATGGCTACTACCCCGTCGTGACCGGCCTCGGCAACGACATCGACGAGATCGAGATCGAGGTGTTCTCGGGAGCGCCGGCGGTGTCACGCCGCATCTACGAGCTCTCACGCGAGGTCGCCGACTTCCACCGCGCCACCCGACCGCTCGCCGGCGTGATCACCGACCTGCGGTCGGGCTTCGACAAGTACGCGGTCGACGAGGAGCTCCAGCGCTACCTGCGCGACGTCGACGACCATCTCACCCAGATCACCGAGCGCATCGAGGAGTACCGCACCGCGCTGCGCGACATGCTCACGGTGAACGCCACGCTCGTCGCGCAACGCCAGAACGACGAGATGCGGCGCCTCACCGAGACCAGCAATGCCCAGAACGAGGAGGTGAAGAAGATCTCCGCCTGGGCGGCGATCCTGTTCGCCCCCACGCTGATCGGCACGATCTACGGGATGAACTTCACCAACATGCCCGAGCTCGACTGGCAGTTCGGCTACCCGGTCGCGCTGAGCCTGATGGCGCTCACCTGCGGCACCCTGTACCTCGTGTTCAAGCGCCGCGACTGGCTCTGACCTTCGGCGTCACCGGCCCGCCTCTGGCGACCCGGTCATCCGAGCGACCGCCACGCCCACACCACGCGCTGCACGACCGTGACCGCGACGAGGGCGGCCATCACGGAGAACAGGACCGTGGCCTGTCGCGGGAACGCCAGCATCGCCGACACGAGCACGATCGTCTCCGCTCCCTCGACGAGACCGGCCGGCATGTGCACCGACGTGCGCTCGCCCCGGGCCGCAGCCCCGGCCGACCGCTTCTCCGCGATCGCCGACAGGAGCGTCCAGGACAGGGCGTTCACGTAGTACGCGGCGAGCAGCACCGCGCACGCGATCCAGACGCGCGAGTCGTCCTGGCCCGCCGCGATGCCGAGCGGGATCGCGGCGTACCCGACGGTGTCGGACATCAGGTCGAGGTAGCCGCCGAGGTCGCCCGACCGGCCGAGCCGGCGTGCCACCGCGCCGTCGAAGCCGTCGACGAGCCGGCCCAGCAGCCAGGCGGCGAGCGACCACCACACCCGACCCCCGGCCGCGAGCAGCGCCGCCGCGAGGCTCGCCGCCAGCGACAGGGCGGTCAACCGGCCCGGCGTGGCCGCCGACGGGAGCCGCCGCACGAACGGTTCCAGCGCACGGTCCTTCACCACCCGGAGCCGGTCGTCGATCACGGTGTCACCATGCCACGCCGTCCGGGCCGGCCCTCAGTGGCGGTGGGAGGCGAACCCGTCGATGCCGTGCTCGGCGCGGATCGCCGCCGTCGCCTCCCACTGCGCGGGGTACAGGCGGGCACCGGTGCCGTCGGCGAGGCGGGTCATCATCTCGAAGTTGGCCACCACGGCGGCCGTGTCGACGAGCCACTCGTCGCCGTACGCCTCGGCCAACTCGGCCCGTGCCCGATCCGCACGGTCGGGGTCGTCGCCCACCACGGCAGCGACGAACGACTCGAGCAGGTGGTGCCGGGCCGCGGTCTCGTCGTCGGACGGCCGGTCGTCGGCGGGGATGGCGTCGACGCTCTCACGGAGCATCACCACGTGGCAGGTCGTTCAATAGAAGCACTCGCGGGCGGCCGACAGCCTCGCCGCGACCAGCTCCATGTCGGGCCGCGAGAGCGTGCCCCGGTTCCACGCCTGGTCGTCCATCTCGAACATCGGGATGTACTGCGCGGCCGCCAGCCGTTCGAGGTTCGCGAACTCCTCGGGCACGGCGCTGAGCCCCTGCACCACGGCCGCCGCGCGATCCGCCGGTGCGGCGACGACCACCCAGTTCAGGGTCGCCGGTTCCACGGGCGGGTGCACGCCGTGCGGTGGTCCGTCGACGGGCGCCGGCAGCGGCGGACGCGGCGCGCCGAGCGCACGGAAGAACCCGTCGACCGCCGCGACCGCCACCACCACGCCGACGATCTCGACGTAGGCGACCGGGTCGACACCGGCGTCGAGCACCCCGCGGTACCAGTCCTCGGTGAGCGTGGACGCATGACGCGCGATCCGATACACCGCATCGGCGACGACGGCCGGGATCACGCCGTCGCCCGGCAGCGGGCGACCGGCCGACGACGGCGTCACCCAGGGCGGCAGCGGATCGGGATCGTCGAGTGCCGCCAGCGCGACCTGGGAGATGGCCGCCCGTTCCACGCCGCTCCAGCACGAACCCGGCGAGGTGACGTGCACCCAGGCGGCCGCCTGCGCGACGACCAGGTCGGGGCGGATCTCCGACCGGTGCGGCGTCGTCCTCCCTGTCATCACGGTACGACCGTACCGGGCAGGCACCCGCCGGTCGACACCCGAGCGCTCCCGGACCGGGCACCGGTGTCACGGGCCGTTCTGCCCTGGTGCAGGCAGCACGAAGGGCGGAGCATGACGTCGTGGAGCAGACCGACCGAATCCAGGTGTTCCTGATCGACGACCATGCCGTCGTCCGCGAGGGCGTTCGATCGATTCTCGAGGCGAGCGGTGACGTCGAGGTCGTCGGCGAGGCCGGCACCTGCGAGGACGCGATCCGACGCCTTCGCGCCGTGCACCCGCGCGTGGCGGTCATCGACGTGCAACTCCCCGACGGCAGCGGCACCGAGCTGTGCCGCGACATCCGCTCCGAGCACCCCGACGTCGCCTGCCTGATGCTGACCTCGTTCGCGAAGGACGACGCGCTGTTCGAGTCGATCATGGCCGGAGCGTCCGGGTTCGTCCTGAAGCAGATCCGGCTCGACGAGCTCGTCGTCGCCGTGCGTCGGGTCGCGGCCGGCGAATCGCTGATCGATCCGACGCTCGTCGGGAAGCTCCTCGAGCGGATCCGCCATCCGGCGACCGACGTCGACCCGCGCCTGGCGTCGCTGACGCCGCTGGAGCGGTCGATCCTCAAGCTCCTGGTGGAGGGCCTCACGAACCGGGAGATCGCGCCGCACGTGCACATGTCCGAGAAGACCGTGAAGAACTACGTCTCGTCGATACTGCACAAGCTGGGCCTGTCGCGTCGGACCGAGGCGGCCGTCTTCGCGCTGAGAACCGGCTTCGATGTCGGCTGAGCTCGTTCGCGAGGGGCAGGGGCCAGGGCGGGAGCGGGCTGATGCATCCCGCTCCCACCCCGACCCGGTCAGCGCCGGCTCGCTGCCACGTCACCGGTGCCGTCCCGCCGATCGCCCGGTTGGTGCTCTTCAGACCAGGAGCACCGAACACCGTCCGCCGCACTCGTCCGCCAGTTCCGGGCCCGTCGGGACTGCGACGGCGTCCCACGACACCGCGACGAGCTCGGACGTCGCCGCGAGGCGTCGGACGACCGGGGAGAGTCGACCGACCTCGAGGCTCACCCGGGCAGCAACCGTCGGCGTCTCCGAGCGCCAGGCGGCGAGCGACGACGCCATCAACCGGCACACCCGTTCGCGCTCGGCGGCCGGTTCGAACAGCGCCTCACCGTCGTACGTCCAGACCACGGCGAGGTTCACACTGGCGCCGAGCCGAGCCGCGAGCGGGCCGACCCGGGTTCGAACACGCCCGTCAGCGGGAACCCCTGTCTGGACCACCGCGATCTCGGACATCGCTCCCGTTCGCCACCCTTCCCCATCGATCTCACCCATCGGCCTCTCTGCGCCACCTCGACCGTCATCTCACCTGATCCGGCGGACGCCGGCCAGGATGCGGTCGGCCCTGAATCGGAGCCATCCGGACCTCCGACGCCGGACGACCGGCTCTGTCGGTGCCGGGGAGGCGCCCGCCACCATGCGAGGAGGTGCGCCGTGGAACTGTTCGATCTCTTCGATGACCCCGTCCTGATCGTCGACGCCCGTCGACGTCGGATCTGTGGCGGCAACGCCGCCGCGCGTCGCCTGATGGACGGACTCGAGCTCGACGGTGCTGCGGTCACGGACGTGTTCCCCATGCCGCAGGAGCACCGGCCGCTGATCGCCGCGATCGAGCGGGCCTCCTCGGGCGCCCTGGCCGATCCCGTCGAGCTCATGCTGCTCGACGAGGCAGGGCGGATGACCCTGGCTCGATGCTCGGTCTGTGCGCTCGCCGAGGCAGCGGGTGCAGGGTCGGTCCTGGTGCACATCTCGATCGACCGTGATGCGGATCCCGGCATCCCGATGGTGTTCGAGAGCCGGCGCCGAGCCGTCGCCGTGCTCGACGCGCTGCAGGACGGTGTCGTCGAGATCGACCTCCGCTCCGACAGCTACGTCTACGCGAACCCGTGCTTCACCGAGATGACGGGGATCCCACTCGTCGATCTGCTCGCCCTCCCGCCACCGGTCGCAGGCATCGCCGGGACGAGCATGGCCGAGGTCGGGGCACTGGTCGAACGAGTCGGCGAGGACGGGCCGGAGTCCGCTCGCGTGATGATGGACGGCTGCGACGGTCCGTTCCCGGCACTCGTGACCGCGGTCCGGGTCTCTCGACCCCACCGCCGCTGGATGGTCGTGACGTTCCACGACCTGCGGACCGAGCAGGCCGCCGAGGAGGAGCTGCTCGCCGCCCACGAGGAGCTCGCCGTGGCGAACGAGCGGGAGCGCATCGCCCGCGACCTGCACGACAACGTCATCCAGCAGCTCTTCGTCGCGGGTATCACCCTGCAGGCGTCGATCGGCTCACCCGACCAGGACACGCGCACCCTCCACGTGGTCGACGAACTCGATGCCGTGATGCGAGACATCCGGTCGACGATCTACGCACTCCGCGATCGGCGGGTGCTCCTCGAGGGCCTGGAGGTGGCGATCCGGTCGCTCGTCGACGACGTCGCGCCGGCGCTCGGTTCACCCGTGCAGCTGTGCATCGACGGCGACCTCGATCTGGTCCCCGCCGCGATGCAGGCCGATGTCCTGTCGACGTTGCGCGAACTGTTGAGCAACATCACCCGTCATGCTCGGGCCCACCACGCGTCCGCGTCGGTGTCCGTCGATCGCGAGCGTCTGGTGCTCGCTGTCGAGGACGACGGCATCGGGGTCGTCGCCGACGTCTCCCCCGCCGCGGCTCCCGACACGGGAGGGCTCGGCCTCGACAACGCCCGACGACGAGCCGCCCGGCACGGCGGGGACGTCGACATGCGCCCACGCGACGGCGGCGGCACGTCGGTGCTGCTCACCCTCCCCCTCCGCCGGCACGACGACGCGGAGCTCGCGACCGGTCACGCCCGATCGTCATCGCGGAACGGATGAACGTCCCTGCACCCGGAGCCGACCGGCTCTGGCTGCCCGAACGTCACCCCTGGTGCAATCGAGGTCATGGCACACCCCATGGACCCCACCTCCGTCGTCCACGTCGGCACCTTCCCGCCGACGCAGTGCGGCCTCGCCACGTTCGGAGCGGCGCTCGTCGACGCGATGACGGCTCATGCGCCGAACACGACGGTCGATGTGCTCGATGTGCTCGATGTCGTCGATGTGCTCGACCCCGGATCCGACGACACCCCTCGTCCGGGCCGCCACGGGTCCGTGCTCCCCTGGCGGCAGGGGGACACCTCCTCACTGTGCACCGCGCTGGACTTCGTCTCGCACCACGACGTGGTGGTGGTGGAACACGAGTTCGGGATCTACGGCGGTGCCGAGGGCGAGGACGTGCTGCGACTGGTCGAGCGCACGGCGACCCCGGTGGTCAGCGTGCTCCACACCGTGCTCGCCCGGCCGACGCCGCGCCAGCGCGAGATCGTCGAGCGGTTGGCGCGCGCCAGCGACGCGCTGGTGGTGATGACCCGAGCCGCCCACGACCGTCTGCTCAGCATCTTCGCCGTCGACCCGCGGATCGTCCACATCATCCCGCACGGCGCGCACCCGAACACCGGCGAGGTCGATCCCCCGCACGCCGAGCGGCCGACGATCCTCACCTGGGGTCTGCTCGGACCGGGCAAGGGCGTCGAGGCCGGGATCGACGCGATGGCCCACGTGCGCGACCTCATCCCCACCCCGCGGTACGTCGTCGCCGGATCCACGCACCCGAAGGTGCTCGAGCGGTCCGGGGAGTCGTACCGCCGCAGCCTGATCGAGCGAGCCGAGGCCGCCGGTGTCGCGGACCTCGTGGAGTTCGACGACAGCTACCGCGACGTCGACTCGTTGACGCGGCTCATCCGGTCCGCCGACGTCGTCCTCCTGCCCTACGAGACGACCGAGCAGGTCACCTCGGGCGTGCTGGTGGAGGCGGTCGCCTCCGGGCGCCCGGTCGTGTCCACGGACTTCCCGCACGCACGCGAGTTGCTGGTCGACGGTGCCGGCCTCGTCGTCCCGCACGGCGATCCTGCGGCGATGGCGAGCGCGTTGGAGTCGGTGCTCACACATCCCCGGCTCGCCGACGAGATGCGCCGTCGCGCGCTCGAGCTCGCGGCTCCGATGGCGTGGACCGCCGTGGGCGAGCGCTACCTGGAGGTGATCCGTTCGGTGGTCGACCTGCGCACGCCGTGGCGCCACCCGATGCGGGTCGCGTGACGTCACCGGTCGCCGGCCTCCGGCACCTGATCGCCCTGAGCACGGACCTCGGCGTGACCTCCACGCCCCTGCCAAGCGATGGCGGTGAGGCCGGTCAGATGCCCGTCGGGAAGGTGTCGGGGAGCTCGCCACGCTCCCAGTGCACGCCGGCATCGAGCGGCTCGACGGCGGTGGTGTGGTCGATGTGGATCACCACGTCGAACTGGCGCACGAGGTCGGCATCGACGTAGTGGCTCGCCCGTTCGGTCTCGGGCCGGTAGATCACGCCGATCCGCGAGCCGGGATGCCCGACGCTCACCACCGTGTCACCTCCTGCTCCGGGCGCGGCCCGTCTGGGCACCGCCGTGCCCTGCGAGGTGGTCGAGCAGGTCGGACAGGCTGGCGGTGGCGACGGCGACCGTGCTGTCCGCCGCGCCGTAGTACATCCGCAGCGTGTCGCCGTCGTCGCCGAGCAGCCAGCCGCAGGGGAACACGACGTCGGGGACGTCACCGGCCACCTCGTACGGCGCGCACGGGCCGAACACCCATTCGTCGCCGCGGGCGATCACGTGCGTGGGCTGCTCGAGCTCGAGCAGGGCGAGGCCGAGCCGGTAGAGCGACCCCGACGCGGTCAACCGAACCCCGTGGTACAGCACGAGCCAACCCTCCGACGTCTCGAGCGGTGGTGGTCCGAGGCCGACCTTGTTCGCGTCCCACCACCCGCCCGAGCGCGCCTCGATGAGCGGTGTCGGGTCACCCCAGTAGCGCAGGTCGTCGCTCCACGAGATCCAGATGTGGGCCTGGAGGTGGCCGACGGTCGACACCGGGCGGTGCAGCATCGCCCACCGGTCGCCGATGCGGCGGGGGAACAGGGCGGCGTCCTTGTTCTCGGGCACCTGCACCACCCCGAGCCGCTCGAAGGTCCGGAAGTCGTCGGTCCGGGCGAGGCACACCAGCGGACCCGACGAGGAGTAGCCCGTGTAGCAGATGTGGTAGCGACCGTCGATGACGGTGATCCGCGGGTCCTCGACCCCCCACCGCTCGACCCACGAACCGGTGTCGGGCATCAGGCTGCGGTCGCGTTCGACGGTCCAGTTGCTGTAGCCGTCCCTGCTCCGAGCGAGGGTGAGGTGCGACAGGCCCGTGCGGTCCTCCACCCGCACGAACAGCCACGTCTCGCCCTGCACCGCCACCGCTGCGGGGTTGAAGACGGCGTTCACCATGTGCGGCCAGTCCCGTGCGGTGAGCACGGGGTTCCCGGGATACCGGCGGAACAGCTCCCGTCCGTCCAGCGGATCGGTCATGTGATCAGTGAACGCCGGTGGTCGGACAGGGTGCAGTGCCGTTCGGCATCGACTCAGGTGTCGAACGGCTACGACGAACGGCCCGTCGTCGGAGTCACTCGGTGTGCTCGAACACCGTCGCCCAGATCTCGAGCACCGTGAGCCGCAGCTCCTCGACGACGCCCTGCACGACCGCGGTGGTCGGTTCGTCGAGCGCACCCTTCATCAGCAGTGCCTGGAGCGACGCCGACAGCCCGAACAACCGTTGCAGCACGCTGTCGTGCAGCCTCCGACCCATCTCCTCGCGTTCGGCGACACGGGCGAGGTGGCCGATCTCGCGTTGCGCGGCGCGTGCCTCGGTCATGTCGACGAACGCGAGGTCCCAGCCGTCGCTGCTGCCGTCCAGCGATCGACGGGCATCGATCACCACGCACACGGGATCCGACGAGTCCGCCCGTGCGACGGCCAGATCGACCTCCACGACGTGGCGGGAGGAGCCGGTGTCGAGGGCGAGGAGCGCCTGCGCGACGTCCTCCCGGTCGTCGGGCGCGATGAAGTCGATGATCTGCCGTCCGACGAGCCGGGATCGATCGACCCCGAGCAGTTGCGCTGCGGAGAGGTTCGCCCGGACGACCTCACCGCGAGCGTCGATCGACATCAGGCCCGATGGCGCGAAGTCGTACAGGGCGGCCGCACGCGTCGCGCTCGCGTCCAGCTGGTCGCGGGTGCGGAGCAGCTCGTCCAGCTGGAGGCCGAGCTCGATGCGATGGACGGCGAGGTCGTGGGCCAGACGGGCGACCGGTGACAGCCGCTCGGGGTCACGAGCCGCCTGACCGACGGCCGCCACCTGCAGGCGGAGCAGCGCCTCCGCCTGCTTCTGCAGTTCGTCGAGAGCCGCCGACCGGTCGCCCGCAGGCGCTCCGTCGGGACCGGACGTCGCGCTCATGCGTCGTCTCCGGACTCGGTGGGTCCGCCCACGGGTCGCTGGTCGAGCCCGTCGGACGCGGTGCGGAGCTCGCGCTGCTTCGCATCGGTGATGTCGGTGAAGGTCAGGACCGTCCCGTCGATGCGTCGGTCCTGTGTGCGGTACGGCATCACACGGACCGAGAACCACCGGCCCGCCTCGTCGGTGACCTCGCGTTGCACCGGCGTGAAGTCGCGGAGCACCGACGAGACGTCCGCCGACAGCTCGGGATACACGAGTCGCGTGGTGAGGTCCGTGATGGCACGACCGATGTCGGACGGGATGAGATTGAACATCTCCGTGACCTTCGGGGTGAATCGCCGCACCCCGAGTCCGCTGTCGAGGAACAGCGTCGCGATGTCGGTGCTGTCCAGGAGGTTCCGCATGTCGTCGCTCTGCTGGACGAGCTCGTCGACACGGGCCTGCAGCTCGAGGTTGATCGTCCGTAGCTCCTCGTTCATCGACTGCATCTCCTCCTTCGAGCGCATGAGCTCCTCGTTCGCCGCCTGGAGTTCCTCGTTCGCCGATTGGAGCTCCTCGTTCGCGGATTGGAGCTCCTCGTTCATCGAGCTCATCTCCTGCTTGGCGATCTGCACCTCCTCGCTCGCCGCCCGCAGCTCCGCCTGCGCGGCGGCGAGTTCGTCCGCGAGCGCGCTCGCACCGGCCGTGGGTGGCCCCCCGTCGCGATCTGCGCCCTCGCCGTCCACCGTCCCCCCGCTGTCGTCGATCGCTCCGATCTCGCTGAAGACCACGAGCACCATCGATGATGCCTCAGGCGGCTCCGTCACCGGCGTCGCGGTGATCTCGACCACGGTCGGGGGATCCGCGTCGGTGTTCACCGCTCGCAACGAGCACGACGACCGCTGACGTCGGGCGGTCCGGAACGCCTGCGCCACGGCCGCTCTCAGGCTCTCACGGGTCATCGCGATCAGGTCGAGCGACGCCTTCCCGACCGGCGGTTCCAGGTACCTCCCGGTGCGGCCGTTCACGAACACCACGTCCCCGGTCGCCGTTGCGAGCACGGCGGACGGTGCGAACGTCCGCCGGAGCAGTTCCTCGACCACGGCCTGCAACGTGGAGGGATCGGTTCCCCGGACGACCGGCCGGGGGGCGACCGACGCCCGGTTGACGGCCGGGAACGGGAGCTCGAAGGCGCGGGGCGAGGTGGGGACGTGCCGGCGGCGCATGATCCGTGCGCGGCCGACGACGGGCTCGAACAGGTCGGGCGCGGCCGAGCACGACTCGGCGGTGCCGAGCACCAACACACCGCCCGGCTGCAGCGCGTGGTGGAACAGCGGCAGGATGCGCCGCTGCAACTCCGGTTCGAAGTAGATCAGCAGGTTCCGGCAGGTGATGAGGTCGATCCGGGTGAACGGGGGGTCGGTCGTGAGGTCCTGCTGCGCGAACACGACCAGCTCGCGGATGTCCGGCGCGATCCGGTACCCACCGTCCGACTCGACGAAGAACCTGGCGAGACGCTCGGGCGACACGTCGGCCTCGATGGCGCGCGGGTAGCGACCGCTCCGTGCGTGCTCGATGGCGACGGGATCGACGTCGGTGGCGAAGATCCGGAGTCGCACCCTCGGGCGGGGCGAGATCCGGTCCATCGCCTCCCGGAACGTCATCGCGACGGTGTACGCCTCCTCGCCCGTCGAGCACGCAGGCGTCCAGACCCTGACGACACCTCCGGCCTGCACGGCCTCGGCGAGCAGCCCCGGCAGCACGTCGTCGCGGAGCGCCGTCCAGACCTCCGGGTCGCGGAAGAAGCTGGTCACGCCGATGAGCAGGTCGTCGGCGAGCACGTCGAGCTCCTCGGGCATGCGCGTGACCAGGCGCAGGTAGTCGGCGATGCTCGCGAGCTGGTGCGACAGCATCCGCCGATCGATCCGCCGGGCGATCGAGGATCGTTTGTGCAGCGACAGGTCGCGGCCGGTCCGCGACTCGAGCAACTCGACGATCCTCATGACGTCGTCGACCGTCGTGCTGGGCCCGACGTCCGATCCCGACCCGACCATCGGCCCGGTGCCCGCGTCGGCACCACGCGACGCGTCGTCGATCTGCCCGGCCACGAGCACGCCGGCGAGCTCGTCGATCGGCGCGACGAGGTCGACCACACCGGCCTCGATCGCCGATCGGGGCATCGCGTCGAACATGGCCGTCTCCGGTACCTGAGCGAGCGTGAGGCCACCGACGGCGCGGATCGCCCGGAGACCGTCGGTGCCGTCGGAACCCGTCCCCGAGAGCACGACCCCGATCGATCGGGCTCGATGGGCCTGCGCCAGCGAGCGGAAGAAGTGGTCGATCGGCAGACGGCGACCTCGGGGTTCACCCGGTGGTGACAGGCGCAGCTCGTCGCCCTCGACGTCGAGGTCGCGGTCGGGTGGGATGACGAGCACCTGCCCGGGCTCGAGACGTGCGCGGTCGGCCACTGCGTGCACCGGCAGTTCGGTGTGCCGGGCGAGCACCCCGGCGAGACCCCCCTCGTGCGTCGGGTCGAGGTGCATCACCACGACGACGGTGAGGTGACGCGGGCTGCCCAGGTGATCGAGCAGGCTGCTCACCGCCTCGACCCCTCCGGCCGACGCTCCGACCCCGACGACGACCGTCGGGAGTCCTCCGCCGGACGTTTCCGCCGGGCCCTGGACGGACGCGGACTCGTGACGTGCGTGCGGGTCATGGTCGATGGGTCGACACTACAACCCGTCGTCGTGACATCCCAGATCCGATCAGCCCGACGCGCGAGGGCGTTCGGCCCTCGCGTCGACCCGCCGGACGGTCCGAAGATGGGACCATGGCACGTCGATTCGCCGATCGCGCCGAGGCCGGGAGATGCCTCGGCGCTCTGCTCGTCCGGCTCCGCGACGAGGGGTCGCTCCGCGCGGGTGACGATCCGGTCGTGGTGGGTCTGCCGCGAGGTGGGGTTCCGGTCGCACACGAGGTGGCGCGTGCCCTCGGCGCGCCGCTCGACGTCATCGTGGTCCGCAAGATCGGTGTCCCGCACCAGCCGGAACTCGCGATGGGGGCGATCGGTGAGGACGGCGTGCGCGTCGTCGACGACGACATCGTGCGGCGGGCGGGGGTGTCGGCGTGGGAGTTCTCGCGCGTCGAGGCGCGTGAGGCGGTCGAACTGGCTCGCCGGGCCGAGCGGTTCCGTCGCCGTCACCGGCGGGTGCCGCTCGCCGGTCGCGACGTGATCGTCGTCGACGATGGGCTGGCCACCGGCTCGACGATGGCGGCGGCGTGCGCCGTCGCCCGCGCCGACGGTGCTCGGCGCATCGTGGTGGCGGTTCCCGTCGCACCGGCCGGATGGGCGGAGCGGATGGGTGCGGTGGCCGACCAGTACGTGTGCGTGTCCACCCCTGAGCTGTTCGTCGGTGTCGGCGGGTCGTACCGCGACTTCGCGCAGGTGCCCGACGAGGCGGTCCTGGCGATCCTCGACACCGAGCCGTCGGTGTCGAGGCCGGTCTCGGGCGCCGTCGACGTCCCCGACCGCGTCGAGCGGGAGGTCGTGCTCGACCTCGGCGACGCACAGGTCGGTGGGCACCTCACGATCCCGGCGGATGCCCGCGGCCTGGTGCTGTTCGCGCACGGCAGCGGGAGCAGCCGCCACAGTCCCCGCAACCGGTTCGTGGCCGAGGTGCTCGAACAGGCGGGCCACGCGACGCTGCTCTTCGACCTCCTGACCACCGACGAGGAACCCGACCGGTCGAAGGTGTTCGACGTCGGGCTGCTCGCGCGACGGCTGGGCGGGGCGACCACGTGGGCGATGTCGCAGCCGCACCTCGGCGAGCTGCCGGTCGGGTACTTCGGCGCGAGCACGGGAGCGGCGGCGGCGCTCCGGGCAGCGGCGGAGCCGGACTGCCCGGTGCGAGCCGTCGTGTCCCGCGGCGGGCGGCCCGATCTGGCGGGACACGCGCTTCGTGCGGTGCGGGCACCGACGCTGTTGATCGTGGGAGGTCGGGACACGGTGGTCGTGGGCCTCAACGAGCAGGCGCGGTCGCGGATGCGAGCACCCTGCCGTCTGGAGATCGTGCCCGGCGCCGGGCACCTGTTCGAGGAGCCCGGCACGCTCGCCACGGCCGCGCACCTGGCCGCCGGCTGGTTCGACGCGAACCTGCCGCTCACTTGACATTTATAGGATTACGATGCATCGTATGCCGATGCATCATCCTCCGACCTTGGCCCCACCGCTCGCGGTGTCGCAGTGGTTCAACTGCTCCTCCCCCATCGGCCTCGACGACCTCCGCGGTCAGGTCGTCGTGATCGAGGCGTTCCAGATGCTGTGCCCCGGATGCGTGAGCCACGGGCTCCCGCAGGCACAGCGGGTGGCGCGTACCTTCGGCCCCGACGTCACCGTCCTCGGCCTGCACACCGTGTTCGAGCACCACGACGCGATGCGCCCCGTGTCGCTCGAAGCGTTCCTGCACGAGTACCGGATCCACTTCCCCGTCGGCGTCGACGCCCACGACGGGGCTGCCCCGATGCCGGTCACCATGCGGCGCTACCACCTCCGCGGCACACCGAGCCTCGTCGTGATCGACCGATCGGGACGGATCCGCGTGAACGCGTTCGGCCAGGTCGACGACCTCGTCGTCGGCGCCACGATCGCCCGCCTGATCGACGAGGTCCCACTCGACGAGACCCGCACCGAACCCGACCACACCGACCACACCGACCACACCGACCACACCGACCACACCGACCACTGCGACCCCGGCCACGGGTGCCGCATCACCACCGAGGAGATCTCCGCATGACCACGACCATCGCCGGGTACGCCTTCGACGACGACCTGCCCACCTCGCCGGTGAGCACGGCCGATCTCGACCTGCTGCTGTCGACCCTGCTCTGGAGCGACGACGACGCCGCAGCGCTCGCACGAGCCGGAGCGGTGCTCGCGCCGCAGGTGGAGGCGATCCTCGACCTCTGGTACGGCTACGTCGGCTCGCACTCGCACCTCGTCGCCTCGTTCCACGGTCCCGACGGCCAGCCGTCGGCCCACTACCTGTCCGCCGTGCGGGCGAGGTTCGGCCAGTGGATCACCGACCTCTGCGCCCGACCGTGGGACCAGCGCTGGCTCGACCACCAGCACGAAATCGCCCGGCGTCACACCGACACGAAGGGTCGGACCGACGGCGTCGACTCACCGCAGAGGTTCGTGCCGCTGCGGTACCTCGTCGCGTTCGTGTGGCCGATCACGGCGACCATCCGTCCGTTCCTGGCGGCGGGCGGCGACGACGCCGACACGGTGGACGCGATGCACACGGCCTGGTTCAAGGCCGTCACGCTCACCGTCGCGCTCTGGTCGCAGCCCTACGACCCGGACCGGTGGTGACCCGGACGGGTCGCCACCGGCCACAATGCGCTCATGACCGCGGACGCCGACCTCGAGCGACGGGTGCTCGCCGCCGTCGAGCGTCTCGGTCGAGCGCTGCGAGCGGCACGCCAGGACGCAGCGACACGGCATCAGGTGTCGCAGCTCGGGCTCGGTGTGCTGGAGACGCTGTCCGACGGCGTGGCGCGGCGCATCGGTGATCTCGCAGCGGAGCTCGACGTCTCGCAGCCGACGCTCAGCGAGGCGGTCAACGCCCTCCAGCGGCGGGGCCTGATCGCCCGCACCCGCGATCCGCTCGACATGCGCAGCTCGCGCGTGTCGCTCACGGAGGACGGCCGCGGCGTCGCAGCGGCCGTCGCCGCCGAGCTCGAACCGGTGCTGGCGGCGAAGGACAGCTCCGACGCCGAGCTCGCCACCACCCTGAAGGTGCTGTTGCGAGAGATCGCACGGCTGCAGACCGCCGGGGTGATCACGGTGAACCGGAGCTGCCTCACGTGCCACCACCACCAGCCGGCGGCCGGCCGTGCACCGGCACGGTGCCTGCTGCTCGGGGTCCCGCTGCGCGACCACGACCTGCGGGTCGACTGCCCGGAGCACGTCGAACGAACCCCGGTCACCGTCGCACGCTGACGGGTGGTCAGCGTTCGCGGGTGCCGTGGAGCAGGATCGGCTGCCCGTGCGGCGTGTGCGCGGCAGCGTCGAGCCAGGCGGCGCGGGTGGTGTCGAGCTCGTCGGCGGTGGCCACGCGGTGCCGCACGACGAGCGCCTCCACCGCCGCGAGCCAGTGCTCGTAGTAGCCCGTCGAAGGGCCGGTGGCGAGGCGGGCGCCCAGCTCCTCGGCCAGCTCGGGCCAGGCGAACACGCCCCGCTGGTGCAGGTGCACGGCCAGCGCGAACGCGGTGGCCTCCCACGGTTCGGCGAACGGCGGACGTTCGGCGAGATCGAGCGGCAGCTCCGACGGGGTCACGACGACGGCTCCAGGTACGGCTCGAACGCGTCGACGCTCACCGTGGAGCGGGGGTCCGCCGACGCGCCCCACAGCTCGTTGGCCTCGAACACGACCGTGTAGCACCACTGCGGATCCGGGCCGTGCCCGTGGGCGTTCGCGTCGGGGAACACGAAGACGCCACGCACGGACTCGACGGTGCCGGCGTGGCCGCGCACGTAGCGCGGCAGCCGGGTGTGCCCTGCGACGTGGACGTTCACCGCCCGCACCCGATCGCCGACGGCGAACCGGGCCGGGTGCGGTGCCGGCCGCTCGTAGGTCGACCTGGCGGTCAGCGAGCCGGCCGCGTCAGCGCCCGGCAGCGGCGGCCGGCGCGTGGGGGCGGGATCCCGCAGCGAACGGCCGGCGCGGAGCTCGTCGTCGCCGACGAGTCCCTCCTCGCGCAGCAGTTGCTCGAGTCCGCTGGTCCAGATCTCGTAGTACGACGAGCCGAGGTACACGGCCGGCGGCAGCGACTCTCGGGTGTGGCGGCTGCGGTCGATGTTCCAGTGTCCGAGAGCACCGACGGCGAGCGTGAGCGCGAGCGCCCTCCCCTCCCACGGGGCGTGGAAGACCGGCTCGTCGCGCTCGCGCTCGGGGGCCACGGGCCCGAAGCCGTGCATCCCGCCCAGGTCGTGCGGGCCGTTCACGATCCGGCCTCCGCCGGGCCGGACACCTGGGGTGCGAGCACCTCGGTGCCGATCATCGAATTGCGCGTCACGATTGCGGCGAGCTGCTCCTCGCTCCAGCCGTCGGTGCCGGCCGGACGCTGCGGAACGACGAGGTAGCGCAGCTCCGCGGTGGAGTCCCACACCCGCACGGTGACGTGGTCGGGCAGCACCGTGCCGAACTCGGCCAAGACGCCGCGCGGGTCGATCACGACACGTGACCGGTAGGCCGGCGACTTGTACCAGACGGGCGGGAGGCCGAGCACCGGCCACGGGTAGCACGAGCACAGCGTGCACACCACGACGTGGTGGGTGTCGTCGGTGGGCTCGACGGCCACCATGTGCTCGCCCTGCCGGCCGCCGTACCCGAGCTCGGCGATCGCGGCGGTCGCGTCCGCGAGCAGCCGCTCGCGATACGCCGGGTCGGTCCAGGCCCGAGCGACCACGCGGGCGCCGTTGCGGGGTCCGACGTCGTGCTGGTACGTGTCGATGATCGCGTCGAGCGCCACCGGGTCGACGTAGCCCTTGTCGATCAGCACCGACTCGAGCGCCCGCACCCGTGCGGCGATGTCCGTCAGGTCCGAGTGGTCGTGGTCGTGGTCGTGGTCGTGGTCGTGATCGTGATCGTGATCGTG
>CAEZSR010000007.1_pt1 | contig 47415 bp, 41 predicted proteins | sample 7264011 | NCBI WGS metagenome assembly CAEZSR01 (sample SAMEA6813783, study PRJEB35770) | freshwater metagenome | biome: Freshwater; feature: Freshwater reservoir; material: water | place: Czech Republic | collected 2016-08-15 | depth 0.5m m | reverse complement strand
GGGCCGCCCGCTGCGGGGTCGGCACCGTCGGACACGCCGCCCGCACGATCGCCCCCGGCGGCGTCCGCACCGTCGCGGTCGTCGCCATCGCCATCATCGTCGCCATCGTCGCCATCGTCGCCATCGTCGCCATCGTCGTCGTCGGCGAGGTCGTCACCGGCCGTCGCGCCGGGGCGCTTGCGGCCCTTGCCGCCGCGAGAGCCACGGCGACGCTTCTTGGCCGCGGTCCGGGGGCCGCCGTCACCGCCGGTCACGGTGTCGGCACCGTCCGGTCCGCCATCGACGGCAGGGTGATCGCCGGCAGGGTGATCGCCGGCAGGGTGATCGCCGGCAGGGTGATCGCCGACGGGGCGCGGCGTGGTCGGCGCCTGGTGCTCGTCGCCCGCGGCGTCGAGTGTGGTCTCGTCCATGGAGGAAGTCCCTTCTGGGCGTGCGTCGGGCTCCGGGGGATGGAGCACACGACCACGCGTCGCGCAGTCCGGGCGCTGGAGACGCTGCCTGAACTGCGACTGAGCAGTGCGTGCTGGCGTGGTGACCGGGGGTCAACACCTGGCGAACAGTGTACCTCCAGCGACCGTTCCGACCCGGCATGCTGCCGCACGCCACCACACAGGGTGGCCAGGGTTCCACGTTCGGCGCCGTGAACCGTCAGCGGTACCGACGCATGTGCACGTTCTGCACCAACCCGAGCAGGGTGAAGAACGTGACCAGGCTCGACCCGCCGTAGGAGATGAACGGCATCGGCAACCCGGTCACCGGCATGATGCCGAGCGTCATCGCCACGTTCTGGAACACCTGCCAGAGGATCATCGTGAACACCCCGGCGCACAGGTAGGTGCCGAGCATGTCCTTCGAGAGGTGCGCGATCCGCCAGATCCGCAGGAGCATGATCGTGAACAGGCCCAGCACCACCGCGCAGCCGAGCAACCCGAACTGCTCACCGATCGCGGAGAACGGGAAGTCGGCCCACTGCACCGGAATGTCGTTCTTCGCGTTCGTGAGCGGCCCCTCCAGCCACCCCTTCCCGGTGAGCCCGCCGGTGGCGATCGCCCGGACGGCGTTGCGGGGCTGGTAGATGAAGTCGCGGAGGGTGTCGTCGGAGGAGTCCTGGTTGAAGAAGGCCTCGATGCGCCGCAATTGGTACCGGTTCACGATGCCCGAGATCACGGCCGCGATCACGGTGGCCACCGACATCAGGGTGATCAGCGCGATGTACTTCGGCTTGGCCCCGGCCACGAGCAGCACGCCCATCGCCATCGCCACCATCACCGACGCCGAGCCGAGGTCGGGCTGGATGATGATCAGCGCCGACGGCACACCCACCATGATCAGGCCACCCAGGAAGCGCGGGTAGCTCACCTCGTCGCTGCGTTCCTCCGCCAGGTAGGCGGCGAGCGCGAGCAGCACCGTGGCCTTGGCGAACTCGGCGGGCTGGAGCTTGAGCGGGCCGAGGTCGAAGCTCAGTCGCGCACCGCCGCTCACCGTGCCGGCGATGTTCACCAGCACCAGCATCATGATGGTGACGCCGTAGAAGAACCGAGCCCGCTCGCGGAGCGTCTCGTAGTCGATCGCCATGACCACGACCATCGCGATGACGGCTCCGATCAGGAACACGACCTGCCGGGTGACGTAGAGGAACGGGTCGTCCTGCTTGGTGCGCGACGCCGAGTACACGACGAAACACCCGATGGTGGCGAGCGCCGCCAACGTGGTCATCAGCACCCAGTCGATGTTGCGACTGGGATCGCTCGGGCTCGAGCGGATGTTGCCGAGACCCGAGTCGGGCTTGCGCTGCAGGAACGTGAGCGTCATCGCCGGGTCACCAGGTCGTCGGCGGTACCGGCGCCGTCATTCGCTGACCGTCCCGTCGTAGCCACCGAGGCACGTGCGGTCGGGGATCTCCTTCGGGGCGGCCGTGTACGGCGAGTTGATGTCGAGCGGGTCCGACGGCAGGACCGGGTCCCTCTCGATGTCCTCGGCGAGCACGCCGAACAGGCACTTCACCACGGGTGCCGCGGCCTTCGAGCCGAAGCCGCTCTTCTCGAGGTACGCCGCGATCGTGTACGGCCGGCTGTCGTCGAGGCTGAAGGCGGCGAACGCCGAGGAGTCGTTCCACGGGTACTGGCCGGCGCCCTGGGCCGTGCCGGTCTTGCCGGCGATGGGGAGCTTGTCGTGGGCGTAATCCTTGAAGAGCCGCTCGCCGGTGGTGGCGCGGTAGCGGCCCTCCGGGTACTCCACGCCACACCGCTCGCCCTCACGGAACGACGGGCACACCACACGCGAGAGGCCGCGGATGATCGGGTCGCGTACCTCGGGCGGCATCTCGAGCTCGTTGAGGATCACGGGACGCTCGAAGCTCTGCACCACCTCGGCCGAGTCGAGGTCGGCGCGTGCCGGCACCCCGACCTCGTTGGGGGTGAACGGCGACAGGATCGCCTTCACCACGTGCGGGCGCATCACGAACCCACGGTTCGCGATCGCTGCGTACGCATTCGCCAACTGCAGCGGCGTGGCGGCGAAGAGACCCTGCCCGATCGACACCTGCACGAGGTCGCCCGTCACGAGTCTCGGCGCCTCGCCCTTGGCGAGCACGCCCCGCTCGACCAGCTGGCGCTTCACCTCGTCGTCGGGGATGCGGCCGTCCCACTCGAAGGGCAGGTCGATGCCGCTGTCGGCTCCGAAACCGAACTCCATGAGGTCGGCCTTCAGCTCGTCGCGTCGCCCGAGGAGCGTGAAGAAGGTCTCGCCCAGTCGGTAGAAGAACGTGTCCGAGCTCACGGCGAGCGAGTCCTCGACGTCGACCGGGCCGTACTGACTGGGCAGCCCGGACGGGTCGTTCGCGTTCTTGAACTCGCAGCGCACACCTTCGGCGCAGATCTCGTCGGGTACCGACACGAGCTTGTACGTGCCCTGGTCCAACCAGATGTCGTCGGCCTCGATCAGCCCGCTGTGCATCGCCGACCACGACATGAACGGCTTGATCGTCGACCCGATGTTGTAGCGACCCTGCACCGCGCGGTTCACGAGGATCGACCGGTCGGGGTCGTCGGTCTGGGGGAAGAGCTGCGACAACTTCTCCTTGCTGACGCCCGCGTTGAACCAGCGGTTGTCGAACGTCGGGTAGCTCGCCATCGCGATGACCTGGCCGTTGGAGTGGTCGAGCACGACCACCGAGCCGGCCGGTGCCTTGTACTGGATCCACTCCTGGTTGCCGAACTCCTTCGAGCTCGAGTACACGCGGGTGACGCCGTCGTTGATCTTCCGGTCGAGCGGGTTGTTCGCGGCCAGGTCGGCGCACTGGCACTCCTCGCGGTCGGTGGGCAGGTCGCGGCGCTGCTTCAGCATCGTCTCCAGCGCCTGCTCGGCGTACTGCTGCACGTCGAGGTCGATCGCGAGCTGGATGTCGAAGCCGCCGACGGGCAGCACCTCCTCGAGCAGCCGCACGGTGTTGCCCGCCGCGTCGATCTCCCACTTCTGGTAGCCCCAGGTGCCGTGGAGCTCGGCCTCCATGCTCTGCTCGATGCCGAACGCCCCCACGCGTTCGTTGAGGTTGTAGCCCTTGGCGAGGTACTCGTCCTTGGTCTCGCGGGTGATCGCGCTCATGTAGCCGATGACGTGGCTGGCGAGCGGCGCGTACGGGTACACCCGCCGCCACTGCTCGGTGACGTCGACGCCGGGGAAGTCCTCGGACCGCTCGAGCAGGTACTGGACGGTGTCCTCGCTGACGTCCTCGACGAGCGGCATCGGCAGCAGCGGGTCGTAGATCTCCACGCCCTCGTCGTAGCGCCGCTCGAGCTCCTCGACCGGCTTGCCCACCCAGCCGCTCAACCGCTCGAACAACTCCTGGCGCTGCGTCGGCTTGTTCCGGATGACGCTCCAGTCGACGGTGACGGTGAGCACCCGCTCGTTGTCGGCGAGGATCCGACCGTCCGCGTCGAAGATCCGACCGCGCTCGGGCGGGAGCGTGACGGTGCGCACCTTCGCCTGGTCGACCGATTCCTGGAACGCCTCGGCCTGGACGCCCTGGAGGAACCACAGGCGGGTGCCGAGGGCACCGACGAGGACGACCGCCACGAGCGCCAACACGCCCAGGCGACTGCTCCGACGATCGATGGCCATGGTCAGTCATTCTGGCGGATCGACCGCCCCGAGCGGGCGCGCGCCCTGCGTGCTACTCGTGCATCGCCTTCCACTTCGGCCGCTTGACACACATGCACCATCGGCCGAGCGGGACCACGAGCGGGCTGATCACGAGGGCGAAGACGGTGACGACGGGCACGATCGTGAACAGCTGCGACGTGAACCAGCCGTCCTGCCCGATGAGCGCGCGGGCCGCGGGCGCCGCCGTCTCCCCCACCGCTGCGCCGATGCCCACGAACAGCGATGCGAGCCACCACGGCGGCGTGGGGGTGAACGTGAGCACGTAGCCGGCCACGAACCCCGCCAGCGCGTACACGAGTGCCGTCAGGCCGAGCGGGCTCCCGGTCGCCAGGTCGTACATCAGCCCCAGCGTGAACCCGGCGATCGCCCCGCGTTCGGGACCGGCCCCGGCACCCGCCCCGGCGGCGAGGGCGAGCACGATCTGCAGCACGACGTCCATCACCTTCAGCTCGGTGAGGAAGGTGCGCTGCATCGCGAGCACGCACAACCCGACGGGGAAGAGCCGGACGAGCGGGCCGGTCAGGAACGCCCGCACGCCTCAGCCGCCGCTCGTGTTGGGCACGTACAGCAGCACGCGGACGAAGTTGAGCTTCGAGAGGTCGCCGGCCGACGACGCCACCTCGACGAGCTGCGCTCGGGTGCCCGACTGCTGGCGGACGGCGGTGATCTCGCCGATCGGGATGCCGGCCGGCGCGATCGACGCGGTACCACCGGCGGTCTGGACGGTGGACCCCACCTGCACGCGACCCTGCGACGAGGAGTCGTCGACGAAGCGGAGCACGAGTGGCTTGCCAGCGCCCTGGCCGCTGAGCGTGCCGGTCTCGCGGATGATCTCGACCGGCGCCACGGTGGTGGTGGTGAACAGCGGCGGTGCGGTGGTGCTGGTCGTGGTGACGGCGTCGTCGAGCGGGTCGAGCGGCCCCTGCACCGGATCCACCGTGGCCGTCGGGGCCGCCGGATCGGGTGCGATCGTGGTGGTGGTGACGGTGGTGGTCGTCCCCGCGGTCGGGTCGGTGGTGGCCGGATCGACCGGCGCGAGCGGGATGCCAGAGGTCGGTGCCTGCACGACCGGCGCCGGGACCGCCTCGGTGAGCACCTTCGCACCGATGGAGAAGCCCGGGTCGACGATGAGCAGCACCACCGAGGAGTTCGGGAAGACCTGCGTGATCTTGCCCACCAGGCCACCGCCGTTGACGACCGGCATGCCGACGGCGATGCCGTCGACGCTGCCCTTGTCGATCTCGACGGTGTACTGGAAGTTGCCGGGCGACGCGCCCTGCACCTGCGCGGTGGCCGACGGGTAGCTGCTCGACCCGAGCAGCCGGTTCAGCGTGAGCAGCTCCTGGTACTCCAGGATCGCGGCACGCGCCACGATCTCGGCGCCACGCTGCGAGTCGACCTGCTCCTGGAGCCGCTCGTTCTCGCGCACCAGCTCGTCGTACTGGGTGACACCGCGCCAGGCGTTGATCACGGGACGCGAGATGGTGCGGGCGGCGGCGTCGAAGGGTTCGAGGACGAGCGAGAAGACGCTGCGGGCGCGATCGATGACGGCGCTGCCCCGGAGGTCGAGCGTGACGAGCAGGATCGAGGTCAGCACCAGCACGGCGATGACCCGCCGGCGCCCCATCGAGTAGATGGCCATCGGCGACGCGGTTCTACTCGTCGCCGCCCAGCGACATCAGCCCCCGCATCGCATCGATGTTCTCGAGCGCCCGCCCCGACCCGATCACGACGCTGAACAGCGGGTCGCGGGCGAGCTTGATCGGCATCCCGGTCTCGTGGGCGAGCCGCTGGTCGAGCCCGGCGAGCAACGCGCCACCACCGGTGATCGTGATCCCCTGCTCCATGATGTCGGCAGCCAGTTCGGGAGGCGTCTTGTCGAGCGTCGTCTTCACGGCGTCCACAATGGCAGCCACGGGCTCCGCGAGGGCTTCGCGCACCTGCTCGGTGGTGAGCGGGATCGTGCGGGGCAGGCCGCTGATCATGTCGCGACCACGGATGTCGGCGGTCAGCTCGTCGTCGAGCGGCCAGCACGATCCCATGTGCATCTTGATCTCCTCCGCGGTGCGATCGCCGATCGCGAGGGAGAACTCCTTCTTGATGTACTGCATCACCGCGTCGTCGAGCTCGTCACCCGCGACCCGCACCGACTGGGCGGTGACGATGCCGCCGAGCGAGATGACGGCGACCTCGGTGGTGCCACCGCCGATGTCGACGATCATGTTGCCGCTCGGCTCGTGCACGGGCAGGTCGGCACCGATGGCGGCGGCCATCGGCTCTTCGATGATGTGCACCGGCTTGCGCGCACCGGCGTACTCGGCGGCGTCCTGCACGGCGCGCTGCTCGACACCGGTGATGCCCGACGGCACGCAGATCACCATGCGCGGCTTGCTCCAGCGGCTGGCGTGCACCTTCTGGATGAAGAAGCGGAGCATCTTCTCGCAGACCTCGAAGTCGGCGATGACGCCGTCCTTCAGCGGTCGGATCGTCTTGATGCGGCCGGGGGTGCGGCCCATCATGCGCTTGGCCTCGATGCCCACGGCGACGGGCCGGCCGTCGGTGATGTCGATCGCCACCACGGAGGGCTCGTTGAGGACGATGCCCTGGCCGCGCGCGTAGATGAGCGTGTTCGCGGTCCCGAGGTCGATGGCGAGATCTCGGCCCAGCGCCAGCGGATTGGATCGCGCCATGGCCGGCCTCCCTTCTACGGTCGCCTGTCAGCAGCCTCGCGAACGGGAGGCGAGTCTAGCGGCGAGGCGTGCGCTCAGAGGTTCGGGAAGAAGATCCCGAGCTCGCGCTCGGCGGACGCGAGCGAGTCGCTGCCGTGCACGAGGTTCTCGGTGAAGAGCGTGCCGAAGTCGCCGCGGATGGTGCCGGGGGCCGACTTCAGCGGGTTGGTGGCGCCCATCATCCCGCGCACGACCTCCCAGGTGTCCTGCGGACCCTCGAGCGCCAGCGCCACCACCGGGCCGCGGCTCATGAACTGCACGAGGTCGGCGTAGAAGCCCTTGCCGACGTGCTCCTCGTAGTGACGGGCGAGGGTGTCGGCGTCGAGCTGGCGGAGATCCATCGCGACGATCTTCAGACCCTTGGTCTCGAACCGGGCGAGGATCTGGCCGACGAGGCCGCGCTCGACGGCGTCGGGCTTCAGGAGGACGAGGGTGCGATCAGACATGGCCCCGGAGGCTACCGGCGAACTCGCGCGGAGCGATGGGGCTCAGGGCAGCAGTCGGCGCAGCGCGGGACGCGCCTCGCCCACGACGTACAGGCTGCCGGCGACCAGGATCGCGTCGTCACCGCCGGCGAGGCGCAGCGCCTTCGCGCACGCCTCGGACGGCGTCGAGCACTCGATCACCTCGTCGCAACCGAGCTCGGCGGCGGCGCGCGCCAGGCCTCGGGAGTCGAGGCCGCGCGGCGAGGGCGCGGTGCAGGTGAGCACGACGTCGAACTCGTCGGCGCGAAGCGCCCCGAGCAGCTCGGGCGCGTCACGCGTCTTCAGGCAGCCGACCACCAGGTAGCGCATCCCTGCGGGGTCGAAGTCCTCGAAGAACACCTGCGCGGCCACGTCGGCGCCGGCGGGGTTGTGCGCGCCGTCGACGATCACCAGCGGCTGGCGCCCCATCACCTCGAACCGACCCGGCATCCGCACCTCGGCGAAGCCCTCGCGCAGGATCTCGTCCTCGAGCGGACGGGCGAAGAACGCCTCCACCGCCATGAGCGCGACCGCCGCGTTGTCGGCCTGGTGCTTGCCGTGCAGGGGCACGAACACCTCGGGGTACACGGTGGTGGGTGTGCGCAGGTCGACCAGGCGACCGCCGAGCGCGAGCTGGTTCTCGACGACGTCGAAGTGCTCGCCGCGGAGGAAGTGGGCCGAGCCGCCGGCGTCGACGAAGATCTGCGCGAGCTCGGGTTCGGTCTCGCCGATCACCACGGCGCTGCGCGGCTTCACGATGCCCGACTTCTCGCGGGCGATGTGCGCCTTCGTGGGGCCGGCGTACTCCATGTGGTCGAGCGCGATGTTGGTCAGGACCGCCACCTGCGCATCGACGACGTTCGTCGCGTCCCAGCGGCCGAGCATGCCGACCTCGATGACGGCGACGTCGACGGCCACGTCGGCGAACCATCGGAACGCTGCGGCCGTGACGAGCTCGAAGAAGGTGGGCCGCACCCCGGAGATCACCTCGATCTCGGCGAGCGCAGCGATCTGCTCGGCGAACTCGTCGTCGCCGATCGGCTCGCCGTTGCGCTGGATCCGCTCGTTCAGCCGCTCGAGGTGCGGGCTCGAGTACGTGCCGACCGTGAGCCCGTGGGCCATCAGCAATCGCGTGACCATCTGGGTGGTCGAGCCCTTGCCGTTGGTGCCGGTGATGTGGATCACCGGGTAGCCGAGCTGCGGATCACCGGACACCTCCATGAGGCGGGCGATCCGGTCGATCGTGGGCGACTCGACGCGGCCCGTGGTGTCGTAACTGGCGTGCGCGTCGAGATACGCCATCGCCTCCGTGAGGTTCATCGGATGCAGGCCTCGTGTGCTCGCAGGGTGGGGATCGGGTGGAGGTGGGTGGAGGTGGGGGGAGGTCGTCCGACAGGGGCGGACGACCGGCGACGTACGTCAGCTGGCGGCTCGACGGGGCCGGCTCGCCCGCGTGGGTTCGCGCGGCACCAGCGTCGGGTTGACCTTGGTGCGGACGGTGTCCGCGTCGATGACGACACGGCCGACGTCGGCACGGCCGGGCAGCTCGTACATGGTGTCCAGCAGCACCTCTTCGAGGATCGCCCGAAGGCCACGTGCGCCGGTGGCCCGCAGCAGCGCCTGGTCGGCGATCGCCTCGAGCGCGTCGCGGGTGAACTCCAGCTCGACGTCCTCGAACTCGAAGATCTTCTGGTACTGCTTGACCAGCGAGTTCTTCGGCTCGACGAGGATCTTGGTGAGCGCCTCCTGATCCAGGCTGCGCACGGCGCCGATCATCGGCAGACGGCCGATGAACTCGGGGATCATGCCGAACTTCAGCAGGTCCTCGGGCAGCACCTGCGCGAACAACTCGCCCGGGTCCTTGTCGGCCTTCGATCGCACGGTGCCGTGGAAGCCGACGCCCTTGTGGCCGATGCGGTGCTCGATGATCTGCTCGAGCCCGGCGAAGGCACCACCGCAGATGAACAGGATGTTCGTGGTGTCGATCTGGATGAACTCCTGGTGCGGGTGCTTGCGCCCGCCCTGGGGTGGCACCGACGCCTGGGTGCCCTCCAGGATCTTGAGCAGCGCCTGCTGCACGCCCTCACCGCTCACGTCGCGCGTGATGGAGGGGTTCTCGCTCTTGCGCGCCACCTTGTCGATCTCGTCGATGTAGATGATGCCGGTCTCGGCCTTCTTCACGTCGAAGTCGGCGGCCTGGATGAGCTTGAGGAGGATGTTCTCGACGTCCTCGCCCACGTAGCCCGCCTCGGTGAGCGCGGTGGCGTCGGCGACGGCGAACGGGACGTTCAGCAGGCGGGCGAGCGTCTGCGCGAGGTGGGTCTTGCCGCAGCCGGTGGGGCCGAGCAGGAGGATGTTGCTCTTCTGGAGCTCGACCTCGTCGCGGCGGCCCACGCCGGCGTTCTGCTGGTACTGGATGCGCCGGTAGTGGTTGTACACCGCGACCGAGAGGATCTTCTTCGCGTCCTCCTGGCCGACCACGTAGTCGTCGAGGAAGGTGCGGATCTCGATCGGGGTCGGCAGCTCGTCGAACCGGAGCTCGTTGCCCTCGGTGAGCTCCTCTTCGATGATCTCGTTGCAGAGGTCGATGCACTCGTCACAGATGTAGACGCCGGGGCCGGCGATCAGCTTCTTGACCTGCTTCTGGCTCTTGCCGCAGAAGCTGCACTTCAGCAGCTCCCCGGTGTCCCCGAACTTCGCCACGGTGACTGTCCCCTCCGTCGTCCGAACGTCGACTCGATCGCGGTCTCAGCGGTCTCAGCGGATGGGACCGGTGCGGTCGACGTTGGCACGCGACGACAACACAGCGTCGATGATGCCATATTCGATCGCCTCCTGTGCTTCCATCACGAAGTCGCGATCGGTGTCGGCGTGGATCCGCTCCATCGACTGGCCGGTGTGGTGGGCCAGGATCTCCTCGAGCAGTTCACGCATGCGGAGGATCTCCTTGGCGGCGATCTCCAGGTCGGTCACCTGGCCGTAGCCCACCTGGCCGTAGGGCTGGTGGAGCAGCACGCGGCTGTGCGGCAGGGCGAGGCGCTTGCCCTTCGTTCCGGCGGCGAGCAGCACCGCGGCGGCGGAGGCGGCCTGGCCGAGGCAGATGGTGGCGATGTCGTTCTTGATGAACTGCATCGTGTCGTAGATGGCGAAGAGCGCCGTGATGTCGCCACCGGGGCTGTTGATGTAGAGGTTGATGTCCTTGTCGGGGTTCTCCGACTCGAGGTGGATCAACTGGGCGCAGATCACGCTGGCGACGGTGTCGTCGATCGGGGTCTGCAGGAAGATGATGTTGTCCTTGAGCAGGCGGCTGTACAGGTCGTACGTGCGCTCGCCACGGCTGGTCTGCTCGACCACGTAGGGCATGGGGATGGAGTTGCGCATCTCGGTCATCGTGACTCCGTTCAGTGGTCGTGGCCGTCGTGGTCGTGATCGTGATCGTGACCGTCGTGACCGTCGTGATCGTGATCGTCGTGGTCGTCGTGGCCACCATCCGCGTCGTGCGAGTTGCCGAGGATGAGGTCACGGTCGATCGGCGCGCCGTCGGGATCGACGATCTCGACGTGGTGCAGCAGCCAGTCGAGCGCCTTGCTCTTGCGGATCTGCGCGAGCAGGTCGGTGACCGCGTCGTTGGCCTCGTAGGCCCGCTTCACCTGCTGCTTCTTCTGACGCACCTGCACCGCGATGCGCTCGTACTCGGCGTCGAGGTCGTCGTCGCCGGCCTCGAGCGACTCGGCGACGGCGACGGCCCGCAACGCGAGGTCGACCTTGACGGCCTTCTCGGACTGCACCCGCAGCGCAGCCACGAACGACTCGGCGTCCTGACCGGTGGCGGCGAGCCACTGCTCGATCGAGATGCCCTGCGCCTGGAACTGCTGCACCGTGTTCTGGATGCGGGCCTGGAGGTCGCCGTTCACCATCGCCTCGGGCGCCTCGACGTCGACGAGCTCGGCGAGCGCCGTGGTGACCCGATCGACGAAGGAGTTGCGGGCCTGGTTGAGCTTGGAGGCGCCGATGCGCTCGGCGATCGAGGCCCGGTAGGCCTCGACGGTGTCGAACTCGCCGATGTTCTCGTCGACCCACTGGTCGGTGAGCTCGGGCAGCACCATCTCCTGCACGTTCGAGACGGTGACCACGAAGTCGGCCGGCTCGCTGGTGCCGTTGGGCGTGGCGGTGAAACGGAGTTCGGCACCCTTGGTGGCGCCGAGCAGCTCGGCGTCGAACGTGGGGGCGACCCAACCCTGGCCGACCTCGTACAACCAGTCCTCGGTGGTGAGACCGATCACGGGCTCGCCGTCGCGGGTGCCCTCGAGGCTCAGCGTGACGTGGTCGCCGGACTGGACCGGACGGTCGACGTCGACGAGCGAGCCGTGGCGGCGCAGCTCGGCGCGCACGGCCTGATCGACGTCGTCGTCGCCGGCCACCGGGCTCGGCAGCTCGACGCGGATGCCGCCGTAGCCGGGCACGGTGATCTCCGGCCGCACCTCGCAGGTGGCGTCGAACACGACCGGACCGTCCTCCTCGCCGGAGGTGATCTCCACCTGCGGCGTGGCGATGAGGTCGATGTCGTGCTCGCGCACGGCGCTCGCCAGGTACACCGGGATGGCGTCGCGCAGCGCCTGCTCGCGGGCAGGGGCGAGACCGATGCGGGCCTCGAGCACCTTGCGCGGGACCTTGCCGGCACGGAAGCCGGGCAGCCGCACCTCGGTCGCGATCTTGCGGAACGCCTGGTCGATGTCGCGGTCGAACTCGGCCTCGTCGACGGTGAGGGTGAGCTTGACGAGGCGCTTACCGGGCGCGTCTTCGAGGTTTTCGAGCGTGCTCTTCACAGGTCGTGGAGCCTACCGACCCGGCGGGCCTTCCCGGCGCTTCCCGGAGCGACCCCGGCGATTGCGTGCGCGACGACCCCGATCGGGCAGACTGTGCACCTATGCCGACCTGGAAGCCGCACGCTCTGGCCAAGCCCCACGCCGATCAGCTCGCCCTGCGCGCCAACGACCGGGTGCGCACCACGGTGGAGCTGCCGGGTGTCCCGCAGGGCACCGAGGGCAAGGTGCTGCTGGCCAACGGGTTCAACTGGCTGCGATACCGGGTGCTGTTCGCGAACGGTGTGGAGGTGGGCGACCTGGACGCACGCCACCTCGAGCCCGCCGGCCGCACGGCCAAGCGGCTCGCCAAGGCCGCCGCCCGGGCGCGCTGAGCGCTCCCCGCCGGAGCACACACCGTGACCTGCCTTCACGACCACGTCGTCGACACCACCGCCGCCCCATGACCTCCACCTCCCTGCGCCACCGCTTCCCCGGCGTGTCCGACGGATGGGCGCGGTTCGACGCTCCCGCCGGCACACAGATGGTCGACGTCTCGATCGAGGCCACCTCGGCGTGGATGCAGAGCACCAGCCTCGCCTGCAGCGGCGGGTGGTTCGAGGCCTCGCAGGCCACCGGCGATCTCGTCGGCCGAGCACGCGACACGGTGGGACGGCTGTTCCACGCGGACCCCGCCGGCGTGGTGTTCGGGCCGAACATGACCACGCTCACCTTCGCCGTCAGCCGCGCGGTCAGCGCCACGCTGCGCCCCGGCGACCGGGTGATCGGCACCCGGCTCGACCACGAGGCCAACGTGTCGCCGTGGCGGTACGCGTGCCAGGCGGCGGGCGCCGATCACGTGCTCGCTCCGTTCGACCCGACCACGGGCACGCTGCCCCCCGAGCACGTGATCGAGCTGATCGACGAACGCACCCGATGGGTCACCCTGCCCGGTGCGTCCAACCTGCTCGGCACCGCACCCGACCTGCGCCCGATCATCGACGCCGCGCACGCCGTGGGTGCGCGCGTGTACGTCGACGCGGTGGCGCTGGCGCCGCACCAGCGCATCGACATCGCCGCGCTGGGGTGCGACGCACTCGTCACCTCGCCGTACAAGTGGTACGGGCCGCACAGCGGCCTCGTGTGGATCGATCCCGATCTGATGGAGGAGCTGCCGGCGTTCAAGGTGCGCCCGGCACCCGACCACGGCCCGGGTCGTTTCGAGACCGGCATGCCGAACTTCGAGGCGATCGCCGGGGTGGAGGCCGCCGCCCGGTTCCTGCTCGAGGAGGACATGGACCGCGTGGCCGCGTACGAGATGGCGGTCTTCGAGCCGCTGCTCTCGGGGCTGCAGTCGATCCGCGGGGTCACCGTCTACGGGCCACGCGGGCTCGATGGTCGCACCCCCACCGCGGCGTTCCGCATCGACGGTGTGGAGCCGGCCGACGTGGCGCGGGCGATGGCCGCCGATCGGATCGCGGTGTGGGACGGCCACAACTACGCGGTCGAGGTGGTGGAGTCGCTCGGCCTCACCGACCGGGGCGGCGTGGTGCGGGCAGGCCTCGCCCGCTACCTCGATCCCGACGACGTGCAGCGACTGCTGCGCGTGGTGGAGCGGCTCGCCGCCTGGAGCTGACCGGGCTCGGGCGCTCCGACTCCGGTGCTCAGGCGCTCAGGTCCTGCGCGAGCACGCGGTCGCCGATCGGCTGGGTCGGCCGGTTGTTCGGTCCCTCGAGGCGGCTGGCGAACGCCTCCATCTGCTCGGCACTCATCGTGATCGTCCCCTGCAGCACGGACCAACTCACACCCTCGGTGCACGGCGGCGTGGTGAGCGAGCCGTCGTAGCGATACGCAGCGGTGATCTCGGGGAGGAACGCCGCCACGTCCACCTCGCCGTAGACGACGTCCTCGACGTCCTGGCGGATGGGCAGCGAGGTGATCAGCAGGTCGAACGCCGGCCAGGCGGGACCCTCCTCCACCAGCACCGCGACCACGGCGAGCGCACCGTCGGCGGAGCGGTGCACGAGGTGCCACTCCATCGGCCAGCTGTCGCCGGCGACCGTGTGCTCGCTCGGCGAGTGGAAGTGCAGGTGGGTGAACTGGTAAGTGGTCCCGTCGAGCTCGAGCGTGCCGGCCTCGGGCACGTTCACCTGCACGGTGTGGCCGAGGTCGATGATGGTCGCGTCCGCGGGTTGGTAGCGCATCACGGCGTTCGGCAGGTCGATGCCGGTGGCGCCGGCGAGATCGACCGGGGACTGTTCGTCGCCCTCACCGCAGGCGGAGAACTCCGCTGCCAGCTCGCCCCAACGTTCGACGTCGTCGTAGGACCACTCGGGCGCCTCGGTGTCGGCGGCATCCTCCTCGGCCCCGGCGTCCTCGCCGGTGGCCTCACGGGTCTCGCCGGTGGTCGTGAGGCCGGCGGCCACCTGGAGCCGGTCGACCTCCACCTCCAGCTCGAGCACCTGCAGCCGCAGTTCGTCGAACTGCTCCTTCGTGATCGTGATCGTCTCCGCACCGCCCTGGTGACCGTCGTCCTCGGCGGGCGCCACCGTCTCGGTCCCGTCAGCTCCGCCACCGGTCCCGCCGGTCTCCCCGGCGGGCAGGCTGCTGCCGGTGGGGACCGAGCCCTCGCTCGCGTCGTCGCCGCCACCACCGCACGCAGCGATCGCCAACGCGACCGTCACGAGGGTGGCGAGGTGGACGACGGATCGGGACGCGGCGCGGCGACGGCTCACGCCACCGGATCGTCCGCCCGCCGCAGGCAGTGTCAGGCAGCCGCCGCGGGTTCGACGTCGTGACGCCTCAGTCGAGGCCGTGGTGGGCGCGGTCGTGCTCGCGGCGCGCCACGAACACCGCTGCCTCGGTGCGGCGCTCCATGCCGAGCTTGGCGAGGAGACCGCTCACGTAGTTCTTCACCGTCTTCTCGGCGAGGAACATCTTCTCGCCGATCTGACGGTTCGTGAGTCCCTGACCGATCAGTTCGAGCACCTCGCGCTCGCGGGCCGTGAGGCTCGCCAGCCGCCGGTCCTCGCTCGACGGGTTGCTGAGCCGCTTCATCACCCGACCGGTGACGGCGGGGTCGAGCAGGTGCTCACCGTTGGCCACACGTCGCACCGCGGCGAGCAACTCGGTGCCGCGCACCTGCTTGAGCACGTAGCCGGAGGCGCCGGCGATGATCGCCTCGAACAGCGCCTCGTCGTCGGAGTACGACGTGAGCATCAGGCACTTCACCTGCGGCATCCGGCTGCGGATCTCGCGGCACAGCTCGACGCCGTTGCCGTCGGGCAGACGGACGTCGAGGATCGCCACGTCGGGCTGGACGGCCAACACGCGCGCCAGGCCGGTCTCCACCGAGTCGGCCTCCCCCACCACCTCCAGGTCGCCGGACGCGTCGATCAGCGCGCGGACCCCCTGGCGGACCACCTCGTGGTCGTCGACCAGGAACACTCGGACACGGGGTTCGTCGCTCATCGGGGGCAAGTCTGCCGTGCCGACCGACCCCCAGCCAGGGACCTTCGGCACTACCGATGGTCGGAAACGACGATCGCGCTCGGCGGTTCGCCCGACTCGGTCACCGATCCCCGCTCCGGGGTCCCACGGTGCCGGTCCTCCGCCGCGGCGCGCAGGTCGCAGCGCCGGACGGTCGACGCCCCCACATCGGCGGAGGTCTCGCTAAGGTGACCGCGATGACCCACGATGCGTCAGACACGAACACCGTTTCCGACGCAGACGCGGGAACCGAATTCGCCGGCTGGATCGACGAGTTGCCCGACGGCCTCGTCGTCTGCAGCCGCGACGGCACGATCCGCGAGGTCAACGAACGGCTCGTCGAGATGTCGGGGTACGGCGCCGAGGAACTCGTCGGCGCCAGTATCGACGTGCTCGTCCCGACCCGCTCCCGCGACAAGCACGCACCCCTGCGGAAGGGCTTCGTCCAGGGCAACCAGGCACGTCCGATGGGTCCGGGCATGCAGCTCTCGTTGCAGCGCAAGGACGGGTCGGAGGTGCCCGTCGAGATCAGCCTCTCGCCGCTCAGCGCCGGCGACCGCGACGGGGTGGTGGCGATCGTGCGCGACGTCACCGAGCGGCTCCGAGCCGAGAGCGTGCTGAAGACGACCAGCGATCTGCTCACCCTCGCCGGCGAGCGCGAGCGCATCGCTCGCGACCTGCACGACACCGTGCTGCAGCGGCTGTTCGGTCTGGGCCTCGAGCTGCAGGCCACCGCGATCCGGGCGCAGTCCGACGTCTCCGAGCGCATCGAGCGGTCGGTCGACGAGATCGACCTGATCATCCGCGAGATCCGCACCGCGGTGTTCACGCTCGGGTCGGCCGGCCGCGAGGGCTCGCTCGGCCAGGAGCTCGCCACCGTGACCGCGCAGGCCAAGCGGGTGCTCGGCTACTCGCCGCGGGTGCGCATGGACGGTCCCGTCGAGACGGCGATCACCCCAGAGATCCGCACCGAGCTGCTGGCGAGCCTCCGCGAGGCGCTCACGAACATCGCCCGGCACGCCGGTGCCACGGAGGCCGAGGTCGAGCTGGTGGCGACGGACGTGCTCACGCTGCGCGTCCTCGACAACGGGCGCGGTGTCCCCACCGAGCTCGGCACGTCGTCGGGCAACGGCCTGCACAACATGGCCGAGCGCGCCCGGCTGCTCGGCGGCGGCTGCACGCTCTCACCGCGACCCGACCGTGGCACCGAGCTCTCGTGGTGGGTGCCGCTGGCGCAGTGACACCCGAGGTGCGCTCCGCGGTCCACCCGGGCCGGGTGCCCCACGTGGTCGAGAGGGCGGGATCGGTTCCCGCCGGAGGTTCTCGCGGGACCTAGGTCCCGGGTGGTCCCGTCTTGTGGCCCTGAATGCCCGGAACGGCCCACCCGCATGATGGACCGCACTATGAGCAGAACAGACCGGTCCGTCCTCGGGTGGGGAGCGTTCGTCGTCGCGATCGCTGCCCTGTTCCTCGCCATCTTCGGACTCAACACCGACAGCGATGCCTCCGGAGCGGGCGGTGACGGAGGAGCGAGTGGCGCCACCGTCATCGACCTCGAGCTCTCCGAGTGGGCCATCGGGCCGCTCATGAGCGAGATCCCCGCCGGTGAGATCATCCTCAACGTCACGAACGTCGGCTCGATGGTCCACAACCTGTCGATCCCGCAGCTCGGCGTGAAGACCGCCGACCTGCAGCCCGGCGAGTCCGAGACCCTCGAGCTCGGCAACGTCGCCGACGGCCAGTACGACATGCTCTGCGAGATCGCCGGTCACGCCGCGAGCGGCATGCAGGCGGTGCTGATGGTCGGCGACGCCATGGGCGGCGACGGCGGCATGGCCGGTGGAGAGATGGACTGGCAGACCATGGAGCGCAACATGCTCGAGCGCAACCTGCTGTTCCCGGCCGAGACCCAGGGCAAGGGCGGCGAGCTCATGGAGCCCACCATCGACGCCGACGGCACCAAGGTGTACGACGTCACCGTCTCCGAGGTCGACTGGGAGGTCGAGCCCGGCAAGTTCGTGAAGGCGATGGCCTACAACGGCGTCGTGCCCGGCCCGCAGATCCACCTCGAGGTCGGCGACAAGTTCCGCATGAACGTGGTCAACCAGCTCGACGAGGGCACGAGCGTGCACTTCCACGGCATCCGGGTGCCGTGGAACATGGACGGCGTCGAGCCCTTCACCCAGCACGTCATCGAGCCCGGCGGCACCTTCACCTACGAGTTCGAGGCGCTCGAGCCCGCCGTCGGCATCTACCACTCGCACACCAACGGCCAGACCCAGATCCCCAACGGCCTGTTCGGCGCCTTCACGATCGGTGAGATGCCGATCCCCGAGTACCTGCAGGACAAGGGGTACACGGAGATCGCCAAGACCGTGAACATGGTGCTGAACGACGCCGGCACGATCGGCTTGAGCCTCAACGGCAAGAGCTTCCCGGCCACCGAGCCGTACACCCTGCGTCTCGGTGAGGTGATGATGGTGCACTACTACAACGAGGGTCTGATGGCCCACCCGATGCACATGCACCAACCGATGGGGTGGATCATCGCCAAGGACGGCGTCCCGCTGGAGACACCGATCCCCAGCGACACGGTCAACGTCGCCCCCGGCGAGCGCTACACGGTGCTCTACAAGGCGACCGACGTCGGCGTGTGGGCGTGGCACTGCCACATCCTCAACCACGCCGAGAGCAACGACGGCATGTTCGGCATGGTGACCGCCGTCATCGTCACCGAGTGACGAGCGTCTGACCACACGACACCTCGACGGGTCCCGGTCGTCACCCGACGATCGGGACCCGTCGTGTTCCCCCGCCACGACACGACCACACCGCCACACGATCACCGCCGCACGATCACCGCCGCACGATCACCGCCGCACGATCACCGCCACACGAGGAGGACCCGATGAGCACCGAACGGTTCGAGCTCCCCACCTGGGAGAGCCTGTCGCTGCTGCGGTCGCGCCAGGTCGGCCGGATGTGCGTGGTCGACCACGGCTTCCCGGTCGCGCTGCCGATCAACTACGTCGTCCTCGCCGCCGACGATCCGTGCCAGGTCGTGGTGCGCACCGGTCCGCAGACGATCGTCGGGCGATCCGAGGGGCCGGCCTCGCTCGAGGTCGATCACGTCGACGAGGTGGCGCGCGAGGCCTGGAGCGTGATCGTGCGTGGCACGCTCCGCCACGTGACGGGCGCCCACGGCCTGCCCGATCCGGGTCCGTGGCTCGACGGCCGCCACCACTGGATGGTCCTCACCGCGTCGGCCGTGAGCGGCCGCCGGTTCGTCGGCCGGCCCGGCACCGACGTCTTCTCGGTCGAGTGGCAGCTGAAGACGAGCTGACCACCCCGGTAGCATCGACCGACGTTCGGGGCGTGGCGCAGTTCGGTAGCGCACCTGCTTTGGGAGCAGGGGGTCGGGAGTTCGAATCTCCCCGCCCCGACCATCATCGATCAGCGCGTCCGGCCGGTGCGCCCGGGTACGGCCGGTGCGCCCGCGAGCGGCGTCACGGCACCAGTGGTGCGTCGTCCGAGGAGGCGGCGAGCAGACCTCCGTCGGCGATCCGCCGGATGTGCGCCTGCGCGTAGCGAACGGCGTCCGCGATCTCGAACGCCATCCCCTCGGCGGTGAGCCGGGCGAAGTCGTGCTCGCCGAGCACCGAGCGGAGGTGCGCGACGGCGTCCCCCAGGTTCGGCACCAGGCCGATGCTCGCCTGCCGACTGCTCGCGCCGTACACGACGGCGGCGATCTCGTGCTGCTCGACGCGGTCGAAGAACACCGCCAGCGACGCGAGTGTCGCGGCGAGGAACACGACGTTGCCCGCACGGTGGAACGAGTCGATCGAGGCGGAGAACAGGTCGAGCGCGTCGTCGAGCTCGCCGTGGCTCGCCTCCAGCCGCGCCGCGTCCTGCGCGAGGTTGGCCTGCCAGAACCCGAGGCGGTGATCCCTCGCGTACGCCAGCCCCTCGCGCAGGGCGTCGAGCGCGCGGAGGGGCTCGCGTTCGGCGAAGGCCCGTCCGTAGCCGCCGAGCGCCCATCCGATCCAGAACGGGTTGCCGAACTGGCGGGCCGCGTCGACGGTCTCGTCGGCGATCGCCATCGCCTCGTCGGCACGACCCACGGCCGGCAGCGCCCAGGTGAGCCCGCAGAGACCCACCACCCGGGCGAAGCCGGTGCGTCGAGCGAGGTCGGCCGACACCTCCACGCGACGCTCGATGCGGCCGCCGAAGAGGTGTGCCAGGGACTCGAGCATCTCGCTCCAGCCGTCCTCGAACGGATCGAGCCGCTCGTCGTCCCGCAGCGCGGTCGCGGCACGGGCGTACCCCACCGCCCGGTCCGGTTCCCCGAGGTAGAGGCACAGGCTCGCGGCGACGTACAGGCGTGGGAGGTGCACGACCCTCGCGGTGACCGCGCGGTCGAGGATCTCGAGCGACCAGCCGACCGGTTCGAAGCGCTGCAGCGGCCAGATCATCACGGCGACGTGCGCCGCAACCGTGGTGGCGCCGGCGATGTCACCACGGTCGGCACTCCACCGGAACGCGCTGCGGAGGTTCGCGAACTCGACGTCGAGCCAGTCGAGCTCCGCCCGCTGACCCGGACCGTCCCAGGCGGCCCACCGACGTACCACCTGCTCCCGGAACCACCGAGCGTGCGCGTCGCGCGTCGCCTCCATCCGTCCGGAGGCGACGAGCTGCTCCTCACCGAACTGGCGGATCGTCTCGAGCACGCGATACCGGGTGTGCCCCGCCTGACGCTCCACGACGACCAACGACCGGCGGACCAGCGCCTCGACGAGGTCGAGCACCTCGAACTCGTCGTCGACACCGTGGACGGCTGCCAGCCCGCGGAGGTCGAAGCCGTCGGCGAACACCGAGCAGCGGGTGAGCACGCTCCGTTCGTCATCGCTGAGCAGGTCGTACGACCAGGCGATCGCCTGCCACAGCGTCTGGTGGCGTTCCGGGCCGCGACGACCACCCGACAGGAGCCGGAACCGCTCCCCCAGACGGTCGCGGACCTCCTCCGCGCTCAGCGACACCATGCGGGCCGCCGCCAGCTCGATCGCGAGCGCGATGCCGTCGAGACGCCGGCAGATCTCCATGACCGCCTCGATCGTCCCCGGGTGGTCGAACGAGAAGTCGGGCGTCGCCGCCTTCGCACGCTCGACGAACAACGACACCGCCGGCGAACCAGCGCCGGTGCCGACGTCCAACGGCGGTACGGGCCAGGTGTGCTCACCGGCGACCCCGAGCGGTTCTCGCGACGTCGCGACGACGTTCACGGTGGACGTGCGAGCGAGGACGGCTTCGACCACCCGGGCGGCTGCGTCGATCACGTGCTCGCAGTTGTCGAGCACGATCAGCAGGCGGCGGCCCGACAGTGCCAGCGCCAGGCTGTCGAGCACGGTCATGCCGGCGAGCGGCGTGACCCCGAGCGCGGTCGCCACGGTGTCGGGCACGGCGGCCGGATCCGTGACGGGCGCCAGCTCCACGAGCCACACGCCGTCCGGGAAGCGCAGTGACAGCTCGGCGGCGAGGCGGATCGACAGGCGCGTCTTGCCGACCCCGCCGACACCGGTGAGGGTGACGAGCCGGCGGTCGCCGACGAGCGCCACCAACTCGTCGACCTGCGCGTCACGGCCGATGAGGCTCGTCGGCGGCGCCGGCAGGTTGCCGGGCACCGTGTCGACCGTGCGCAGCGGTGGGAAGTCGCGCCCCAGGTCGGCCGCGCCGACCTGGTAGATCTGCAACGGCTCGGAGAGGTCGCGCAATCTGCGGGACCCGAGGTCGATCAGCTCGATGCCGTCGATCCCCCCGACGAGGACGGCGGTCGACGCGGCGACGAGGATCTGTCCGCCGTGGCCGGCCGCCATCACCCGGGCCGCGCGGTTGAGGGGTGGTCCGAAGTAGTCGTTGCCCTCCGCGTGCGCCTCGCCGGTCGCGAGACCCATCCGGACGGGGAGCTCGAGTTGTCGCTGGGCGTCGACCGCGGCCCGCACGGCGCCCAGCGCCGAGGCGAAGGCGGCCACCATGCCGTCACCGGTGTGCTTGAACAGCCGGCCGCCGTTCGACTCGACCGCCGACACCAGCACCGCGTCGTGGTTCGCGAGCGCCAGCCGCATCGCGTCCGGGTCGGCCTCCCACCGCTTCGTCGAGCCCTGGATGTCCGTGAACAGGAACGTCACCTGACCGGAGGGCAACTCCGTCGGGTGATCGTCCGTTCCCACGTGGCCAGTCTCCCACGATGTCGCGACGAGCGGGCGCGGCGACAGGATCAGCGCGAGGCCGGGGTGCCTGCGACGAGGCCGGCGGTGATCGCTGCCACGAGGCGCTCGACGAGCGCCGAACGTTCAGCTGCCGTGCGTGCGATCTCCGGCATGGTGATGAGCAACGAGGCCAGGCCGTGCACCTGGGCCCACACCACGCGGGCGAGCACCTCGGGATCGGCCGCGGGGATCTCGCCGGAGTCGATGCACGCACGGATGTTGCCCACCAGGTCGTCGAACGCGGTCAGCGCCCGCATCGACGGGTCGTCGAAGAACTCGTCCGGCAGCGACTTCGGGGTCATGAACAGTGCCACGTACGTGTCGGGCTTCGTGGTCGCGTAGCGGATGTACGCGCGACCACGTCGCTCGAGCGATTCGAGCGGCGACGTCGTTCGTCGGCCGGAGCGGCGCAGCGCGTCGCGGAAGTCGTCCATACGCCGGGCGTGCACCGCCACGAACAGCGCGTCCTTGTCCGCGAAGTGCTGGTACAGCACCGGTGCGGTGACACCCACGCGGCGAACGATCTCCGCGACGGGCACCTGCTCGGCCGAGCCACGCTCGGCCAGCAGCTCCTCGGCGGCCTGGACCAGCTCGTCACGCACACGGCCACCCTCGCCACGAGCCGACCGGGCACGGGTCCGCGTGCGGGTGGCGGAGCGGTCGGACGTCACACCGCCAGGATACCGGTTGCGTCGCTGTGTTAATTGATTAACGTACCGCGCTAACACGAAGGAGAAGCGATGACCACCACCTCCCCCGTCGAGGCCACCGACTCGTCCGTCACACCCGATCCCGCACGCTGGCTCGTGCTGGCGGTCGTGTGCGTCGCCACCTACGCCGTCCTCGTCGACACCTCGATCGTGAACGTCGCGCTCCCGACGCTCGTGCGCGAGCTCGATGCCACCACCACCGAGCTCAAGTGGATCGTCGACGCCTACAACCTCGCCTTCGCCTCGCTCGTCCTCGTCGGCGGCAGCCTCGGCGATCGGTTCGGCCGCAAGACGATGCTGCTGCTCGGGCTCGCGGTCTTCGCGTTCGGCAACCTCGCGGCGACCACGATGAACTCGCCCGAGGGCCTGATGGCGATGCGCGCCGTGATGGGCGTCGGCGCGGCGCTCGTCTTCCCCGCCACGCTGTCGATCATCACCAACGTCTTCACCGACCGCGCCGAGCGGGCGAAGGCGATCGGCCTGTGGGGTGCGATGACCGGTCTCGGCGTCGCCTCGGCACCGATCATCGGCGGCTGGGTGATCGAGCAGGGCTCGTGGCGCTGGGTGTTCGCGGTCGTGGTCCCGATCGCCGTCGTCGCCTTCGCCTTCGCCGCCTGGCGGGTGCCGCAGTCGTCCGACCCCGACGCGCCGCCGCTCGACCTCGGTGGCCTCGGCCTGTCGATCGTGGCGCTCGCCGCGCTCGTCACCGCGATCATCCAGGGTCCGGAGTGGGGCTGGCTCGGCTCGGGCACGCTCTCGCTGTTCGCCGTCGCCCTCGTGGTCGGCGTCGCCTTCGTCGCCTGGGAGCTGCGCCGCGACCAACCGATGCTCGACGTCTCACTGTTCGCCAACCCGCGGTTCACCGCGGCGTCGGGTTCGGTGACGTTCGCCTTCTTCGCCCTGTTCGGCTTCATCTTCCTCATCACGCAGTACTTCCAGTTCGTCCTCGGTTACTCACCGTTCGAGTCGGGCCTGCGCGTGATCCCGGTCGCCGTCTCGATCGCCGTCGCCTCGATCCTCGGCACGCGCCTCGCCGTGCGCTTCGGCAACAAGGCCGTGGTCGCCTCGGGGTTGCTGTCGATGTCGATCGCCTTCGCCTGGGTGTCGACGGCCAGCCCGTCGACGCCGTACGTCGAGATCATCGGCCAGATGATCTTCCTCGGCCTCGGACTCGGGTGCACGAGCGCTCCGGCCACCGAAGCGATCATGGGTGCGGTGCCGCCACACAAGGCCGGCCAGGGCTCGGCCGTCAACGACGCCACCCGCGAGGTCGGCGGCACCCTCGGCGTCGCCGTCATCGGCAGCGTGTTCGCCTCCGTGTACGCCACCGCCCTCGGCGACCGTCCGGCGTGGGGGCAGGTGCCGGCCGAGTTGCTCGAGCAGGCGAAGGACGGCGTGGGGCTCGCGCTCGGCGTCTCGGAGGGCGCTGCGGCGCAGGTCGGACCCGAGACCGCCGCTGCACTCGCCGACGGTGCGATCGCGTCGTTCATGGACGGCCTGCAGGCGGGTTGCCTCGTCGCCGCCGGCGTCACGCTGGTGGGCGCCCTGATGGCAGCGTTGCTGCTGCCCGCCCGCCCCCAGCACGCCCACGCCGGCCACTGAGCCGCCACCGGCCGCCATCCGACCTGGCCGCTGCGAACCGATCATGGGCCCGCGACGGGCCGGTGGTCGGGTCAGGTGCCGCAGTAGGTGACGTACGGCGCGCCGTGGTCGGGAGCGGGTTCGGTGTACGCCTCCAAGCCGGGACGCTCGTCGAAGGGCTGCGACACGGCCTCGACGAGCCGGCGCACCGGGGCGAGGTCGCCGGCCACCGCCGCGTCGAGCGCGGCCTCCACCAGGTGGTTGCGCGGCACGTACAGCGGGTTCACCAGGTCGAGCTCGTCGGCGAGCGCCTCGCACGCGGCGCGCTCCACCGGCAGGAGAGCGAGCCACGACTCGGCCCACGCGTCGAACGCGCCCGGGTCGGCGAACAGCGACCGCGCCGGCCCGCTGTCACCGCGCAGCACGTGCGACAGCCGCCGGAAGAACAGGGTGTGGTCCACCCGCTGCGCACGCAGCAGCTCGGGCACGGCCTGCACGAACGCGTCGAGCCGGGCGACGTCGGCGTCGGACCCGTCGGCCCGGTGGAGGCCGAGCTTGCGGTGCATTCCGTCGTGCCAGTGCGTCTCGTACTGCGGACCGAACCCCTGCAACGCCTCGGTGGCCATCGCGACGGCCGTGTCGGTGTGGTCGGACAGCAGCGGCAGCAGCGCCTCGGCGAGGCGGGCCAGGTTCCACTGCAGGACACGGGGCTGGTTGCCGTAGGCGTAGCGGCCGCCGTGGTCGATCGAGCTGAACACCGTCGCCGGGTCGAACCGGTCCATGAACGCGCAGGGCCCGTAGTCGATGGTCTCGCCGGAGATCGTGGTGTTGTCGGTGTTCATCACGCCGTGCACGAATCCGACGTGCATCCAGCGCGCCACCAACTCGGCCTGGACGGCGATCACCCGCTCGTAGAGCGCGAGCGCCGTGTTCGGCGCCTCTGCCGCCGACGGGTGGTGTCGGGCGATGGCGTGGTCGGCCAGGCGGCGGAGCAGGTCGCGATCACCCGTGGACGCCGCGTACTGGAAGGTGCCGACCCGCAGGTGGCTGGACGCAACGCGCACCAGCACCGCCCCGGGCACCGGCCCGCGGTCGCGCATGATCCGCTCCCCCGTCGCGAGCACCGCCAGCGCACGGGTGGTGGGGATGCCGAGTGCGTACATCGCCTCACCGATCACGTACTCGCGCAGCATCGGCCCGACCGCGGCCTTGCCGTCGCCACCGCGGGCGAACCGGGTGCGGCCAGATCCCTTGAGGTGCACGTCGACCCGACGCCCGTCGGGGGTGACGTGCTCGCCCAGGAGCAGCGCCCGGCCGTCGCCGAGGCGCGGTGAGTAGTTGCCGAACTGATGACCCGAGTAGGCCATCGCGATCGGCACGGATCCTTCGGCGACGGCGTTGCCGACCAGCACCTGCACGCCGGCGGCATCGGCGAGCTGGTCGGCGTCGAGCCCGAGCTCGGCGGCGAGCGGACCGTTGAGCACGAGCAGGTCGGGGGCGGGAGCCGGAGCTGCCTGCCACGGGTCGTACAGGCCCTCCAGCTCGCGGGCGAAGCTGTCGTCGAAGGTGAACAGCGGCGGTGCGACGCTCATGTGTCGAGGCTACCGATCGGCTCGCGGCCACACTGGGGCGCCATGGACGATCACCCGGACCTGGAGGCACGGACCGACCTCGCTCCCGAGCCCGGCACGACGGGTGAGGTCGTGCTGCGGATCGGACATGTGAGCGACCTCCACGTCCTCGACGCCGCCTCGCCGATGCGCTTCGAGTGGATCGAGACGCTCGCTGCCGACCCTCGCTGGCGCCCGCTGCTCCACATGCACCGCCCCCAGGAGAGCCTGGTGCCGTGGGCGCTGGCACAGCACGTCGACGAGATCCGCGCCGACGGCTCGGCCGACCTGCTGATCAGCACCGGCGACAACATCGACAACGCCCAGCGCAACGAACTCGACGTGTACCTCGCCCTCGTCGCCGGCGGCACGGCGCAGCTGCCGGCGACCGGCGGCCCGCAGGACGCACGCGACCACCTCCACCTGCTCGGCGACGCACCCTGGCCCTACTGGAGCCCCGACGCCTCGGTCGACGACCTGTGGAAGCCGCGCGGCTACCCCGTGGTCGACGACCTCGTGGCACGCACCGAGGCGCCGCTCACGTCGGCCGGCGTCGGCGTGCCGTGGACCAGCCTGCCCGGCAACCACGACCTGTTCTGCCAGGGCACCTCGCTGGTGAACGACACCCTCGCGAGCGTGGCGACCGGTGGCCGCAAGGCGTTCCTTCCGCCACCCGGGTTCGTGCCGGACGATCCGCTCACCCTGTTCGTCGACCGTCCCGAGGCGTTCCTCGGCGCCGGGGAGCGGTCCGTCGAACCCGACCCCGACCGCCGCCCGACCGACCTCACCGAGTGGATCGCCGCGCACGCGATGGCGGGCGCGCTCGGGTGGAGCGGCACCACACCCACCGGCCGTGCCGACACGGTGGTGCGCCTGGGCGAGGTGACCCTCGTGCTGCTCGACACCAACCACCCCCACGCCGACTACCAGGGCAGCGTCGGGCGCTTCCAGCTCCGCTGGCTCGAGGAGCAGCTCGACGAGGCCGACCGCCACGGCCGGCTCGTGGTGCTCGCCAGTCACCACGGGCCGGACACGCTGGTGAACGAGCGTGGCGCCGATCCCGACCGCGTGCTCGCCGCGCCGATGCTCGAGGTCGTGCACCGCCATCCGTGCGTGGTGCTCTGGCTCACCGGCCACCGGCACGTGCACCGGATCACGCCGCGGGCCGGCGCTGCGGGCGGCTTCTGGGAGATCACCACCGCCTCGATCATCGACTGGCCGAGCGAGCGGCGCTCGATCCGGCTCGTGCGACATCCCGGGGGCTCGGTGGAGATCCGCACGACGGTGCACGCGCACACGGCGCCCGAGGGGTCGCTCGCGTGGTGGCACCGTGCCCTCGCCGAGCGCTCCGGCGGCTCCACCATCCGCAACGCGATGGCCGGTTCGCGGCTGGACCGCAACGTGCGCCTGTTCCTGTCGCGCTGACCACCCGACCCGACGGCCCGGTCCGGGCCCGTCGACCGCCTGTCTCGGTTCAGCGTCCGGCGAGGCGCGCCACCACGGGAGCGAAGGCGTCGCCCACGCTGTCACCGACGGTGACGTACGAGATGCCGTACCGCTCGCGTCGCCGCTCGAGCTCGTCGCAGATCGTGTCGACCGAACCGATCAGCGCGTGCGGGTGGCTGAGCATCTGCTCCACCGACAGCCCCATGCGGGGCGCCATCGCCTCGGCCGTCGCCTGCCCGTGGTCGGTGACGAAGGTGAAGTAGGCGCCGATCTCGAGCTCGAGCTCGTCGAAGCGGTCGCCGGCGGCGTCGCGCACCCAGTCCACCTTCTGGTCGGTCGCGTCGGCGTCCGACGTCGGCACGCCGGGGCCGATCTTGCCGGAGGAGTTGTCGAAGTTGAAGCTCACGATCTGGGCCTCGCGCGCCGCGAGCGACAGCACGCGCTTCGAGCCACCACCGATCATGATCGGCGGGTGCGGCTGCTGCACCGGCTTGGGCAGACCCTCGAACCCGACGGCGCGCACACCGGTGCGCTCGGCACCCTCGAACTCCACCACCCCGTCGGCCATGAGCAGCTTGGCCATCCGCACCACGTCGGCGAGGCGGTCGACACGGACCCCCGCCGGGTCCCAGTGCACGCCCATCGCCTCGTACTCGCCCTGCAACCAACCCGCACCCAGCCCGAACTCGAGCCGGCCCTCGCTGAAGAAGTCGAGCGTCGCCATCTCCTTCACGAGCACCGCCGGGTTGCGGTAGTCGATGCACATCACGCGAGCACCCACACGGATCGTGGACGTGGCCTCGGCGGCGACGGCGATCGCCGGCACCGCGGCGATGCCCTGCACCGGGTGGTGCGTGGCCTCCAGCGCCGGACCGGGTCCGATGTAGTGGTCCGCGAGCATGAACGACGAGTAGCCGAGGTCCTCGGCCCGCCGGGCCTTCTCGCGCCAGTCGGCTGCACTCGTCGCGTTGTAGGCCTGCCACCCGAATCGGAACGGTCGCGTCATGGTGCCCGAGGATGTCAGGCCGGCGAGACGGGTGACGATCCGTGCGGACGGATCGACGGCCGGCGCGGTCGCGGCGACCCGAGCATCGGCGCGTCAGCGCGGCGCGTTCGGCGGCTTCGGAGCGCCCCAGCCCTGGTCGCGCGCCACGTCGAGCTGCGACATCGCCATCAGGTTGCGCATCGTGCGCTCCATCCCCTCCGGCGAGCCGTCGAGGAAGAGCACGTTGCCCTTGCCGTTCTCGGCCATGTTCCGGATGCTCTCGGTCCAGATCGAGAACAGGATGAGCGACGAGTCGACGTTCGCCGCCTCCATCTCCCGGGCCGCCTGGGTGAGGCCACGCCCGACCTCCTCGCGGAACAGCGCCACACCCTGACCGCGGAGCTGGGCCGCGGTGCGCTCGGCCTCGGCGGCGATGCGGATCGCCGTGCCCTCGGCCTCGGCCTCCTTGGTGCGGCGGATGAGGAGCGCGTCGCCCTCGTTGGTGGCGGCGGCCTTGAGGTTGTTCGACGCGACGACCTGCGCCATCGAGGTGGTGATCGCCTGGTCGAAGGTGATGTCGTTCAGCTGGAGGTCGATGATGTGATAGCCCCACGTCTCGACCGTGGCGTCGAGGTTCTCCTTCACCTCCTGGACGATCTCGCCGCGGAGTCCGAGGATCTCTGCCTGGCGCATCGTGGCGACGAAGCCGCGGGTGCTGCCCTCGACGCTGCGCACCATCGCGGTGAGGAAGTCCTTCTCGCTGACGAACTTGAACGCGACGTTCTTGATCGTGGTCTCGGCCTCGTCGAGCGTGGAGTAGACGAGCATGGCCGTGAAGTAGACGTTCGCCTGGTCCTGCGTGATCGCCTGGAACTGCAGTTCGACGGCGCGGTTCTGGGTGCTGATCCGGCGGAAGATCTTCTCCACGAACGGGATCAGGAAGTTGAGCCCGGGGCGACGGATCGACCGGTACTTGCCGAAGATCGTGGTGACGGCGACCGTGCCCTGCGCGACGGTCTTCACCGACGACAGCACCAGGATCACCAACAGGACGACTCCGACGATCGCTGCGATCTCCACCGGTCCCATACCTCCACCTCTCCGCGGTGACGCGCTCACCGCCGCCGCGGTGATCCTAGGACCCGTTCCGCGGCGGCGCTGCCGGTGCGGCGAGGAACGACTCGATGTCGGGGAACGCCCGCCGGTCCTGGTACACGAAGAGGTGACCGCCCTCGTACGTCCGCAACTCCGCGCCGGGGATCCGCGACGCGATCGCCTCGCTGTTGCCCGGCGGCGCGATCCCGTCGAACGCACCGCACGCCACGAGCGTCGGGCAGGTGATGCGCGGCAGCCGGTCCCACACGTCGTGGTGGCGGCGGGCCTCGAACTGCATCGCCTCGCCGCGCAGCTGCTCGGCGGTCTTCGCGGCGGCGGGACGGCGGCGCATGGTGTCGACGATCGCGCGGTCGAGCGGGCTCGAGGCGAGGAAGGCGTCGTCGTACCGGGTGTCGACGATCTGCACCGACACCCGCTCGCGCTCGTCGGCCTCCAGGTCGGCGAGGGTGTGCAGCGGGTAGCTCGACCCTCCCGGGCCGCCCGCCGACGTGCAGAGCAGCGCCAGTCGGGTGATCCGCCCGGGGTGGGTGACGGCGAACTCCTGCGCCACCATCCCGCCGAAGCTGATGCCGAACACCGCGGTGCGCTCCCAGCCGACGTGGTCGAGCAGCACCGCCGCGTCCGACGCGTAGTCGACCATCGTGGGCTGCTCGTCGGGCACGCTCGTGCGACCGAGGCACCGCTGGTCGTGCACGAGCACCTGGAACGAGCGTGCCAGGCGGTCGAGCAGCGGACGGGATCCCTCGATCGTCGCTCCCGAGCCGTTGAACACGAGCAGTCGGGGCGCGGTCGGTTCGCCGAGCCGCTCGTACCAGAGCGTGAGGTCGTCGAGGTGCAGTTCCGTCACGGCGCGCCCGACCGCAGATCAGTACGGGATGGCGTCGAGCGCCGTGCGCACGGCGTGCTCGAACGCCCGCACGTCGCCCTTGCAGGCCTCGAGCTGTTCGGGTCCGAGCGCCACGACCCAGCGGTCACCGACGTGGGCCAGCACCGTGGGCAGGGCGTCGCTGACCGACGCGTACGCGGCGCCGGTGGTCTCGTCGAGATCGTTGCGGTGGAGGTACTCGATGGGCAGGTTCAGGCGCGCCTCGACGGAGGTGAACTCGCTGCGCTTGCCGTGCCAGGTGTGGGTGATGTCGCACAGCGAGCAGTGCTCGCCCTTGAACCGCGACCGCACCAGGTAGGCGATCTCACCGAACAACGTGCCGTCGGCGTCGTAGATGAACGTCAGTCGATCGGCTCCCATCGATGCACACCCTACGCACGACGGACGCGGACGACCCGGCTCCAGGCGCAGATGGGATCCCCTCTCGGTCCAGCCATCACCGTGCTGCTCGGAGAACGGTGAGCGAGGAGCGACGGCGACCGGGGCGATAGCCTCTCCCGGCACCTCGCGGGTGTAGTTCAATGGCCAGAACCTCAGCCTTCCAAGCTGATGATGCGGGTTCGATTCCCGTCACCCGCTCCAACCGTCCGGCGCTCAGGTGGCCCAGTCGTCGTAGAACGGCGGCATCTCCGAGGCCCGCCCGGTGAACGACGGCGGACGCTTCTCCCGGAACGCCTGCACGCCCTCCTTGCCGTCGCCGATGCTCGTGTAGAACATCGAGAGCGAGTCCACCTGGTGCGCCGCGAGCGGATGGGTGGCGCCGGCGTTGCGGTAGAGCATCTGACGCGTCATCGCGACGGCGACCGGCGACCGCTGGTCGACGAATCTCCTGGCGAGCGCGTACGCCGTCGGGAGCAGCTCGTCGGCGGGGACGACCGAGCGGACGAGGCCGCCCTGGTGCGCCTCGGCGGCCGTGAGCACGTCCGCGGTGTACAGCCACTCGAGTGCCTGCGACATGCCGACGAGGCGCGGCAGGAACCAGGTGGAGCACGCCTCCGGGGTGATGCCGATGCGGCCGAACACGAAGCCGATGCGGGCGTGTTCCGACGCGATCCGCACGTCCATCGGCAGCGTCATCGTGGCGCCGATGCCGACGGCTGCGCCGTTGATCGCGGCGATCACCGGCTTCGTGCAGGCGAAGATCGCGAGCGACACCCGGCCACCGGTGTCGCGCACGCCGCGCACCACCGCCGGGTCGTCGAGCCGCTCGGTCATGTCGTCCATCGTCGGGCGCAGGGTCTCGTCGAGACCGAAGACGTTGCCCTCGACGGTGAGGTCCATGCCCGCGCAGAACGCCCGTCCCGACCCGGTCACCACCACGGCACGGACCTGGTCGTCCCGGCTCGCCCGCTCGAACGCGTCGACCAGCTCGTCGGCCATCTGCACCGTGAAGGCGTTGAGGTGCTCGGGCCGGGCGAGCGTGATCGTCAGGATCCCCTCGTCGACGGCCCAGTCGATCGTCTCGTACGCCACGTCTGCTCCTCACGTCCTCGTCGCCCGGTGCGACGGCGGGGTGGAGTCTCGCGGAGGTCGGGACGATCGACCGGGATCGACCGGGATCGACCGGGATCGATCGGGATCGACCGACACGAGCGGACTCAGTCGGCCGCGACGACGACCGACCTCGGGTCGTTCACGAGCGAGATGAGATCGGCCTGCGACGACACCGACAGCTTCGCGAACACGCTCTTCAGGTGGTTGCGCACGGTGTGCTGGCTGAGGAACAGCCGCTCCCCCACCTGCCGGACGCGGAGCCCCTCGGCGATGAGCCGCACCACGTCCTGCTCGCGCTGGGTGAGCCGCTCGAGCAGGTGGTTCGGGAGCGCGGCCACCGGCAGGTCGGGCGGCAGCACGATGCCGTCGATGCCACCGGTGCGGGCACGCCGCATCATGAGCCGCATCGGATGCGACGGATGACCGTCGGCGTGATGGACCACGACCTCGTACGACGCCATCGAGCCGGCGAGCAGGGCGTCGACCGCGGCCAGCAGCGGCCGGCGATCGTCCGCGTCGACCTGCATCTCGAGCCGTCGGTCGACGCCGACGAGCGGGAACGGCCACCGCAGCAGCAACCCCTCGTGGTCCGTCGCGAACGAGTACGACGATCGCTCATCGTCGGGGTCCGACGCGAGCTGGTCCCACTCGAAGCCGGCGAGCCGGACGATCGCGCGGGAGATGAGCACGCTGCAGCGGATCCGCAACGACGCCGCCTCCAGCTCGGAGAGTGGCTCGACGTCGTCGGCGAAGACGAACACGGCGTGGCTGGTGCCCGGCATCGAGCGGGCGCCACCGACCACCCAGACCGTCGCCACACCGCGGTCGGCGAGCACGGACGACACCGCAGGCGGCACATCGGACGGGGCGAACGAGGCCACGGTGCCGTCGGGCACCAGCTCGTGCCACGACGGCGTCGCGAGCAACCCGGCCAGCATCCGGCGATCGTCGTGCGTCTCGGCCGGGCCGTGCAGCAGGACCCGCTGTTCGACGCGGGCGCCCCACGCCACGATCAGGTGGACGGATCGGGCACCCGAGAGCTCCTGGAGCCGCTGGAGCTCGGCCGAAGCGATCCGCTGGAACGCCAACGGGTCCGGCGCAGCGCTGAGCGCCTCCGCCGTCCTCGCGATCTCCGTCACACTCGTCTCGAACCTGCCCGACTCGCCGTCCCGGCTCGTCGGCGGTTGCGGCTGGGCCAGCCCCGACCCGGTCACGCTTCCGTCCTTCCTGGACCGCCGCCCCGCGCGGCGGGCGCCAGATTACGACGGGGTGTCGGGTCGCCGAAGACTCGTGCGGGGAATGACCCGAAGTGGACCACCACGGTCGCCGACGGTGACGGAGGCGGATCAGGTTCGGATCAACGTGCCGTCAGAACTCGCTCCACCGCTGGTGGCGGAGGCTGCGGGCGCGCGTCACGGCACGCTCGGTCCGGGTCAGAGGTCGCCCAGCGTGAGGTACGGCCGCTCCGGCGCGGTGATCTCGCGGATCGCGGACACCTCGATCAGGGGGTCCTCCACGTCGCCGTCCCACTGGCCCCACAGCTCCACCCACGTGCCACGTTCGAAGGTCGTGGGCCCCTCGGCGACCCGGTCGAGCCCGAGCGGGGTGGTGAGCCGCACGGCGTCGGCCGCACAGCACATGATGCGGAACCGCACGAGGGATGCGTCACCGTCCTCGTCGACGTCGAACTGGCCGACCATGCGGATCGCGACCTCCTGGAACTGGTCCGGCAGCTGGTCGACCGCGAAGTGGATCTGTGCCGCGTGCAACTCCACGGCGCGTGCGCGGATCTCCGCTGGGTCGGCGTCCACCCCGACGAGCGACTCGGGAGGGATCTCGAACGACGCCTGCACCCGTTCGCCCGAGACCACGTCGTAGCGCAGGCCGGCGTCCACCGACAGCGGACCGGGCCGCACCACCAGGATCACGATCGCCGCGACGCCGACGAGCACGAGCGACCGTGGCGCGTGGGCGGGGACCACCACCCCGGCGATCGCCGCGACACCGAGCAGGACGACGAGGCCACCGGTCACGATCAGCGGCAGGTCCATGAACTCGCGGACGTAGAAGCTGCTGTCGCCGGTGAGCGCGACGACCATCATCGACCCGCCGATCGCGGTGAGCAGCGCGCCGGTGAGCGATCGGCGCACGAACGCCGCACGGCTGCCACCGTCGTCGTGCGCGTGGTCGTGCGCGTGGTCGTGCTCGTGCAGGTCGGTCACAGCAGCAGGCTCCCCACCACCAGGCTCGACGTCACGGCGCCGATCATCGCGAACGAACCGATCGCGGCCGCCGCGCGGGTGCCGAACGCGGAGCGGTACATGAGCAGCAGTCGGATGTCGACGAGCGGCCCGACCACCATGAAGGTGAGCACGGCCGTCGACGGGAACAGCACGAACGTGGCCGCCACGAAGGCGTCCGACTCCGAGCACAGCGCCATCACCACCGCGAGCACCGCCATCGTGGCCACGGCGACCGGCAGGTCGTCGGCCAGGCTCGGCAGCACGCCGTCCGGCAGCAGCACCCGCAGCGACGCGGCGATCGCCGCGCCGAGCACGACGAGCCCGGCGGTGTGGGCGAGGTCGTGCTGGGCCGAACCCGACAGCCGTCGCAGCACCCCGCCTCCCTCCACGTGGGCATGGCCGCTCCGATAGGGCGGCTGCATGCCGCTGGCGGTGAGGTACGCGCCCACCACGAGCACGGCCAGGAACGACGCGACGAACCGGGCGAGCACCATCTCCGGGGACCCGGCGAAGGCGGCCGCCGTCGCCAGCAGCACGATCGGGTTCAGCGCCGGCGACGCCAGCGCGAACGACATGGCCGCGGCGAACGACACGCCACGATCCGTGAGCCGGCCCGCGAGCGGCACGGTGGTGCACTCGCACCCGGGCACCAGCGCCCCGCACGCGGCGGCCGCGGGAACGGCCACGACCGGTCGCCGACGCAGCACCCAGTCCCACACGCGCGTCGGCACCAGCACACCGACGAGCGCCGACAGCACCACGCCGAGGACCAGGAACGGCATCGCCTGGAGCACCATCGCCGTGAACAGGGTCGACCAGGCGTCGAACTCGTTCCGCACCGCCCCATCATCGCCGCTGGAGGGCCGGTTCGTCAGCCCCACCCACGGACCGCTGGGACGGGCGTCCGGGCTGCCTACGATGCGGCGAGGTCGGCACGACGCTGCGGACGCGACGGGAGGGGCACATGAACGGCGATCAGGCGATGCGGGCACATGCGGCGACACTGCCGGCACCGGAGTTCCCGAATCCGGCGTGGGTGACCCCGAGGCCGCTCTCGGAGTCCACGGTCGCGATCGTCACCTCGGCCGCGCTCTACGCCCAGGGCGACGAGGCGTTCGGCGCCGGTGACGCGGGATACCGCTTCGTGGCCCGCGACCGCCGTGATCTGGTGCTCGGGCACTGGAGCCCCAACTTCGACCGCGTCGGGGTGGCCCTCGACCTGAACGTCGTCTACCCGATCGACCGCCTGGAGGAGCTCGCCGCGCGAGGCGTGATCGGCCGCGTCGCGCCGCGGCACGTGTCGTTCGCCGGCAACCAACCCGACGACGTGGCCACCATCCGGCTCGACACCGGCCCCGCTGCGGCCGCCGCGCTGCGCGCCGACGGTGTCGACGTGGCGATCCTCACCCCCGTTTGACCCCTCTGCACGCGCACCGTGAGTGTGCTCGCCCACGTCCTCGAAGCCGCCGGCATCGCCACCGTCGTCCTGTCCTCCGTGCGGGAGATGGCCGCCAAGGCCGCTCCCCCGCGTGCGCTGCACTGCGAGTTCCCGCTCGGTCGTCCCCTCGGTGTCCCCGGCGACCCCGAGTTCCAGCACGACGTGCTGGCACGCGCCTTCGCGCTGCTCGACGAGCCGAGCGGCCCCGTGCTCGTGGACCACCCGACGGTGATCGAGGCCGACGACACGCCGCTCGCCTGCACCCTGCCGCCCCGGTTCGACCCGTCGCTGCCCCCGGCGGTCGACGAGGCGCGGGGCCTGCGCAAGGCCTACGACCGCGCGCTCGCCCGCCGCGGTGTGAGTTCGGTCGGCCGAGTCGTGGACGCCGACGGCGTGCCCGGCGCGCTCGCCGTGCTCCACGCGATCGCCGAAGGTGCCACGTGGAAGGAGGCCGGCCTGCCGGGCGGCAACACCACGGCGGTGTGCCACGACATCCGCACGTACTACGAGGAGGCCGCGCTCGAGCTGGTCGACGGACCCGCCGCCGGCGCCCGCGCCGTCGAGGACTGGTTCTTCGACCGCACCGAGGCTGGCGCGCTCGTGCTGCGAGCACGGGCCGCGATCCGCGACGCCGGCGCTCCGTTCCCCGTGTGGTTCTACATGACCCCCGGCCAGCGCTGACCGACGACGACCGGCGTCAGGCGAAGCCGGCGGCGGTCGCGACGGCCCGGTACTCGTCGGCGGGGAGGCACGCCTCGGCGGCGGCACGGAACATCTCGAAGATCTCCGGCGGGGCGCCCTGGTACATGCCGCCGAGCATGTCGAGCCGCTCCGAGAAGTTCATCGACGGGACCATGTACCGGATGAACACGCACATCTCCGGGAACGAGCGGGGGGTTCACGCCGACGCCACCGACGGCACCCTCCGGCACCCTCGCCGCTGTCAGACCGACGGGACGTTGCCGGCGGCCCGGTCGTCGGCGATCTGCGCGGCCATGCGATCCAGGGTGCCGCCGCGCAGCGCCCGCACGGTGCCGGCGTAGGCCCGGCGGTGCAACGACGCCAGGCCGGCCGCGGCGGCGACGGCGGCGTCCAGCACCTCGTCGGCGGCGACCACGCGGTCGAGGAAGCCCGCGTCGATCGCACCACGGCCGTCGGTGACCTCCGCGAGCGCCACGGCCCGCTGCAGGTGACGGCCGTCGAGCCGTTCCTCCGAGATCGTGATGGCCCAGGCCGGCAGCACCATGCCGATGGCGACCTCGTTGAGGCCGATCTTGCAGTCGACGTCGGCGCCGATCCGCAGGTCGCAGCCGAGCAGCAGCAGCGCGCCCGCGGCGAGGGCGTGCCCGGTGCACGCGGCCACCACGGGCACCGACGCGCCGTACAGCCGCTGCACCAGCTCGCCGCCGTCGCTCACGAGCCCCACCACGGCCGCGAGGTCGCCGCCACGCATCACCTCGAGGTCGAACCCCGCGCAGAACTTGCCCGGCCGGCCGTGCAGCACCAGCGCCGACACGGACGAGTCGCCCTCGGCGGCGTCGATCGCCTCGTGGATCGCCCGGATCATCACGCTCGACAGGGCGTTCGCCTTGCCGTCGTCGAGGTGGGCGACGAGCACGCCGTCGCGCGCTTCGAGGGTGACAGGTGCGGAGGTCATGCCGAGGAGGGTAGGCGACGGCGAACGGCGCACGCCGTGTCGTCGGACCACGCGGAGCCGGCGCACCCTGCGACGTAGGCTCGCCCGACGTGAGCGACGCACCCCCCACGGCCGGCGCACCTGCACCGCGGGCCACCCACGCGGCACTGGCCGCGGCGACGCTCTTCTTCGTCAACGGCGCGACGTTCTCCAACTGGCTCCCGCGCATCACCGAGATCCGCGACCAGCTCGGGCTCGGCAACGCCGGTCTCGGCGTCACCCTGCTCGGTGGTGGCCTCGGCGGCATCATCGGCGCGGTCGCCGTCGGGCGGCTGTCCGAGCGCCTCGGCAGCGCCCGGTTGCTCACCATCGCGGCGGTCACGCTGTCCGTCGGCATGCCGCTCATCGCGTTCGCACCGCACGCGGCCCTCCTGCTGGTGCTGCTCACCGTGCTCGGTGCGTTCGACGTGTTCAACGACGTCGCGATGAACGCCCAGGGGGTGATGGCCCAGGAGCAGCTCGACCGGCCGATCATGAACCGTCTGCACGGCATGTGGAGCCTCGGGTTCACGGGGGGCGCGCTCGTGGGGTCGCTCGCCCGAGCGACGGAGATCCCGATCGAGGTACACCTCGTCACCGTCGGCGCCCTGCTGCTGGCCACCACGCTCGTGGTGCGCCGCTGGTTCATCCCGGTCGACGCGCCGCACGAACCCGCCGCCACCGCAGCCGGCACGGACGACGCACCGACGCGCCGCCGCCTGCGTCCCGACGGGCCGATGATCGCGATGGCCCTCGCCGCGATCGGTGCGATCGCGCTCGAGGTGGCACCGGCCGACTGGGCCGCCGTGCTGCTGACCGACGAGTTCGACGCCGGCCGGCTCGCCGGCCTGGGCACGGTCGCGTGCGCGGGGGCGATGCTGGTCGGGCGGCTGAGCGGCGACCACGTGCTCGAGCGCGTCGGCGAGACACGGCTGATGAACGGCGCCATGTGGCTCGTGGGTGCCGGCCTCGTGGTCACGGTGCTCGCCCCGGCGACGCCGATGGCGGTCGTGGGACTGATGCTGTGGGGGCTCGGGCTGTCGGTCGTGTTCCCGCAGCTGTACGCCACCGCCGCACGCCTCCCGGGCACCTCCGCCGGTGCCGGCCTCGGCTGGATGCTGCTCGGCCAGCGCTTCGGATCGATGCTCACCGCCGTGTCGATCGGTGCGGTCTCGCAGTGGCAGGACGTGCGGATCGCGTTCGCCGTGGTCGGCGGGGTCGCGCTGGTGCTCATGGCCGGTGCGCTCCACCGCGGCCGGCAGGCCGTCGCATCCGGCCCGCTCGCCGAGGCCACCCCTCGGTAGGGTCGGACCCACATGCTCGTCCGGCTCCTCCGCTCCCACCTCCGCCCCTACCGTCGGCAGCTGCTCTGGGTCGTGGCGCTGCAGTCCGCGCAGGCCGTCCTCGGCCTCTACCTGCCGCGACTCAACGCCCGCATCATCGACGAGGGCGTGGTCACCGGCGACACCGGGTTCATCTGGCGCATGGGCGCCCTGATGCTGCTCTGCACGCTCGGTCAGGTGGTGCTCACCATCGTGGCCGTCTACATCGGCTCCCAGGTCGCGATGGCCTACGGCCGCGACGTGCGCCGCGACCTGTTCGACCGGGTGACCGGCTTCTCGGCGCGCGAGGTCGGCACCCTCGGCGCCCCGTCGCTCATCACCCGCATCACCAACGACGTGCAGCAGGTGCAGATGCTCGTCCAGATGAGCCTCACGATGATCGTGTCGGCACCCATCTGGGCGATCGGCGGGATCATCATGGCGATGCGCGAGGACGTCGGCCTGTCGTGGCTGCTGTTCACCAGCATCCCGATCCTGCTGCTCATCGTCGGCAACATCATCCGGCTGATGGTGCCCGAGTTCCAGCGGATGCAGGACCGCATCGACGGACTCAACCGGGTGCTGCGCGAGCAGATCACCGGGATGCGCGTGGTGCGGGCGTTCGTGCGCGAACCGCAGGAGGCCGTGCGGTTCGCCGAGGCCAACGACGCCGTCACCGAGAGCGCGCTGCGGTCGGGCCGGCTGATGTCGTTCATGTTCCCCACTGCGATCGCGATGACGAACTTCGCCAGCGTGGCGGTGGTGTGGTTCGGGTCGAACCGGGTCGCGAGCGGCGACATGCAGGTGGGCGCGATGGTGGCGTACATCACCTACCTGGTGCAGATCCTGATGTCGGTGATGATGTCCACGTTCATCGCCTCGATGTGGCCGCGCGCCAGCGTCAGCGCGGACCGCATCATCGAGGTGCTGGACACCCCGTCGTCGGTGGTGGCCCCGGCCACGCCCGTCACCTCGATGCCGCAGCGTGCGACCGTGCAGTTCATCGGCGCGTCGTTCGGGTATCCCGGCGCCGAGAGCGACGTCCTGCACGACATCACCTTCACCTGCCTGCCCGGCCAGACCACGGCGATCATCGGCAGCACCGGCTCGGGCAAGACCACCCTGCTCGGCCTCGTGCCACGGCTGTTCGACGTGACCGGCGGACGGGTGCTCGTGAACGGCGTCGACGTGCGCGAGCTCGAACCGGCCGGGCTGGGCGAACGGATCGGCCTGGTGCCCCAGAAGCCCTACCTGTTCTCCGGCACGGTGGCGAGCAACCTCCGCTACGGCCGGCCCGAGGCCACCGAGGACGAGATGTGGCACGCGCTCGAGGTGGCGCAGGCGGCCGACTTCGTGCGGGCCATGCCCGGCGGGCTGGAGGCGTCGATCGTGCAGGGCGGCAGCAACGTCAGCGGTGGCCAGCGCCAACGCCTGGCGATCGCCCGTGCGCTCGTGCGTCGCCCCGACATCTACCTGTTCGACGACTCGTTCTCCGCGCTCGACGTCGCCACCGACGCCCGGCTGCGGGCTGCGTTGCGACCCGAGACGCGCGACGCCGCCGTCCTGCTGGTGGGCCAGCGCGTGGCCACCATCCGCCACGCGGACCAGATCCTGGTGCTCGAGGACGGTCGAGTGGTCGGCCTCGGCACGCACGACGACCTGCTCGCCGGGTGCCCCACCTACCAGGAGATCGTCGAATCGCAGCTGCAGACGGAGGAGGCGGCATGAGCGCCGACGAGGCCGTCGACACCGCCGACACGGCGGCCAGCGACAACCCGCTGCGCCCGCCGGCCGCCGAGGCGCGACCCGGTGGTGGCGGCCGGTTCCACTCCGTCGGCGTGCCCACCGAGCGCTCGAAGGACTTCAAGGGCACCTCCTCCCGCCTCGCCGACCAGATGCGCGTGGAGCGCGCCGGCGTGATCGTCGTCATCTCGCTCGCGCTGGTGAGCGTGGTGGCGGTCGTGTTCGGTCCGAAGGTGCTGGGCCGGGCCACCGACGTCGTGTTCGAGGGCATCACCGGCCGCAACGGTGCCGACGGCATCGACTTCGACCGCCTGCACCGGATCCTGCTGCTCGCGATCGTGCTGTACGTCGGGTCGTACGCGCTGAGCTGCCTGCAGGCGTGGATGCTGGCGGGCATCGTGCAGCGCACGATGAACCGGCTGCGCAACGACGTCGAGGCGAAGCTGAACCGGCTGCCGCTCGGGTACGTCGACCGCCAGCCACGCGGCGACCTGCTGAGCCGGGTCACCAACGACATCGACAACGTGGCCCAGAGCCTGCAGCAGACGCTGTCGCAGCTGCTCACCTCCGCGCTCACGATCACCGGTGTGCTGGTGATGATGGTCTGGATCTCACCGCTCCTCGCGCTCGTCGCGATCGTGACGGTGCCGCTGTCGATCTTCTCGATGAAGACGATCGCCGGTCGCTCGAAGAGCCGGTTCATGGCGCAGTGGAAGCACACCGGCGCACTCAACGCGCAGGTGGAGGAGGTGTTCACCGGCCACGCCATCGTGCGCGCCTTCGGCCGCCAGGACGAGGCCCGGGCCCGCTTCGCCGCCACCAACGAGAAGATGTACCAGGCGGGCTTCGAGGCGCAGTTCGCATCCGGTTCGATCCAGCCGATGATGATGTTCCTCGGCAACCTCGGCTACGTCGCGATCGCCGTGATCGGCGGCATCCGGGTGTCGTCGGGTTCGCTCGGCGTCGGCGACATCCAGGCGTTCATCCAGTACCAGCGGCAGTTCACGATGCCGCTCACGCAGTTCGCCTCGATGATCAACGTGCTGCAGTCCGGCATCGCCTCGGCCGAGCGGGTCTTCGAGCTGCTCGACGCCCCGGAGGAGTCGCCCGACCCCGAGCACCCGTTGCTGGCCGGCCCGGCGCGCGGTCGGGTGGAGTTCGAGCAGGTGTCGTTCCGCTACGTGGAGGACCGGCCGCTCATCACCGACCTGTCGCTCGTGGCCGAGCCCGGCACCACCGTCGCGATCGTCGGGCCCACCGGTGCCGGCAAGACCACGCTCGTGAACCTGCTGATGCGGTTCTACGACCTCGACGCCGGCCGGATCACCCTCGACGGTGTCGACATCGCTGCGATGTCGCGTGCCGAGCTGCGGAACCAGCTGGGCATGGTGCTGCAGGACACCTGGCTGTTCGGGGGCACGATCTTCGAGAACATCAAGTACGGCAACCCCGACGCCACCGACGAGCAGGTGTACGCCGCCGCACGCGCCGCCTACGTCGACCGCTTCGCGCACATGCTCCCCCACGGCTACGACACCGTGATCGACGACGAGGGCGGCAACGTCAGCGCCGGCGAGAAGCAGCTCATCACCATCGCCCGGGCGTTCCTCTCCGATCCGTCGATCCTGATCCTCGACGAGGCGACCAGCTCGGTCGACACCCGCACCGAGGTGCTCATCCAGCACGCGATGGCGGCGTTGCGCTCGTCGCGCACGAGCTTCGTGATCGCCCACCGCCTCAGCACGATCCGCGACGCCGACACGATCCTGGTGATGGACGCCGGCCGCATCGTCGAGCAGGGCACGCACCAGGAGCTGCTCGCGAAGCAGGGCGCCTACTTCACCCTCTACCAGTCCCAGTTCGCCGGCGCCGCCACCGACCTCGGCTGACCCCGGCCGCGAGCCAGGGACGGGAACGCCCGCTCCGGGCACATCCGTCCCGCGCCGCGGCTTCGGTGCGGGTCGGGCCCACTCGGTACGGTCGAGCCGTCGCGACCCGAGCGACGACCTGAGGGGGTTCGATGAAGACGGCGATCACGGACATGTTCGGCATCGACGTGCCGATCCTCGCCTTCACCCACTGCCGCGACGTGGTGGCGGCGGTGTGCAAGGCGGGCGGCATGGGCGTGCTCGGCGCCGCGGCGCACACACCCGAGCAACTCGAGATCGATCTGCGCTGGATCGAGGACGAGATCGGCGACCGCGCCTACGGCGTCGACGTGATCGTGCCCGCGAAGTACGCCGGGTCCGACGAGGGCGGGCTCACGATGGACAGCATCCGCTCGATGATCCCCGAGGAGCACCGTCAGTTCGTGAACCGGCTGATGGAGAAGTACGACGTGCCGCCGTTCGAGGGCGACGGCCGTCCCCGCCGCGATCCGGCCGATGCGGCCGGCAACGCCGCCCCGTTCTCCGCAGCGATGATGGACCCGCTGCTCGAGATCTCGCTCGCGCACCAGCCGCGCCTGCTCGTCAACGCGCTCGGCCCGCCCCCGGGGCACATGATCGAGCGCTGCAAGGAGGAGGGCCGCCTGATCGGCGCCCTCGCCGGCAAGGCGCAGCACGCCGAACGCCACGTGAATGCCGGCGTCGACGTGATCATCGCCCAGGGCGCCGAGGCCGGTGGCCACACGGGCGAGGTCGGCACCATGGTGCTGATCCCCGAGATCGTCGACGCCGTCGCACCCGTGCCGGTGCTCGGTGCGGGCGGCATCGGCCGCGGCCGCCAGATGGCGGCGGCGATGGCGCTGGGAGCGCAGGGCGTGTGGTGCGGCAGCGTGTGGCTCACCACCGACGAGGCCGAGACGCACCCGGTGGTGAAGGAGAAGTTCCTCACCGCGTCGTCGAGCGACACGCTGCGCTCACGGTCGCTCACCGGCAAGCCGGCGCGTCAGCTGCGCAGCGCGTGGACCGACGAGTGGGACGACCCCGCCAACCCGAAGCCGCTCGGCATGCCGCTGCAGCCGATCCTGGTCGCCGAGGCCCGTGCCCGCATCGACCGTGCCTCGTACCGGAAGGGCTCGGGCGCCGAGCAGCTCGCGAACTACTTCGTCGGCCAGATCGTCGGCTCGATGAACGAGGCCAAGCCCGCCGCGCAGGTGGTGTTCGACATGATCGACGAGTTCATCGACAGCGTCCAGCACCTCAACCGCCTCATGGAGGCCTGAGCAACCGACCGGATGGTCCGCACCAGCGATCGCGGCTCAGGCCAAGATGTACCGATGCGCCGGGCACTCACCGCCTCGTTCACGGTTGTCGCCCTGATGGGCCTCACCGGATGCTCGCAGGGAGGCGACGACGAAGGCACGCCGATCGAACCGGCTTCGACGGGCTCGGGCTCGAGGTCGGTCACGGTGTGCGCCAGCGACGGCGGTCCCATCGAACCGGATGGACTCCTGACTCCGTGCTCCGTCAACGGCCTCGACTTCGGCATGTCGCGCGACCTGGTCATGCCGGCAGCGATCGAGATGTTCGGGCCGTTCGACTTCGAGAGCACGGAGGAGTATCCCGAGCCGACGACCGACGGCCGGTTCGCCGCCGAGTTCGGTGACGAGACCTTCGCCCTCAGGATCATGAGCTACGCCTGCTTCCCGAACTCGCTCTGCCTCTTCTTCGGCGGCGACGAGGAGGCAGACCTCGTCTTCACGGGTTGGCAGTTGCTCGGCGGATCGGTGACCGACATCGACCTCGCCACCGCGTCCGGCGTCACGCTCGGGTCGTCGTGGGCCGATCACCTCGACGAGATCGTGCTGGAGGCGGGTTGCGAGTGGACGGCCGTCGCTGCGCACGAGGGCATGAACCTCATCCTGCTCTCGTCGGACGAGTTCTTCGGCACTGCGGGCGTGCTGGCCGAGGAACTGCCCGATCCGACGACCGTGAAGGTCGACGGCGCCTACGCCGGTGAGATCTCGATCCCGACCGACGGCTTCTGCTGACCACGATCGTTCGTGAGCGACGCCCTGCTCGTCAGGGGTAGGGGACCCAACGGCCGGCGTCGAAGTCGTCGAGCTTGCAGGCCTTGGCGGCCTCCAGGGACGAGCCCATCGACGATCCGCCGGTGCTCATGTCATGCGATCATCGGGGTCGTGCGAGTGATGCACCGTGGATGCCGTGGTGCCCTCCGCTGAGCAGGTGCGGGTCGTCGAGTCGTTCGACGACTTCTACCGACGCGAACGACGCGGTCTCGTCGCGCTCGCCTACGCGCTCACGGGCAACACCGACGCGGCCGACGATCTCGCGCACGAGGCGCTCACCGCCGCAGGCCGGCGATGGGATCAGGTCGGTGCGCTGGAGCAGCCGATCGGGTGGGTGCGGCGCGTGGTGTCGAACCGCTCGACGTCGTTCGTGCGTCGACGGATCGTCGAGGCGAAGGCACTCCCCCGCCTGCTCGCCCGCACGGAACGTTCGACGATCCCGTCGATGCCGGTCGAGAGCGAGCACGTGTGGGCGGCCATCCGTCGCCTGCCCCGCCGTCAGGCCCAGGTCGTCACGTTGAAGGCGCTGTTCCGGCTGTCGCTCCAGGAGATCGCCGACGAGCTCGGGATGACGAAGGAGACAGCACAGACCCATCTCACGCGCGCCCGGGCGACGCTCACCGCCGTGCTCGAACAGGAGGACCTCCGATGATCGACCTCGACGACCGCCTCGACCGCGCCGCCGACGACCTCTGGACCGTGGTGCTGACGACGGCGAGCACCGGGCCGACGATGCGCCGCCCGACCTCTCGCGTGCTCCTCGGTGTCGCGGCTGCGACGGTCCTCGTCGTGACGCTCGCCACCGTGTGGGCCTGGCGAGACGCTCCGGCCGATGAAGCAGCGGCGACAGAGCCGGACGCGCCCGTCGCTTCGGCGCCCATCACCCCCGCGCCCGTCGCTTCGGCGTCTGGCGACCCCGCGGCGACCGTCCCGGCACCTTCGGGCGGCCCAGGAGTTGCTGGCTCGGTGCTGCGAACCGAGGTCGAGTACGTCATCCGGGATGGCGACACGCCCGCAACGATCGCGAGCGACTGGAGCGTGCCGTTCGCGGACCTGCTCATCTTCAACGGCATGACCCTGGAGCCCAACGGCATCGTGCCCGAGTGGCCGGGTGTCGGCGGGACGATCCGGATCCCTGCCGGCGCGATCGTGCCGGCAGGGTTCACAGACACCACGCTTGTGCCCACGGTCGAGGTCGTCGAGCAGGACATGCAGGTGACGTTGACGTCGGACTTCGACTGTGAGGTGCCGTCCGGGTCCGCAGGATTCGACACGTTCACGCTGTCGCTCTTCTCCGACCGGGAGGCCGGCCGATGGGTGCTGCGCGCCACGTTCCCGGATCAAAGCACCTTCGATCTGATCGGCACCGGCAGCGTGCTCTACCCGACCACGCTGCACGCCCGAGGGGTCTGGAACGGGATCGACACGAACTGTGCCGTGTTCGGACCGAATCAGGTGCCCGGACGGATGATCGGCGAGGGAGCGATCGTCGCACTGAACCTCGAGGACGACCTCGCCGAGGAGGACCGCCCGTTCTTCGCCGGCGATGTCGATCCGGCTGCGACGGAGGGTGGGGATCTGACGTCCACCGGCTTGCCCGGGACGGGGTGGACGCTCACACGAACGAGCACGTACACCGCCGACGACATGACGCCACGAGGCCTCGAGCAGACGACGCATTGGATCGTCTTCGACGGCCTCGTTGTCGAGCGGACGTTCGAGAACCGGATGGAGGTTCTCGGCACGGCGACGGTGACCACGTTGCTGCTCGGGTACGGCGACACGCTGATCGATGCCGCCTCGTTCGACACCTCGGATGCCCGCCCACTGGTCCCGTCCGAACGCCCGGCCCCGCCGGACAACGACGGAACGCCACCTTCCGACAGCACGCCACCAGAGGTCGCTGCCTGCGGCACCTACACGGTGGTCGAGGGTGACGTCCCCGCGATGGTGGCGGCGCAGCTCGGCACCACGTTCGAGGCGCTCGCGGCGGTCAACGTCGACACGCCGGGCTGGGACTCGTGGTTCCCCGGCCTCGAGATCCTGGTCCCCTGCTGACGCCAGCTCGGGACGGAAACACCCGAGCTGGGTGCATCCGTCCCATGCCGTCACGACCGGCGGGGAACAGAGGGACGGAAACGCCCAGGCTGGGCGCATCCATCCCGCACTGCGGGCGACCCGCCGCGACCGCGGGACACCGACGCCCGATGTGGGCCGACTCGTCCCGCGGCGGGTGGCGTCAGGCCTTCGCGGCGCTGTACGGCAACCAACGGCCGGCGTCGAAGTCGTAGAGCTTGCAGGCCTTGGCGGCCTTCAGATACGAGCGGAGCGACAGGCGTCCGGAGCGCACCGTGTCGGGGTACGCGGCGCGGATCGCATCCGCCGCTGCCGGCAGCTGGTGGAACGGGATGCGCACGTCCACGTGGTGCGGCACGTGCACGAAGATGTTGTGGAACCAGAGCGTGTTCACGATCGGGTTCACGCGCAGGATCGTGGTGGAGTCCATCTGGCCGTGGAACTGGCTCCACTCCTTGCGGGTCCACCACCGGATGTCGGGGTCCACGTGGTGCACGTACACGGTCCAGCCGATGATGTGGATGAACAGCAGGAACGGCACGACGAAGAGCTTGATCGGCAGCCAGATCGCCTGCACCCATCCGCCGGTCAACGCGCCGATCACCACGGTCGCGGCGGTGACCACCAGCATCACCGAGCCGAGGGTGATCTTGTCGCGGATGATCGCGCTGCGTCGCTGACCCGGCGCGTTGAAGCGCCACATCTTCTGCCACCAGACGGTGCGGAGGAAGTAGGCGCCCGACCCGAGGAAGCTCCACTCGAGCCGGTGCTGCAGGCGGGCGAGACGCCCCATCGCTCGGTACTCCTGCGGCGTGACGGGGTGCCACACGAAGTCGAAGCTCTGGCGGGTGGTGTAGCCGTGGTGGATGCGGTTGTGGCCGAGATCCCACGCGGCCTCCACGTGTGCGCTCGGCGCCATGCACGCCTGGGCGACCAGGCGGTTCACGCGGCGCGACTCGAGCAGGGCGCCGTGCGAGGCGTCGTGGCCGAGGACGAACAACCCCGACACGGCGAGGCCGGCGAGGAGCCAGAGCGGCAGCACCAGGTACCAGCGATCGGTGAGTGCCAGCCCTGTCAGCGGCAGGAGGTACAGCACGACCGCCTGCACGAGGGCGAGCGACGCCCGGCCCGCGGACCGCCGGTAACAGGTGGCGGGGATGATCTCGCGCACCTCGTTGAGCGATCGTTCTCGCACCTTCGGGCGGCGGG
>CAEZSR010000006.1_pt1 | contig 48364 bp, 52 predicted proteins | sample 7264011 | NCBI WGS metagenome assembly CAEZSR01 (sample SAMEA6813783, study PRJEB35770) | freshwater metagenome | biome: Freshwater; feature: Freshwater reservoir; material: water | place: Czech Republic | collected 2016-08-15 | depth 0.5m m | reverse complement strand
TGAACGTCCAGCGACGCCGACCGTCCATCGCGATGAACACGCCGCGCGCTGCGCTGTTGATCGTCCAGTAGAGGACGGCGGGTCGGTGTTCGGTGAGCTCGGAGAGGTCGGCGTGGAAGTAGACATTGATCTGCTGCGCGAGCGGCGGCATGCCGTTCATGCGGATGCCGAGCTGACCGCGCACCCAACTCGTCGCGCCGTCGGCGCCGATCGCGAAGTCGGCTGTCACGGTCTGCGACCGGCCGCCCGACTCGATCGTCGCCCGTACCCCGTCGAGGCAGTCGACCAGCGAGGTGACCTTGGTGCCGTGGCGCACGTCGGCCAGGCCGCGCCCGCGCACGGCGGCGAGCAGTGCGGCTTGGACGCGGTCCTGTGCGCACGAGCAGGCGACGTGCGGCGATGCGGTGATCCGACTGACGAGGTCGCTCTCGGGCACCGCCATCAGGTCGAGCGTGCCGAGGTGTTCGCCGGCCAGGGTGGTGGTCCACTCGACCCGGGTGAACCACTCCATCGGGAGCGCCTCGGCCTGCACGGCGTCGGCGATGCCCCATGCTCGGAACAGCTCCATCGAGCGGGTGTTCACCACATGGGCGCGGGGATGAGGGTCGATGCCGTCGTGCTCTTCGCAGACGAGGCTGCGGACACCGAACGAGCCGAGCACGTGTGCCGCAGCGAGCCCGACGGGGCCGCCACCGACGATCAGCACGGGGACGTGGAGGTCGGTCATCCCTGAACCACCAGGCTCGCGAAGGATTCGCCGCTCTCGAACCGGGCGTGGAGCTCTTCGGGATCGAACGTGACGCCGATCGGATTCTCGGCGAACGCGCCGGTTGCGAACCACGCGTCGAGTTCGGCGTCGGTGGCGAAGTTGTCGATCTGCAACTCGACATGGTTGCCGTCGGGGTCCTCGTAGTACATGGAGGTGGTGGGGCCGTGGTTGACGCACCAGAACGGGCTGATGCCCTGATCGCGCAGTCGCACGTAGTTGCCGAGCAGGTCGTCGAGTGTGGCGTAGGTGAAGGCGACGTGGTGCAGGCCCGTGTGGCCGGCGGTGGGTCGGGTGTCGGAACCGGTCGCAACGAACGCGACGCGGTGATGCTCGTCGTCGTAGGTGGTGAAGGCGATGAAATCGGTGGCGAACGCGACGCGGGCGTCGAGTACGTCGCAGTACCAGTCGATCATGGTCTGCAACTGACCGGTCCTGAGCACGATGTGGGCGAGTTTGGCGGGGGCGGTCATGACGCTGGCTCCTCTGCGGTGGTGACGTGGTTCACGAGGGTGCCGATGCGTTCGACGGTGATCTCCACCACGTCGCCCGGAGCCAGGAACGTGCCCGCGAACTGGCCGACACCCTGCGGTGAACCCGTGAGGAGGACGTCACCCGGCTCGAGGGTGAAGTAGTGGGAGACGTAGGCGACGAGTTCCGAGATCTGGTGGACGAACTCGGTGGTGCGGGCGTCCTGGCGGGTTTCGCCGTTGACGACGGTGCGCAGCGAGAGGTCGAGCGGTTCGTCGAACTCGTCGATCGTGACCAGGCACGGACCGAGCGGTTTGAACGTGTCGAGGCTCTTCGCCTGGCCGACGGAAACAGCCACGTCGCCCCCCATCGCTCGGCGTTGGATGTCGCGGGCCGACACGTCGTTGGCGACGGTCAAGCCGGCGACGTGCGACCAGGCCCGCTCGACGGGCACGCGGGTCGCGGCGCGTCCGATCACCGCGGCGATCTCGCCTTCGTAGTCGACCATCGTCGGTGCCACCGGCGGGAGCACGATCGCGTCGCCGGTGCCGATCACCGACGAACCAGGTGTGAGATGGAAGTTCGGCTCGCTCGGCATCTCCACCTCGCGCCCGAACAGCTTCATCACCTCCATCACCTCCTCGGCGTGGCTGCGGTAGTTGAGCCCGATGATCGGCACCTTGCCGGGTCGCAGGATCGGCGCGAGCACGCGGATGTCGCCCAGTGCGATCCGTTCGGTCACCGCTGCGTCGCGTACGACCTCGAGGCCCCTGCCGCGCAACAACTCCCCCACCTCCCGCTCGGGCAGGTCGAGCAACGACAGCGTGCCCAACTCGTCTTCGCGGGCGATCCCCCGCTCCGTGGTGTACAGCCTCACGATGTTCCCTTCTGGTGTGTCTGTGCCTGTGTCAGTGCCTGTGTCAGTGCCTGTGTCAGTGCCTGTGTCAGTGCCTGTGTCAGTGCCTGTGTCGGCGTCACGCGAACCGCGCGACGAGGGGTGCGTAGGTCTCGATCGCCGCCCGACCCGCGTGAGGGTCCATCGGCGGGACGAACAGCAGGACGCGGTGGATCCCGGCGTCCCGGTACCTCTCCAACGCTTCGAGGTCGGGGCCGGAGCCGTAGACGCTGACCTCGAACCCGTCGAGGTCACGTCCCATCTCCTCCGCTTCCCGGCGGAGCACTCGCATGTGCTCGGAGAAGTCGCTGTCGCCACGGCCGAGCAGCGGGATCCAGCCCTGCCCGTGGCGGAGCGCCCGGCGCAGACCACCCGGCATGCGGCCGCCGACGTGGATCGGAGGGTGTGGCGCCTGCACGGGTTTGGGCCAACTGAAGATCGGGTCGAAGTCCACGAACTGGCCGTGGTACTCGGCTTCGTCGTGGGTCCAGATGGCCTTCATCGCATCGACGCGTTCGCGCATCACCTTCCAGCGGTCATCGATGCGGGTGCCGTGGTTCGCCATCTCCTCGGCGTTCCAGCCGCCGCCGACACCCACGGCCAGGCGGCCGCCCGACAGCACGTCGAGGGTCGCGACGGACTTCGCGAACTGGATCGGGTCGCGTTGGACGACGAGTGCGATGCCGAACCCCAACCGGAGCCGGGTCGTCACCGCAGCGGCAGCGGCGATCGCCGGCACCGGATCGAAGACCCGAGAGTAGTAATCCGGCAGTTCGGGGCCGCCCGGCCACGGCGTCGTGCGGGACACCGGGATGTGGCTGTGCTCGGCGAACCAGAGCGACTCGAAGCCGGAGTCCTCGGCGAGTCGTGCGAGCTCGGACGGCGACAGCCCGTGCGCCGTCGGGAAGGTGCACAGCCCGAGTTCCATAGCAGTCCTCTCCTCAGTGGGCTTGATCTTGGTCACCAGTCAAGATCTTTCTTGGTGCGACGTCAAGAGAATTCTTGGCTCATCGCCAAGATCTTCCGTGCGAGAAGGAGGGGGGCACTACGCTCGGGCCATGCCTGCGAACCGGCGGACGATCCCTCGCCCCGAGCGCGTCGACGCCATCGTCAATGCTGCGCGTCTGCGGTTCGAGACGCAGGGCTACAAGGACACCAGCCTCGGCGACATCGCGAAGGACCTGAAGATCAAGCCCGGCGCCATCCACTGGTACTACCCCACCAAGGACGACCTCTTCGCGGCGGTGACACGGCGGATCATCGAAGACACCCGAGCCGCCGTGACATCCGAACTCGGCGACGACGCGCCCCCGATGGAGGTGCTCGTGCGGTTCCTGTCGGCGAGCGAGGCCTCCCGCGGCCTGCACATCGATGCGCACGACCGTCTGAACGAGAGCGCGGCAGTGGCCGAGGTGCACGACGAGTTCCACCGGTGGCTCGACGGCCTGCTGCTGTCGATCGTCAGGCCGCGCCTCGGCCCCGACCAGGATCTCGAACTGATCGCCGAGGTGGCGCACATCATGTTCGAGGGGCTGTTGGCGAGCACGATGGAGCGCGACCGCCCGTTCGAGGAACTGGTGCAGTTCCTCGTGGACATGCTCGTGGCGACCGCTCCCCAAGCGGCGCTCGCCGCCCGCCGCACCGCCCCGAGCACCAGGAAGCGGGCCGACTGACGCGCCGGGCGGAGGGCGCCCGAGGCCGGCGCCACGCACGCTCGACATCTCGCCTCGCCCTGTCGTCGCTCTGTTGTCCGATGGACCCCATCCACGGCCTGCGCCGACGAAGCCCATGGCCGGGCAGAACCGATCCCAGTCCCAGCTCTCGGACTCGAGCATCCGCGCCCCTGACACGACCGAGTCCGGCAGCGCCCGGCTCGGCGTGGCTCGCGACCGCGCCGGGCGGCTCAGGTTGTAGCGTCTCCAGGGGTGTTGGGCGTCGTCAATGCCGATTACCTGGTGGTCGGAGCGGGAGCGGCCGGTCTTGCGTTCGCTGACGCGTTGGTCGACCACGATCCGGACGTGCACGTAGCCCTGGTCGATCGGCGCGATGGCGTGGGCGGGCACTGGAGAGCTGCGTACTCGTTCGTGCGGCTGCACCAGGCTTCGCAGTTCTACGGAGTTGGGTCGACCGTGTTCGGCGGTGGCGTGCAGCGGTCGGGACCCGAGGCCGGGCTCTACGAGCGGGCGGACCAGCCCGCGATCCTCGACTACTACGAGCGGGTGCTGGCCACATGGCTCCCCGGACGGGTGAGCACCTTCTTCCGGCACAGCTACGCCGACGGGCTCGTCGTCCCGATCGACGGTGGCGAGCCGCTCGTCGTACCCGAGCACTGTCGGATCGTCGACGCCCGCTACCTCGCCCCCGAAGTGCCCGCCGAGTGTCCGCCCCGCTTTCGTGTCGACGACGGTGCGTGCGTCGTTCCCGTCAACGACCTGCCGCAGCTCGCCGCCCATGCCGAGTACGTGATCGTCGGCTCGGGGAAGACGGCGACCGACGCGATCGTCTGGCTGCTCGGTGAGGGCGTCGAGGCCGACGCCATCACCTGGGTGCGCCCCCGTGATCCATGGATGCTCAACCGGGCCGTCGTCCAACCCGACCCCGCTGTGTTTCTCGGCATGGCTGCCACCGTGATGCGGTGCGCTTCGGAGGCGGTGTCGCTACCGCGGTTGTTCCTGGAGCTCGAGAGCGCCGGTGTCATGCTGCGGCTCGATCGGTCCGTCGAGCCCACCATGGCGAAGACCCCCACGCTCGCCACCTGGGAACTCGACCTGCTGCGCAGCGTCGAGCGCGTCGTCCGGCTCGGGCGGATCCGCTCGGTCGAGCCCGGCCGAATCCACCTCGCCGGTGGCACGGTCGACGTGGCGGCAGACGCGGTGGTCGTCAACTGCGCGGCCGACGGGCTGAAGAACCCCGCCCGCGTTCCGATCTGGGGCAGCGAGGCGATCACGCTGCAGCCGATTCGCGCCGGCTTCCCGTGCTTCGGTGCCGCACTGACCGGCTACGTCGAGGCGACTCGCGACGATGATGCCGTCAAGAACGCACTCTGTGCACCGTCGTCCTACGGCAACTCGCTCGAGGAGTGGGCAGTGATGAACGTGTTGGGCTCGCGCAACGTCGCTGCGTTCAGTGCAGAACCCGACATCGCGACGTGGGTCTCGACCGTCGCGATCAATCCTGCGAGGGTGCCGCCCGACCATCCGGGTTCGCCAGCCCTCGATGCTGCCCTCGAAGACTTGGCGACCTTCGGCGCCCGGGGTGTGACTCGGCTCGCCGAGCTGGCCGGTCTCGGCTGATCGCCTCCTGCTCGGGGCGGTGGTCGCCTCGACCCGCAAGCGCATTGGCGTCCTGACGCAGGACACTGGAAGCTCCGTCAGAGGTGGACGTCGGACAACGAAGATGGCCCCGGCTGATCATTCGATCTGCCAGGGCCTTCTCTTCGTGGCGGGGGCAGGATTCGAACCTGGGCCTTCGGGTCATGAGGCAGACCGACCATGTCGGCTTGACGTCTGGTGTCGAGCGCAGCCGTTGGCCCTGGTGACAGCCCGTCCGTGAGCAGCAAGGCGCATCCTGTCACTCGAGCGTGAAGACGTTGATGGTGAACGGGCGCTGCGGTTCGCCGGGACCGATCGGACCTCCTCGGTCGAACTGGGAGCCGACGACGAGAAGCTGGCCGTCGACGATGACAGCGGTGGTCGGAAACTGCATTCCGGCGTCGTCTGCTGCGGGAGCGTCGTGGTGAGGGAGGGCGGAACAGATTCGGTGGTGACAACGGCGGTGCTGGTCGGCGCAGACGACGCGCTCGGGAGCGGCGAGGCGTCGCCTCCGCACGCTGTGCCAGTGACAACTGCCAGAGCGGCGGGGCCGGAGGCTAGTGTTCGCTTCGGGATGTGCATTCGCCACTGGCTCCTTGCGCTGGCTTGACAGTGTCGAGCCAGGACGTTGCCGACCGATCTTGACAGTGTCAACTTCGACCCTCTTGACTGTGGAGGGTGATGCCTGAACCGAACCTCCCTCGTCACTATCCCGGCGACTTGCGCGCGGCTCTGCTTGCGACCGCAGCGCGGATGGTCGCCGAGACAGGTTCCAGTGACGTGAGCCTGCGAGCGGTGGCGCGCAGCGTCGGGGTGTCCCATGCTGCGCCCGCACATCACTTCGGTGACAAGGCCGGCCTCCTCGACGCTCTCGCAGAGCAAGGTTTCGAGTTGCTCCTCGATCGAATGCGAGAAGAGTTGCGGGCGGGGGGAGGTGACCCTGGCCGACGCCTCCTCCTGCTTGGTCAGGCCTACTCGACCTTTGCCCGCGACGAACCAGGGCGCTTCGAGGTGATGTTCAGTAGTGCCCGCGAGCTGCGGACCTCCGCTGGTGAGGAGACGATGGAACTGCTCGAGGAGTGCTGCCGTGCCGTCCTCGCCCGTTCCGAGCACAGCACGGCGATCGACCCGGTGGTCGCTGCGTTGATGTCATGGTCGCTGATCCATGGACTCTGTGTGTTGTTGCGTTCGGGGCAGATTCCATCCGACAAGGGCACTGAGACCGAGATCGTCGCCACCGTGCTGTCAGCGCACGCTGCGCTGTTGGCGGGGGACTGAAGCTCGACGCCGACGGTAGGTACTCCGACGCGACGATGGCGGCACCGGACGGGGTGAGGAACTGGGTCAGCAGAGAGTTGATGACGCACGAGCCGGGGAACGCGGCACTGTCGGCGTGATCTCGGCCGAGAAGTCCTGGCGCATGTGACGGTGCGGACCCTGCACCACGACGAGTCGATCGGGCTGATCGGTCCGGCACGACGCAACGCGTCCGGCTACCGGCTGTACGGGCCGACCGACATCGAGCGGCTGTACCGAGTGCGCGCCCTGCGCCAGCTCGGGCTCCTTCTCGAAGAGATCCGCCGAGCCCTCGACGAGCCCACCACAGACCTGGCCGCGACCCTCGCCGCACAACTCGCCGCGATCGACGGCCTGCTCGGGACGTCGACGGCGATGATGGCGGTGATGGTCGACGTTCCCCGAGATCTCCGAACCCTGTGGCGACTCACCGGAGCGGACCCGTTCGACCCTGCCGCGGACTGGAACACGATGTTCGAGAGCGTCGGACTCATCCTGTACGCCCTGCCGAGGCGCGAGGAGTACTGGTGCACGCCGATCAACTCGATCACCTTCGCCACCACCGGCGGTGACGGTGTCCACTTCGGCTGGGTCACCCTGCCCGGACGGCCCGTCGACGATGCGCCGATCGTGATGACCGTGCCGATGGCGGAGACGACGACGAGCGTGATCGTCGGCCGCGACCTGCGGGAGTTCCTGAGCCTCGGGTGCCGGTTCGGCTACTTCACCCTCGATGCTCTCGTCCACGACCCGGCCGGCACGATCGACGAGATCGAAGCGAATCGCGTGGATCCGGATCGCAGCGACGACGAACGAGCACTCCTCGACCTGCTGACATCGGAGTTCGGGCTCGCACCGTGGCACGATCCGGCCCGGCGGATGGGGGAACTCCAGGTGGAGTACCTGAAGCTGCTCGAGATCCCGCCGTCACCCGACCCCGGCTCGTGGACCGTCCCCGACGCGGAGCGACCGCACACGACCGTGCTCGTCCCGCCGCCCCCCGACGAGGCGCTCGTCCGGTCGAGGGACTTCTTCCGGAGCATGCGTGCGAGCCGGAAGGTGCCGCAGAGCCGCTTCAACAAGGTGTTCCGCCACGACGAGCCGTGCGGCTTCCAGACCTGGATCGGCGGCCCGCCGCTCGCCGTGCTGCCCAGCTCGCTCACGTTCCACCGGGTGTTCGCGCACGACGAGCGGATCGACGCGCGCGTCGTGGCACGAGGGGAACCACGTCCTGCGAGCTCGGCTGCGTTGCCGGTGATCGTGGAGGTCGGCGACCTCCGATTCGCGGTCGACGTCCCGCACACACATGCGGCCGCGACCGTGCAGCTCCCGGTCGAGCTGCCGATGGCGCTCTCGGGTCCGCTGATCGAACCGGTCGCGTGCTTCCCGTACGAGCTCGCCTTCGACGAGGCCGAGCGGGAACGGGTGGGTCCCGACGGCATGCCGTGGGCGGCACGCTCGCTCATCGGTCTCGGCCTGTTCGAAGGCGGCGGGAGCACTGCGATCGTCTCCGGCGTGATCGAGCGTGTCGAGACCGTGCACTCCTCGCTCGCGGGCGACATCACCACGTTGCTGGTCCGCACGGCCGGTGACGTGCCGATCGTCGTGTGGTGCGCCGTCGACGGCGACCTGCCCGCCTCGGGCGCCGTGTACTCCGGGCAGGTCGCACTCTGCGGCACCAGCGATCAGCTCACGTCGGCCTGAGATCAGGGAGAGGCCGACGAGCCTCGACCGGCTCCCCGACCGACGCACCCCGACCGGGCGCAGTCCTCGGCGGTCCTTCTCCAGAGGGGCGACGCGGGCGACGTTCGGCTGCGCGTCGCGGGCGAGGAGAGGGTGGAGATCTCGTTGCATTCGCAACGTCCGGACTGGCCGGCCGCTGACGACCGTCATGCGTCCCGAAGCCGGACGCCCGATGGTCGACGCCTGCCTCCAAGGCACCGCGAGCGTCGACGAAGGCATTGCCCACTGCAGCGAGATCGATCACGAGCGATCGACGCCAGGTGAGCAGCCGATCCCATCCGGTCAACTCGACCTTCAGACGATCGTTCGTGGACGACACCTCGAACGCCATGGCGCCCACGATAGGTGCGGATGGATCGGTGTTCGGACCGACTCTCACCTAGAGGACCCAGGAGACATCGAGTTGCCGCTCGATCAGCATCCGGGAGCAAGACTCACCGCCATGGCGAGCGACGACCTCCTGATCGAGCGGCTGCTCCGCGTGATCGACGAAGGTCGACGCACCGCTACCTACAAGCTCGCCCTGTTGCTCGGCATCATCGACACCGCTGCGACGATGCCGAACGAGACGGAGCTGCCGACGCGAGCGATCGCCGAACGTGTGCTCGAGCTCTACTACCCACAGACCCGCAGCTACGTCGATCGCAACGGTGTGACGTTCATGCCGAGACAGATCTCGATGAAGTCATCAACGGTGCTCGCCGCGGTCGAACGTCTGCGGGTGACCGGTGACGCAATGCGCTGCCGCTCGATCGACGAGGTCGCCCGACGAGCGCAGCGCGACTACGAGCGCACGCTCGACGTCGTGGAGGACACGTTCGTCCGCTACCCGATCCCACTCCTCCAGACGATTGGGACGACGCCGATCCCGTTCCTCTACGCCGTCGACTGGTCCGAAGGCACCACCGTCGCATCGCTCCGACGGTCGAACGGCGACCGGATCCGCCTCCTCGACGGCGTCGCCGACCGACTGGTCGTGCTGGGCCCGATGCTGCGGCCGCTCATCGAGCACCATTGGACCCAGGACGTCGCTCGCTGGACGCGCATCACCACCGAGGACGAGCAGCTCCGATCACACCTCTTCGGCCCAGAACGCGCCGCCTTCCCGAAGGTCCTCGCCGGCGGCCTGCTCGAACTCCAGGCCGGGTCGTGCTTCTACTGCGAGGCTCGTCTCGACAAGCGGGTCGAGGTCGATCACTTCCTACCGTGGTCGCGCTGGCCGAACGATGCAATCGAGAACCTCGTGCTCGCCGACCAGTGCAACAGCGCGAAGTCCGATCACCTCGCGGCCACCGCCCACCTGCAGCGCTGGCGGCAGCGATTGGAACTTCATCAACTCGACCTGGCCGAGATCGCGGGCGAGGCACGCTGGACGAGCTCACTCGACCGAAGCCGCGCGCTCGTTCAGACCACGTATCAGCACCTTGCTTCCGGCACGCCGCTGTGGCTCCGAGGCCATGACTTCGAGTTCGCGTCGGGGCCCTCCTGGGACTGAGAGGACTCAGCTCACCGCAGGCCACCTGTGCGGTGGGAACGAACGCCACAAGCGGGCCGTCTCGAACAGATGCAGCTCCAGTCGATCGAGCGCATCGACGATGTTCCCGAGCCGTCGGTATCGACCGCTCGACTCGCCACCGAGGTGGGAGCCGAAGACGGACTGGCTCAGGGGCCGCTTCGTCGGACCAGGTGCCGCATCTCCGCAACGGCAGCGACCGTGAGCATCCCCATGGCCGCGATGTCGATCACGACGACGCGATGCAGTTCGGACGTGGAGGTGTCGCCGATCATCGCAACGACGATGAAGGACGCCGTGCTGACGACGCCGACCGCTGTGGCGATGACGCGCAGGCTTCGCACGAATGCCGCGACGATGAGGATCATGCCGACGAGCCCGAGCAGGACGGCGCGGTGGCGCAGCAGGACATCGACGTCGCCGCTCACCGTTCCGATGCCGTAGAGGTCGTCGAGCTGCCGTGGTCCGGCGACGCCCGCGAGGGGGAGGAGATGCACCACTCCCACCGAGACCAGACACGCGGCCACAACGAGGTCGGAGCGTCGCATCAGATCACCGTGGGAGGGAGCAAGCTGGTCAGGGTGCGCACGGATGACGGCACGCTGACCCCTGCTGGCACGTTCGGGGAAGGCAGGGGTGCGCCAGCCACGATCTGCAGGGGAACCGTTCCGGCCCACACGGAGGAGTCGAGATCGGCAGGGTCGTGGTTCGGGTGCCCGGTGCGCACCTTCGCCGAGGAGTCGTCGATCGGCAGGGCGATGACGATGCCGTCGAGGAGGGTGATCGTGCAGCACGCGTCGATCCCGGTGGCAAGGCGGCGGAGTGTGCGGCCGGCGGCCGACCCGTGGACGTAGAGGACGTCGTCGACGCGGGCGTGGATGGTGGGGATCACGAGGGGATGGCCGTCGTGATCGGTGAGGCCGAGGTGGCAGACGAGGGCGGTGTCGATGATGTCGCGGATCAGCGATGGATCGTGGCTGCCGCGCTGGGGTTCACGTCGGAGCCGGGTGCGCTCCAGGTTGTCCGGTTGCTCGGTCATCGGTGGTTCATCCTGCCGCCACGGCCACGAGCGCGGCGGCCGCGACGACTTCGATGATCAGGTAGGTGGCGGTGGGATACCACCCGCGGGGTCGCTCGATGGTCATTCCGATCAGGCGACCGAGGGCCATTCCACCGAGGGCGATGCCAACGGTGAGCGCGACGCCGTCCTGCGTGTTGCCCGACTGCTGGGCGGCCACGATCAGCAGTACCGCCATCGCGACACCGAAGCCTCCGTAGACGGCACGTATCTCGGTTCGGGCGTCGGACGAGTCGGCATCGGTGCCGAACTGGGCTGCGATGAGCATCGGCCGGACGAGGGCCGCCACGCCCATGCACGCGAATCCGAACCCGACAACGATCATCACTGCCCGCATCGCTCAACCGGCCAGTGCAGCAGTGTCGAGGTAGGTGTCCTTTCGGCTGATCAGACCATCGACGAAGCGGAAGACGTCGACCGCCTCCGCTTCCACGACACGGCCGGCCGCTGAGGAGCGCATGACGGATTGCACGAGCGCATGTGTCTCACCGATCTCGACGGCCGTCTGGGTGGCGCTCAAGTCCGGGTACACCGCCAGGGCCAGCTGGAAGGCCTCGCGCACCTGGGGCGCGCCGACCGCAGCACCGTTGCCGTTGTGCAGATGGAACACGGTGTCATCGGTGTGCATCGACATGATCGCGTCGAGGTCGTGTCGGTGCCAGGCGTCGGAGTAGCGCTGGAGCAACTCGGCGAGATCGATCGTGGAACTCGCTCTGCCGGCTGTGTCAGGGTTGGGGTTCATCGGTCCTCCTGAGGGTTGAAGGGTTCGGGGAACGAGGGTCAGGTCAAGGGCGGGGCGAACACGGCGACCGCGACGAAGCCGCCCTGGGTCTGGTCGAAGTGGTGCGCGGTGCCTGCTGGCACGATGAGGACGCTGCCAGCGCAGACATCGGTCCGCTCCTCGCCGACGACTGCGGTCGCGTTGCCGGTGAGCACGACGTACACCTCGTCCTGTTCGTGGACGGGCTGGGGATCGGCCACGCCGTCCGCCAAGGCATACAGCAGCACACTCATGTCCGCCGTCCGTCCCAGGTCCGTGACGGTGGCGCCAGCAACGAGGTCGAAGCCGGCCACCGGAGCACCACGGTCGTCGACGACGTCTCCTCGAGGATCGACGTGATGCACGATCACGTCTGCCGCCTGGGGCGTGCGACGAGCTCTCCACCGCAGTTCGGGCACCTCGACTGCAGCGACTCCGCACAGTCGACGCAGAAGGTGCACTCGAAGCTGCAGATCACGGCAGCACCATCGACGACCAGGTCGCGGTCGCATCGTTCGCACCTCGTGCGCATCTCGAGCACCACGTCCTCCTCGTCCTTCTCGTCCTCTGGTTCGGCATCCAACTGCTGCTGGGCGACCGTGACAGTAGGCCGAAGCTCGACATATGTCAAACCTATGTCTACGATGAGCGGCATGACGAGCGAACTCACCCACGAGCAACAGCTGGTCAGAACCGGCATCACGCTGCCGGACGCCCTGCCCGCCTTCGGCCAGTACGTGCCAGCCGCGCAACACGGGACCACCCTCTGGGTGGGCGGCCACTTCGGGACCCGCCCGGACGGGCCCCCCACGTCGGATGGTGCGGGCACGACGTCACCGCCGCCGATGCACGCGACGCAGCCCGATCCGCCACCATCAACCTCGTGGCGACGGTGCGCGAGACCCTCGGATCGCTCGACCGGGTCGAGCTGGTCGTCCAGGTCTACGGCGTGGTCAACGCGACGCCGGACTTCGTCGAGCACACGTCGGTGATCGACGCCGCGTCCGACGTGCTCGTCGACGTGTTCGGCGCCGCGGGGCAGCACACGCGCCTCGCCGTCGGTGTCGCCTCGCTTCCCGCGAACCTCGTGCTCGAGATCCAGGCGCTCCTCATCGTCACCCCGTGAGCCCGTGGCCTACCCTGCGACCACGACCGTCGGCCCGATGACCGAGTGCCAGTTCGGTGGTCGTTCGTCGCTCGATCTCACCTGGACACTTCGCTACCGCGCCGTGTGGCCGACCGAGCTCCTCGGATCACCCGACGACCTCCGCGTCTGGCTCGACGCCGGCGGCCTCCCCGCCCCCGCCACCCCCACCGAGCGCGAGCTCGCCGACACCAGGGCGCTCCGAGAAGCGATCCACCGCGCAGCCAGCGCAGTGATCGACAAGCGGGTGATCGCGCCCGCCGACCGGGACGCGATCAACCACTGGGCCGCCCACACCCCTCCATCGCCACGATCGCAGAGGAGACGGGACGCGGCGTCGATCGCATGTTCAGAGAGCTCCTGCGGTCTGGCCACAGCACGCCCACCATCTCGCAAACCGTGGACTCGACGCGAGTTGCCCTCGTCGGCGGGCCCCCCGTACACAGGTGGTGCGTCATGTGGAGCAGCTCGAGGCCCACGAGCGAGACGATGTTGACACCCTTCTGGTGGTCTTCACCATGCTCTCGACGCGAACCATCACAGCTCCTGACCTGTCGGGTGAGTACGGACGGATCAGCAACCGCACGATCCAGAACCTGCTCGACATCGACGTGTACCGGGCCCGCGATCTTCTTCGTGACCTGCGCGACCGGGGTCTGCTCGTGAAGACCTCCGCTCAGGAGAGAGGCATCGCCGTGGAGTACGGATCCGGTGGCAAGTTTCCTCATCCAAAGCGTCAGAGAAGGACTCGCGACTCTCAACCGCCAACCGGCGAGACTTTGTTTGATCCAACGGACGGCGAGCAGACGCTCTGACCGTTCGCATGGCGACGCAACGGGCTGCTCGCCCCGTTCGAAGATCCGATAGGTGTGGCCCCTGGACATCGAAGAAGGCCCCGGCGGATCTTTCGATCTGCCAGGGCCTTCTCTTCGTGGCGGGGGCCCGAACCGCGCGTTGACTGCAACGCTGCGGCTGGGACGGTGACGATCCCCATCAGGCGACCTGGACGGCGTCCTTGAGCTTGGCGGGGACCTTCTCGGGGAACGACACGATCAGGTGACGGCCGAGGGCTTCGGCGACGCGAGCGAGGGTGTCGATCCGGTTCTTGGCGCCGCCGCCTTCCTCGAGACGCGAGATCACCGACTGGGTGGTTCCCATGCGCTCGGCGAGCTCCCGCTGGCTGAGTCCGGCGCCGGTGCGCAGGTCGTAGATCAATTGGCCGAGCGCGAGGTGGTGCTCGACCTCGGCGCGCACCTCGGTGCTCGGTGCCCGGCGCTTGTTCTTGGTGTCGTCCCAGCGGGAGTAGTTGGCCATCGTGGTCTCCTTCACGGGTTGGTCCGGGCGCAGTCCTCGGCAGCTCTGCGTGCCCGGGCGATCTCGGTGCGTTCGTTGTTGCGTTGCTTGCGGAACGTGGTCAGCAGCACGATCCGGCCGTCCTTGCTGAACCGGTAGGTGACCCGGCGAGCAGTCGGGCCCAGCGTGAACCGCAACTCGAACAGACCCTCGCCGAGACTCCTCGACAACGGCATCCGCGCTGTCGACCCGAGCGCGACCAACCGGTCGATCACCACGACCGTCCGGTCCCACTCGACAACGTCGAGCGAGTCCATCCACTCGACGATCTCGTCATGCAGCTCGACATCAGCGACAGCTGTGAGTATCGCACGGATGCGATGATCGCACACCCGCTATCATCGCACAGGCTCGACGCGGATCACCCGCCGTCGATCAGGATCCCTCGGTCAAGGCCAGCCGTACGGCGAGCACCGTGCCGCTGCTCAGGAGCAGTCATCGTCCGAGATCACCGTTCGCGGGGGCGACCCCGCTGCGGCTCCGCCCGGCACCCAAGCCCGCCGAATGCGGCGCGGTCGCACCTATGCCCGTGGCCACTGCGCTCCGCAACACCCTGCGCTCGGCCGGCACAGAGGAATCGCTCGACCCGTTGCGTTGTGGCGGGAACTCGTAGGCCGGATGTCCGGTCTTCCTCTCAGGGCACGGGCAACTGCCCGCTGTCGCTGGCCGGGAACTTCACGACCCTCGACGACGACCTGTTGCCGGGGCAAGGGCCTCGCGAGCCTGCCAACCCCACCGAGGAGAGCGCATACCGTGAGCGAGCCGATCGTTTGTACACCGACCCGATCCAGCAGCTGACCGAAGGTGACGTTCGATCGGTCTCGGCGAGCTCGACAATCACCCACGTTGCTCCGACACGTCCGCCGACGGATCGAGCGCGAGCAGAGGCGTCGAGATGGTGGTGAGCGGCGAGCCGCTCACCACCACCCCTGAACCCCGGCGCCGAGTACCCGCTGCCCGAGCTCGGGTACGATGACGACGTGGCCAAGACCGCCGACGATCTGCGAGAAGAGGTACTCGCACTCCCCACCCAGGAACGAGCGCGGATCGCCTCAGAGCTGCTGGCGAGTCTCGACAGCGAGATCGTCGACGAGAGCGAGATCGACGAACTGTGGTCGGCAGAGACGCAGCGACGAGCAGCGATGCTCGACGCCGGCGACGCACGAACGATCACCTGGGGAGAGATCGAGCAGCGGTTCGCCGACCGCCGCGCCCAGCGCGACGCGTGAGCCTTCGTATCGAGTATCACGAACTCGTCGACACCGACCTCGAGCAAGCCTGGACCTGGTACGAGGACCAAGAGCGTGGGCTCGGTGATCGTTTCCTCGACGCGATCCATTCGACCGTGCTCCGGGCGTCGCGATGGCCGAACTCCGGCACTCCGGCTCTTCGTGACGACGGGGACGAGATCGTCGAGCGCAAGCTCCCCGCCAACGGCTTCCCGTACGCCGTGCGGTACCGGAGCCTGGATGACGACCGGCCGATCGTCCTGGCGGTCCTCCACCAACACCGACACCCAGACTTCGGAACCGACCGCCGGCCCTGAGCCCGCCCAGACGAGCCCGTCTGTCGGGCGAACGTGAAGCCGGCGTCCGTCGGCGGCCCGACGGCGAGGAGGATCCGTTCGACCGGTCGGAGCCCTACGTCCGCCAGCGGTCGAAGGAGGATCCGCACGTGTGGGCCGACGGTGTTGTTCGACGAAGTCGTCGCGCTCGGCCATGAGCGGGCGTATTCGACGTTCACCCGTCAGGTCCGCGACCGGCAAATGCGGTCGCATTGCAGGCCGTGCGCGGCATCCAACGGTCGGGCGCACGTCGACATCGAGCGTCCGCCCGGCGCCGAGGTGCAGTAGGACTGGCTCGAGTTGGACGACACCCCGTGGGGGCAGAAGGCGTACGTGTTCGTCGGGTCGTTGTCACACTCATCCAAGACCCGGGCGTGGTTCTCTGAGTCCGATGATCAGGCGCATCTGATCGTCGGCATCGACGAGGTGCTGCGCCGCCTCGGTGGGTCCGGGCGGGAGTGGCGGTGGGTTCGCGGCCGCTGACGGTGTCCAGCAGGGGGACCAGAATCCTGGGGGAAGCCGGCCGGCCGCTCCCCCGCCGTCTACCTGCGGTTCGGCGACGGCCCCACCACCCACGCCGACCCGAACGACCGCCTGGCGCTGGCGAACGCGATCCGGTGGGTCGCGAGCGGGGACGCCCGCGACTGGGCCGCCTCGTCCGCCTGACCGATCGGAGCGGCTCGCCTCACGGCACCCGCAGCGCCACCTCGAGCGGACCTCCAGTCCATTCCGGTCTCGCCCGCACCAGGCGATCGGTCCCGAGGAACGCTGCGGCCAACTCGTCGGGCAGGTCGTCGTACGGCGACGACTGACTGCGATGCAGGGCGATCGCCTCCCACCGCAACGGCAACAGGTCGGTCACGTCGACCACGGTGGTGATCGCCTCGTCGGGATGGCCGAAGTCGTCCTCCGGCACCTCGGCGTAGACCGAGCCCGACCTGTGGGCGACCCAGCGGCGCATCACCGACCGCACCAGACACCAGTAGTAGAGCGACGCACCCTCAGGTGCCACCTCGTCGAACGCGACCGTCGTGGCCTGGGCGATGCGCACGTGGTCGCGGTGGCCGTCGCCGCCGGTGGGGTCGAGCGTCACGACGACATCCGGCCGCTCCTGCGCGATCCCCTCGCGCACCGCGGCCACGACGTCGTCGAACGCGGCGCCCACCAGCGAGCCGGGCGCGCAGTCGCCGTCCCATCCGGAGTCCTCGAAGGCGAGCAACTGCACGCGCCGCGCACCGAGCAGGGCGGCGGCGGCGTGCAGCTCCTGGCGACGCACCTCGGCGAGGGAGCAGCCGCACGGCACGGAGCCCGGGCGCGCCTCACCCAGCTCACCGCTGGTCGCACAGAGCACCACCACCTCGGCGCCGTCGCGCGCGGCACGGGCGATCACCGAGCCGGTCCCGAAGGTCTCGTCGTCGGGGTGGGCGACCACCACGAGCATCTTCATGCGGGCGGCGGCAGGATCTCGATGCCGTGGCGGCCGGCGACCTCGACCACGCGGGCCACGTCGGGAGCGCTCGGCTCGGGCAGGCTGAGGGCGCCGGCGGGCTCGCCGAGCTCACGGAAGAACCGCTCGAGCCCGGGCGAGGTGATGACGTACAGGTGCGCCGAGTCGCCGACCACTGCGTACGTGTGCGGGATGCCGCGAGGGGCGAAGGCGAAGCCGCCGGTGCCGACCCGGGTGATGGCGCCGCCGACCATGAAGTCGACCTCGCCCTCGAGCACGACGAACGCCTCGTCCTCGTGCGTGTGCTGGTGGGGCGGCGGGTTGCCAGCCGGGGTGATCCACTGCTCGTGGACGCTGTACGCACCGCCGGTCTGCTCGGCGGTCAGCCGCTCGATCATCAGGCTGTTGAGCATCCACAGAGCCCGGTCGGTCGTCGTCGTTTCGTCGGTGATGGTCATCTCAGGTTCCTTCCCGTGAATACTGCCATGGACAGTATTTGCTTCGACTCGGGGAGTAAATACTGTCTTGGACACTATGTCAACCCACTCCCGCGAAGACCTCACCCCCACTTCGTTCGCGATGCTCGGCCTGCTCGCGATCCAGCCGTGGACCACGTACGAGCTCGCCAAGCAGATGCAGCGGAGCGTGCATTTCTTCTGGCCACGCGCCGAGCGCAAGCTCTACGACGAACCAAAGCGCCTCGCCGCGCTCGGCCTCGCCTCTTCCCGATCCGTAGCAACCGGCAAACGGACGAGCAACGTCTACGAGATCACCGCCGAAGGCCGGGCCGCCCTACGCGAGTGGCTGCGCGACGGACCCGGCGAACCGATGGTGATCGAGATGGAGCCGCTGCTGCGCGTCTTCTTCGCCGACGGCGCGTCGAAGGCCGACCTGCACACCACACTCGCCGGCATCGAGTCGCAGGCGTCCGACACCCTCGGCCGCCTCGGCGCGATGGCAGCCGAGATCGCCGCCGGCATCGACCACTTCGCCGGCCGCCGCGCCACGAACGCACTCGCGATGGAACTGTGGGTCCGCCTCCACGAGACCGCGCGCGACTGGGCGACGTGGGCCCAGGCCGAGGCCGACACCTGGCCGTCCGTACGCCGCGGCCGCCAGCAGGTCGCCGCCGGCTCACCCGAGCGAGGGTCCGAACTGTTCGCCGCGATCGTCGATCGCCTCTCCGCCCCCGACGGTGGGGTGCGCGCCGCCGACTGACGGCAGCGGGCCGGTCAGCGGTTCAGCAGGCCGGCGCGGCCGATCTGGCGGAACGCCGTCGCCACGTCGAGGGAGGTCGCTCGCCGTGCCCCGCGCGACCACGAGCGCACGCTCGACGTCGTGGAGGACACGTTCGTCCGCTACCCGATCCCACTCCTCCAGACGATCGGGACGACGCCGATCCCGTTCCTCTACGCCGTCGACTGGTCCGAAGGCACCACCGTCGCATCGCTCCGCAAGTCCAGCGGTGACCGGATTCGCCTCCTCGACGGCGTCGCCGACCGACTGGTCGTGCTGGGCCCGATGCTGCGGCCGCTCATCGAGCACCATTGGACCCAGGACGTCGCTCGCTGGACGCGCATCACCACCGAGGACGCGCAGCTCCGATCACACCTCTTCGGCCGAGAACGCGCCGCCTTCCCGAAGGTCCTCGCCGGCGGCCTGCTCGAACTCCAGGCCGGGTCGTGCTTCTACTGCGAGGCTCGCCTCGACAAGCGGGTCGAGGTCGATCACTTCCAGGAAGTGGTTCATCGCACCGCACTCGTCGGCTTCGACGTGTCCGGACGTGATCCACCGGAGCGTGTCGAGCGGTACGACAGTGGCGACAGCGCTGCTGACCGCGTCGAACAGCATGAGTTGCCCGGTGTGGAACAGCAGCGGGCCGTCGGCAGCGATCAGGAACTGGTTGAAGGTGAAGCCGGTCGGGCCGACGTCGGGGACGAAGGTCGAGATCCGGTAGATGCCGTCGGCGATCTCGTCGATCGTGGTGGTCATGGTGGCTCGCTTTCGTTCGATGACTCGTGGTTCAGAGCGGGAGCGGGTGCCGGAGGACCCCCTCCGCCGTCGTGCGCTCGCTGAGCGTGCGGACGAAGTCGACGACGCCGGCGTGGACCTCCTCGCCGCCCGAGCCCTGCACGAAGGTGCCGCCGGCCGGACCGTCGAGCACGAGGGTGAACGGTTCGCCGTGTGTGGCCGCCCACTCCGCGACGATGTCGGCGAGGATCCGCCCGTCGTGGGCGGCGTCGTGGTCGATCTCCCGCCCGACGGCATGCGCGATGTCGATCCGGTGCGTCCACACGTCGCGGGTGAAGCCGATGTCGAACAGGTAGGACAGGGGCTGACGGCCGACAGGTGCCGGCAGGTTCAGCAGCTTCAACCGGGCGAAGGGTCGGGGCAGCTTGGTGCGCGCCGTCAGCGCCTTGGCCGACGCGGCGGCCCACTCCGAGATCAGCTGCTCGGTCGTCGCCCCGGCACGCTCGCGCACCTGCAGTTCGTTCATACCGTCCCACCAGAACGGCGAACCGAGCTCCTTGCAGATCGGCGCGCCGCCCCGCTTCTGGCAGAGGAACTCCCGAGGCGAGGCTTGACTCGCAGCGGAGCCGATGAGGTGGGCCACCATGGCTCGCACGTCCCACCGGGTGCACTCGGTGGGAGTGCTCCAGTCCGGCGGACGCAGCGCCTCCAGCAACTCGCCGAGTTTGCGGTTCTCGACGGCGGTGATGCGCATCGCCTCGTCGTGGTCGATGCGGGTGATCGAAGTGACGTCGATGGTCGCGGTCGGGGTCTCGTTCACGTCTTCAGGCTCCTTCTCGTGGTGCGTTGCTTCGAGGAACGGTCGGCGCGCCGGTCGACATCGGCGACGAACGCCTCGACGACGCGGCGGGCGAGGCGCACCCACCGGTCACCGCCGGGATCGTTCGCCACCTGCTGGTGGGCGAGGCCCGAGACGATCGCCGAGAACAGGTCGACGTCACCCGGGCCGTCGATGCGTGCAGCGCGCAGCCGCTCGGTCATGAGGTCGACGAACTCCCGGGCCGGCTCCATCGCCACCTCGGACGGTTCGAAGCCCGGGATGGTCCGCTGGAACAGGAGCTGGTGGCGGACGGTGTCCTCGCTGGAGAAGCGGACGAGGTCCTCGACGATGGCGACGAGTTCGTCCCGAGGGTCGGGGAGGCGCTCGCGCGCCAACGAGCGAGCCAGCAGCTGTCGCTGCCCTTCCTCGAACATTGCGTCGTAGAGACCGAGCTTGGACTCGAAGTACGCGTACAGCGACGGCTGGCGGAGATCGACGCTGTCCGCGAGGTCACGGAGCGAGATGCCGGCGAGACCATCGCGGCGAGCCAACGCCCATGCGTTCTCGATGATCCGAGAACGCTTGGCCAGGTGGCGCCGGCCGCGCCGGTCCAGCGATCCCGGGGCGTCTTCGTCGTGAGGGGGGATGAATCTATGAGTCATAGATGATCTATGCGTGATAGTTCTAGATCCGCGCATCGATGTCAAGGGGAACCCGGCGGCGACCGGGTCGCCGGCCACCGTGGTGCGTCCCGAAGCCGACCACGCGCTGCCGGAGTACGTTGACAGCGTGCTGTACGGCTGGACGCTGCCACGCGTCAGCAGGCGATGGAGGAGGCCCACGCGAACGGGTGGGTGGTCACCCTCTGCGTCGATTCGAGGCCATTCGCCGCTCAGCCGAGAGGGGTGACGCCTCATGAAGACCAAGATCCTCGTCTACGGCGTCCTCGGCTACACCGGCAACCTGTTCCTGGAGCGTGCCCTGGACACGAGCCTGCCGATCGTCCTCGGTGCCAGGGAGCAGGTCCTGCGAGGTGCCGCCGACAGGCTCGGGCTGGAGTGCCGGGTGTTCGAGATCAGCGACGCGCAAGACATCGCGGCCCACTTGTCGGACATCAGCGCCGTGGTGAACCTGGCGAGCATCAGTTTCGCGGTGAACAGGCACCTGATCGATGCATGTATTCGAACGGGAACGCACTACGTGGACCTCGCGGCGGAGTGCCCCGACATGCTCGAGATCCTCGAGCTCCACGATGAGGCGTCAGCCCGGGGCGTCATGCTGATGCCCGGAGCGGGCTTCAACCTCGTCACGACGGACATCGCAGGAGCGATTGCCTCCACGCTGCTGGCAGAGCCGACACGGTTGTCGCTGGGCTTCGCCACGTTCGGCAAGGCCTCCAGGGGAACCATCCGGTCGGTGCTCAGGCTGGCCACCGAAACCGGCTACTCGCGGCGCGCGGGCGAGCTCGTCGCCACACGGTCCGCCTCGGAGAAGCGCACGTTCCACGCCGACGGGAAGGGCTACCGGCTGATCAACAACTCCCTGATGGGTGATGTCATCACCAGCCACATGAGCACGAACATCCCGGAGATCACCGCCTACTCCTACTACCCCTGGATACTGGTTCAGTTCATGAGGGGGCGCATGGACCGGCTGCGACGACTCCTGATGAAGCACGCCGACCGGTTGTTCGCGCCGGGGCCGTCCCCGGACGAGCTCGACAGCCAGCACACGTACTCGTGGGCGCACGTGCAAGACGCTGGTGGCAGGAGTGCGACCGTGGTCATCCGAGGCCCTCAGGCCTACGTCTTCACGGTGAAGGCGATCGGGCGGATCATCGAGCAACTGGCCCGGAACAACGTCAATCCAGGATTCACGCCCCCATCGTTCTACGGGCGCGCGCTGATCGAAGGCATCGACGGCGTCCGGACCGACGTCACGGCGGAGTAGGCCCTTCTCCGAGGAGTCCCGGACGGAAGCGCCGGTGTCCCGACGGGCTGCAGCGGCGAGACGCTGCAGCCTCCGCGGCCGCCCTCGACACGCTGATGTTCAAGCACGGAATCCCGTTGAAGGTGGACGACTGGATCCGTCGCGGCGGATGACGGCGAGGGACGCTCAGACGAGCGCCAGGACGACCGGCTGGACTCGGCCTCGCAGCTGGGCCGCCGTGAGCGGGGCGTGGGTGAGGAGTTCGAGTTCCAGACCGCGTACGAGAGCGACCAGCGTCGCTGCGCCGGCGTCAGGTCGGCGACTGCCGGCGGCCCGGAGTTCATCCGCGAGATGTCGCCGTTGGACAAGTTCCCAGTTGCGCAGCTCTTCGCGAAGAGCGGGGTCGCGACCAGCGAACATGATGAGCCCGTACTCGGCTCGAACCAGCGGTTGGTTGTGGGACTCCTGGCGGACGAGCGAGACGACGAATTCGACGAGTCGCGATGTGGCCGTGTTGGTCCGCTGATCGTGGCGCAGCCGGGCGAGCTCCGCGGTGGCGTACTGCAGGTACCAGAGGAACGCCTCGCGGACGAGGTCGTCGCGACTGCCCCCGAGCAACGGGAGACCACGATCGCTGCTGTGCTCGCCGCCGACGCGACCCATGCCCCCGAGCCACCGAAGGTGCAGGCCGCACGGCGTGCGCTCCGGGACCTGCCCGTGGAGCTCGACCGAGTGCTCGCTGCGATCCGCGCCGGGATGGACCCGAACCTCGCCGTGATCACGACGCAGCAGATCCAACGTGACCTCGCCGCTGCCAAAGCCACCATCAGCGCCTGGGAGCAGCAGCACGACGCGCCGGCGCCGCTCACGGCCGACGACATTCGTGAGGCGCTCGGTCACGCAGGTGACCTGGCCGCCCTGCTGGCCGGGGCTGAACGCGAAACGAGGGCCCGGCTGTACCAGGCCCTCGATCTCGAGCTGCTCCTCGATCCTGTCGGAGACTCTGCGACCCTGGATGTTCGGTTGCAGCTATGTGGTGGCGGGGGCAGGATTTGAACCTGCGACCTTCGGGTCATGAGCCGACAGCATCACGTGTGGTCTGATCGGCTGCCGGATGCGTTGGTGCAGGTAGATCGCCACTTCGTCGCTGCTGGATGCCCGTTTCGTCCGCGCTCATGGGCACCCGTTGGTGACCGTGGTGTTCGCATCGTGTTCGCGCACGAGACGACTCAGGCGGTGTCGGACAAGCCGGCTCGCACCCGACTGACGAAGTTGGGCAGGACAATCTCGACCCGGTCGAGGAGTTCGTCAACGGTCATTGGCGGACGGGTGCGTCTGCGAGCGATGTCGGTCAACGCGGCGTGGGCCCGCGCTGGGTCGCTTTCGGCAACGGCCACCGCGAAGCTGTCCGGATCGACGATTTCGATGCCGTACGGTTCACACGCACCCGCTGGGAAGTCGCGCAGGTTGAACGTGACGATGCAGTCGGCGTCGACGTGCACCGCGAGCGCGAGGACGTGCCGGTCGTGCTCGGTGATCGGCATCGCCGCAACGAGCGCCTCGGGTGCCTCGTCGAGCGCGCCGGGCACGGCAAGGTTCATTCGGTCGATGCGGTAGGCGATCGCGTCCGGTGTGAGGTCGGCTCGCTTGGCGAGGTTGCGGCGGACTTCATCGAGGATGGTCGGTGACCAGTGCACGCGGACGAGTCGATGTGCTGCGAGCGTCAGGAGCAGATCGGTCAACTCGATCGAGTACAGGACGTTCGCGTCGACAACCACGACACGACCGGATACCGCCACAGGATCAGTCGTAGAGGCCGAGATCTTCGGCTTGGCGGGTCAACTCGTCGAGCGCTTCACGGGCAGCAGCGTCCTGGCGGTCGCGGTAGGCGAGCACATCGACCAACCGCAGCCGCCGATGTGTTCCGACCATCCGGAACGGCAGCGCGCCACCATCGACAAGCTTGATCAGATGCGGGCGGCTCACGTTCAAGAGCTCCGCTGCCTCGACGGTCGTCAGTTCGGCCTGCAACGACGCGACGCTGACACCATGCCCGGCTCGAAGGTGCTCCACGATCGTCTTCAGCGCGCCAACCAGTTCTGCGGGCATCTCCACCGGGTCACCAGCGGAGTCGATCAGCCGGGCACCCTCGCCGCCGTCGCGAGCCAGGACACGTTCGATGACCTCCAACTCACGCGCCTGGACCGAGCCAGGCCTGATCTCGACAGCACTTGTCACCAGCCCGATCGTACGCGTCAAGTGCAATAACCGCAACGGACATGCCCGAGGCGGCCCTACGGTCTCGGACGATCGGCTTCCATCCCCGAAGCTCAACGCTGTTCGCGTTCTGTTCGCTCGACGCATATCCGACAAGGTCGGAGGCCCTCTAGTTAGGGGACGATGGGTCTGTTCCCCGCCTCCCCACGGCCGCGGGTCTGACCTCTTCGGGTTCCGCTCCGAAGGTCAGTGTTGTTCGCGTTCTGTTCGCGTCGAACCCTTCCGGCAACGTCAGAGGCCCTTCCCGATTTCTCGGAAAGGGCCTCTGAACTGGTCTTACATTTGGTGGCGGGGGCAGGATTTGAACCTGCGACCTTCGGGTTATGAGCCCGACGAGCTACCGAGCTGCTCCACCCCGCGTTGGGAGATGACACGGTACCGCCGTCACCCCGGAGTTCGCAACCGGCCGGACGGGTGAGCACCCCGGGTTCGGAGCATGATGGGGGCGTGACCGTCTCCTTGCTCGCCGAGCTGTCCGCCCGGCTGCCCGCCGACTGCCTCCAGACCGACCCCGACGTGATCGCCGCGTACGCACAGGACCGGGCGATGTTCGAGCGGGCCGGCGCGGCGGCGGTGCTCGTGATGCCCCGGTCGACGGCCGAGGTGGTGGCGGCGATCGACGCGGCTCGAGCCGCCGGGGTCCCGGTCGTCACCCGCGGCGCCGGCAGCGGGCTCTGCGGCGGGGCCAACGCCGTCGATGGTTGCGTGATGCTCTCGCTGCACCGCATGAACCAGGTGCTGGAGATCGACAGCGCCAACCGCATGGCCCGCGTGCAGCCGGGTGTGCTCAACGGCGACCTGAAGCGTGCGGTCGCCGAGCACGGGCTGTTCTACCCACCCGATCCGGCGTCGTACGAGATCTCCAGCATCGGCGGCAACGTCGCCACCAACGCGGGCGGTCTGTGCTGCGTGCGATACGGCGTCACCCGCGACTACGTGATCGGGCTCGAGGTCGTGCTCGCCTCGGGCGAGGTGATCCGCACGGGCCGCCACACGCTGAAGAACACGGCCGGCCTCGATCTCACCGGCGTGTTCGTCGGATCCGAGGGCGTGCTCGGGGTGATCACCGAGGTGACGGTGAAGCTCGTGCCGTTGCCGCCGCTGCCGTCGACGGCCGTGGCCTACTTCGCCGACCTCCCCTCGGCCGGCCGGGCGATCCTCGACATCTTCCGCACCGGCCACGAACCGAGCCTCATGGAGATCGTCGACCAGGCGTCGCTGCGCCAGGTGAACGACGTGTACCGCATGGATCTCGACACGTCGGCTGCGTGCCTGCTGCTCGTGCAGTCCAACGGAGACAGGGCAGCGTCCGCGATCGCGGAGATGGCCGAGACCTGCCTCGCGGAGGGCGCCACCGAGGTCCACCACGTGAGCGACCCGGCGGAGGGCGACATGTTCGTGGAGGTGCGCCGCCGCGTGTGGCCGGCGTTCGAGCACCTCGGCAAGGCGATGTTGCCCGAGGACGTCGCGGTGCCCCGCCAGCGCCTCGCCGAGCTGCTCGCCGGCATCGTCGAGATCGGCGAACGCCACCGGATCCACCTGCCCACCATCGGCCACGCCGGCGACGGCAACATGCACCCACTGCTCGTGTTCGACGGCGGCGACCCCGACGAGATCGCCCGTGCCGAGTCGGCGTTCTCGGACATCGTCGAGCTGTCGCTGCGCCTCGGCGGCACCATCGCCGCCGAGCACGGCGTCGGCACCTTGAAGCGCCGCTTCCTCGCCCGCGAGCTCGACCCGGTCCACCACGCCTGGCAGCAGCGCGTGAAGGCCACGTTCGACCCCACCGGGATGCTCAACCCCGGCAAGGCGCTCTGACGGCGCTCTGACGCGGATCAGCCGCCGAGCAGCCGCTGCTTGGCCTCGGCGAACTCGGCCGCCGTGAGGTGACCGGCCTCGTGGAGCTTGGCCAGGCGCTCCAACTCCCCCACGCGATCGACCGGGGTCCCGCCACCGGACGGAGGAGGAGGTGGCGGAGGCGGCCGACGAGGAGCACGATCGCCCCGCCGATCACGACCGGCAGCAGCAACCCCAGCAACAGCGTGATCTCCGCTCCACCCACCTGCGACCCCCCCTCTCTCCCGTGCGAACGGTACGCGTCGTCGCGACCGCGACGATCCGACCCGAGGCGGGGTGTGCGCACGAGCAGCGCCACCGTCGCCGGGTCGGTAGCGTCGGACCCATGCTCACCTGGGACGAGATCATCCGCCGGGCCGATGCGGGCAACGTCGAGCCGCCCCGTCGCGTCGAGAAGACCGACGACGAGTGGCGCGCCCAGCTCTCCCCCGCCTCGTACCAGGTCACGCGGCACGCCGCGACCGAGCGTGCGTTCAGCAGCGACATGTGCAGCCGGTTCGAACCCGGCCGCTACGAGTGCGTGTGCTGCGGCACCCTGCTGTTCGACGCCGACCAGAAGTTCGAGTCGGGCACCGGCTGGCCCTCGTTCACCCAGCCGATCACCGACGACGTCATCGCCTACCACGTCGATCGCGCGTACGGCATGGTGCGCGTGGAGACCGTGTGCAACGTCTGCGACGCCCACCTCGGTCACGTGTTCCCCGATGGGCCGCCGCCCACCGGCCTCCGCTTCTGCATGAACGCCGTGGCGCTGTCTCGCGTCGGCGATCACTGACGACCACCCGAGCTCGCCGGCGACCGTCGACACGTCGTCCGAGGCGGGACACGCCCGTCCCGTGGGCATAGGCTCCCCGCCGTCCGGCCGGCACGTGACCGTCCGGGATCGTCCCGTTGGGAGGAACGATGAAGCACCAGGACCGTCTGCTGGCCATTCCGCTGTTCTCGAAGTTCAACAAGCACGAGCTCGAACACGTGCACGGGATCTCCACCGAGCTCCGCGTGAAGGCCGGGCAGGTGCTCATGACCGAGGGCAACGTGGGTCACGAGATGGTCGTGGTGCTCGAGGGTGAGCTCGAGGTCCGCCGCGGCGGCGAGCACGTGGCCGACATCGGCCCGGGCGGGTTCGCCGGCGAGATGGCGCTGCTCGCGCACCGTCCGCGCAACTCCTCCGTCGTCGCCAAGACCGACGGCGTCATCCTCCACATCGACGGCCGTGGGTTCGCCGCGCTGCTCGAGGACGTGCCGCAGCTGGCCGTGCGGATGCTGCCGATCGTCGCCACCCGCGCCGCCGACGACTGACCCTCGACCGGCCCTCGACGGGTCCCTCGACCGGCGTGACGAACGGGCTCGACGACGGTTGACGGACCCCTCGATCGGAGCGTCCGCGCAGGGCGTCGGCCTCCCCGAAATCCGAGAACCCAGAGAGTACGGTTGATGCACACGTCGTGACGTGTGCGCTCCTGTCCGCGGTCCGATCCCGGCGGGGTCGTCGACCGAACAAGAGGGCCGTCCGTCCATGGGACTCTTCAAGAAGAAGCAAACGATCGACCCGGTCGAGTTCCTCGTGCTCCGCAACGAACTGGTGGAGCTGAAGGAACGGCTCGACGCCGCCGAGCAGTCCAAGGCGTCCCTCGAGGACCGGCTGAGCTCGCTCGCCGCCACCACCATGGTGCTGTCGTCCAACGCGAAGAGCGACACCGCCGAGATCGTCGAGAAGATCGAGTCGCTCGAGCACCGCATCGAGAACAGCCTCGACGTCGGTGCCAAGGTCGACGAACTGCACCAGCGCGTGATCGACGTCGAGCAGAACGCCGGCGCCGGCGCCGCAGCCGAGCTCCAGCCGCGCCTCGCGGAGCTCTCGCAGCGCCTCGACGATGTCGCCGAGCTCGCCGCCGCCCCCGTGGCCCCCGACGACGAGCTGGCCGGCCGTCTGGACGCGCTCACCCGCAGCGCCCAGACCGTGGAGTTGCTGCAGCAGCAGATCGGCCAGCTGAACGCACGCATCAGCACCCAGGCCGACCTCGCCGACCAGGTCACCGCGCTCAGCGACCGCATCGGTCTGCTCCAGCAGCGCAACGCCGACTCCGACCGGATCAGCCAGCGCCTCGACGAGCTCGCCTCGCTCGCGGGCACCGAGGAGCTCGCCGAGCGCCTCGCCCTGCTCGGCCAGCGGGTCACCGCGACCGAGGAGGCCACCCGCCTCGCCACCGAGCAGGCGGCCACCCGCGCCGAGCTCATCGAGCAGCTCGCCGCACTCCAGCGTCGCATCGCCGAGGCGCCCGCGCCCGCCGGGTCGGCCTCGGCCGACTCCACCGCGGCACTCGAGGCGCGCCTCACCGAGCTCGATGCGCAGCTGCAACAGCAGGCAGCACTCGCCGAGCGCCTCGCCGCACTCGACGAGCAGGTGCGCGCCCAGGCCGCCCTCGCCGAGCGGGTCGCAGCGCTCGACGAGCGGCTCGCCGCCGTCGCCGCAGCACCGGTCGGTCACGGTGCCGGCGTCACCGGCGTCACCGGCGACCCGGCAGCGATCGGCAGCGTCACCTCCGACCTCGAGCGGCTGCGCCAGGTCGTCGAGCTGCGCAGCGCCGACGTCGCCGGTCTGCGCGAGCTCATCGAGGTCCGCAGCGCCGAGATCGCCGAGCTCCCGGGTCGCCTCGCCGAACTCGACGCACGCCTCGGGGCGATCCCCGACCGTGGCGGCGAGATCGCCCAGCTGCAGCAGCGCATCGGCGAGCTCGCCGCGTCCGTGCCCGACACGGCAGGGCTGCAGCAGCAGCTCGCGTCGCTGTCACAGCGTATGGGCGACACCGAGGAGGACGCTCGCACGGCGCTCCGCCAGGCACTCGCGATCGACGAGCGGATCCAGAACGTGAGCACGCAGCTCGCCAACCAGCTGAGCGAGCTCAGCCGCGACATGGACTCGCTGGCCGAGCGCCAGCCGGCCGGCGGCAGCGTGGACGACGAGGCACTGCAGTCGCTGCGCAGCGGTCAGGTGAAGCTCGCCGCCGAGCAGGCCCGCTACGAGATCTCGTTCCGCGAGGATCTGGCCGCGCTGGCCGAGCAGGTGCGCCAGCTCCGCGGCCGCTGAATCCGGCGCCCACCCCGGAACGGGTGAACACCGGATTCCGGCGTGACCGTCAGCCGCCCGCCTGCTCCAGCGCCTGACGCACCAGCTCCCGTGCCTGTGCGGTCAGCTCGGCGTACCGGGCGAAGTCGGGCAGCGCCTCGTCGGCCTCGAGGAACAGCTCCTGGGCTCGTTCGAGGAGCTCCTCCACCGACTGCGTGGTCGGCGTCTCCCCGCCCGGATCGGGTTCCTCGGTCGGCACGTCGGTGCCGATGATGTCGCCGATGTCGGTACGGAAGCCCGGGAACAGCTTCGCCAACGCCTCCTCGATGCTCGAACCGAACGCCGCGTTGCCGTTGTAGACGGCGATCGTGTACTGCAGCGAGGCCTGCTGGGTGGCATCCGACCGCACGTACAGCGGGCGCAGGTAGAGCAGGCCGTCACCGACGGGGATCAACTGCATGTCGCCGAACGTGACCGACGATCCACCCGAGTCGAGCAGGGTGATCTCGGCGGAGATCTCGCTGTCGCTGTCGATCGCGGCCTGCACCGTCGCCGGGCCGTCGGTGGCCGCGTCGGGCATCACGTACGCCGTCAGCTGACCATAGGTCTCGGGATCGCTGCTCGCCACCATGAACGCCGACAGCTCCTTCCGGGTGTCGTCGGTGCTGAACAGCACGAAGGGCCGCAGCATCTGGAACGACGCCTCGCTCTGACCGGGCGCCCGGAACATCGAGTAGTATGGGATGAACCGTGCCGTGCCGGACTCCTCGGCGAAGTCGGCCGGGGCATTGACGACCGCGCCGGCCGTGCCGGGCTCGGCGGCGGCGCTGGGAGCCCGCGGGATCTGCGACGGCGCCTGCGCCACCGACCACGCGTCCTTGCGGTCGAAGAAGCGGTCGCCGTCGAGGCGGTACTTCGAGTACGCCTCGGTCTGGATGCGGAACAGGTCCTCCGGGTAGCGCAGGTGCTCGCGCAGCTCCTGGGGCATCAGATCCATCGGGACGAACAGATCCGGGAAAGCGTCGGCCCAGGCACGGGCGATCGGGTCCGTCGGATCCGTGAGGTAGAACTGCATCGACCCGTCGTAGGCGTTCACGACGGCCTTCACGCTGTTGCGGATGTAGTTGAAGTCGAAGCGCAGCCCGCTGTTCGGGGTGAGCTGCGAGATGTTCGCGCTCTGCGCGTACGGGAAGCGCGCCGACGTGGTGTACGCGTCGACCACCCACACCACGCCGCCGTTGAGTTCCACCGGGTAGGGGTCGCCGTCGTACGACAGGAACGGCGCCACCTTCTCCACCCGGTCGCGCACCGAGCGGATCCAGAAGATCCGCGACTCGTCGGTGATCGCGCTCGAGCCGAGCAGGTTGTAGTCGAGGAACTCCAGCGCGAACGCCATCCGCTTGAACACGGAGTCGAGCGCGATGCCCCCGTCGCCCTCGTAGGCGCCGGCGTTCTGCTGACCGGGGCAGGTCTCCTGGCTCACCGTGGTGCGCACGATCGAGTACCCGTCGAGACCCTCGCTGAAGTACAGCTCGGGGCGGGCCAGCTCGAGCGGCCGGTAGTCGGGACGGCCGTTGGTGTTGGCCCGGTTCACCGGCGCCATCACCAGACCGCAGCCGTGGGTGGAGATGAGGTGACGCCCCTGCCACGACTTGTTCGCGATCGTGTCGAGGTCGAGCTCACGTGCCGCCACCATCACCTGCTGCAGCCGGCCGTCGATGTCGTAGCGATCGATGTCGAGGTCGCGGATCGTGAGACCGGCGCGCTGACCCTGGTCGGCACGGAACCGCTCGACGAGCTGGCCCGGGTTGAGCAGGCGGACGTTCTGCAGCGGCTCGATGTCGTCGGAGATCTCCCGCGCCGTGAGCGAGGCGAACGACACCGGCTGCTCGTCGACCTCGACGATGTCGAGCGCCTGTCGCGTGGCCGTGATGTTGCGCTCGATGTAGATCGCTTCGCGGTCCTTCTGGTTCGGGTTCACCACCAGTGCCTGGATGGCCGCCGGGTAGATCACTCCGCCGACGAGCGCGACGACGGCCCAGAGTGCGGACGCCACGATCGGGAGCCGCCACGACCCGGTCTTCAACGTCGACAGGAACAGGGCGGCGACCAGCAGCGCGATGAGCGCGAGCAGCACGGTGGCCGGCAGCTGCGCGTTGACCACCGAGTAGGTGGCGCCCTGCACGAACCCGCGTCGCTCGGTGGTGAGCTCGTAGCGGCTCACCCAGTAGTCGCCCGCCTTCACGATCGCCAGCAGCGCCAGCAGCACGGCGACGTGCGCCTTGGTGGCGCGACGCACCTTCGGACGCGGCGGCTGGAACAGCACGCCACCGTTGAGCACGTGGGTGAGCACGACGAGCAGGGTGATGAACACCAGCGTGGCGAACAGCCAGTCGATCGCGAAGGTGATGAACGGCAGACGGAAGACGTAGAAGCCGACGTCGTTGCCGAACTGCGCGTCGGTGATGCCGAACGACTTGCTGTTGCGGAACAGCGTCCACGACACCCACTGGGCCGTGGCCGGGAGCGCGAACAGCACCCCGAACACCACGGCGACGCCGATGCGCAGCAACCGGAGCCGGCGTCCGAACACCTCGTGGAACCGCTCGACGACCGGGTGCATGTTCGCGGAGAACGACATCGGCGCGAGCCGATCGGCGATCACGAGGTTGAGCACCGCGAGGGCGATGAACACCACGGCGAACAGCCCGAAGAGCGTGAGTTGGCTGAGCAGCACCCCCCAGAAGACATCGCCCCGACCGACGCTGCGGTGCCACAGGTAGTCGATGTAGAAGCTCGACAGGAACCGGGCCGAGAGCAGCAGCACGATGAGGATCGCCGCGACGGCGATGAGGGCGACGCGGCCTCGATCGCCCAACCGCCTGGTGCTGGTGTCGGGCGGGAGGTCGGAGGGTGTCCGCATGTCGCGGCAGGCTATCTGCGGTCGGCGCTCACGCAGAGTCGGGCGGCTGTGTCACGCGACCCGTTCCCAACATCGCGACGCCCGGGACGCCCCGGATCGGTCGGCCGGATCAGTGGGCCGGGCGGATGAGGCAGCGACAGCCGGGGTGCGCCGGCGCGCAGGGGTGATCGGTCGGGAACGCCGATCCCGCCGGCACCGCACCGGCGAGCGAGTTGTCCTCCGCGTCCGCGCACTCCGGCCCCTCCGGGTCGACGATCCAGCACACCGGCGTCCCCGGCGCCACACCGACGAGCGCACCACGGCCGTAGGCGAGCCGGGCGATGTCGTCGAGGTGCTCGTCGATCCGCTGGGTCTTCCACTCGCGATACGCGAGCCGCACGAGCGATCCGAGCTCGTGGTTGTCGCCGTCGGCGTCGGCCAGGCAACGCGCCAACCGGTCGCGCAGCGGCACGACCACGTCGTCGGACAGGGCGGTGATCGCCGGAGCGGCGGCGCCGGCCTGCTTCACCTCACGCGGCGCCGTGCCCGGGCTCATCCCCATCGACACTGCGCCGGCCGCAGCCGCCGCCACCAGCTCGGCCGAGATCGACGCGGCGTAGCGCTCGCACTGCTCGGCCACCGGGGGCAGCATCGCCGACAGGTCGCGCACGGGCTCCCTGCGACGCAGCGCGTGCAGCACCTCGTTCTGCTCGTCGGCCAGCACGCGCTTGAGCTTCCGGGCGGCAGCGGTGATCAGCGGCGTGAGCGCCTCGTCACGGCGGGCGAAGGGTGTGTCGGCGCGGTCGTCGGTCGCCACCGGTGCGTCGGGCGTGGCGTGGAACACCGAATCGCCGGCCGACGCCGCAGGCGCGTCCGCGACGACCTGCGCGGTCGCGGTAGTGGCCGCAGTGGTGGCCGCGACCGCCCGCTCGGCGATCGCCTCGGCGCGCGCGGCGCGGAGCCGGGCGAACAGGTCGTCGGCCGAGGTGCGACCGAGGGCGGTGGTGGCGTCGGGATCCGGGGTGACGACCGACGGCGACACTGCGGGCTCGTCGGCAGACTCGACCTCCTCCGCGACCTCCTCCGCGACCTCCTCCGCGACCTCCTCCGCGACCTCGTCGTGCGCGTCGTCGGTGTCCGCCTCCACGGCGGGCTCACCGGCGAACAGGGCCACCACCGGTGCCACCTCGCCGTCGTGGTCGTCGTCGAGGTCGTCGTCGAGGTCGTGGCGCGGGGTGATGTCGAGCTGCACCACGCGGTCGCGCACGTCGTCGTCGGCGGCATCGTCGGACTCGTCGGCCACCCCGTCCCGCTGCTCGATCACCTCGGTCTCGATGACCTCGATCTCGATCTCGATGGCCTCGATCTCGATGGCCTCGATCTCGACGACCTCGATCTCGATGGCCTCGGCCTGCTCCGCGTCGACGGACTCGGCGTCCTCGAACTCGTCGTCGACGAAGATCGTCACGGACGGGTCGTGCGGCACGATCATCGGCCCCTCGTCCTCCGCAACCTCCGACGCGACCTCCGACGCGACCTCTGAGTGAGCCGCGACGTCCTGCTGCGGGGCCGGTTCGGTGCGCGACTCCACGAGCGGCGCACGGCCCGACACCGCGAGTGCGACGGTGGCGTCCTGCGGCTCAGAACCCGGGCGCGGCATGTTCGGCACCATCAGCGGCACCGGGCCGGTGGTCGGCGACAGGTTCACGTACTCGTTGGGCTCGCCGAGCGGGGTGAGCTCGGCCATCACGTCGACCGACACCAGCCGGGCCCGCTCGAACGCCTGCAGCAACCGGTCGCGGCCGTGCACGAGCTGCTCGATCTGCTGGCGCGCCATCTCACGCCGGCGGGCGAGCTCGTTGAGCACGCGCTCGCGGTAGGCGCGCGCCTCGTTCACCATGTCGCGGCCCTGCTGCTTGGCCATCTCCAGCTCGGCCTCGGCATCCGCGGTGGCGTCCGCGCGCCGTCGGGCCGCCTCGATCTCGGCCTCCTCGCGCAGGCGCTGCGCCTCGTCGGTCGCCTCGCGCAACAGACGCGCCGCGCTCTCCTCGGCGCGCATCCGGATCTGCGCGGCCGCGTCGCGCGACGTGTGCAGGATCCGCACCGCCTCCTCGCCGAGCATCCTCGTGACCAGCTCGTCGTCGAGCGCGACGGCGGCCGGCGCGGTGGTGCGCTGCGCGGTGCGCAGCTCGCGCTCGAGGAAGCGTTCACGCTCCTGCAGACGGGCGAGCTCGGCGGCGACCATGCGGAGGAACTCGCGTACCTCGGACGTCTCGAAGCCCTTGCGCGCCGTGGTGAACGACGCCGACGCGACCGAACTCGGCGACGAGGGGTCGGGACGGGAGAAGGAGATGGCCATCGAACGCCCAGCGTAGGTCTCCGGCGCGTTCCAGTGGTGGCATGCTCACGCTCCGAGCACACCGCTGCGAGCGGGTCTCGGCGGCGTCGCGAGCCGCGAGCCGTGCCCCGAGCGGACCTCCGCGTGCCGCGCCCGCGGCCGCGACGGCCGGTCAGGAGGCCGGCTCGTACCCCTCGCCCGGACGACCGAGCTCGAGTCCGTTGCCCCCGTACTCGGCGAGCGCCGCGAGCGCCTCGTCGAGGTTGGCGACCGGCACGATGTCGAGGTCGTCGCCGGCCACCTGGCGGGCGAGGGCGATGTCCTGCTCGCCCTGCTCGGCCGGCACCAGGAACACGTCGGCGCCGAGCTGGCGCACCGCCGACACCTTCTGCGCGAGCCCGCCGATGCCGCCGACGGTGCCGTCGATGCGGATCGTGCCGGTCACCGCCACGCGGCGGCCACCCGTGAGCTCGCCCGGCGTGAGCTCGTCGATGAGCGTGAGCGTGAACGCGAGCCCCGCCGACGGGCCACCGATCGCGCCGCTGTCGATGTCGACGTCGAAGGGCAGCTTCGCCGTTGCGGTGTCGAACGGCGAGAAGCCGATGATCGTGCGACCGGTGCCGTCGTTCGCGGCGATGAGCTCCACCTCTCCCGTCCGAGTCCCCTCGCCCGGGCGCTCGAACTCGATCTCGACCACGTCGCCGGGCTGCTTGCCGTCGAGGATCGGACGGAGGTCGTCGAGCACCTCGAGCTCCACCCCGTCCACCTTCAGCAGCTTGTCGCCCGGGTCGAGCAGCTCGTCCGACGGTGCCCACTCGATGCACTCGGTCTGGGCCTCGTTCGCCTCGAGGCACACGAGGTTGTTCACGATCACGTCGCCGGGGATGATCTCCGCCGGGAACCCGAGGCGCTCGAGCGCCACGTACTCGGCGGTCTCCTTCGCCGAGCGCATCATCTCCACGCTGAACTGCCGCTGCTGGTCCGGGGTCTGCGTGCCGAACTTGTCCTGCCGGCTGAGGAAGCCGACCTCGGGTTCGGACTCACCGATCCACCAGTCGAGCAGGGTGATCTCGGGCTCGCGAACGGTGACGAACAGGAACTGGCCCGCCGCCCGGTACCGCTCGACCGCGTCGAAGGCCAGCCGGTCGGCGACCGGGTCGGCGTCGGCCGGCACCAGTGCGAACTCGGCCTCGGCACCCGCCCGGTTCTCGGCCCGGAGTGACGCCGGCAGCACGCTCGCCACCAGGATCGTGGCGAGTGCCAGGAGTCCGAGCGTCGCCAGCGGCACGGCCCACGCGCGGTGCACGGGCCGGGGCGCCCTGACCTCACCGGTCGTCACCGGTACCATCTCGTGTCGCGTGTCGCTCGGAGAACTCACCACTGCCTCGGCCTGGATCGCCGGTCTCGCGATCGTCGCGCTGATCGCCGCCGGGTGGCGCAAGCCTGCCAGAGCGAGCACCGCACCGGCACGCGAGGGACGCAGGTCACGCCGATCGGTCACCGTCGAGCTCGGCGAGCGCGACGCCTTCCTCCACGAGCGCACCTCCGTCGTCCGCCGCCTCTGGGCGGTGGTCGCCAGCAGCGGCCTCGCGATCGTGATCGGCGCGGTGCTCGCCACCGTGGTGTCGTTCGGGCTCGCCTTCACCGTGGTGCGGCTCACCGACATGCTGCGGCGATGACGACGAGCGACGGATCGAGTCGCGCCACACGGTGGCGTGACCTCGCGGTGGCGGGGCACACCGGCGACGTGGGCCTCGCACGCGAGGCACTCCGGGACGCCGATCCCACTGCGCGCGAGCTCGGCCTCGGCGCGCTCGCCCGGGCCGGTGTGCTCACCGACGACGACCTCGTCGTAGCGCTCACCGACCCGGAGGCGGGCGTGCGGCGCCGCGCCACCGAGTTGGCGGCGCAGCGCCCCGGCCTCGACCTGCTCCCCGTGCTGCACGACACCGACCCGACGGTGGTGGAGGTTGCGGCGTGGGCGTGCGGCGAGCACGAGGCGGTGCGCGACGAGGTGTTCGACCGGCTCGTCGAGCTCGCCGGCTCGGCGGAGGCGCCGCTCGTGCGCGAGGCGTGCGTCGCCGCGCTCGGAGCGATCGGCGACCCGAGGGGACTCCCGGCGATCCTGCACGGCTGCCGCGACGTGCCGGCGGTGCGCCGCCGCGCGGTGCTCGCGCTCGCTCCGTTCGAGGGCGACGAGGTGGAGGCCGCGATCGACCACGCGCTCACCGACCGCGACTGGCAGGTTCGCCAGGCCGCCGAGGACCTCCGCCGCGCCGCCGGCGCCTGACCTGCGGGCCGAGCCGCGCGCGGCCAGCGGTGCCGACGTCAGCGGTGCCGACGTCAGCGGTGCCGACGTCAGAGGTCGTAGCGGTAGACGTTGGTCTCGCGGATCGTGAAGCCGATCCGCTGGTAGAGGCGGTTCGCCGCCTCACGCGACGGTCGGCTGGTGAGGCTCACGGCCTTCGCGCCGTGACGCTGCGCCTCGTCGAGCGCAGCGCGGTTGAGCAGCTCGCCGATCCCGTGACCGCGCGCCGACTCGTCGACGACGACGTCCTCGATCCAGGCCTTCAGCCCGGTCGGGATGCGGTACAGCACCAGCGTGAGGCTGCCCACGATGCGGCCGCCGAGCCGGGCCACGAACAGCACCGACCCCGGGTCGGCCACCAGCACCGCGAGCTCGTCGCTCGTGGGCGGCGGTGACGACGACAGCTGCGGGAGCAGGGTCGCCAGCGCGTCGCGCAGCTCGTCGGTGGCCTCGGTCGCGATCTGGATGTCGACACTCACGGGCGAGACGTTAGCGACCGACCACCCCGCGTCGACCGTGAGCCGCGTCGACCGTGAGGCGGGCCGACGGCCCGGCTCCGGTGCGATCCACCCGGCCGCCCGTGCGTAGCGTCGCCGCATGGACGTCCAGCAGCTCTCCTCCCGTGCCCGGGCGCTCGGCTCGGCGCTCGAACCGGTGATCGGCCAGGTGTACTTCTCGCCCGAGTGCCACGCCAACTACGCCGCCCTCGGATTCGACCCGAGCGGCGCCGACGCCGGCGGTGTCGCCCTACCCGACGGGCCGGCGTACTTCACGAGCCGCGGCTCGGTGATGGGTCAGGTGCCCGGCGAGCTCGTGGCGGCCGCGTTCGCCGTGTTCAACCCCGAGGTCGTCGTCCCCTGCGTGCAGCTCGGCTGGTCGCGCACGGACGCCGCCACCATCTGCGCCGCTCGCGACGACGGTGCCATCGCCCAGCTGCGCCGCATCCTCGGCGACGCGCCCGAGGGCATCGAGCGCGTCGACGAGCTGCTCGCCCGGGCCGTCGCACCGTTGCGCCCCGAGGGTCGCCCGCTGTTCGCCGGGGTGCTGTCGCAGGCGATGCCGGACACGGCGATCGGCCGGGTGTGGCGACGCGGCGACATGCTCCGCGAGTACCGCGGCGACTCGCACACGGCGGCCTGGATCTCGGCCGGGTTCGACGCCACCGAGATCGGCCTGATGAGCGAGCTGTACTGGGGGTTGCCGATGCGCAGCTACAGCCGCACGCGCGCGTGGACCGACGCCCAGTTCGACGCCGCCCACGAGCGGCTGCGTGCTCGCGGGCTCCTCGACGACACCGGGTTCACCCCCGCCGGACGTGAGGCCCGCGAGGGGATCGAGGTGCAGACCGATCTCCAGATGCGCCCGACGATCGAGGCGCTCGGTGACGACGTCGACGAGCTCGTCGCGCTGATGACGCCGTGGGGCGCCGCGGTGCGTGCGGGCAAGGGGTACCTGTCGGCCGGTCCGCACGACCTCGCCGAGCAGGCCGCCGGCCGCTGAGCGCGCCGGCACCGGCGCGCCGTGTTCGCCGGGTGACACGGCCGTCGCGACCGCGCACTACCGTCCGCCCATGATCCTCACCACGCTCGACCGCGTCGAACCCGCCGCGTTCGCCGATCGCACCGGCTGGCAGGCCAAGCCCGAGGGCCTGTGCCGCGGCGAGATCTGCGTCCCGGCCCCCGGCTCGCTGCGCGACGACGGCAGCCTCGACGTGTCGGTCGCCGCCGCTCGCCTCGGGATGCCGGTCGTGCACGACGAGGCACACGGGGTGTGGGCCGTCGGACCGGCCACCGCCACCGGGCGTGCGCTCAGCACCGCCGTGGCGGCCGATCCCGAGCTCGTCACCCGCGACGGGTCGCCGTTCCGACTGAGCAGCCTGCACGGCCGCAAGGTGCTGCTCGTCGCCTGGTCGAGCTATTGAGGTTGCCGCACCAGCCTGCCCGGGTGGCAGGCGCTGCACACCGAGCTCGAGCCGCTCGGCCTCACGGTCGTCACCGTCGCCCTCGACGTCGAGCCGGCGCACACCCACCGCTGGATCGACGCCGCCTCGCCCACGCATCCGTCGCTGATCGACACCCGCCACGTCACCGGTGAGCTGTTCGGCTTCGTCAACATCCCGATGGCGGTGTGGATCGACGAGACGGGCGTGCTCGTCCGGCCCGCCGAGAGCGCCTCGATCGAACGCAGCCCGCTGCGCGACATGGAGGTCCCACCGGGCCTGCCCGAGCGGATGGACACCATGTTCCGCGAGGTGAAGAAGATCCCCGACCACGCCGAGGCGTACCGCGCCGCGATCGTCGACTGGGCCCACCACGGCGCCGCGTCGCGGTTCGCGCTCACGCCCGACGAGGTGGTGGAGCGGTCGCAGCCGCGTGGCGACCACGAGGCCCGCGCCGCCGCCTGCTTCGAGCTCGGCGACCACCTGCGCCGCACGGTCGGCCCCGACGCCGCCGTGCCGTGGTGGCGCGAGGCCCACCGCCTCCACCCGGCGAACTGGACGTACAAGCGCCAGGCCTGGACGCTCGTCACCACCCCCGAGGGCGCCGAGGAGAACGATCTCGTGCAGGGCCCGAACGACGTGTACGAGGGCAACTGGCTCGACGACGTCCTTGCGGGCGGGGGCGGCGAGGCCTACACCGTCGAGCCGCAGCTCTGACCCGGTCACCACGACCCACGGTCGGCGACGGTGCGCGGCGGGTCTCGACCGGGTGCTCCGGCCGGGACTCGGTAACGTGAGGCCCATGGAGCACCTGCGGTGGCTGGACGAGCCCACGCTGCGCCGGCCGACGGTCATCGCTGCGTTCACCGGCTGGAACGACGGCGGCGATGCCGCGTCGAACGCGGTGCGACACCTGGTGGAGTCGTGGGGAGCCCGCGCGCTCGTGGAGTTCGACCCGGAGGAGTTCACCGACTTCGCCACGGTGCGTCCTCACGTGCGCCTCGCCGACGGCTTCACCCGCTCGATCGTGTGGCCCACCGTGGCCGCGTGGAGCGCGTCCACGCCGGGTGGCGACGTCATCCTGCTGCTCGGCCCCGAACCGGCGCTGCGGTGGCGCCTCTTCACCGAGCAGGTCATCGCCATCGCCAAGCGCTTCGACGCCGGGCTCGTCATCACGCTCGGCGCGCTGCTCGCCGACGTGCCGCACACCCGTCCGGTGCAGATCATCGGCACCGCCACCGACGGCGAGCTGATCGACCGGTTCGACCTGCAGCGCAGCCGCTACGAGGGCCCCACGGGCATCGTCGGCGTGCTCCACGACGCCTGCCACCGGGCGGGCGTGGATTCGGTGTCGCTGTGGGCGGCGATCCCGGCCTACGCGTCGCAGGTGCCCTCACCCAAGGCGGCGCTCGCGCTCGTCACCCGCGCCTGCGGACTCATCGGTTCGCCCACCCCGGTCGGCCGGCTCACGCTCGAGGCCGACGAGTACGAGCAGCGCGTGACGGCGATGGTGAACGAGGACGACGACCTCGTCGGCTACGTCGCCCGCCTCGAGACCCTCGCCGTGGACGACCTGGACGACGAGGACGAGGACGACGACGAGGACGACGACGACACCGTCGGCGGCGAGCTCGCCGACGACGACCGCGGCGGCGGCTTCGAGCCGATCGACCCGTCGGCGGTCGACAGCGACGAGCTCATGGCCGAGGTCGAGCAGTTCCTGCGCGACCAGCCCGACAGCTGAGAGTCGGTCGCGCGTTCCGAGCGGTCAGGTGTGGTCGCCGCGCCAGACGGGTTCGCGCACCGGGTCGAACACGGCCGGGAGCTGCGCCCCGTCGATCGCCGCGAAGGCCATCGGCCCCCACCACCCCGCGCCCGCCGTGGCCGCGGGCAGCGCATCGCGTGAGAACCACCCCACGCCCGACGTCTCGAGCGGGTGTCCGGCGAGCTCGCCGCCCACTGCGCGGCAGTGGAACAGCAGCATGTACATCCCGAAACGGGTGAACCCCATGCGTTGGCCGTCGATCACGGAGAGCAGCTGCACCGGTTCGCACAGCACGCCGGTCTCCTCGGCGACCTCCTTGACCGCCACCTCGGCGGGCGAGTAGCCCACATCGGCCCACCCCGTCGGGTAGAGCCAGATGCCGCTGTCGGCGCGCTGCACGAGCAGCAACTCGCCGTCGTCGTTGCCGACGATCGCGCCGACGGCCACCTTCGGCGTCACGTACCCCGGCACACCCTCGCCGACGTTGTCGAGCCACTCCTGCACGAAGTGGTCCTGCTCGCGTCGAACCTCGAGTGCGTCGTCGGCCGCCGCCTTGATGTCGGCGGCGACGTGCAGCACCTCCTCGAATCGCTCCTGCTCGTAGAGGTTCTGCGTGAAGCCGAGACCGGTACGGGCGATCGCAGCGAGGGTCTCGCTCCAGCGCACGAGGTCGCGGGTGAAGTCCGGCGGGCCGGCGGCGTCGCTCACGGCCCGGACCCTAGGTCACGCGTTTGCACCCGGTCGTGTCGCGACCGGGAGATCTGCCGCCGCGACGCCAGCACGACGCCAGCACGACGCCGCTCCGCACGCGTGCACGACACGGCGTCATCCGGTCCGGCGTCGGCGCCGTATGCACGTCGCATGCGACGACCGGAGCGGATCGAACCCGGACCAGGGCAGGAGAGCGTGTGGGACTACCCACGCCCGCCGGCAGCGGTGCCGAGCACCGATCGCATCCGGGTGGTGCACGGCGGACGGGTGATCGCCGACACCACCCGAGCGATCCGGGTGCTCGAGACGAGCCAACCGCCCGCCTACTACCTGCCGCCCGACGACGTCGACCTGTCATGCCTCGTCCGCACCTCCCGCCGCACGATGTGCGAGTGGAAGGGCGTCGCCAGCTACTGGGACCTCGACCTGGGCGACGACCGGCGCATCCGGGAGGCGGCCTGGAGCTACGACGACCCGGTGCCCGCGTACCGGGCGATCGCCGGCCACCTCGCCTTCTACGCGCAGGTGCTCGACGAGTGCTGGGTCGACGACGAGCGGGTGGCGCCCAACCCGGGCATGTTCTACGGCGGCTGGATCACGAGCCGCGTGGTCGGACCGTTCAAGGGGTCGGCGGGCACCCTCCACTGGTGACCGGCGCCGGCGACGGTCCCGCTTCCTAGACTCCGATCCATGGCGCAGCGGCGACGGGACATCGGCGGTTCCGCGCGGTGACGCGTCCCCTCGGTCCGACGGTCGCCGCGCTCACCCTGGTCGTGCTGGCCGCGGCCTGCACCGACGACGCTGCATCCGCCCCCACCACCTCCGACGTCGCGGTCACCGTGGTCGATGATCGCTCCACCCCTGACGGTCAACTGCGCATCGGCGTGGTCCTGCCCCTCACGGGGACGGGCAGCCAGCTCGGCACGTCGATGCTCGACGCGATCGAGCGCGCCGAGTCCGAGATCGCCGGCCTCGGGGTGAACGAACGTGAGGTCGACGTCGTCGTGATCGACGAGGCCACGCTCGGAGGTGCGATCCCGCCGGTCGACCTCCTCTTCCCGACGGAGGTCGACGCCGTGATCGGGCCGGCGTCGTCGTTGCTGGCCGAACGGCTCGTGCCGGCGCTGGTCGATCAGGAGGTGCTCACCTGCTCGCCCACCGCGAGCACGATGGCCCTGGACGAGTTCCCCGACACCCGTCCGCTCTTCATCCGCACCGTCCCGTCCGACTCGATGCAGGCCCGCGCGCTCGCACGCCAGCTCGACAGCACGGGCACGGCGATCGTGCTCGCGTACGTCGGCGACGCGTACGGCGAACGCTACGCCGAGGCCGTCGGCCGAGAGCTCGCGACCCGAGGTGCGCCCGCGCCCACCCTCGTGAGATTCGACCCGGCCGAGCCCGACTACTCCGGCGTCGCGGCCCGGATCGTCGCGACCGGTGCGCCGACGATCGGCATCGTCGGCGATCCCGAGGCCGGCCCGCGCCTGGTGCAGTCGCTCGCCGAGGTGCTCGACCCCGACGTGCAGACCAGCATCTGGATGAACGACTCGATGCGCGTCCCCAGCACGGGCAACACCTACCGCCGCCTGCCCGACGAGGTCCTCGCGATCATGCGCGGCGTGTCACCGCGGTCGAGCGTCGACGCGTCGACCACCTCGAGCAACCCCGACGGGTGGCGGCTCTTCGCCGCGAACGCGTACGACTGCTTCAACGTGATCGCGCTCGCCGCCGAGCAGGCACCCTCGATCGACGGTCGATCGATGGCCGAGCTCGTGGTGCCCACGACGTCGGGCGGCACCCCCTGCAGCACCTACCGGTCGTGCATCGAGCAGCTACGCGCCGGACGCGGCATCGACTACGACGGGCCGACCGGTGAGCTGCAGATCGAACGTGACGGCGATCCGGGCGTCGGCCTGTTCGACACCTACCGGTTCGAGGACGGCCTCGACGTCACCGACCGTACGACCGCCGTGCGCGTGCTCCGCTGACCCGACCCGACCCGACCCGACCCCGAGCCGCGCAGGTCAGATCTGGGACACCAGCTGCTCGACCGGCGTGACGATGCCGGTGTAGAAGGCGCCGAACTCGCCGTACAGCGCCGACGCCTCGTCGAAGCGCATCGTGTACACGACCTCCTTGAGGTCGTCGGGGTGCACGGCGAACAGAGTGACGCCCCACTCGAAGTCGTCGAGACCGGTCGAGCCGGTGACGTACTGCACGATGCGGCCGGCGAACTTGCGGCCGCTCGTGCCGTGCTCGTGCATGAGGTGCTTGCGCTGGTCGTAGGGCAACGTGAACCAGTTCGCGTGCGCCTCGCGCTTCTTGCTCATCGGATAGAAGCACCACGCCGGCATGTCCTTGCTCTGCGGCGGGATGGTGGGGTACAGCCGGGCGTCGATCATCTCCTGCGGGAGGCCCTGCGCGTACTCGCTCGACTCCGTGAGACTCACGTAGCTGTCGACGACCTCGAGGCCGGAGCGCTGCACACCGGTCTGCAACGCACGCAACTGGCGGAGGTCGGCGTGCATCGCCATCACCGCGACGTCGGCCTTGTGGCCGAGCATCGCAACGGTGACCACCATGCATCCTGCGGTCTCGGCGGCCTTCACCGCGGCGACGAGCGCCTCGCCGTCGAAGAGCGGGGTGGGCTTGCAGAACAGGTGGAGCACCCCGAGTCCGGTGCTCGGGGACACGGGTGCGCTGGCAGCGTCGCTCATGGCACCAGGCTAGGAGCCGTCGGCCAGCGAACCCCACCGCGGGTCGTCCGTGATGCGCTCGGGCGCGTACACGTTGAGCCGGTCGCCGCGGGTGAAGCCCACCAGGCGCAGCCCGGCACGCCGGGCGGTCTGGACGGCCAGGCTCGTCGGGGCGCTCACCGCGACCAGCGTGGAGAACCCCGCGGCCCAGGCCTTCTGCACCAGCTCGAAGCTCGCGCGGCCGCTGACGAACAGCCCGAGACCGGTGGCCGGCAGCTTCCGATCGAGCAGCATCCGTCCGATCACCTTGTCGACGGCGTTGTGGCGCCCGACGTCCTCGCGGGTGAGCAGCACCTCGCCCTCGGGCGAGAACGCCGCCGCCGCGTGCACCGCGCCCGTGGCCGAGAACAGCCCCTGGCTGCCGAGCACGGACTCGGGCATCGCCGCGAGCACGCCGAGCGGGATCGGGTCGGTGTCGGGCAACGGTGCGAGCACCTCGCACAGCTGGTCGATCGCCTCGTTGCCGCACAGGCCGCAACTCGACGTGGTGTTGCCGAGCCGGGGCGTCGGCACCGGCGCACGCCCACCGGTCTCCACCGTCACCACGTTGAACTCGCTCTGGCTCGCCGCGCCGTCGGCGCAGTACCGCACGCCGAGGATCGTGGCGCCACCCAGCAGACCGTCGGTGTGGCAGAAGCCCGCCGCGAGTTCGTAGTCGTGACCGGGCGTGCGCATCGTGGTGGCCACCCGGTGACCGTCGAGCTGGATCGTCATCGGCTCCTCCACGATCAGCTCGTCGGGCGATCGGCGGGCGCCACCGGCATCGACGCGGGTGACCAGATGGGTGTCGGTGCGCCGCCGCGGAGCCACACCGTGACGGTACCGCCGCCGACCGCTCGTCCGCGCGCTCGCTCGGGCGCTCGTCCGGGCGGGTGGAACCAGCCGCATAGGGTGACGGCATGCCTGCCAGCACACCAGGGAACCCGCGCGCGAACCACGGCCGCGTGCTCGCGGCCGAGCTGTTCGGTACCGCCGTGCTCGTGATCGGCGGACCCGGCACCGCGATCCTCGCCCCGGGCGTCGGCCTGCTCGGCATCAGCGTCGCGTTCGGCCTGTCGCTCATGATCATGGCGTACGTGATCGGGCCGGTGTCGGGCTGCCACATCAACCCCGCCGTCACGCTCGCCCTGCTCGTGAGCCGCAAGGTCACCGCCACCCACGCGGTGTTCGCGGTGATCGGCCAGCTGATCGGAGGCGTGGCGGGAGCCGCGATCGTGTTCGGCATCGCCAGCGGACGCGACGACTTCGAACGCGGGCAGTTCGCGGCGAACCTCTGGTCGGGTCAGTACGCCGGGCTCGGCTCGGCCATCGTCGTGGAGATCGTGCTCACCGCGTTGCTCGTGGTGGTCGTGCTCGCCGCGTCGACCGGCGGCCGGATCCCGGCCGGCATGGGCGGCCTGGTCGTCGGCGTCACGCTCACCCTCGTGCACCTCGTGGCGATCCCGGTCGACAACACCTCGGTGAACCCGGCGCGCAGCATCGCGACGGCGCTCTTCGCCGATCCCGACACGGGAGCGCTCGAGCAGCTGTGGGCGTTCGTCCTGTTCCCGCTCGTCGGTGCGATCGTCGGCGTGATCATCTGGCTCGTCATCGACGACAGCTCCGTGGAGGACACCCTGCTGGTGGGGATGCCGGGGGTGGTGGCCACCCGCGACGCGCTCGACCGGGTGGGTGACGAGGCCGTCGACGCAGTGGAGGACGCGGTGGAGGACGCAGTGGAGGAGGCCGTCGACTGACGCGTCCACGGCCCGACCGGCGCCGGACCGGCGCTCGCGTCAGGCGGCGATCAGGTCCAGGAGGTCGCTGCGGTGGCGCGGACCGAGCGGCTGCTCGGGCGGGCGCTGGTCGCGCATCTGCCACACGGCGAGCACGCGGGCGCCGACGTCGGCGTTGGTGGCCATCGCATCGGGACGCTCGAGCAGGTTGAAGCTGCGGAAGAACGCCCGCAGCACCACGGCATCGGTGCGCATCGCCGGGAGCAGACCGTCGCGGAAGACGCCGCGCATGAACGTGCGCGGGTCGTTCGCGTCGGCGTCGGGGTCGCGACCGGCGAGGATCGCCTCGGCCACGCGTCGCGCCTCGGCGTCCTGCTCGACACCGGCGCGGTACCACGGGTGGATCTCGGACCGCAGCGACGCGTCGTACGCGAGCGCGACCTCGCGGGTGTCGTCACCGAACGCCTCCACTGCGCGCGCCAACAGGTGCGCACCCCAGAACGCGGTGCTGCACCCCCGGCCGTAGAGCGGGTTGGTGCAGAGCACGGCGTCGCCGACGGGCACGAGGCCGGTCGCGACCGGCTCGCCGTCCACGACGTACTCGCGCCAGCGGTTGAGCAGGCCCGCCATCGCGTGCACGCCGGTGATCGGCTCGGCTCGCCCGTCGAGCCACGGCGCGGTCGCGACGAGGTTCCGTGCCGTCGTGTCGAACACATCGGGATCGGTGAGGAGCCGTCGGAGCTGCTCGTCGTCGACCGGGGTGGCGAGGGTGACGGAGAACGTTCCGTTGTCCCCCACGAACACGCCGTACTTCAGGTAGCCGAGGTCGCCGCCGATCGGGCCGGTGCGCGGCGGGTACGACTCACCCGGGCGCAGCCGGTAGAACCGCGAGTAGTAGACGATGCCGGTGTCCTCGACGTCCTCGCGCACGGGCGGTGCGCCGATCTGCTCGAGCCACTCCGGCACCACGCTGCGACGGCCACCGCTCGCGACGACGAGGTCAGCGTCCACCGTGCCACCGCCGGCGAGGCGCACCCCGACCACGCGGGGCCGGCCCGGCTCGTCGGCACGGACGAGTCCGTCGACGGCCACGCCGGAACGGAACGTCACCCGTCCCTCGCCGAGCGCAGCGCGGCGCAGCACCCACTCGAAGGTGGTGCGGCGGCAGGCGAGCATCACCAGGTCGTCGTCGCCCGGTTCGCGGACGAAGCCGGTGAGCGTGGGCGGCAGGTCGTCGCCGAAGCGCATCTCCGTCGCTCCCTGGGCGAGCACGCCCTCCAGGAGGTCGGGGTAGTCGTCGCGCAGCATGTTGCGGAGACGGGCGAGGAACGCGTGGCTGTGGCGCACCTGCGGTGCCCCACGGCGATCCCAGTCGAACGCAGCGTCGGCCGTGGCGGGCATCGGCGTGTCGTCACGCTCGAACACCTCCACGTCGTGGCCCTGCCTCGCCAACGCGAGCGCGGACCCCAGCCCCGAGACACCACCGCCGACCACCGCGACACGCATGACCGCCGAGGCTAGGTGTGGTCCCGGGAGCGGAGCCACGAAACGGGACGTGACGTACGTCGTCACGCGGTGGTCGACCACGGAGCGCGCGAGCCACCTCGGCGGACCCCTGCGGCACCGGCGCCGCACCGGACGATCATCTCCCGTGGAGACCGCCCCGTCCGTCACGAGCGCGGCACCGAGCACCATGCCGGTAGCCGGAGGCACCACAGGGAGGTTCGCGCCCGTGCGCGAAGCCGACGTCCTCGTGGTGGAAGACGCCCCCGAGTTCGCCCAGATGGTGACGGCCATCCTGCGCAAGGGCGGCCACCGGGTACGCACCGCCACCACCATCGCCGACGCAGTGGAGGCCCTCGCCGCCACGGCGCCCGACCTGATCGTGCTCGATCTCACGCTGCCCGACGGCGACGGCCTCGACCTGTGCCGCACCATCCGCGAGCGCTCCAACGCCTACATCCTCGTGCTCTCCGGCCGCGACGACGAGATCGACAAGCTGCTCGGCTTCAAGCTCGGCGCCGACGACTACGTGACCAAGCCGTTCTCGCCCCGCGAGCTGGCCGCACGCGTGGAAGCGCTGCTCCGGCGACCGCGCGTCGCGGAGACGACATCGGCCGAGCGCATGGTGGGCCACGTGACCGTGCGTCCGGAGGCACGCGAGGTCGAGATCGCGGGCCAGCTCGTCGATCTGACGCGCATCGAGTTCGACCTGCTCGACACGCTGAGCGCGAGCCCGAAGGTGGTCTTCACCCGGGCCCAGTTGCTCGAGCGCGTGTGGGGCCCGGACTGGTACGCGGACGATCACGTCGTCGACGTCCACGTCGCGAACCTCCGCAAGAAGATCGATCGTCCGGGCGCGAAGAGCGTCGTGCGCACCGTGCGCGGCGTCGGCTACGGCATCACCACCTGACCGTCCCGGCAGCACCGGTCGAGGTCCCGGTCACCGCACCGGCCGCATCACCGGCCGCATCACCGGCCGGATCACCGGCCGAACGTCGAGGCGGCGCGACACTCACCGCTGCGATCCGCCGGTGAACGCCCGGACGGGCGGTCAGGTCGCGGACCAGGTGACGAGCTGGGTCCGCACCGCGTCGCCCGCGGCGAGCAGGGCCGGCGCATCGAGCCGGTGTTCCTCGAAGTCGGCGCACCGGTCGGCCAGCGAGGC